>ENA-OFCI01001069-OFCI01001069.1-metagenomes-genome-assembly--contig:-NODE-1069-length-13387-cov-2.686619_pt1 | contig 13387 bp, 9 predicted proteins | sample MGYA00153391_OFCI01 | MGnify analysis MGYA00153391
GAGATTGTCGGTCGTATCGTATTGCAACTCGACATGAGCTTGGTTGAAGCGATGGCGCACGAGATCCACGGCGTCTTGCGCGATGAGCGATGGCAAGGTGTGCTCGAGCGCAGCGGCGCCGCCACGCGCGAGAGACAAGAAGCCGCGAATGATCTTTCCGATGCGATCGGCTTGTTCGGTGATGGCCGCCACGGCTCGACTCGCGCGCTCATCCGATTGCACCTTGGCTGCAAGCTGCTCCGCACGCCCCACAATCACTCCCAGTGGAGTAGACACTTCATGCGCGATGCCGGTCGCGATCGCGCCGAGAGTGGCTAGCTTGTCCGCGCGCCTGAGCCGCTCATCACGCACACGGATCGCATCTGCCACCGCGAGCTCCCGCGCAAGCTCGAACTCTTTGCGCTGTTTGCGCAGTGCGAGCACCCCAAACGCAAGCACGATCGCAGACGAAAGAATGAAGCTGAGGGCCAATCGCCACTCTGCGCGTCGCTCTCGATCCCGCTCGCGCAAAGCGGACGCGACGACGATCACACTACGCGGACCTGAGCGGGTCATCGCATGCGCGATGCCGACGATTGCAGTGCGAGGTCTAAGTCCTAGCGCGGCGGCTTCTGACCGTGAGAGGCGGGTCGACTCTTCTCCTGCCGCAAGTGCGCTCATAATCGGCTCCGATCGGACCGAGGTGCCTTGGGTGCTGACCAAGACTTCGCCTGACTGAACGAGGACGACCAAACTTTCGGGCTCTTCGATCCGGCGTAGCGTCGCCAGAGGAAGGTCGTTGTCACCAAGTCTGTCCGCGAGCTCCAGCGTCGCGGCCGCGTTGCGGGCGAGGGACACCTGCTCATGTGCAAAGTCGGCGAGCGACGCCTCGGACTCACGATGATCATCCCAGTACGCAACGCCTCCGACGCCGGCGATCGTCAGTACCATCCAGAGGATGATGGAACGCGGGGGCGTCACGGGTGCGCTCGGCGTTGAACGACTCGACCGCGATGGGTGGGCAAGGCCTTGGATGGGATTCGCCACGGCTTGCACGCCACACCTGCCAGCAAGACGTGCGCCATTGTCCGCGACCGTTGAAACACATTCAACCCATTGCGAGTGGGGAAATTTTCCGCGGACTGCGGGAAAGTTTCCTCATCGATTCACTTCGTTCGTGTGCACTACCTAAAACCTCGGGTCTCGCGTCTGGCATACTAGCTGCTCCAGGGTGGCGACGATGAAACGCCTTGCTCGCGCGTCGACAGCCACGTGTGTCGTGGCGGTGATGACCCTCTTGTCGCAAGCAACCCTAGCGCGAGCGGACGCGCTACCCACCAAAGCAATCTCACTCGCCGACGCGCTGTCTTACGCGCGCGCAACCCAACCGGCCGTTCGCGCAGCGCTTGCGAGGATCGAGGCGTCCAAGGCTCGCGCCGAGGTGCCTCGCGCGCAGTGGTACCCCGTCTTCGGAGCCACCGCACAGCTGTTCGGTGGCTCCGCGAACAACACCACGGGCTCCTACGTCGGCGTGGGGTTCATCGATATTCCGCGCATGGGAGGGACTCGCGTCGTTTCACCTTCCAACGCGAGCTGGGTGCCCTCTGCCTCCACCTTGGTAGGCGTCGGATTGACGCAGGAGCTCTTCGACTTTGGGCGTATCGCCGCCCAGACCGCGGCAGCAGACCTCGAGGTCGACGTCGTCAGACACTCGGCGGACGCTCTCCGTTTGGACGTCGACTTCAATGTCACAGAAGCCTACTTCGCCGTGTACGCCGCCAAGTCGGTATTGATCGCTTCAGAAGGCGGATACGCTCGCTCCAAGGTTCATCGCGATCTGGCCAAGGCAGGCGTCGAGTCTGGCCTCCGTTCTCCGATCGAGCTCACGCGCGCGGAGTCGGAGCTCAGTCACTTCGACGTGGGACGCATTCGCGCTCGCGGCGGCGTCGTCATCGCCCAGAGCACGCTCGCGGCGGCGATTGGATCACCGGAGTCCGCTCTCGATGTCTTGGGTGAAGCCCCGTCTGCCGCGGACCTCCCTTCGATTGACGATGCACTCACGAGCGTCATCGCTCGCGATCCGACGATAGGAGAGCAGATCGCCGTTCTCAAAGCGCAGGAGCAACACACCAAAGCGATCGGCGCAGAACTGCGACCCGACATATCACTGACGAGCACGCTGTCTGGGCGCGCGGGCGGCGCGACACCCTCCGGCAGCGGTGACGTTGCGCTTGCCAATGGCTTTCTGCCTGCGGTGCCCAATTGGGATGTGGGTCTGATCATCAGTTGGCCGATCTTCGTTGGCACCGTTCACGCACGACAAGACGCGTCGCGCGCCCAGGAGCAGGTCGAACGCGAGGAAGTCGCCCTCGCCACACAGGCTCTCCGTGCCAGCGTACAACAAGCTTTCGTCTCCGCGAAGGTCGCTCGAGACGCCCTCCCTGCGCTCAAAGAGGCGGTAGACGCTGCGGTCGCAAACTACGCACAAGCAGAGGCGCGCTTCAAAGCCGACATCGGAAATGCAGTTGAACTCGCCGACGCAGAGGCCCTGCGTGCCGAAGCCGAGATCCAACTTGCTCTGGGAAGGACTATGACGTGAACGACAACAGCTCACCCAACGAAGCCCCGCCGTTGACCGGCGTGCCGACTGCGCCCGCCCGTCGGTGGGTACCTATACTAACGGGCCTCGCGGTGCTCGCCTGCCTCGGGATGGGTGGCATCATGGTCATGCGCTCCGAGTCGCGTACGAACAAGGTCCCGCTCTCTGCGATGCCAACCGGAGTCTCTGTCGTCAAGGTTCAGTCCGTAGCGTTTCGATCATCGCGCACGTATGTGGGCGCCATCGAGCCATGGCTCGAAGCGTCGGTGGGTCCGCAGCTCGTCGCTGCCTATGTGGACACGGTCCTGGTCAGGCCCGGCTCGGTCGTCAAACGCGGCGATGTCATTGCCACGCTCGATTGTCGTAACACCAACGCAGGCAGTCAGATGGTGGTGGCCGAGGCGCGCGGTGTGGAAGCCCGGCAGCGAGCCCTGGCAGACGAATCAGCGCGTGTGCAAGTGCTGCTAGATGGCGGGTTCGTGTCACCCAACGAGGCCGAGCAGAAGCTCGCGCAAAGCACTGGCGCACAGGCTCAGCTCGATGCGCAGAGGGCGGCGCTCGCGAAGAACTCACTCGCGGTGAACGATTGCGTCCTGCGCGCCCCATTCGACGGCGAAGTCGCGACCCGCACGATTGACCCAGGCGCGTTCTTGCGACCTGGAGTCGCCGTCGCATCGATCATCGATCGCAGCATCGTTCGGCTCGTAGGCGAGGCGCCGGAAAGGGACTTCGATGTCGTCACCCCCAGCACCAAGGTATCGGTGCACCTCGTCGCAACCGGCGAAGACCTGGAGGCCACGATCACACGACGCACCCCTCGAGCAGACGCGGCCACGCGGACAGTTCAGTTCGAGATTGACGTCGCCGATCCGGACCGCCGACTGCCGGTCGGAACGACGGTCGAGATGCGCATCAATGTGGGTCAACCGGCCGCGACTACGGAGGTCCCCTTTCGCGCGGGGACTGTCCGCGGCACGAAGGTGAATGTGTTCGTCGTGGAAGATGGCATCGCTCACTCACGCACGGTGCAGCTCCTCGGGGAGCGGGACGGGAAACTATATGTCGACCCTTCGCTGAAGGCCGAATCCGAGGTCGTCGTTCAGGGGCGCGGCCTGCTCAGCGACGGCGATGCCGTCAAAGCCACACTCGAAGTGCAACCGCCGTCCCCGGCCAAGGCGGACGAAAAAGGCGCAACGCCATGACAAGTCTCGCGCTGCGCAACCCGATCGCGGTCCTGATGATCTGCATCGGCCTCCTTGTTTTTAGCGGGGTTACGACGCCTCGCATGAGTGTCGACACTTTTCCGGAGTTGACTCCTCCGGTGCTCGTGATTGGCACTCTTGCACCTGGACTAGGACCCAAGGACGTCGAAAAGACGCTCACTTGGCGCATCGAAAAGTACGTCAGTGCAACTCCTGGTGTCGACCACGTGGAGAGCACGTCGCGCAACAACCTGAGCATCGTATATGTCTGGTTGAAGTGGGGCACTGATCTCAATGCGGCGCAGACTTTGGTTCAGCAGCAGACTGCGTTTGCAATGTCGGCAGTCCCCAAGTCGCTCGGGGTACTTCCCCCATTCGTACTGCAGTACGACCCCTCGAACGCTCCGGTGGTTCAGGTCGCGGTGTCTGGCGGTGGGCTGACCGGTCCGCAGCTCTATGACTTTGCGCTCAACAACATCGAACCGACGCTCGAAGGCATTCAAGGAGTCGCCAGCGCCTCCATCAACGGAGGTCGTCAGCGGCAAATCAACATCGTGGTGGATGCCACGGCTGCCCAGGCTCGCGGAGTCACCAGCAGCGACATCTCTGCGGCGGTCGCCCAGGCGAACGCGCTCCTACCCTCCGGCGTCTTCATTTCGCCGACGTTCGACTCCAATGTCTATACGAACGCAGTTCCCGAGCGTCTTCAAACGATCGGCGACGCCGTCATCAAGCGCAAGAATGGCCGCGCCGTCCTGATACGTGATGTCGCAAGGGTCGAGGACGGTGGAAGTCCGGAGACACAATCGGTGTCCGTGGACGGCCATGACGCCGTATACCTCAATGTGCTGCGGGCCCCAGGCGCCAGCACGCTGGACATCGTCGATGCAGTGAAGGCCTCCGTGGCGAGCGTCAAGAATTTGCCGAGCGGGGTCGAGGTGAAGGCGGTCTTCGATCAGTCCACCTTCGTGCGAACCAGCTATCACGGTCTCAAGAAGGAGATCGTGCAGGCGCTGGTGCTGATTGCCCTCGTGATCCTGCTGTTTCTTCAGAGCATTCGCGGCACACTCATCGTGTCGGTCGCTATCCCGCTCTCCTTCGCGATCACTCTCATCGTGCTCTACGCCACGGGGCAAACGCTCAACGCCATCACACTTGGCGGGCTCACACTTGCGATGAGCCGATTGGTGGACAACGCAGTCGTCGTGCTGGAGTCGATACATCGGCAGCGTCGAGCAGGCCTCTCACCGAGAGACGCCGCCCTCAAGGGGGCGAATGTGGTCGCACTTCCTGTGCTCGCATCCACTTTGACGACCATGGCAGTGCTACTTCCAGTCCTACTCATTGCAGGTCTCGGGAAGAAACTTTTCGCTCCGCTTGCGCTCACTGTCGCAGTCGCGATGATTGCCTCGTATTTCGTGAGCCTGGCGGTCACACCAGTGGCATGCCGTTACTTCTTGGGACATACGGAGCATGGGAGGCTGGGTAAGTCCGTCGAGGCGATGGTGGATCGTCTTGCCGACGGCTACTCCCGCGCGCTGGGGACTATTTTGCCCTTTCGCCGCACCATCATCCTCGCGTGTGTGGCGCTCACCGCTGGCGCACTTTGGGCGGCCAATCGACTGCCGAGCACGTTCTTTCCCGAAATCGACGAGTCGATGGAGCGCGTCTACGTGCGGTTCGCACCAGGAACGTCACTCGAGGAGTCGTCGAAGTCGCTGGCCGAAATGGCGAAGACCATTCGGGAGGGGCTACCGCCGGGTGACGTGGATCTAGTACTCACCAACGTCGGCTCACCCAACAACGCCCGCAGCGCGATGACCAGTCCGAACAACGGCCCACACATGGGTTTCATTCGAGTGGCGCTGTCGGACCCAGAGAGGCGAGAACACTCTCAAGGCGAGACTGCGAACAAGCTCCGCCAGATCCTCGCGGCGCGCTACCCTGGTGTCGAGTTTCTTCAGATGCCGGGAGGTCTAGTCGCGAGCGTCTTCTCGAACGGGTACATCGCACCGTTGGTCGTGGAGGTGCGGGGGCAGAACCTCGATCAGCTCCATGAGCAGGCGCGTGCCGTCGCAGATGTTGCCCGGACGGTGCCTGGGATTCGTGACGTGCGCATCACGCTGGAGACAGACTATCCAGAGGTGCGCGTCGACACCCAACGAGAAGAAGCTGGGCTTGTAGGAGTGACGGCGCGATCCGCGGCGCAAACGACTTTGGACGCAACACTCGGCAACATCAACACGCCTAGCGTTTGGATCGATCCCAACAACGGGCAGTCCTACTACGTGGTCACGTATTACGACCGCAAGTTCGTCGCGGATCCGAACGCGCTCTCGCAGATTCCGGTGCGTATCAGTGATGACGGCAAGCCAGTGACTCTGGGTGCCTACGCGAATGTAAGGCGATCGACAGGTCCGGTCGCGGTGGAGCGCAATCAACTCCAGCGGGCGGCTCACATCCTGATGCAAACCGAAGATCGCGACATCGGCAGCGCGTCGGCGGAGCTCGAAAAGAAGCTGCGCGAAGATCCTCGAATGCGCAACGTCGACTTCAGCTTCGTGGGCCAGGTAGCGCTCATGCGCGATACGTTCTCGGGCCTCGGGCCCGCACTCGGTCTTGCGGTGATGGTGGTCTTCATGATCATGGCCTCGCAGTTCAAGTCACTGCGCCTACCGTTCATCATGCTTTTCACGATCCCAGTTGCACTCGTGGGCATCGTGCTCGCGCTAATGGCGGCAGGTCAGGGACTCTCGATTACTGCGCTCATGGGAGTGCTGATGGTGATCGGCATCGCGGTCTCTAACGGCATCCTTCTGGTAGACGACGCCAATCGCCGCCTGGGTGAGGGCGCAAAAAAGGTCCCTGCCATTCTTGCGGCAGCTCGCGCTCGCGTCATCCCCATTGCAATGACCAGCGTGGCGACCATCATCGGCCTCATGCCTACTGCGCTGGGTCTCGAGCACGGATCAGAAGCCAACCAGCCACTTGCGCTCGCGGTGGTCGGAGGGCTCACTTCCTCGACAGTGCTGTCCTTGTTTCTGGTCCCCGTGATGTTCCTCATTTTTGCAAAAGAGGGTGTGCATTTGGAGGACGAGAGTGCGCCGACTGACGTCATGAGCGGCGAAGTCGGTCACGCCGTCGCCGCCAGATGAACGCCGCGAGAGGAAGCGCTCCGAGCCACGCGAAGTTGCCCGTACCGAGCGGTGCCTCCACACACGAGCAGCCCGCATCGGCCCCTACCGGTTGAGCGGCTGGGGGAACTCCACCGTCCGGCTGATCGGTCGGCTCGCTTGCGATGACATCTGGCGTGAGCTTCACCGTGGCCGCGGTCCAACCTTGCACTTCTGCGTGCGGCTTTTGGTTCGGATTCTTCCAGCCCATCCGCTGGACCGGCGCGTCCGTCGCAACGGCCACTGCAAGAAGTTCTAGTGCATCTCCGACGTTCTCGGTTGGCGTGTAGGAGAGCGTATCCGTCGTGCCTTGAGCGACGCGCTTTCCTGCCTTGAAGAGCTGGATCGACGCGATACCCGCCGGATGACTTGCGTGCACCACGATGGGTTGGTTGTGTGGATGCGTCGTGGGCGAGCCGTCGAAGCTCACTGTCGGGCGCTTTGCGTACGGAGTCGCCAACGGATCGCCGAGAGTGATATTTTGCCAATATAGAAAGCGTTCGCTCAAGAAGTAGCTCTCTCCCAGCGAATAGCCGAACGTGTAGAGCAACATCGAGCCCGCATTCGGAAACACGTTGTTGAGGGGCTCCGCAACGGTCCCGTGGGTGCCCGTCGCTCCCGCGCGCACGAAGCGAGCACAGGAGGTCTGCGCCTCTGACTCGGGGCACTTGGTGCCGTCCGCCGAACACGCAAAGTTCGAGATCGCCGCCCCGTACGAGGTCAGGTTGTCCGTGATGGCGCCTGGCACGAAGGTGTTGCCCGCGATCGCGTTCTTCACGCTGTCCGACGAACCGGTGAAATATGCGGCAACCGTATGGCCCGACAACGTTCCATTGAACGGAGTCTCCCATTTGCCATTGAAGCCGGCGCTGGTGAGCATGCGCGTCGTGAACTCGCACTCTGGATCGCGAGCGGCGCGGGCGCTGTCCTCCCCCTGCATGCACATGATTTCCGCTTTCGGAAAGGTGCCGTCGCTCGCGACTCCGCGGTCGATCAAGTCGTTGGCATCTTTGTAGTCGAAGCCGTCCAGCGAGGTGACGACCACCAGATTGCTCTTCGACCAGTCGTAGACGTTGTTGATGAACGTGAGCGAGTTGTTCATGAGGTCATAGCCGCCACCCATCGCAGCGCTCGCAGAGTGAAACGCGGGCGGTGGGTTGGCGCGCGTGATCGAGTTCGCGTCGCTGTACCAAGCCTTGTATGGGTTATCGATCGTCGAGTCGGCGGAGTAGTCCTGGATCGCACTCGCGTGGAGCGGATTTGCAACGGTTGCGGTGCCCGAGCCGGGTTGCCCCATCCCAGCCATCTCCGACTTGTCACTGATCTTGGTCGCATGACGAACTTGAACCAAGGCTTGCAAGCTTGCGCCGTAGGTCGGCAGCGCCACGTTGTAAGGTAGGCCACGAACGATGACGACATAGTCGACGAGATCGGGATGTGGCAGCGCCGAGATGCAGACATCGAGTGGCGCTTGGATTTTTGACTTGAACGTCGGGACGTCGATCGTCGTGTCGGTAGCTTTGACCCCGGTGACGGCGCACAAATGTCCGGGCGGCAGTGAGCGCGCCAGCCCGTAGTGCTTGGCCACGGCGGTCGCTTCGGGAATGTCGCCGTTGTAGAGCACGACGACATTCAGCGGTCCGCCGCCCGCGTAGGCGACAGAGCAGAGAGAGAAAACCAGCGACCCGATGACCAGCCCTTGTGCGCGCATCACCAAAGCCTACATGCGCGCGCCCTCGGTGTCAGAGAAGTTCTGGCGCTTGGATCACTTGACGCCGAAGCCCGCGAGCCAGCTGGGGAACTCTCCATCATCGAAGACCCCTTGTGATCCATCGGCTTTCCCACCCATTGCCGCTTCACATACAGCGACTGGCTTTCCTTGCGCCTTTGCAAATGCAATGTGTTGTTGCATTTGCCACCGGCTTCGGACGGCGCGTCGAGCACCTCGACACGTCCATCCGCGTTCGCGCGGCCGTCGGCTGCGTCGGTGCCTGCATCCGTCGAACCGTCTTGGACTCCGGAATCGCCACACGCGAGCGTTTCCGAGCCACTTGCTGCGGCGAGTAGAACAACGACGGAAACATGGCGCGCACAGGCTCATGGTTCGCCGCCATGCGCCCATCCCGGCCTGCGCAATGGAACGTGCGCTTGATCTCTCCCATGGGCAAATCGGCATGGGCAGCGTACGTCCATTTGGTCGGAGCGCTGTCGGCGTACTCGAGCTGCAGAATAGAGCGATTGCCGGTGGCCACGCGTCCGCGAACCCTGCAACGTGTGGGCACTATCGGTAGGGAGGGCTAGTTTTGCTCATCCAACACACGTTATGTGAGCGTCGGAAGTCCAAGTCCGTGGGCACTTCCTTCTCGTTTCCGCATGTCGAAGATGGAGAATGCCTTATGAGTCACCTAGAATATGGCGTGTTGTTCTTGGTGTGCGCGGCGGCTTGCGGCGACAGTGCGAACGACCTCGCTTCCGATGCGGCGACCGATACGGCGTCTGATGCGAAGGGCGGCGGCGACGCGAGCAATGACGGAAACAGTGGATTCGATGCGCCTCCGGATGCTCCTCTGGATGCGAATGCTGACGCCAGCGCCGCGCTGAAGGTCCTCTTCAACCTACCGGTCAATGGCGCGTCCGAGGTGTCGGTCAATAGAAAGCCCAGCGTCACCTTCAACCAGGCGATGGACGGCACTACCATCACGCCAGGCAACTTTACGCTAATGCAGGGCGCGACGCCGCTCACATGCACTGTCTCTGTCGACAACCCGACCAACACCGTAACGCTGGTCTCGGCCGCCGTGCTTGTACTGAGCACACCCTATCCGGTCACCGTCACGACGGGCGCCAAGTCGTTAGGAGGGATGTCGCTCGCGACCAACTACACGTTTAGCTTCACCACTGGAGCGTGCAGCCAGTCGAGCGTCTCACTCGGCGCCGTGTCCGACTTTGCGGTTTTGGCCGGTTCCACGGTCACCAACACGGGTCCGACTTCGGTCACCGGAGATCTGGGAGTGAGCCCGGGCAGCCGTCACGGGCTTCCCGCCCGGAACGCTCGTCGGAACCAAACACACCGCAGACTCGACATCAGCCGCCGGAATGGCAGCTCTCACGATCGCATACAACGATGCAGCAGCACGCGTCCTGTGCCCGATTTCGATCGCCGGAAACATCGGCGGCAAGACGCTGACTCCGGGCCTCTACAAGTCTACCTCTACGTTGGCGATCTCGTCGGGAGATCTCACACTCGATGCCAAGGGCGATGCGGATGCAGTCTTCATCTTCCAGATCGCCACTACCTTCACCACCACCTCGGGTCGCAAGGTCGTCCTCACCAACGGCGCCAAGGCGGCCAACGTCTACTGGCAGATTGGTAGCTTCGCGACACTGGGGACGACCACCGAGTTTCAAGGCACGATGATGGCCGATCAAGCGATCACGCTGAGCACGAACGCGACTCTGAACGGACGAGCTCTAGCGCGAATCTGTGCGGTCAACCTGGATAGCAACCCCATCGTGAAACCGACGCCGTGACCGCCTGAGCGCCCAAACATAGATAGATAGCTGAGGCGATCACGCCGCGGTGCTCTAGTGGACGTGACGATCCTGTGCAATGGGGCAATGTTGCAAGCGACTACGCGTCCAAGTGCTCGATCGATGGCTCCACGGAAGGACGGAAAGTGGCGTGCGTCATGCAATCTGCGCGAGCATGAGCAAAGAGTACGAGCGAAGGAGAACGGGCTCGTCCAGCAAGCCACCGAAAGGCGCGGCAGATCCGAAGCAGCCAGCTGCGAAGACGCAGAACAGTCCCAACGCCGAGCCCGCGAGCGGTCTCACGGAGTCCAAGACGCTCACCGCTCGGCGGTTGCTCGACGAGCTCATTCTGCGCGATAGAGTCTTCGCGGACGACGCTCTCGCAGAGCTCCGAACCAGCGCGGACCGCACGTTGGCAGAGGAGCGCTCACCCTCTGCCGATCGCTCGATCATAGCCGAGCGGCGCGTGAACGATGCGGGCAAGCACGCCGAGCGCAACGCCACCGATGGGCTCCTCGGACGCGAGCGCGCGCGCGCGGACTCGTTGATGGACACGACAAGACGCGAGGCCGACGCGGCCAGCCTCGACACGGACGCTCTCGAAGACGCCGATCGCGCGCGACGATGGAGCGTCCTCCCCATGGTGACCCACGACCTCCGTAGTCCGTTGGGTATGATCGCGCTCAACGCGCAGATGATCGCGGAAGACAGCAACGAGTCGTCCATACGCGACGCTGCCAGAGACATCTCGCGCTCGTCGTCACACATGGGCAGGCTGCTGATGGACTTGCTCGACGTGGCTCGCTTCGAGTCGGGGACGTTCAGCGTCCGCCCTCTTCAGCACGACGTCGGCGAGTTCCTCAGCGCGCTGCTTCGATCCCACGTGCGCCTCTTCGCGCAACGCGAGATTACGTTTCTAGTCGAGGCCCCAACCGAAATAGTCAAAGCGAGGTTCGACCGCGATCGTCTGACACAAGTACTGACCAACTTACTCGGCAATGCCATGAAGTTCACGCCTCGACACGGCACCGTCGTGCTGAGCGTGGTGAAGCAGGCCGATGGCGTCGAGTTCGCCGTCTGCGATTCGGGCCCCGGGATCGCCGCCGTGGCGATGGCAACCCTCTTCGAGCGCTTCTCACAAGTCGACAATGATTCGCGCCGAGGTCTCGGATTGGGCCTACATATTTGCAAACAGATCGTCACCGCTCATCACGGCCGAATATGGGTAGACGCCGACCAAACCAAAGGCGCCACATTCCGATTCACGCTTCCTGACTGAGCATTAACGTCGTGCCCATATCGGCTGGCGCCTCCACCCCGTAAAACGAGCACGCACGGGCGAGTTTCCGGGAAAAGGATGGCGCCTGCTCGAACATGAGACGGCCCGTCACACACTGGCGAATGAGACCGTCAGTAGGTCGGCGAAAGGTGTCCCTGCATTGTGCGACGAGTGCGTCGGGCTCGTTGGTGGGCGGGCGGCCGCACGACAATGCCAGAAAACAAATAGTGAGTGGTATTCTGGAATGGCCCATGCGGTCCACCGGGAAAGCGCGCTTACTTCGTGCACGCACCGAGCGCAGAGTTGCATTTTCCTGGGCAGTCGAGCGCCTCGGCGCATGGCAGTCCGGCGCACGAGAGCGCGGGGGTGGTGGCCTCGAAGCACCGCGTCGTCGCCGAGTTACAGTGGAAGCCGGCGCTGCAGTCGAGCGAATTGTTGCAGGACACACCATAGCAACGCGAGTTGTTGACGGCGCCGGTACACGCTTCACCGAGGGCTGCCTCTTGGGTGACGGAAGGCGATGCGAGCACAGTGGGGGTGTGGAGGATCGGCTCGCACTGAACGGCCCCGGGCATCGCGACGAAGTCACTCAACCCTTGGATCCAAGCGGGCTTGCAGCCGCGCGTCTGCGCGGTGTTGAACAGACCCGGGCAGCTCGCGGCGAAACCTGCGGGCGTGCCCGAGCACTTCGCGGCCACATAGGCGTCGCAGATCGACTTCGGGTCGACGGGCTTCGCGGTGGGACCGTCCGGCGTATCCAGCTTCGCGTCCGAGCTTGCGTCGGGGTTGCCGATCTTCGAATTGTCTGGGCCGGCGCTGCTGGAGCACGCGGCAACGAGGACTACGCTAGCGAGCGACGGAAGAAGATATTTCATGCGCCGCGACATAACATTCCCTACCGGCACTGTCACGGCTCGCCGCTCAACTTCGAGGCAAAGCAGCTGGCCCGCTTTCGGCGGCCTCGAACGCTATTTCCCGCTCAGGATCGAGCGCTACGAGGCGCTCGCTGACTCGGGCGGAGCGGGGAAATTCCGCGGCGGCAACGGCATCCTCATGAGCTACCGCTTCCTGGCGGCGGGGACGGTGTCGATCCACGACGACCGCTGGTTCACCTACCCGTGGGGGGTAAACGGCGGCCGCCCGGGGGCGCGGGCGCGCAAGATCCAGCGTTTCCTGAGCCAGCCGTTCCACGTTGCGGAAGTGTTTACCGGCTCGCCCGGCAAGTACGTCAGCCTGGCCGAAACCATTCGCGGCTTCAAGATGATTGTGGCTGGCGAGTGTGATCACCTGCCAGAGCAGGCTTTCTACATGGTGGGCACGATCGACGAGGCTTTCGAGAAAGCCAAGAAGATGGCCTAAGCCGTCTTCCTAGCAGACAAGGAAAATACCATGGCGACGATTCACGTTGACGTAGTCAGTGCCGAAGAGTCCATCTTCTCCGGCGAAGCCAGATTCGTCTCGCTGCCCGGTGAAATGGGCGAGCTTGGCATCTTCCCGCGCCATACGCCGTTGATCACGCGTATCAAGGCGGGCTCGGTGCGCATCGAAATGGCCGACGGCTCCGAGGAATTCGTCTTCGTCGCCGGCGGCATCGGCCGTGGCGAGGCGATCCTGGCCTTCCTGG
>ENA-OFCI01001071-OFCI01001071.1-metagenomes-genome-assembly--contig:-NODE-1071-length-13379-cov-6.716977_pt1 | contig 13379 bp, 13 predicted proteins | sample MGYA00153391_OFCI01 | MGnify analysis MGYA00153391
CTGGCTCGCGTTCCTCCACGAGCTGAACTCGGGTGGCGTGCTCGCCGACGACATGGGGCTCGGCAAGACGCTCCAGACGATCGCCTTGCTTTTGCACCTCAAAAACGAGCGTAAAAAGCTCGAAGAAGCGGGCGAGGTGGTGCCGCGCACGGTGCACTTGATCGTCGCGCCGACGAGCGTGAGCACGAAGCTGCCGAGGCGCTCGTTGTCGAAGACGCAGACGACGCGCTCGTTGCGCGCGAAGAGGCCGGGCACCCCGCGCGCCGTCGTTGGGTTGACTGAGAACAAGTCGCCCGGCACATAGATCATTCGCACCAGTTCACCGTCGCACGGCATATGGATGCGGTGATAGTCCTTCGGACTCAGGTAGAGCGTGGCGAAGCTGCCATGCGCGAACTGCGCTGCCAGCGTTGCGTCGCCACCGACCAGCGCGGTGGTCGTGTAGCTGTGGCCTTTGGCCTGAAAAATCTGGTCGCGCTCAATCGCGCCGAATTGGCTAATCGCACCATCGACAGGGCAAATAAAATCAGCCTTCGCCAGCGGACGCGCGCCATCACGCAATGGTCGCGTAAAAAATTCATTGAAGCTTTGATAACTGGCGATATCCGAATTCGCCGCCTCGGCCATGTTGACCTCATAGCGCGCCACAAACCAGCGAATCAGGCGCGTGGTCAGATGCCCCGCTCGGGCACCCGCAATTTTGCCAGCGAAGACCGTTAGCGCTTGTTTGGGGAGGATATATTGCGGGAGTACGGCAGAGCGGTCGGACACGGCGACACCATAAAGAAAATGATTACTTATTATAAGGTGGGGCAATGACCCAGCCCGTTAATTCAAAACAATGCGTGATTGCGGGCCGCTACTTTAGACACAAATAAAGTTAGCCAAAATCGAACTCCCTTGGAGCCGCTATGAGTTTGTTCGTAACAACGCCACCGCGTTTGGGAAGCGGGCGAAAGTCAACGGAGCGTTCTGGCGTCGCAACACTCGATTCAGAGTCGTGCCGCGGGCAATTTAGTCGCGGCGATGGGGACGCTTTTTAGCCGCGCGAACCATGTTGTTAGCAACTTTAGAAGTGGATTTCATGCTTTGAAAAATGTTGCATTACCGGCAATGGGTATCGCAAATATCCTATGATTTTGGGGCGCACTGGCAATATCGCAGTTGCGCAAAGGATAGTGATAAATTATAAAGGCCTAGCATTGGCGGGCATCTGGAAGGCTTTTGGCTTCAAGATGCCCGCCAATTAAAGAGTTGTTTACGGAAGATATAAATTTTAGTTGTAGATCCAAAACTCACATCAGGCGCGGTCGCGCCTCGCGACCATTACTGCAGCACAATACGCAACACTGCCTGCGCGCTTGAAACGTAGATCACACCATCTAGGTCTATTGCAATACCGTTGGGAAAACTCAGGGCTCCCGGCAGCGCCCCCAACACGACGCCATTGCCATTTCCATTTCCAGCAACCGTGGTGACAGTTCCATCCGTTGTTACCTTACCGATATTGCCGTCGGCGACAAACGCGTTGTCTCTCGCGTCAACGGCTATTGCCAAAGTGAGACCAAAAAGGGCCAAGCCCGCAGCGCCATCCCTAGAACCGACCCTACTGCCGACACGGAACATGGTGACGCCATTCGGGGCAAGTCTGGCGACGGTAGCGGAGTTAGTTAAAACAGACGTTGTACCGCCGCCATGAAAGCCTTCGGAAGCGACGAGGTTCCCCCTGCTGTCAACCACAATACCCATGGGGCCGATTTCGTCTGCGATAGTTGTCACCACGCCAGTACGCGTGATCTTTCTGATATTAAAAGGACGGTCAGCGACGTAAAGATTGCCTGCAACATCAACGGCAATACCTCGAACGTCGGCAAATCGCGCGGCTACGCCAACACCATCGATAGAATCTGCAACGCCTGCTAATCCAGCTACTGTCGCTACCGTTCCATCAGGCAAAATTTTCCGCACCGTGTTGTTGTCGGTGACATATAAATTATTGTCTTTATCCACGGCGATTTGTTGTGGGTCAGTAAACCGTGCTGCGGCCCCGACGCCATCCGCGTTACCTGCAATGTTGAGCGTGCCCGCGAGTAAGCTAATACCCAATGCAGGCTTTACGGTCAGTGTGGCACCAGCACTAGTTACAGTTCCACCGGCATTACTGACGGCAACGCTCTACACGCTGGCGGTGTCGGGTAACTGCGGTGAGGAAATGGCATACGTGACCGGGTTAGCACCGGCCACATCCATTCTGCTACGCTTCCACTGGTACGCTAAATTACCATCACCACTGGCGACGACCGAGAAACTGGCGGCCTCGCCTACTCTGACCGATTGATTGGATGGCTGCGAGAGAATTTTCGGCGCGGCAGGCGGTGGGCTATCACCACCACCACTTCAAGCCGATAGACTGAATAAACCAACAACAGAAATAATGGTGAGAATAACGAACCGAAAAAATGGAACGGTCTTGGCTTTCAATAACGCGTTTACAGGCACAACCTTTCTAAAAGGTTTATGTTTTATATTTTCAACAACCTATGAAATGTAGCAAAAATAGTGGCACATTGTGAAAACGAAAGGCCCCTATTAATGCGCTTCTTGAAGGCTTTTAGCTTAGAACGGCACGTCCTGCCTTGTGTTTATATATGTATGATGAAAGCAATAAAAAAGGCCAGATAACCGGCCTTTTTTATTGCTGACATTTAATTAGTTTTTTGCCTGATCCACCAGTTGATTTTTCTTAATCCAAGGCATCATCGCGCGCAGCTTCCCACCTACTTCTTCTATCTGGTGCTCGGCCAACAAACGACGGCGGGCCGTCAAGGTTGGTGCGCCGGCTTTGCTTTCTAAAATAAAGCTCTTCGCATATTCGCCCGTTTGAATATCACGCAACACGTCTTTCATGACCTTTTTGGTTTCTTCAGTGATGATGCGCGGCCCGCTCACATATTCGCCGTATTCGGCGTTATTGGAGATCGAATAATTCATGTTGGCGATGCCGCCTTCGTAAATTAAATCGACGATCAATTTGGTTTCGTGGAGGCACTCGAAATACGCCATCTCGGGCGCGTACCCGGCTTCTACCAAGGTTTCAAAACCCGCTTTGATCAACTCGACAACACCGCCGCAAAGAACCGCCTGTTCGCCGAACAAATCGGTTTCGGTTTCCTCACGGAAATTGGTTTGAATCACGCCGCCGCGCGAGCCCCCGATCGCCTTTGCATACGACAACGCCAAATCGCGGGCTTTGCCGGATTGGTCCGCGTGGACCGCGATCAGCGCGGGCACGCCGCCGCCGCCGACATAAGTCGAACGGACCAGATGGCCGGGGCCTTTGGGCGCAATCATGATCACATCCAAATCAGCACGTGGGGTCACCACACCATAGTGAACATTAAAGCCGTGGGCGAATGCCAGCACCGCGCCTTTTTTGATATTCGGCTCAACTTCCGATTTGTACACATCGCCGATATTTTCATCGGGCAGAAGCATCATCACAAAATCGGCGGCTTTAACCGCATCCGCGACTTCGGCGACTTTCAGACCGGCTTTCTTCACCTTATCCCATGAAGCGCCACCCTTGCGCAGGCCAACGGTCACTTTTACACCTGAATCATTCAGGTTTTGTGCGTGCGCGTGGCCCTGCGAGCCGTAGCCTACGATGGTGACTTTTTTGCCTTTGATGAGAGAAAGGTCACAATCTTTGTCGTAATAAACTTTCATTTGCGTTCCTTGATAACAGTATTAAAAATATTTAAACTTTTTAGTGTTTTTAAACCTTGATTACCCATTCGCCGCGACCAAGACCACATGCACCGGTTCGGACAGTTTCTAAAATCAGCGCCCGATCAAGCGCCTCTAAAAACGCATCAAGCTTTTCGCCGGTACCGGTCAGCTCAACAACGTAGGTCTTTTCAGTGATGTCGATGATACGCGCGCGAAAAATATCTGCCGTGCGTTTTAGCTCTTCGCGGTCTTTTCCGAGCGCGCGCAATTTAACCAGCATCAATTCACGTTCGACATGTTTGCCTTCGTTCAAATCAACAATTTTGACGATATCCAGCAGCTTGTTTACTTGCTTGGTAATTTGCTCGATGACGTCGTCAGATCCCGAAGTAACAATGGTCATGCGTGACAGGGTGGCGTCTTCAGTCGGCGCCACGGTGAGCGATTCGATGTTGTAACCGCGTGCAGAGAAAAGCCCTGCCACGCGCGACAAAGCACCAGCTTCGTTTTCGATCAGTAACGACAGGATATGGCGCATTTTATTTAAGCGTTAATGTTGAATTCAGGTTTGCTGCTTTTCGCCACGGAAGTAGCGCAAAAGCAGAAATTTTTATTGTTGCGACGCAATTTAGGCGAAAGCCAGCGCTTACAAATCTTCCGCCAAAATCATTTCGCTTATGCCCTTGCCGCCCGGCACCATTGGAAAAACATTTTCTTTTTGATCGGTCAAAAAATTCATGAACACGAGGCGATCTTTCATCGCGAAAGCATCTTTTAATGCACCCTCAACATCACTCGGCTTGTCGATATCCATACCCACATGGCCATAAGCCTCGGCAAGTTTGGTGAAATCTGGCAATGCTTCCATATAACTTTCAGCATGGCGATTGCCATGAAAAAACTCTTGCCACTGGCGAACCATGCCGAGATAGCGGTTGTTCAGCAAAATCACTTTCAACGGCAAATTGTATTGTTTGCAGGTGGATAGCTCCTGAATACACATTTGGATCGAGCCTTCGCCGGTGACGCAGGCGACATCCAGTTCGGGATAGGCCAGCTTGCACCCCATCGCATACGGCAAACCAACACCCATGGTGCCCAAGCCACCCGAATTAATCCAGCGACGTGGCTTATCAAACTTGTAGTATTGCGCGGCCCACATTTGATGCTGGCCCACATCGGAGGTGATGATGGCATCACCCTTGGTCGCTTCCCATAATTTTTCAATCACATATTGAGGCTTGATCACGTCCGAGCTCATTTTGTATTTCATGCAATTTTTGGCACGCCATTCTTCAACCTGGTTCCACCAGGCGACGATTTTATTTGGTTTTTGCTCGGCTAATTTCAGCTGCGCCAGCATATCCACCAATACTTCTTTGATGTTGCCAACGATCGGCACGTCTACTTTGACGCGCTTGGAGATGGAGGATGGATCGATATCGATATGAATAATTTTACGAGTCGGATTGCCCGCGTTGAAGTGCGTCGGGTTGCCAATCACACGATCATCAAAACGCGCACCGATCGCGATCAGCACATCGCAAAACTGCATGGCCATATTGGCTTCAACCGTGCCATGCATGCCCAGCATGCCGAGAAATTGTTTATCGGTGGCAGGATAAGCACCCAGACCCATTAGTGTATTTGTGCAAGGGTAACCCAGCGTTCGTACCAACTCGGTCACTTCTTTCGACGCGTCGCCCAAAATCGCGCCGCCGCCGATATAAATCATGGGCCGCTCGGCGCCTAACAACATATGAACCGCTTTTTTTATCTGTCCGCTATGGCCCTTGCCAACCGGTTTGTAAGAGCGCATCTCGATTGTTTTCGGATAGTGATACGCGGTCGTTTGCATCGACACATCCTTGGGAACATCGACCACTACCGGGCCAGGACGACCGGTGGTCGCGATATAAAACGCCTTTTTGATCGTGGTCGCGAGCTCGGCTACGTCTTTTACCAAGAAATTATGCTTCACGCAGGGGCGTGTAATGCCGACGGTATCGCACTCCTGAAACGCGTCTTGACCAATCGCGTAAGTTGGCACTTGCCCAGTGATTATCACCATCGGGATCGAGTCCATATAGGCTGTGGCGATACCGGTAACTGCGTTGGTCACGCCGGGGCCGGAGGTGACCAGCGCCACACCAGGACGGCCCGTGGCGCGCGCATAGGCATCAGCCGCATGCACTGCCGCCTGTTCATGACGTACCAGAATATGTTGAAAACTGTTTTGCTTATAAATTTCGTCATATATCGCCAGCACTGCACCGCCTGGGTAGCCAAATACAAATTCGACCCCTTCTTCTTTCATGGCGCGGCAAATAATTTCGGCACCATTCAGGATTTCTGGCGGCGTGGCGGGGGACATTGCAGCTGCCAGCGCAGCGGCGGCAGTAAATTGAGTGCTATCTGGAATCTTCATAATATCGTTCTCACCGAATTCGCGTCAACGATGTATTGCGCGGGTCAAAATGGGGTCAAGTACGAAGCAAAGCCGCTGTCGCCTCCACTGCTAACGACGTTGATAACAACCGACGTGATCGCAATAGCGCCAGCAGAATACCTGCTTCCTAAAATTACGTTGAACTGACGCCGTTGTACGGCGAAATCGGAGTCCAACCTTTTGCACCGCAACAAATTCGGGCCGTTTTGAGCGGTAAACCAAGGGTCGCTTGGCTCATTGTGCAGTGCAGAACACATACCTTACCGACTGGAGGGCAAATGGTCAAGCACGGGGTTTAATTCTGCTTAAAATAATGCGAACTATCAGCGCTTCCTAACCGTCAAAACTCGCAAGGATCCGTTCATGCTTCCGCACGGCGTAGTACCGCAACGCCCAGCACGATAAAACGCGATGTAGCGCGAAACTTGCTAGACTCTGAGATTATGCTGTTTCGTGAAACCAATACGCTAAGTATTTCGTATATTGTTAAATATCGGAACATATTTATAAAAACAAAATTTGCTCGCGAGGACACCTCTGGCTACACTTAAAGAAATGTCGGCATTCTTAGCTTCCGTTGAAAGACGGGCGTTTAAACAGTCCGTGTTTGCGGTAAAAAACGACGAATCTGCGCTGGACATCGTTCAAGACTCGATGATGAAGATTGCCGAAAAATACGCAGACAGGCCACCGGAAGAGCTGCCCATGCTATTTCAGCGTATTTTGCAAAATACGATCCGAGACTGGTACCGCCGAACAAAAGTACGCTCCACATGGACTTCCAACTTCTCCGCATTTGGCAGTGGCAGCGAGGACGATGATGAGCGCGACTTTTTAGAAACCTTGAAAGCCGAGGATACGTCGAGCGTGCCGGTATCACCTGCTGCTCAACTAGAGCAGGCGCAGACGTTAAAAATTATTGAAGAAGCTGTTGAAAAATTGCCACCGCGTCAACGTGAAGCATTTATGTTGCGTTATTGGGAGGAATTGGATGTCGCGGAAACAGCAAAAGCCATGGGTTGTTCGGAAGGTAGTGTGAAGACCCACTGCTCGCGTGCGGTACATGCTTTGACGCTTCTGTTGCGCGCAAAGGGAATTACAGTCGATTCACTTCCTCGCCCAGCGTAATCCGATCAACATAAATGTGGTTGCTCGTAAACCCGGCAAAATCAGGTAAAAATCATGGATGAAAAAGAATTCGCAAAAAAAGTGACGATGAACCTAAATTGGGGGCTGAGTCAAATCGACGGCGACAAGCTTAGCAAACTCCGCGCCGCGCGCGAGAAAGCCCTGACTAATTATGTTGAGCCGGCGGTGGTTGCGAATTTGGCGACGACATCCGGGCAAACGCTTAATTTCTCAGGCTGGGTACGAAAGCCATTGTTTTGGCTGCCGATTGTTGCGATCGCCGCTGCAGCAGTAACTTATAACGCAATGGATGACGACATCGCCGACGACGCGGGTGGCGAGCTTGATGCCAAGCTTCTTACCGGCGAACTGCCCATCAATGCATTTTTAGACAAGGATTTCGGATCGTGGGTCAAAGAATCTTCACAATAATCACAGCGAGCTTTGTGGCACTGCTATTGGCGTGTGCCACGCAGCTACATGCGCAGGCGGAGACGAAACCGCTGCCGCACGTGCCTTGGAAAAAAGTGCCTGCGGACGAGAAGAAGGTATTGGCGCCTTTGCAAAACGATTGGGATCAGCTGCAAAGCGTCCAGCAGCGCAAAATGATCGGCGCGGCCAAGACATATCCTAAATTGGCGCCCATCCAGCAAGAACGTTTTCAAGAGCGCATCAAGGATTGGGCGGCACTCACGCCAGCGCAACGACATGCTGCACGAGATAAATATAAAAACCTTTCCAGTCTGCCGCCTGCTAAACAGCACATTCTTCGCGAGCGCTGGAACCAAAAATCAGCACAGGCAACGACAAGTGGCCCCGCCATAGCGCCATCAAACGTATCTGATTCAACCTCACCAGCCCGGTGAAAATGTACAAGAGGGATCGAACAACAGGAGAACTCGCACCCTCTGTTGGCTCAGTTAATACAGCAATACCGAGCGCCCAAGCCGTCCCCAGCGCGATAAGGCGGATTGCAGCGCTGCCGTATGAAGCGCTGCTGATGTTGGCGTTAATGCTGGTGATGAGCTTTCCCATCGCAGGCCTTAAAGGCGCAACGCTCAACGGGGTCCCACACCTCATATTCCAGCTTTATTTATTCGCGATATTGCTTACTTATTTCACATGGTTCTGGCGTCACGGCGGGCAGACCTTGCCCATGAAGACCTGGAAACTACGTGTGGTCACGCGTGATGGCGCGTCGCTAAACTGGAAGTTTGCGCTTCGGCGTTTCGCCTTTGCAGCGCTTTTTTTTGGGCCTGCATGTGCCGGAATTATGTTTATTTTTTTCCCGAACCGCATCAGCCCGGTAATCACGATGTGGATGTTTCTACCCATGCTGGCGACCTTATTCTGGGCTAAATTTGATGCTGACCGGCAGTTTCTGCACGACCGCTGGGCAGGCACCAGAATCATCGACGCGACGCTTCCGAAGTAATACTAGGTGAGGTAGCAACTGTCTAAGCCTTTAAATATCCCAACCTATCAAACAAAAGCCTTCCGAAACCTGCCGGGACGTTCTTTCCAGGCGATCAGCAGCAACGATACAACTAAAAACACCGCGACCGGCATTGATGCCGATAGCAGCGGTGGCCAGTTATAAAGCACGGTTAAATGTGACGTAAGCTGATTCAAAAAATAAAAGCCGACCCCGATCATCACGCCCAGTAGCAGCTTGGCGCCGACCCCGCCGCCCCGAGTGGATTGAATCGCGAACGGAATGGCGAGCAGCATCATGATGATCACCGCAGCCGGCTGGAAAAGTTTTGCCCAATACGCCCATTCGTAACGCGTACTGTTTTGTTTGTTGTCCCTCAAGTGATCTATGTAGGCCGACAAATTGGCCATAGACATGCTGTCAGCGCTCACCCGCAGTACTGACATGAGATCTGGTGTCAACGAAGAATTCCAAATCGCATTAGGCTGCTGTTCAATCCGCGCCGTTTGGCCGCCCGCTGCGGCCGCTTCAAAAATTGTTTTTTCGACCCCTTCCAAACGCCACCGGTTGTTGGCCTCAAAAACAGCCTTCTTCACAACACTGATTGAAGTCAGGCGATGGGCGGCATCGAAATCATAAACCCGCATGTCAAGCAGCTGCGTATCCGGTGTAACCGTTTGGATATTCACAAATGACCGGCCATCTTTTACCCAAAAACCCGAGCGAAAATTTTGCGCCACCATATTGCTGGTCGCCGCCAATTTCAACCGTCGAGCGGCCTCTTCAGAAGCCGGTGCAACAAATTCGCCAAATAAAAAAATAAACGATGAAAATAACAAACCGATAATGGCCGCAAATGTAGCGAGACGCGCAAGTGATAATCCCGACGCGCGCATCACCGTTAGCTCTGACTGCGCAGACAGGCGCGAGACCGCCAGCAATGTGCCCATCAGTGCTGCCAGCGGAAAAACGACCACAACATTTGTCGGCTGGAGCAATGTAACGTAAGCCAGCAGTTTGGCCAGCCCAAAGCTGCCTTTGCCCAACTCGCCCAGTTGCGACATGAGATCAAAAAGCGCGAACAAGGCAAGAAGCGCCGCCAGCAGCAACGCGGTGGCCCAAATAATTTCTTTGGCGAGATAACGAAAAAGAGTGGACATGAAGCTAACGTGAATTAAATGCACGACCTTATTGAAAAAACAAGATTGCTAAGAAGAATGAATCAGTCCGCAGACTAGCGGTCAGCAAAACACTTGATCGCTGCGGGCTGAGACACGAGTGTGATCTCGCAATCAGCCTAAATATATTAACAATTGTTCGGTAAGAATTTTTGCTTCAGCCTCACCGCTGGCTTTTGTAATCGCATCCTGAAATGGTTTGACCAACCCACGTAAATCGGCTACGGTGCCTGCGCGCTCTAATTTCAGGGTAAAGAAAAACCCTTTTATTCCGAGTGAATTTACCACTGCATTATTCATAAAATCTTTTGCCAATCGCAATTTTTCATATCCGTCCAACGCTGGCGGCGCTTCAGTTAGCGTCACAGATTGCACGCCTGTGGTGCTTGCCGCAACCGAGGAGGCTGCAGGCTCCGCGGCAACCGCCTTTACGATCAATCCGGCTGCCAGTAAGCTTTCAATAAAATCACTAGGGCAGCTGAATTTCGCTGCGTCTTTTTTTAGGGCAGCGACTGACTTTCGACCATCCACCATAATGAGCATGGTCCGCAAACGGGGCGCAAGATGAAGTTTGAAATTTTTAATTTCTTCCGACCCAAGCGGGGTTTTGACATAAATTTGCATCGGATCCATTTGCGCCTCTTAGAGCTTTCATAGCAGACGTCTAGTAACTACGTACTTACATCATGAAGTTAATCGCGATACATCATAAAAAAGCCCGCATCTCTGCGGACTTTTTTTTACTTGCAAGCCTTTTAGTGGCTGCCTTGCTGTAACGAGTTATTCGTCTCTAATCATTGCAAAATCTTTGGTCTCAGGCATGAACAATGCACCGATCACAAATGTCATGGAGGCGATGATAATGGGATACCAGAGGCCTTGGTAAATATTACCGGCTGAGATCGACAGGAAAGTTGCTGTGAACGGCAAGAAACCGCCGAACCAACCATTACCAATATGATAGGGCAGCGACATCGACGTATAGCGAATCCGGGTCGGGAACAGCTCCACCAGAAATGCCGCGATCGGTCCATAAACCATGGTCACGTAAATCATCAGAATGAAGATGATTAATACAACTTTTGGCTTGTTCATTTCGGCTGGGTTGGCACCGGTCGGATAGCCTGCTGCTTTTAACGCTGCTTTGATCGCTGCTTCGTCGGGGCCTCTAACAATAGTCTCTTTTATTTGAACCGCAAAAGGCGCATCAGCCAGCGGGGCTGCATAGGTAAAGTTAATGCCTGAGCTGGTCAATAGTTTCTTGATCTTTACGCAGTCTTTTTTGTTGTCTGGATGCTGACCAACCAACGAGGCACCAAAGCTAAATTCGCATTTATTTCCAGTCTGATCTGCCATCACAACAACGGGCGATTCCTTGGTAGCACGAACCAGTGCCGGGTTTGCCGCTTCAGCCAACATATTGAAGAGCGGGAAATAGGTCAACGCGCCCAACAAACAGCCCGCCAGGATGATCCATTTGCGGCCAATTTTATCTGACAGCCATCCGAAGAAAATAAAGAACGGTGTGGACAACAATAGGCCAATGGCCAACAGAATGTAGGTGGTCTGGAAGTCAACTTTGAGTGAGGTTTGCAGAAAAAACAGTACCCAGAATTGTCCTGTATACCAAACCACGCCCTGACCTGCAGTGGCGCCAAGCAATGCAAGCAACACATATTTGTTGTTAGGGTAGCGCAAGAAACTCTCGGTCAAAGGTGCTTTGGAACCTTTGCCCTCAGCTTTCATTTTCTGAAATAGTGGTGATTCATTGAGCTTCAAACGAATATAGATCGAAAACGCCAGCAAAAGGATAGACAACCAGAACGGAATTCTCCAGCCCCATTGCTTGAAATCCGCTTCAGATAAATTGATGCGGCAAACATAAATGATGATGAGCGCCAAAAACAAGCCCAGTGTGGCTGTGGTTTGAATCCACGCTGTGGAGAGACCGCGTTTACCCGGCTGCGCATGTTCTGCCACATAGGTTGCAGCGCCGCCATACTCGCCGCCAAGCGCCAATCCCTGCAGCAAACGCAGCAACAACAAAATAATCCAGGCCGCATCGCCGATTGAATCATAGGTCGGCAGAAAGCCCAGCGCAGCGGTAGAGCCACCCATCAGCACAATGGTGACGAGGAAAGTATATTTACGACCGATCAAATCACCCAATCGTCCGAACACCAGTGCGCCAAAAGGGCGCACCAAAAAGCCTGCCGCCAGAATAGCCAGGGACGCCAGTAAGGCAACGCTTTCATTGCCTTTGGGGAAAAATTTATCCGAGAAAAAAACCGCTAAAACAGCAAATAGATAGAAGTCGTACCATTCAAAAACAGTTCCAAGAGAAGAGGCGAATATGACTTTTCGCTCTTCCTGCGGCGTTACATTAATCAAATCCTGCGCGGCTGTTGCCATGTTGTTTCCTCCAGATGATTATTATGTTGACGAGATGGTGCAACCTTGAAATCAAAACAACCCTATTATTTTTTAGTAAATAATTTTTTATTTTTATCTTTTAACGGGCTGAGTGTAGCCGAATTTTTTTATAATGGAATTGACTTTGTAAATGCATTGGCCGTGCAGCAAGATCACGCATTGCAACATTAAGTTATCTGCTTAAGCTGGTCCAAAATGGCCGGATTTTCGAGGGTCGAAATATCCTGCGTAATGGGTTCATTTTTGGCAATTGAGCGAAGCAGGCGACGCATGATTTTTCCGCTTCGTGTTTTAGGCAGGTTGTCGCCAAATCGAATATCTTTCGGCTTCGCAATTGGGCCAATTTCTTTGCCCACCCAGTCGCGCAATTCTTTTGCAATCGCGATCGCAGCATCGCCGGTGGGGCGCGCACCTTTGAGCACCACGAACGCAACAATCGCCTCGCCAGTCAAATCATCTGGCCGCCCGACGACCGCCGCTTCCGCCACCAGTTTGCTGTTCGAAACTAACGCCGACTCGACTTCCATTGTGCCGAGCCGATGACCTGAAACATTGAGCACATCATCGATACGACCCATGATCGTGAAGTAGCCATTTACTTTATCGCGCACCGCACCATCGCCGGCCAAATAAAGTTTCCCGCCCAGCTCGTCGGGGAAATAAGTCTTTTGAAAACGTTCGGAATCATTCCAGATCGTGCGCGCCATTGATGGCCAAGGGCGTTTCACCACCAAAATACCGCCGTTGCCGTTTTCTACATCATGTCCTGCCTCATCGACAATCGCAGCAATGATGCCCGGCAGCGGCAGCGTGCAAGAGCCGGGGGTGAGCGTCGTCACGCCCGGCAGCGGCGTGATCATGTGTCCGCCCGTTTCGGTCTGCCAGAATGTATCGACAATCGGGCAGCGACTCCCGCCGATATTTTCGTAGTACCACATCCACGCCTCAGGATTGATCGGCTCGCCAACCGAACCCAAAATCCGCAAACTCGACAAATTATAATTTCGTGGATGGGTTTTAGGATCCA
>ENA-OFCI01001072-OFCI01001072.1-metagenomes-genome-assembly--contig:-NODE-1072-length-13377-cov-3.862858_pt1 | contig 13377 bp, 11 predicted proteins | sample MGYA00153391_OFCI01 | MGnify analysis MGYA00153391
CTGACGATCAGTGACAACGGTGTCGGGTTCGAAGCGCCCGAGCTGCTTGCACGCCCCAAAGAGGGTCACTTCGGTCTGCGGGTCCTGGGCGACGTCGTAGCTGATGCCGGCGGGGAGCTTCTCCTGGCCTCTGCGCCCGGAGCCGGGACCCACTGGCAGTTGTCGGTTCAGCTTCCATGCGCACTGTCCCGCTGGTCGACTACCCACTTCGCTACTGCAAGCCATACGCCTGGTCCGCCCCTGGCCGCCCTCGGGTCACCAACCGACGCATGAACATGACCAACGACGAACTGACGGTCATGTCTCTTATCGACCTGCCCAGGTCATCGGCGCGCAGTTCAGGCTCGTCGGAACGCACCCTTGCTGTGGCCTTGGCAGGCTGGTCGGCGGTGTACGCGACCGGTGCTGGCCGTCGGTTCCGCCACCCCGCGACGGGTCAACGACGCAGCCGCTCGGCCAGGAACGCCAGCACCCGATCGAGGGCGACCCGGGTCGGATGCCCCGGCTCGTCGACGAGGGAGACCGTGAGCACCGCGTGCGCCGACGGCGCGATGCCAGCCGCGTTGCCCGGCGACGAATCGATCTCGATCCCCTCGAAGGACGCCCCGAGCGTCGCCCGCAGGGTCTCGAACCGCTCCGGCGGGCAACCCCGGTCATGGGTGAACCGGAGTCCGAGCACGCGCAGGTCGTCATTCGCTCGCGCCGTGATCGTGGCGCGGTCCTCGGCATCCAGCCCCAGGGCGGCGCGGCCACGCTCCCCGATTGGCCCGGGTAGGGACGGCTGGCTCATGACGGACGCAACGACCGACGGTTCGAGAGCTGTCGCCAGCGCGAAACCTCCGGTGAAGCACATCCCAACCACACCGACCCCGGGACCGCCACACTCACGGTAGGCCGACGCTGCGAGTGCCCTCAGCCACCCGACCACGGGGCTCGTGCGGTCGGCTAGCTTCGTGAACTCACGCGCCACGCAAACGTGCAGAATCGATCGTGCGATCTCGCGGCCAGTCGCCGGGGCTGCGGGCCGCCCGAACAGGGACGGCAGGTACACGGTGTACCCAGCGGTGATAAGCCGACGGGCGAAATCGACGACGCCCGGATGCAGGCCAGGGATCTCGTGGAGCACGAGAACCGCAGGCCCCGAACCACCGCGGAAGACCTCAAACGTGCGCCGCTCGTGACTGAAGTCGAAGGCCTGGAACTCCGGGCCGATCTGCTTGCTGAGACTCATACCGACTGCTCCCGTCCACGGTCCGCCCAGCATGGTCGCGTCCGCCCCTCACCGCAATGGCGAGCGGAAGGCCACGAGCGAAGCCCCGGATACATCTGTCCCAACTACCGAACGATGACCGGACTCGTGTGAGCCAAATCGGTGTCCGTAGGACGGTCCTCATCTGGACGTTTCGCACCGGTTCATCGTGAGCAGTCAGCCGATGACCTGGACCCGGCAACGGACGCGAGGCGCACGGGACAACCGCTTGTCGCCGGCGACAAGGACGACGTCCAGCAGTTCGGCGAGGGCTACGTAGGCGGCGGCGTAAGGGTTCAGGTTCTGTCGCAGTTCCCAACAGCGAGTGCCTGGCCACAAAGGCCGGTACGAGCGGTGTCGCCCTCAGAATTGTCGTCCGCGAGTGCGGGGGCCAAGATGCTGGCATCAACGACAATCACGATCCTCCCGGAGGATCTCGGTGGCCGTCTTGATCGGCACTCGAGCGCCATTTCGCAATCGAACGAGGATTCCGCGGCCGCCCGGCCGCCGATTCCGCTCTCGACATCCCAGGCGGCTCGGAAGACTGACGGGTTGCCTGACCTCCGTCACAACCCTGATACCCCAAGGGGTATGGTGCGGGCTAGACACGGCCCTTATCGCATGGGCCGTGCACCACCAAGAGGGATTCCGTGATGATGCGGCGTCTGCCCGGCAACGACGCCGGCACAACAGGAGGGCACCAAATCATGAGCAACGACACAGCGGGTGCGGTTCTTCGAGCTGGCGACAAGGAGCTTGCGCTCCCTGTGGTCGAGTCGACCGATGGCAACAACGCTTATGACATCTCCAAGCTGATGAAGGAGACCAGCAACGTCACGCTGGACGTCGGCTTCGTCAATACGGCATCCTGCCGCTCGGCGATCACCTTCATCGATGGTGACGCAGGCATCTTGCGTTACCGCGGCTACCCGATCGAGCAGCTGGCCCAGAACTCGACCTTCCTGGAGACCTCCTACCTGTTGATCTACGGTGAGCTGCCCAGCGCCGCGCAGCTGGCCGGCTTCGACGCCTCGATCCGCCGGCACACGTTGCTGCATGAGGACCTCAAGGGCTTCTTCGGCGGCTTCCCGGTCGACGCCCACCCGATGCCGGTGCTCTCCAGCGCGGTCTCGGCCCTCTCGACGTTCTACCAGGACAGCTTGGATCCCTTTGACGCCGAGCAGGTCGAGATCTCGACTGTGCGCCTGATGGCCAAGCTGCCCACGATCGCGGCGTATGCCTACAAGAAGAGCATCGGCCAGCCGTTGCTCTACCCGGACAACACCCTCTCGATGGTGGAGAACTTCCTGCGGATGACCTTCGGGCTCCCGGCCGAGCCGTACGACCTGGACCCGGTCATGGTCAAGGCCCTAGATCAGCTGCTGATCCTGCACGCCGACCACGAGCAGAACTGCTCCACCTCCACGGTGCGGATGGTCGGCTCGGCCCACGCCAACCTGTTCGCCTCGGTCTCGGCCGGGATCAACGCCTTGTTCGGGCCGTTGCATGGTGGGGCCAACCAGGCGGTGCTGCAGATGCTCGACCAGATCAAGGCCGATGGTGGTGACGTCGATGAGTTCGTCCGCAAGGTCAAGAACAAGGATGACGACGTCAAGCTGATGGGCTTTGGCCACCGGGTCTACAAGAACTACGACCCGCGCGCGGCGATCATCAAGGGAACCGCCGACGAGCTGCTGCAGAAGCTCGGTCACCGCGACGAGCTGCTGGACATCGCCCTCAAGCTCGAGCGGGTCGCGCTCTCGGACGACTACTTCATCGAGCGCAAGCTCTACCCGAACGTCGACTTCTACACCGGCCTGATCTACAAGGCGATGGGCTTCCCGCCCAAGATGTTCACCGTCCTGTTCGCCCTGGGCCGGTTGCCGGGCTGGATCGCCCAGTGGCGCGAGATGATCCAGGACCCCGAGACCAAGATCGGCCGTCCGCGTCAGGTCTACATCGGAGCCACCGAACGCAAGTACGAGATGATGAGCAGCCGCTGACACGACTTTCGCTCGTACCTCTGAGGCGGTGGTCAACGAGCCCAGGAACGTTGACCACCTGACGGCGCCCACGGCGCAGTTCCCGTTCTGCCAAGTTCGCCATCACGAGCAGCTCTTGGGCGCCCGGGGTGAGGACCTTTGACTCTATGACCAGCTGGGATGGGTGAGCCACACTGGCCACGAAGGAGAGTGAGATCTCGATACTCGAGGTCAAACCCGCTCAACGACGACTAGCCCGACCGCAAGAAAGAGACATGTACAAAATACTTGAACGAGTCGACTATTCGGCGGACGTGTACATGCAGGTGATCGAGGCTCCCGCGGTCGCCGCCGCCTGCCAGGCGGGACAGTTCATCATCCTGATGATCCACGAAGAGGGGGAGAGGATCCCTCTCACGATCGCGGATTTCGACCGTGAGGCAGGCACGATCACCATCGTCGTCCAGGCGATCGGCACGTCAACGCGGCATCTTCAGACCCTGGGCAAGGGCGACTCGCTCTCGAACTTCATCGGTCCGCTGGGCATGCCGAGCGAGATCGAGAAGGTGGGCACTGTCATCTGCGCCGGCGGCGGCGTCGGTGTGGCACCGATCTATCCCATCGCCAGGGCGCTCAAGGAGGCCGGCAACAAGGTCATCTCCATCATCGCTGCCCGCAACGAGAACCTGCTTTTCTGGGAGGACAAGATGCGGGAGGTCAGCGATGAGCTGATCGTCACCACTGATGACGGTAGCCGCGGCCGCCACTGCCTGGTCACCGAGCCGCTCAAGGAGCTCTGCGATGCCGGAGGCGTCGACCTCGTCTACGCCATCGGCCCGGGCGTCATGATGAAGTTCTGCGCCAAGACCACCGAAGAGTATGGCGTCAAGACCCTTGTCAGCCTCAACTCGATCATGGTGGACGGCACCGGCATGTGCGGCGGGTGCCGTGTCAGCGTCGGCGGCGAGACCAAGTTCGTCTGCGTTGACGGGCCGGAGTTCGATGGGCACAAGGTCGACTTCGACCTGTTGATGTCGCGCCAGCGGCAGTATCTCTCACAGGAGAAAAAGTCCCTGGACGCCTATTTGGCGCATGCGGCCGCGTCGGATGCAACGGCGTGCAACAGGGCGGTGACCGCGGATGTCTGATCTCGCCCAAGCCGTCCGCGCGGACCGACCACAGAGAAAGCCAAAGAAGCCGAAGCTGCCCCGAACTGCCATGCCCTGCCAGCCAGCGAAGCAGCGGGCAACCAACTTTGGCGAAGTGACTCTCGGCTACGACGATGACATGGCCATGATCGAGGCCAGCCGCTGCCTGCAGTGCAAGAAGCCAAAATGCGTGGATGGCTGCCCCGTGGGCATCGACATCCCCGCATTCGTCAGGATGATCGAGACCGGCGACCCCGCCGGCGCCATCGCCAAGTTGAAGGAGACCACCAGCTTCCCGGCCGTCTGTGGTCGCGTCTGCCCGCAGGAGGAGCAGTGCGAACAGCTCTGCGTCCTCGGTGTGAAGCAGGAGCCAGTGGCCATCGGACGTTTGGAGCGTTACGCCTCCGACTGGGAGTCTGCCCATGGCGCCTCCAGCACTCCGCAGATCGCGCCGAAGAAGGGTAAGCGTGTTGGCGTGGTCGGTTCCGGCCCCGCTGGCCTCACCTGCGCCGGCGAGCTGGCCAAGATGGGCTATGACGTCACCATTTATGAAGCTCTGCACAAGCCGGGAGGGGTGCTGGTCTACGGCATACCCGAGTTCCGGCTGCCCAAGACGATCGTGGCGCGGGAGTGCGCGTATGTCGAGTCGCTGGGCGTGGAGATCAAGGTGGACTACGTCATCGGGCGCACGTTGACGGTTGACCAGATGCTCGCCGGCGGCGATGAGGCCATCTTCCTGGCCAACGGCGCAGGGTTGCCCTCATTCATGGACATTCCCGGAGAGAACCTGAACGGTGTCTACTCGGCAAACGAGTTCCTCACCCGGTCGAACCTGATGAAGGCTTACCGCTTCCCCGAGTACGACACACCGATTGCAGTAGGAAAAAGGGTAGCCGTCATCGGCGGTGGCAATGTGGCTATGGACTCGGCCCGCACTGCACTGAGGCTGGGCGCAGAGGTCCATCTCATCTACCGCCGGACCCTCGACGAGATGCCGGCACGGGGCGAGGAGATCGAGCACGCCGAGGAGGAGGGCATCGTCTTCGACCTGCTGGCCAGCCCGACGCAGATCATCGGCGATGACAATGGGTGGGTCAAAGAGATCGAGGTCATCGACATGGAGCTGGGTGAGCCTGACTCCAGCGGACGCCGTCGCCCCGTGCCCATTGAGGGCTCTGAGAGGCGCATCCCCGTGGACGTGGTCATCGTCTCGGTTGGCACCAGTGCCAATCCGCTGCTGACAAAGAGCACGAGCGGACTGGATCTCACGAAGCGCGGCAACATCGTGGCTGATGAGCACACGCTGGCAACCAGCAAGAAGGGCGTGTTCGCTGGGGGCGACATCGTCACCGGCGCCGCTACGGTAATCCTGGCCATGGGCGCCGGTAAGACGGGCGCACGCTCGATCGACCGCTATCTGCAGGGCCAGCCTCTGCTGAGCGCGGACGAGGAAGAAGCGATCAATAGCGCCTAACGCTCGAACAGGCTGGCGTCGTGGACCGGCGCTGGATCTTGTGGACTGACCCAACCGCACTCAGTGCCTTCGATGCCCCGTCCCTCATGACACGAGTCGTCCACACCCAACCCGCGAGCTCTGGGTCCGCGCCAGCGAACGGCGGACTCGCAGCCCTGTCACCGAAGGTCATGGAAGAGCCGTGGCACATGGGATTGCCATCACTGATTTGATGGGGCATGAAGAAAAGGGTGTACGAGAAAGAGCTCCTCCGGCTGCAGGCCGAGCTCGTCGTCCTGCAGGAGTGGGTGCGCGCCGAGGGCAAGCGTGTCGTCGTGGTCTTCGAAGGACGCGACGCAGCGGGCAAGGGCAGCACCATCAAGCGAGTCACGCAGTACCTCAACCCTCGTGTGGCCCGGATTGCCGCGCTGCCCGTTCCCACCGAACGAGAAAGGACGCAGTGGTACTTCCAGCGGTACATCGAGCAGCTGCCCGCAGCGGGCGAGATCGTGCTCTTCGACCGCAGCTGGTACAACCGCGCGGGCGTGGAGTGGGTCATGGGTCTTTGCACAGCCACTGAGCACAAGACCTTCCTGCATCAGTGCCCGATCTTCGAGCGGCTCCTGGTCGAGGACGGCATCATCTTGCGCAAGTACTGGTTCTCGGTCAGCGACGACGAACAGGAGCTCCGGTTCCGATCCCGGGTGGCGGACCCGATGCGGCAGTGGAAGCTGTCGCCGATGGATGTGGAGTCGCTGACCCGTTGGGAGGACTACTCACGGGCCAAGGACGAGATGTTCGTCCACACCGACATCCCCGAGTCCCCCTGGTTGGTCGTTGAGAGCGACGACAAGCGACGCGCGCGGATCAACATGATCGCCCACCTGATCTCGAGCATTCGGTACGAGCAGGTGGCGAGGCCCCGGCTGAAGCTGCCGCAGCGTCCGGCGCCGACCGGCTACGTCCGCACAGCGCGCAGTCTCCAGACCGAGGTGGCCGACCACGCAGCAACGATTACCTGAGGGCAGCGCCACAGCCCTCTATCCTCGTCGCCGCCATCGAACCGGCACGAACCTCGGCGTTCGAGCGGCGTACTGGGCGTATCCCTCGAATCGCTGGGAAAGGCGTCGTTCCTCCCAACGTGCCTTGACGGTGAGAAGCACGAAAAGCGCGCCCAACGTGAGGAGACGCAACCCGCTTCCTGAAGCCGCGGTGACCGAGGCCATCGTGAGCAACAGCCCGCTGTAGATCGGGTGCCGTACAAACCGATACAGGCCCCCTGTTCGGAGCTGCGCGTGTGCGTTCGGCAGCGGCGTGGCCGTCAGACCCCTCCCGAGTCCCGTTGCGCCGATGATCATCAGGGCTATACCGGCCACGGTGACCGCGCTCAAGGCGACAGTGAGCGTCGTCGGCACCGGCCAGTCGTGCCGATGGGGGAGGAGCACGAGGAACCCGATCAGAACGAACTGGCTGGTGACGAGCAGTCGCGCTGTCCGGACCTCAGAAGGCGCCGCGCGATACGCGTACGAGGGCGTGGTATTCGCGGGCTCGTTCACCTGAGCGGCCCCTCGAGATGACGCGCGGGAATGACCAGCATGGGTTCGATCATATTCACCGGGGTCCGAGACGGCGTGGAGGGCACCGCGATGCCGGACCGACCCAGCCAATCTGGCCGCTGCCTTTGGCCTGAGAAACGGATGATCCCCATCGCACCATGGTGGTTAATTCCTGATGACTGTCTTGGCGAACACGACCACGAGCGAAATTTCTGGCTCAACTGAGGTATGACAGGGGTATGCGAACCTTCGTCCCACCAAGGGAACGGCCGTGATCGGTAACCAGGTGGAGCTGCGGGATGGTTCCATCGCCTTGATCCGAGCCGTTCAGCCGGAGGACGCCCGGTTGTTGGCCGACGGATTTGCCCGGCTGAGTGCAGAGTCTCGCCAGCTGCGATTCCTGACCGGCAAGCCGAGCCTGACCCCTGCAGAGGTGCGCTACTTCACCGAGGTCGACCACCACGACCACGAGGCCCTTGGAGCGGTGAATCCCGGCGATGGTGTTGGCCTGGGTATCGCTCGGTTCATCCGGCACGCCGAAGACCCGATCGGAGCCGAAGTGGCGGTGACGGTCACTGACGCCTGGCAACGCCGAGGACTCGCGACGGAGCTGTTGAGACGTCTGGCTGATCGGGCCCGCCAAGAGGGTATTCACTACCTCACCGCCCTGATTGCCGACGACAATGCAGCAGTGGACGGAATGCTTGAACGCAGTCGTGGCGATGTTTCTGTCACGCACCGCGAGTCCGGGACGGTCGAATACGAGATCACCTTGCCACCACGCGGTCTCGGTGACGGCCTGCACTCTCTCCTGCGCGCTTTTGGACGCCGTCAGCTCCGGGCCCCGGATCCGATCATTGAGGCCCTGGCCGAGCTGACACCCGAGGGATCGAGCCCATGTGATGTCCAGCGACTAGGCTCCTCGAGAGTCGCGCGCGATCTATTGGGGAGTAGCGACACGTGTTGATTGTCCCGGACAGGAGGCGCATGAGCCAGCTCACCCTTGGACTCCTTGCCACGTCGAGCAAGGAGAACGAGCTCAGGCTGCCGATCCATCCGCAGCACTTTGACCGGATTGACGCGGATTTGCGAGCCCGAATCGTCCTTGAGCAGGGGTACGGCGACCGTTACGGCGTGTCCGAGGATGTTCTCGCCACCCAGGTCGGGGCTATTCGTTCCCGTGAGGAGGTCATCGCGACCAGCGACGTTGTGCTGTTGCCCAAGCCCACCCTGGACGACGTGGCCAGCCTTCGCGAAGGACAGGTGCTCTGGGGATGGCCACACGCCGTACAGGACATCGGGCTGACTCAGCTCTGCATCGACAAGCGGTTGACCCTTGTTGCGTGGGAGGCGATGAATCACTGGACGTCGTCAGGAAGTTTCGTCGTCCACGTATTCCATATGAACAACGAGCTGGCCGGCTACTGCTCGGTCCTGCACGCCATGACCTTGGTCGGCACGACTGGTCACTACGGGCGACCGCTCACCGCTGTTGTCATTGGTTTCGGGAACACGGCGCGAGGTGCCGTAACGGCGCTGACCGCACTCGGTGTCCACGACGTCACAGTGCTCACCATGCGCGACGTCACCGCGGTCTCCTCACCGGTCCCATCCGTCATGCTCCACCATCTGGACCGCGCCGAGGCCGATCCCAGCCGCACCACAGTCCAAACTGACACGGGTCCCGTCTCGGCGGCCGTGTTCCTGGCCCGGCACGACATCGTGGTCAACTGCGTTTTGCAGGACACTGACGCGCCGTTCATGTTCGTCTCAGACGCAGAAGTAGCAGAGTTCGCCTCTGGCAGCCTGCTCGTCGACGTGTCCTGTGACTTGGGGATGGGATTCGCGTTCGCGCGACCCACGAGCTTCGAGAAGCCGACATTTGCTGTGGGTGACGGTGTCACCTACTACGGCGTGGACCACAGCCCGACTTTTCTATGGAACAGCGCGACCTGGAGCATCAGTGAGGCTCTGATTCCCTACCTCCGCACCGTGATGGACGGCCCCTCGGCGTGGGACAGCGACAGGACCATCAGCATGGCCCTGGAGATACGGGAGGGCGTCATCCTCAACCCCAAGATCCTTTCTTTCCAAGGCCGCTCAGCGGACTACCCGCATCCCCCGCTCTGAGGCGGACCGGCAGAACCTCGCCAAGGGGCGGCGGCCTGTCGCCACTAGCCGTTGAGGGTGTCCTGCCCGAGGGCTCAGCTGGCGTCCTGGTCTGCTCCCGTGGGCTTCATCGTGGTGGACATGTGCTCGCCAAGACGCCGGTCCGGCCGGGCGAGGACGAAGTAGACCGCGCCGACGAGCACGATGCCCAGCATCACCACCAGGGTGATCCAGTCGAGGTTGAACAGGGCGCCGCGGGGGCTGCTGAGTCCGGTCGGTGCAAGCACGTTGACCAGCATGAGGGCGAGATAGCCGGCCGCCACGATGCTCACCGGCCACGCCCAACGAGTGAGGCGGAACGTCCCCTCCGGCTGCCACCCACGGGCGCGCGCAATCATCGAGCCGATCACCGTCAGCAGGAACGACAGGTAGATCCCGGAGACACCAAACGAGACGAGAGCGGTCAGGGCGTTGATCCCGTGAGGGAAGGTGAACCACAGGATGTGGACGTCCTTGGTCGGGTTGATGTTCACCAGGAGGGTGAACAGGACGGGCACCAGCGCACCGACAAGCAGAGCGTTGGATGGCGTGTGGAACCGCGGCGAGATGCGCCGCATCCAGTTGCTGCCGGGCAGTGCGCCGTCTCGCGCGTAGGAGAACGCCAACCGGGCTCCAGCCCCCTGGACTGCCGTGCCGCAGGAGAAGAAGGCCAGGATCACCATCACGAGGAAGAAGTCCTGCAACCACCGGGGCAGCTGGGAGAGGATCGCTGGGACCCCACCGGCGAAGGAGGTTGCCGCCGCGTATCCCTTCGCGTCGGACGGGGTCGCGAGCAACAGGCCGGCGACGAGGACGAAGGAGGCGATCCCGCCGTACAACAAGGCAGAGCGCATGGCGCGGGGTACCTGGCGGCTGGCGTCGACGGTCTCCTCGGCGACGTCACCGGCGGCCTCGAAGCCGTAGAAGATGTAGACGTGCGCCAGGACCGCGACCAGGGCCGCACCCGTCCACCAGTTCCCGCCGAAGTCGACCTGGAGACTGTTGGTGGCAGCCACCTCGGCACCCTTGGTCTCGAACAAGAAGCCAAACCCGTGGTGGAACCCGACGATGCCCAGTGCAATGGCGACGCCGAAGGTGCCGATGGTCTCGACATACACACCAATGCGAGCGACACGGCCAAGGACCTTGGCACCAACGGTGTTCAGGGCCGTCTGGAGCAGGATCATCAGGACGGTGACAACCAGGATGGTTGAGTGGCTGGTCGGGTCCAGTGAGGTGCCGAACCACTGGTTGATCAGGTCGGCGATGTAGGGCACAACGCCGGTATCGACGCTTGCCACAGTCACCAGGAGGGCGATGCCGTAGATCCAGCCCACCCACCAGCCATATGCCGGGCCGACCGAGTACTTGCCGTACTGATACAACGCGCCGGCCATCGGGTAGTGGCTTCCGAGCTCGCCGAAGACCAGGGCCACCAGCAGCATTCCGGCCACGACGACCGGCATCAGCCAGAGATAACGAGGGCCGCCGGCGCCGACGCCCAGAACGAACAGGGAGTAGACACCGACCATGGGGGAGAGGTAGGAGAACGCGATACTGAAGTTGTCGAAGAGCGAAAGCACCCGTGACAGCTCCTGGCGATATCCGAAGTCGGCAAGCCGGTCGTGATCGGGCAATCCCTGCCCCCGCGTATCGGGAGTTGAACCAGCCATCTCAGCCTCCTGTGTCGTTTCTTTCCTAGTCGAAAGAATGCTCCCCGAAAGGGCGGTACACAAGAGCGGTTACGAGAGCGCGCTGATTCGCCGTAGTTATGCAATCTAGGTGATCTTTTGTCATGAATTGCCTTCTATGGCTATCCATCGACAACACGATTATTGCGGACGGGCCCTCATCAGCTGGCTGCAACATCGGTGACCATGGTCATCCGCGGGTGTGGCGCAGCCACCACAACCCGACAAACCAGCGGCACGAAACCATAGCCGCTTCCGAACCCGGTCCACACCGTTGAGGCGGGGAAGGCGCTGGCGAACAGCTCGCTGGCTGCACCCACGACCAGCACGCCGAGGAGCTCAACGCTGATGGCCATCGTCGCAACGCGCCGTGTTGTGAGACCGCGGCGGCTTAAGGAGATCGTGGCGATGATGTAGACAATCGCCGCGAACGCGGACAGGAGGTAGGCGAGGGGCGCTTCGTGGAACCGGGTGGTCAGCTGGACGACCGAGCGCGAGGTCGCGGCCAGCGCGAACAGACCGTAGACCGCGACGAGCAGGCGGCCGAAGCCCTCTCCTGTCGGCGCAGGCGCGCGGACGCCACCCAGGTCAGCCAAGAGGACCAGCCCAGACCTGCTGCACGCGCAGAATCATGATCGGGGTGATGAGAAAGGCGAGGGCTATGACGAACGCTCCCGCACGGGAGCGCTCACCCCAGGCCCAGACATAGGCGATCGGGGGGATAGCCACGCAACCCAGAAGGTAGCCCACGAACTCCACGCGTGCGAAGTCGTGTTTGCTCGCGATCATCTGCACGACTCCGCCGACAGCGAAGACCGCGAGGAGAGCCTCGAGCAGACCGCCTGCGAGCAGCAGGAAAACCCCTGGGTGCCGATTCGTCGCTGCAAGGACCAGGGTCGACGCAGCAAACAGCAAGGCGACGACGGTGATTACCGAGGCATAGGGACCGGTCACGCCGCTGATCCTAGTCATGGAGTTAGGCGCGAGCGGCAAATTGGGGCAACAACGCCCACGGATGTGTTGGGCCTGTCGCGGGGTGCCGAAGCCGTCTTTGACATGCGCGACTTCGGCCGCCTCTTGGTGCCTCAGCTGGCGAGGTGGTTGTTGACCTCTTTGAGCAGGTCGGTGGTGGACAGCCACATCGAGGGGTATTCGCCGTACCAGCGTTGGTTGCCGGCCTTGTCGATCAGTACCAAGCTGTGTCCGGGCAGGCCGGCGTGCATGCCTTTGCCGATGGTCCCGTAGGCCGTGGACACCGAGCCGTCATCCAGCAGGAAGGGGGTGCGTACCCCGTTGGTGGCCATGTCGGCGGTGATCTGGTCTTTGGTGTTCATCACGATGGGCAGCACGGCCAGCCCGGCCGCGGCGAAGGCCACGCTGACCGCCGCCGGTTTCACCTACAGCGGCAGCACCCTGATGGATCCCAAGGGCAAGCCGGTCAGTCTGACTCTCAACGTGATCAACGGCTGGTCCGACTGGGACCTGGGCATGCAGATTATGGAGCAGGAGCTGAAGGCGATCGGGATCGACGCCAAGGTCAATCTAATGACCCAGCCGTTGTGGTTCGACCAGATCTACAAGGGCACGGGCCCGGGTGGCAACGCGCATATGCACTGGGTAACCACTGAAAACCTGCACGATTTGGGTAAATTTTTGTTTGCGTTTTCTATTTTCTGGACATACTTATGGTTCTCGCAATATATGCTTATTTGGTACGCCAATATCGGTGAAGAAACGGTTTACTACCGTCAGCGTATGGGTGAGTTTCCAGTATTGTTTTATGGTAATTTGGTAATGAATTTTGTTTTGCCGTTCATTATTTTAATGCGTAACGACACAAAACGAAAAGTCGGCACTTTAGCATTTTGTTCGATACTAATTCTTTTCGGTCATTGGTGGGATTTTTTCCAGATGACAAAAATTGGACCTTACAAAGTAGCAATGGAGCGTTTACATCCAAAGGAAGGTGAAACCAAAATGGTTGATAAAATGGCTGAAAAAACAAAACCACTTTCACAACTGAGCGCAACACCGCAAAGTGCTGAAATGGCTGCCGCTGAAGTTGTTGCTGAAGCAGAAAAAAAAGCTATGACAGTAGAAAATAAAATGGATGTGGCTGGAACAGAAAAAAGTAATAAAGTCGTAAAACT
>ENA-OFCI01001074-OFCI01001074.1-metagenomes-genome-assembly--contig:-NODE-1074-length-13364-cov-3.477421_pt1 | contig 13364 bp, 9 predicted proteins | sample MGYA00153391_OFCI01 | MGnify analysis MGYA00153391
AACGAAAACAGCGCATTTTTTCCAGGGCAAATTACGTTGTCCGGCGGCGCGCAGCTTATTTTTACCAATCAGATGGCCGACGGCACGCTGCTGCGCTTGAATCAGACCCCGCCCAACGGCGTTGTTTATGCGGGCTGGAATGCCGCTTTGATGGCGAAAGATGACGCGGTGGTTTCGATCAGTCACCCTGCCGGTGCGCCCATGAAATGGGCCTTGGGCACGGTCAACGTTATTGATAAAAACGGTTTGCCCAATCCCAATTCAACCAATGGACAGCTCGGGCTGCAAGGCTACAACCAGCAGATGTACGGGATATTTTTTACCCAGGGTATTATCGAAGGCGGCTCATCCGGCTCCGGTATTTTCACCTTGAGCAATGGTGGTTTGCAACTTCGAGGCATTCTCTCCAGCAGTACCTTGCGCAATGGCACGTCACTTTCATGCAGTAATTTGAATGAAAATTCAAACTATGGTCGTTTCGAGATTTTGTATGAGCAAATCAAACCATTTTTAAATGGGCAAAGCCAACCCGCGAGCGATGATTTTCCTAATCAGCCGAGCACCTCGGGGCCGGTTCTGCCGTTGAACAGCAGCTTGAATGCAACGCTCAATTACATCGGCGATCTGGATGTATTCCGCGTCGTAATCACGGAGGCGGGCCAACTTTCTGTCGGCAGCCGCGGGCTGGATGCTGCGGGAGCTAACCTCGACACCATAGCGATCATGCTCCAGGCAGATGGCTCTTGTATGCCCTCGCCCGGGAACGCGGCAGAGTGTGACAAAAACGCCACCAATGATGATGCATCGGCAACCGATACCAACTTTCTGATTAAAGATATTGTGGTACAACCTGGTACTTATTACATCAGTGCGGGCATGTGGGACCCGCAAGCCATTACGCCCAACGGCTATCAGGTGTATTCAATTTTTGTTCCCGCCAATTTGCCGCCGCCGCTGGCGTCACAGACGATTACCTTCAATAATCCTGGTAGCCGCGCTTTAAGTAGCGGCACGGTTGCGTTTACCGCTACGGCATCATCAGCATTGCCCGTCACGGTGGTGAGCTTGACGACGGCGGTATGCAGCATTTCGGGCAGCAACATTGTTTTGTCGGGTGCTGGTGTTTGTACAATTACGGTGGATCAGTCTGGCAACACGACTTATGCAGCCGCCACGCAGGTCTCACAAAGCTTTATCGTCTTCACCGCGCAATCACTTTCCAAACGTGGCGCGATCGATATTGACGGCAACGGTAAAAGTGTATTGCTGGTACGTTCCGCAGGTGCCCAATTACTCGGTGGCCGCCTGGTAAACAATCAATTTGTATTTACCACACAGGCCGATCCTGGTGCGGCTTACCGCTTAGTCGGTGCAACCGATTTTGACGGTAACGGCAAATCAGATCTTGCATTTCAGAATCCAACTTTGCTGGACAGCTTGGGTAAATCCAGCGTGCTAGCCTGGAATGATTTTTTACCTGCAAATCAGCGTGCGATTCGTGATGTGAAGCCCGTGTGGGATGTGCAGGCAGTGGGCGATCTGGATGGTGATGGCTTTGGTGATTTGGTTTGGCGATATGTTGTGCCGAATTCGCCCGATACCGGCGTTTCCTACATCTGGTTTACGAATGGATTAGCCGAGCCCATTGTCAGAAAACGGGGTGGTGCACCATTGGATTGGAAGCTGCTCGGTGCGGCGGATCTAAATGGTGATAACGCTGCTGATATGATTTATATCAGCCCTGCAGGCGCAATTCGCGCGCTCATGGCCACGGCCGCACGTACCTGTGCGAATTTTTCAGCAGGCACACTGCCAGCAGGCTATACCGCTCTCAAGTTGGCGGATTTCACCGGGGGTCGTCGCGGCGATATTCTAATTCGCAATCAGGCGGGCATTACCAGCTTGCTGTCTCTCAATGCAGTCGGTATGCCGCTGCCGCCTTTTACGGGCGATCCGAATAATCGAGAGGTCACTTGTACCGCCAGCGCGCTGGTTGTCGCCAGTACCACCATTGGCTTGCCTTTTGCTGATCCTTCATGGCAGTTTTATGCATCGGGCGATTTTGATGGTGACGGCATATTTGATATGGTGTGGCTGCGCCCGAACGGGACGCTAACTGTCTGGCTCATGGGCAACAACGGGGTGGTACAGACTGTGATCGATAATGCAGGCGCGGCGCCATTGGGGTACACCGTGTTTCAGCCTTAAAAAGACTTGAAAAATTGGAAAGGTTGGCGCCGCCGACTCGTTTTTCGTGCGTCAACATTAGGTTAAAAAAGGGCGCGGTCATCGTGCCCTTTTTTTTCCAGCGCCCTCTGTATTTTGCAATCGAAGCGGCGGATAGGTGCAGCGTATAATTCGAGTTCTTGCAGTTTTCTGTTTAGGTGTTGCTTTCGATCTGATTGAGGGCGACCGTTTTTTGACATGACTCATATTGCGCGCCATGACGACAGCACTCACCCCATCATTAGCCACACCCGCCGCGCCACTTCTTTTACCGACAGCGATAATTGAATCGCTCGACCATGAGGGCCGTGGGGTGGCGCATGTGGATGGCAAGGCGGTGTTTATTGAAGGTGCGTTGCCGCGTGAGCGCGTGATTTATCAGGCGTCGCGGAAAAAGAAAAATTTTGAAACCGCGAAGCTGATCTCGATTCTGCGCGAGGCGCCTGAGCGGGTGAAGGCGAAATGTGTTTACTACGAACTGTGTGGTGGCTGCTTATTGCAGCATGCAGATTATGCTTTGCAAGTAGCGGCCAAGCAGCGGGTGCTGGAAGATAATTTGGCGCGGATTGGCAAGGTTGAATGCGAACGTATTTTGCCCCCGATCTACGCAGCGCAGTGGCAGTATCGTCATCGTGGGCGGCTCTCGGTTAACTATGTCGCCAAAAAAGGCGGGGTATTGGTCGGCTTTCGTGAGCGCAAATCGAGCTTTGTGGCGGATATGAAATCCTGCGAAGTATTAGCCGGTGGGGTGGGCCAAATGATTGAACCGCTGCGGGTGCTGATGACCAGTCTCGATATTCGCGATCGCATGCCGCAGATTGAAGTTGCGGTCGGCGAGCGTACCACCGCACTGGTGCTGCGCCTGCTGGATGCGCTGACGCCAGCGGATGAAGCCAAGCTCAAGGTATTTGCAGATGCGCATCGTATTCAATGGTGGGTGCAGGTGAAAGGGCCGGAAACAGCAGTGCCGTTCTACCCTTTGGATGCGCCAGACCTTTCCTACACTTTGCCCGAATACGATCTGGATATGCTGTTTCGTCCGACTGAATTTACGCAGGTTAATCACGCCGTGAATCGTCTGATGGTGGCGCGCGCCATGCGTTTGCTTGATCCGCAGCCAGGTGAAAAGATTGCGGATTTGTTTTGTGGTCTGGGTAATTTCAGTTTGCCAATCGCCCGTCTGGGTGCGCACGTTATCGGTGTAGAAGGCAGCGCATCGCTGACCGAACGCGCTGAACAGAATGCGCGGCGGAATAATCGTGGTGGTGGCGGTGGATCATTAATTGAACGCTCCACTTTTTTTCCGGCTGATTTGTATACCGATCAGGAAGCCGCCATGCGACGCATCCCGGCCGTGAGCAAAATGCTGATTGATCCGCCCCGCGATGGCGCGTTGGAAGTCTGTAAATTGTTAGGGCGTGACAACCGCCCAGAGCTAAAACGCATCGTCTATGTTTCCTGCAGCCCCGGTACGCTGGCGCGGGACGCGGGCGAGCTGGTGCATTCACAGGGTTTTAAGCTGAAAGCGGCAGGCGTGGTAAACATGTTTCCGCATACCGCGCATGTGGAATCGATTGCGTTGTTTGAACGAGATGACTGAGAGGGCGGTCTTGCTGCGGGTCTTGCTGCAATGAAAACGGCTTCAATTACTGAGGCCGTTTTATTTAGAGCATGAGCTACGAACGGAGTATTGTTTAGTTGCGATTACCGGTAACCGCCATCAGCAAACGCAGCAGGCTGGTAAAGATATTATAAATGCTGACATAGATGCTCAAGGTTGCACTGATGTAGTTGGTCTCGCCGCCATGCACCACACTGTTAATCGTGTAGGCAATAACAAGTGACGAAAACAAAATAAAGGCTGCACTTAAGGCTAGCTGCATTGCCGGCATCTGGAAAAATATATTCGCCACCACGCCGATCATCAGCACGATAGCGCCCACGAACAGGAAGCGTCCCATGCCCGAAAGATCACGCTTGGTGGTAGCAGAAAATGCCGCCATGGCGATAAACGTGACGCCGGTGCCACCTGCCGCAACGGTAATGAGTTGCGCTCCGTTGCTAAACGCAAGGGCCACCTGCAACAGCGGGCCCAAAATAACGCCCATAAAAAATGTAAAAGTCAGCAGCAGGTAAACGCCCAGGCTGGAATCCTTGTTTTTCTCAATCGCAAACATCAGGCCATACACAACAGCCAACAGTACCAGCATGCTTATGATGGGGCTTGCGCGCATGAACGCGAAACTGAGATTAGTGCCAATAATCGCGCCGATAACAGTCGGGATCATCGATACGCCTAAAAGCGCATAAGTGTTGCGTAATACACGGTTTTGCGCGGCTGCAATGCCGCTGGTCGCTGCTGCCGGGCCTACTTGAAGATCGGGTTGCATCTTGTTCTCCTTTGAAATAAATAAACCATCAGTGTTTATTGTACTGCTTTGAGCATGGCGCTTCGCAAGAGTTCCGCACGACTTTTTTGGGCAATATTTTGGGCTTTGTTCGCTTATTGATATTCCCGCGTGCTCGAATATGCCAATTATCCGTTGGGAATGATAATATGCCGACTCTGGAAGGTTGGCCGAGCGGTTTAAGGCACCGGTCTTGAAAACCGGCGAGGGCGCGAGTCTTCCGTGAGTTCGAATCTCACACCTTCCGCCAGATTCCGCGTGCGTTGGTTCCAGCGCACCTTATGTTTATCAAGGACGTTCATGAATATTCGTCAACCGTTATTGATGTTTGCGTTGATTTCATGGATGTTCGTTTCATCCGCCGCGTTCGCGCAAAAAATAGTCGATACCGAGCTATATAAAGTCAATGCGGTCACTCTGGTATCGGGACTGTCGAACCCATGGGGGCTCGCATTTTTACCCGACGGCCGCATGCTGGTCACGGAGCGGGCAGGGCGGATGCGCATTATTGAGGGCGGCAAGCTGGTGCCAGCAACCATTAGCGGCCTGCCTGCGGCCGTGGAACACGGCCAGGGTGGCATGCTGGATGTAGTGCTGCATCCTAAATACGCGCAAACCGGCTGGATTTACTGGACCTATAACGCTGGCGTGCCCGGCGCTTATGGTACCGAAGTGGCGCGCGGCAAACTCGGCGGTACGCGTGAAGCGCCGACGATGACGGATGTACAAATTCTGTTCAAACTGGAGCCCAAGACGGGCGCAGGGCAACACTTTGGTTCACGCATCGTATTTGACCGGGCGGGCTTCCTGATAGTGACCTTCGGTGATCGCGGCGATAACCCTAACAAGGGTGCAGAGGAACGTGCGCAAAAGCTCAATGATCACGCCGGCAAAAGCATACGTTTAACCGACGATGGCAAGGTGCCGCCAGGTAACCCGTTCATTAAAACAGCGGGTGCCAAACCGGAAATTTGGACATACGGCCACCGCAACATGCAGGGTGCGGCGATTCATCCCATCACCGGCAAAATTTGGACGCATGAACATGGGCCGCAAGGCGGCGATGAGATCAACATCCTGGTGCCGGGCATTAACTACGGCTGGCCGGTGATTACCTACGGCGTGAATTACGGCACCGGCACCAAGATCGGCGAAGGCACTGAAAAAGCCGGTATGGCACAGCCGATTTATACCTGGGTGCCGTCGATCGCGCCATCGGGCATGGCATTTTATTCAGGCAATTATTTTCCGAAATGGAAAGGAAATTTATTCGTTGGTGCACTGGCCAAACAATCATTGGTCAGGCTGACCCTTGATGGTGAAAAAGTGGTGAGCGAGGAGCGTTTGTTTGTGAATAAACTTGGCCGTATCCGTGATGTACGCGAAGGCCCGGACGGCCACTTATATTTACTCACTGATGCAACCGATGGCGAATTGATCCGCCTTGATTTAGCCAACTAACAGGGTTATTCATGCAGCTGATTCGTGTTTGGGATCTGCCGGTTCGCTTGTTTCACGCGCTGTTGGCGGTTTCGATTCTAGGACTTTTCATCACCGCCAATTTGGGTGGAAACTGGATGGAATGGCACAAGAAGATCGGGTTTTTGGTTATGGGCTTGATCGTGTTTCGTGTGGTGTGGGGTTTTATCGGCAGCTATCACGCGCGGTTTATCAATTTTGTGCGTGCGCCTTCCGCTGTATTTGTTTATGCGAAAGGGTTGCTAAAGCCCACCGGCAAACACTTTTTAGGACACAACCCGATGGGTGCGCTGAGTGTATTGGCGTTGCTTGGTACGCTGGCATTTCAGGCGATTACCGGCCTTTTTTCAAACGATGACATCATGCTGGAAGGGCCGTATGCCAACACGGTCTCAAAAGCGCTGAGCGATCAAATGACCCATCTGCACAAACTCAACTCTGATCTGATTTTGATCCTGATCGGACTGCACTTGGCGGCTATAATTTTTTACAGCTTCTATAAAAAAGAACGGCTCGTCAAAGCCATGCTGACCGGCGATAAAATACGAAACGCTAGCATTGACAGCCATCTTGAGGCAAAAATGCCTGAAAGGCCCCGTCCTTACTGGCTTGCATGGCTCACAGCAATGATCATTGGTGCGCTAGTTTATGCATTGGCGACGAGAGCATTGGGCTGAATGAGCGCGCCAATGAATAGTCATCGTGACTCTACATAAAAACGCCGCTCATTGAGCGGCGTTTTTAATGTTGGGCAGCCGATATTTAAGGCGCGGCGATTACTTCGCTTTATAGTCGTCGTGGCAAGCTTTACATGACGCGCCGGTGGCACCAAACTGCTTTTTGATGTCATCCAGGCTGCCCGTTTTTGCAATCGAGGCGAGCTTGGCGGCCTCGTCGTTCATCTTGGTCATCTTGGCTTTGAAATCATCCATCTTGGTCCAAATTTCAGGCTTGGCTTTGGTTGGCGCACCTTTATCGGTGCCCGGACCGAAGCCTTCCAACGGTAGCGTCGCTACCAGTGCAACAATATCGGCGCGCTTGATAAAGGCTTCTTTATCGTACGGAACCGTGCCCTGCACCATGGCCTTCATTTTGCCGAAATTCCAGCCGATAACCTCGTATGCGCCCTGACGGTATTCAATAGCATCAGCTGGCTTGGCTTGGGCAGATGCACCACCGGCGAGGGTGGCAGAAACGACGGCAGAGACGATGGCAGAAATTAAAAAAGTAGCTTTACGCATGTAATTCTCCGGATGGGGTTGTATGTGTTTTGGTGCGGGGCTGTGAGCATGAAATGCTAATCAAATTCTACAACGATATTCGGTGGATGTGCCGACCTAACCCAGCGGCTCGCTTTTTACCGCATCCGCCCAACAATTCGGCGTCTCGTAAAGTCGAACTTGGGTAAGCGTGAGTTCATGACCAAAGCGATCACGGTAGGCGTGTTCCAGAATTTCAAACGCGGCTTTGACCAGATTTTCCGCCGTGGGGACTTCATCCAACACCACGGTTTTGTGGCCCGAAATAGCCGCCAGAAAATCGACCATGACATTATCGCCACGCCATACCAAAAACGAGTGATCCCACACATCAACCAGTTTTTCTTTGGCAATGGATTTGATGTCGCCAAAGTCCATCACCATACCATCATCGGTCGCTCCTTCGTCATCAATGATTTGGGCGCTCAGAGTGATCTCAAGCGCATAGCGATGGCCGTGAATATTGCGGCACTGGCTCTTGTGATTGGGCAAACGATGTCCCGCATCGAATTCGAGACGGCGGGTGACTGAAATAGTGTTTTGGCTGGTCGTTTTCATAAGCGGCAAAGTATAGCAGCCTGCATGCAGGTACTGTGAAGCGTCGCTGCCGTACAGTGCTAAACCAGCATTCATGTTCAGTATTCGTGTTTTACAGCTTAAGGCGCTAGAATTGCAGTTTTTGCAGTGCACCATTGCCTTTTCATAAGTCCCTACCATGTCCCTCATTGTTCAAAAATACGGTGGTACCTCGATGGGCTCGCCGGAACGCATCCGCGAAGTCGCGAAGCGTATCGCCCATTATCATTCCCAAGGCCATCAACTGGTGGTGGTGCCGTCCGCCATGTCCGGCGAAACCAATCGCCTGCTGGGGCTGGCCAGGCAACTAAATGATGAGCCCGATGCGCGTGAGCTGGATGTGATTGCGTCTACAGGTGAGCAGGTATCGGTTGGTTTGCTGGCGATAGCGCTGCAAAATATTGGCCTGAAAGCAAAAAGCTATACCGGCTGGCAAGTCAAAATTTTGACTGACAGTGCGCATACCAAAGCCCGCATCCTGTCGATTGAGGATGCCAATATTCGCAAAGATCTGGCCGATGGATATGTGGTCGTCGTGGCGGGCTTTCAGGGCATCGATGAACACGGCAGTATTACCACACTGGGGCGCGGCGGCTCGGACACTACCGGGGTGGCGATGGCGTCCGCACTGAAGGCTGATGAATGCCAGATTTTTACCGATGTTGATGGGGTGTACACGACGGATCCCCGCCTGGTGCCGGAAGCGCGCAAACTCGACACGATTACGTTTGAAGAAATGTTTGAGCTCGCCAGCATGGGCTCGAAAGTGCTGCAAATTCGCTCGGTTGAATTCGCCGGCAAATATAAAGTGAAGCTGCGGGTGCTGTCGTCATTTACCGCCTTTGATTCAAATGATCGCGGCACGTTGATTACGTATGAGGAAGACGAAAATATGGAACAAGCCATCATCTCCGGCATCGCATTTAATCGCGATGAAGCCAAACTCACCGTCACGGGTGTGCCCGATCGTCCCGGTATCGCGTTCTCGATTTTGGGCCCGATTGCGGCGGCCAATATCGATATTGATGTGATTATTCAAAACACCTCGTTTGACGGCATTACCGATTTTTCCTTCACCGTCCACCGCAACGATTACAACAAAGCGCTCGCCATTTTGACCGACGAGGTAGCGCCTGCCATTAACGCCAAAGGCGTTAATGGCGACAATAAAATCGCCAAGGTTTCGCTGGTGGGTATCGGCATGCGTTCGCACGTCGGCATCGCTGCCAAAATGTTTGAAACACTGGCGCGTGAAAACGTCAATATCCAGATGATTTCAACCTCTGAAATCAAGACCTCGGTGGTGGTGGATGAAAAATACATGGAGCTCGCGGTACGTGCTTTGCATAACGCATTTGAGCTCGATAAGCTGCCTGCCTAGCGTAGCTTTGGCGAGGAATACACACACGCTAATATCACCTGTTGCAAACAGAGCTTTCTGACACCGCGTTTTAAAAACTATTAGCATCTAACCAACTATCAATCTGGAGACTTCATCATGCTTCGCCGTATTTTGCTAGGAACAGGAATAGCTCTTATGTCGTTACTCACATTCGCACCATCAATCTTTGCTCAAATTCCGGAGGAAGATCCTTACTTGTGGCTAGAAGATGTGATGGGCGATAAAGCCATCGCATGGGTTAAAGAGCAAAACGCCAAAACCCAAAGGCTGCTCGAAGCCCAACCCGTATTTGCGCCGATTCGCGACAAGGTTCTGGAAGTCGTCAATTCGCGCGAGCGTATTCCGGCAGTCACCCAGCGCGGTGAATTTCTTTACAACTTCTGGCAAGACCAGAATAATGTTCGCGGTGTGTGGCGTCGTACCACGATGGCGGAATATAAAAAATCGCAGCTCCAATCGGAAACTAAATGGGAAACCATACTCGACCTGGATCAGCTCGCCAAAGACGAAAAAGAAAACTGGGTGTGGAAAGGCTCCACCTGCCTCTATCCCCAATATGATCGCTGCATGCTGAATCTCTCGCGCGGCGGTGCCGATGCGCAAGTCACGCGTGAATTTGATGTGCCGTCAAAATCGTTTGTCAAAGACGGTTTTGAAATCAAGGAAGCAAAGGGCAGTGCTTCCTGGATCGATCGCGACACGCTGTTTGTGCAAACCGATTTCGGCCCTGGCTCCATGACCCAATCCGGTTACGCCAGAATTGTCAAAGAGTGGAAGCGCGGCACACCGATTGAAAGTGCCAGTACGGTGTTTGAGGGCAAAGAATCCGACATCAGCGTTAGCGCATTCGTGACCGAACAAAAAGGTTATGCGACGCGGCAGTTTGTACGGCGTGGTGTGACCTTTTACACCTCCGAAACTTTTCTTCGCGAAGGTAGCAAACTCATCAAGCTGGATGTTCAGGACGATGCCTCGCCGGCATATGCATGGGATCTGTTATTCATACGCCTTAAATCCACGTGGGCCGTAGGCGGCAAGACCTATCCACAAGGTGCACTGATCGCCATGAATTTTGAAAAATTCATGAAAGGCGAACGTGATTTTGAAATATTGTTTGCGCCGACTGATCGCAAGTCACTCGCGGGCTGGACGCTGACTAAAAATATTTTGATTTTAAATGAGCTCGATAACGTCAAGAACCAGCTCGTTGAACTGAAGCGTGATGGTGCAACATGGACGCGCCGCAACATCAGTTTGCCCGGGCTGGGCACAGTCAGCGCGAGCGCTATTGATGCAGACGTATCTGATGAATACTGGCTGACGCTTACCGATTATCTGACACCTTCAACTTTGTACTGGGCCAAGGCGGGTACGGATACCCGCGAAAAACTAAAATCGCTACCCGCGTTTTTTGATTCAGCGCCATTTAAAGTTGAGCAGTTTCAAGCCACCTCAAAAGATGGTGAAAAAATTCCCTACTTCGTCATCATGCGCAAGGATGCGAAGCTCGATAGCACCAACCCCACGCTGCTTTATGGTTACGGCGGTTTCGAGATTTCACAACTGCCTAGCTATTCTGGCGCGATGGGCAACGGCTGGCTCACGCAGGGCGGCGTGTATGTGGTCGCCAATATCCGCGGTGGTGGTGAATTCGGCCCGCGTTGGCATCAGGCCGGGTTGAAAGCAAATCGTCAAAAAGTGTATGACGACTTTATTGCGGTTGCTGAAGATCTGGTGGCAAAGAAAATTTCATCACCCCGTCATCTTGCTATTTCAGGCGGCTCGAACGGTGGCCTGCTGGTCGGTGCCGTCATGGTTCAGCGTCCAGATTTGTTTCGGGCCGTGGTGTGCTCTGTACCACTGCTCGACATGAAGCGCTACAACAAGCTCCTCGCGGGTGCTTCCTGGGTGGCCGAATACGGCAATCCGGATGATCCCAAGGAGTGGGAATTTATTTCTAAATATTCGCCCTACCAGAATGTAAAACCCAGCGTAAAAGCGGGCGTGAAAATGCCAAAGGTATTATTCGTCACCTCAACCCGCGATGATCGCGTTCATCCTGGCCATGCCCGCAAGATGATGGCGCGCATGCTGGAGCAGGGCCACGAGGTGTATTACTATGAAAATATCGAAGGCGGCCACGCTGGTTCGGCCAATAATGCACAAGTGGCCTACCGTAGCGCATTGCAATACACATTTTTATTGAAAGAGCTGCAGTAGAGGCCGGGCTGCATTCGCTTCCGGCACCGGCAGGGTTCGTTTTAGCTCGGCCCTGATGAGTATTTTGACTGCTCGCTGTCAGGCAGCGTACAATGCGTCCTAGCGAAAAATCCGGAGAGGTGGCCGAGTGGTCGAAGGCACTCCCCTGCTAAGGGAGCATACGCCGTAAAAGTGTATCGAGGGTTCGAATCCCTCCTTCTCCGCCAGACATAGTTTCAAAAAGTTTGAAAAGTTATAGATGTTTAAAACCCGCCTGAAACCAAAAATTTCAGGCGGGTTTTTTCAGGCTGAGATTTGTTTATAAGGCGAAGTCGGAGCCTATATAAGGGCGCGGTTGGAGTTTACGCATTATAAAATCAATCCAAAAAAATCGTGCCCTTCATGCGTCTGAAAATAAAAGTGAGCCGCTTGACGCAACGCTTCAGCGCGTTCCTTTACCCTAACAATAAGCGGCGCGAAGCTTTTGCGACCGATCCACAGTCTTCTCGGCCCAGCCTGCCTGCTTTGCGGATAATTAATCTTTTGTCGAGGGTGAATAATTTAAAACATACCGAGCAGGAATGTTTGGTTCCGCGTTATCAAGGTCGCTGATTTGTACGTCCAGCGGCCATGGCTTTTCGGTGGCATTCGTCACCACAGCTATCACCGCGTGCTGCGATTCACGGTTAAATCCTGCTGCGCTGCTCAGTACCATTGCGGGCCTACGTTTAGGTGATTCGGCATGCTGAATCGATCAGATTGTGGTGCGGCGAGCAGTGCGGCACAGTTCATTGGATATTAATGCTGTTCTATTTCCGGTCGGAAAACTAAATAGCGGCGCAGCGCCAAGCGTGCATAACGAAATCAGGCAGCACCTCCGCAAGAAACCTGCGAGCCGTTGATACCCCTCTTCTGGTTTGATTGCTATTGACGGCGAATGTAGCCGCGTTCAGCATCATTTAACCTTATTTAACTACTGCCCGCCCATCGCTTTGGCCCGCAGTGCCGACAGCTCATTCTCTCGCGTGGCGGCATCCCGATCAAAGCTGCCGCCTTCACTCACCCAGCCCTGCAAATGCTGTCTGGCGATCTCGGTTAATGCGCCAACATAGGCCGGGGTGTCGTTGGCAATCGGCAGATAGTTGAATTCTTTGCCGCCCGCATGGAGGAATGTTTCTTTGCCTTCGTCGGCGATTTCTTCCAAGGTTTCGAGGCAGTCGGCGGCGAAGCCGGGACAGATAATATCAACGCGTTTGATGCCTTGTTTAGCCAGGGCCGCAAGGGTTTTGTCGGTGTAGGGTTGCAGCCATTCGGCCCGGCCAAAACGCGATTGAAAGGTGACGATATAGTCGCCTTTTTTAACGCCTAGTGCTTCGGCAATCAAGCGACCTGTCTTGTGCGCTTCGCAGTGATACGGATCGCCCTTGTCGAGGTGAAATTTGGGCACACCGTGGAACGTCATGAGCAATTTATCGGTCGCGAAATCAGGTCGGCCGATTTTCATCCAATGGGCGTTAACATTGGTGGCGATGGCTTTAATGAACTCAGGATGATCATGAAAATTTCGCACGAATCGAATGCCCGGCAGGTTGCGTTTTTTCATCAGCACCTGCGCCACCTTGTCGAAGGTGGAGCCGGTGGTGCTGGCGGCATATTGCGGGTACATCGGCAGCACCAGAATATTGTCGCAATGCTGCGCTTTTAATTTATCGATGCCGGCTTCAATGCTCGGGTTGCCATAGCGCATCGCAGGCACGACCGCCAGCGGGCTTTTGATGACCTCGCCTAAATAGCCGCGCAGCATTTGCGCCTGCC
>ENA-OFCI01001075-OFCI01001075.1-metagenomes-genome-assembly--contig:-NODE-1075-length-13363-cov-4.209047_pt1 | contig 13363 bp, 17 predicted proteins | sample MGYA00153391_OFCI01 | MGnify analysis MGYA00153391
CGTTACGCCGTTACGCCGTTACGCCGCGCGAGCTCTTCCATCGACGCTCCGGCATCGTACTCGGCGATGATTTGGACGATCTACAATTCGTTGAATTGACTCTTTCGCATGGGTGGATGTCCCATCTGCCTTCATCGGCGTAAATCCACAGTAATTCCTGGCTCCGATTTCAGGGCCGATCCCATTGATTTGCACGTACACAAAAGCGCCGCGAACCATGTGGGAAATCGATCTCGTTCGGGTCAACCGGAACAGAATGCCCACACCGCATTTCGAGTCACCATTTGTCTGTATCGCAACACGTGCCGTGCGCTCGGGTGCGCTCGCTTTCGCGATGCTGAGCGCGTGTTCGCCATCGACGCCGCGGAAAGCGTCGCCCACACCATCGCAACCCCGAGCAGCCCTCAGCCTTCCACGGGAGGCACTTTTTCCAACGCGGCGCGTCGTCGCCTTTTACGGCCAACCGGGCGTGCCGGCCATGGGAGTGCTCGGGAGTGGTGCGTTGGACGGCGTGAGCGAGCGGCTCAAACGACAGACCCAAGCCTACGCACGATTTGGACGGCGCGTGACGCCTGCATTTGAAGAAATCGTCGTCTCCGCGCAAAGCGCACCGGGTGGAAGCGCCCTCTACCATGGTCCACCAGACTTTGCTCACGCTCGAGCCTATCTCGCCGCGGTTCGGAAAATGTCTGGTCTTCTCGTGCTCGACATTCAACCGGGCCGCGAGCGCTTCTTACCGCTCGTGCGACGCTTCGAGAAACTCCTCCGCGAACCGGACGTCGGTCTTGCGCTCGATCCGGAATGGGAAATGGGTGCAAAAGAAGTGCCCGGCACGACGATCGGCGGCACGACCGCAAGCGAAGTTAATGCGGTCGCAGCCTATCTCGCCGCGATCGTCAGACGCGATCGGCTACCGCAAAAGCTCTTCGTGATCCATCAATTCACTCCGGACATGATCGCGCATCGAAGTGACGTGCGCGCGCTGCCCGAGCTCGCCACGACGTTCCACATTGACGGCTTTGGGGGGCGTTCACTCAAACTGGTTCAGTATAAAAAACTCGCGACGCGAGATCGCCGCTTCGCAAACGGATTCAAGCTCTTTTACCAGCAGGACGTGAAAATGTTCGAACCTAGCGATCTCATGCGGCTTACACCGCAACCGGATTTAATCACGTATCAGTAGGCGCTGGCCAAGTGACTCGGGCAAACGAACGGAAGCGCACCGCTCGAAGCGAAACCGTTAAATGGGTATCGATTTGCGTCGCAATGAGCCGATGACCATTGCGAGAAAAATGCATTGCGGCCGGTCCGGCCTCGCGGAGCTACTGCGCTTCACCGGACCAGCAGGCTCGTAGTCGGCAATCATCATCCCTCGTGCTGATCGGCTGTGGTCGATCATGCTTAGATCGCGCGGAACGCTGTCTACGTCGAAACTGGTCGTTCAAGGGACTGGCCACGCGCACGAAAATCATTGGCTCGACGTGTCGTGGCCCTATTCGCACTCTTACTGATTTTCGCAGTAACCATTGGCGCGAGGTTGCGGGTGAGGTCGCGTTCTGATCGTATCCACGTCGAAGACGCAGTCCGAGTGCGAGGGACGACGATTCGGGTATGACACGGTATGGCAAAGAAACAGGAATCATTCACGATCGGAACCGTCGGGCACTTCGGGCTCGCGGTCAAGGATCCACGGGCTAGTGCGGATTGGTATGTTGCGAATCTCGGGATGCGCGAAGAGTTCGAATACGATGGTGGCGTTGCCGTCGGAAGTGACGGCGTGACAATCGCGCTCTTTCGCGGAACACCACAACCCGAGACGATCGGGCACGTCTCGTTTCATCTCGCGAACGTCACGATGTTGCGCGCGGCGCTCGCGCATCTTCTCGAAAACGGTGTCGCCGTCGAAGACCCGGGCGACGAGATTGGGCCCGAAGCCGCAGGATCGCCGAACGTCGGGATCTGGTTCCACGATCTCGATGGATATCGGCTCGAACTCTCCGTGCAAGACGGTGCAAAAGATCTTCGCTAATCGCTACGCCGAACCGCAGCACGCGATCTGCGGTCACGCCGTCGAACCCGCTGCCGTTACGCCCGCGCGTGGCTCGATCTAAAGTACGACGGCTCCACATCACTTCGCCGCAGGTGCAGACGACGGAACGAAGCGATAGGTCTCTCGCGCCATGGCCTCAGCATTTTCAATCATCGCGGCACTCATAACGCGGGAAGCGTCTGTACGCTCGACGACGCGCCGCGAGCGCGGGTGTGAGGAACGCGGCCGAGACGAACACGCGGAGTTATTCTTCGACGAACGTTCGATCGTTACAATGTCTGCGATATGTAGACATCACGAAGGCAGGAGCGCGCGGTTCCCGATCTGCGAACCGACCATCGTACGGAGGACCCGCTGGAGCGGCGACGAGCGAACAGTCATGAGCGGCCAGAGTAACACCAGTGGAAGATCGGGTCGCGCTCGCGCGATATCCGGGGAATCCGCACGATCGAGCGTATTGATCTCGCGGATATCGTACGTGGGCAACACATCGCGAAGTCGTCGCTGCGACGGCGGGTTCAGGCTCCGTTGATATCTCACTATTGCGACCGGTATCGTAAAGGATTACGTTCTCCGGGTGAATCTTGTGCGTCTCGACATCTTGTCCAGATGCCGCAATCCGGTCAGCGCTGGATTGAAGTCGCCCCGACGGGATCGCCGACAACAATCACGTTCATTGGAGCACACGAGATCTTACTCGCTGGCGGCGAAACGGGCATCCGCCTCACCGTCGACGACGTCGACGTCGACGTCGATGCAGATAATTCGCATTTACTAGGAATTAGCGTTGCAGCGGACCAGGTACTACGTTGGGAAGGTATCCCACCCAGTTTGCCTTTTGCGACCAAGAGTTGGCAAGCACTGCGAGACATTGAAATAAGCGATGAGACCGATGAGTTCGCGTTTCGACGGAAGTCGTAAAGGGTAGATTCTCGTCCATTCGGAGGTTCAAAGCATGAACTCAGTCAAGTTTGCCCCGATTAACCGAATCTCGCTGGTTTGCATCCCAACGCGCGAACAAGACCGCGCCATCGCGTTCTACGAATCGCTCGGCTTCGAGAAACAGACCGATACCACGTTCGGTGCGGGTTGTCGCTGGGTCGAAGTCTATCCGCCGCAGGGAACGACCGGCATCGCCATCGCGCCCCCACCCGGCAACGACCCGATCGCGCCGGTGAATACCGGTATTACGTTGACCACGAACGACATCGAAGCTTCGTACGCGCGATTCAAGGCCCTTGGTGTGGATGTGGATCACGAGATCTCGCGCATGGGCGTCCCGGTGCCGCCGATGTTTTGGTTCCGCGATCCCAGCGGGCACACGTTGCTAATCGTCGAGCAGCCCTGAGCGATCCGGGTTCCGGCTCCCGTCCGGAATTAGCTGAAATAGTCGAACGTCACCGGGTCGAGCTCCATGCGCACTACGATCAGATGCTCGGTTCAATGCACGACGTTGACGGTGCGCTGCAGGATACGCTCCTCGTGCTTCGCGCGATGTTGGCAGTCTGCGCGATGCGAACGCGGCCCGACCATGGCTGTTCTCCATCGCGACCAATACGTATCGGACCGAGGTCGAACGGCGCAGCAAGCGCGTCCCGCCTCACGACTTTGGTCCAGCTTCCGGGAGGCAGGGGAGTCAAACATCATTCGTTCGGCACCCGTTTATACTGACGCCTTGCCGAAACAGACGTGGAGTACTGATGTTGGGTCGGTTTCGTGGAGCGAGGTTGGTTTGACATTACGCCGCGTTGCTCATCCGACGTTCGTAGTTATTGGTTAAAAGATAGCAGAGTTCCGAGTGCCGACGATCTGGATAATACCAGCCTTCGAGAAAGTCGAAGATCGTGAAAAATGCCTCGTTGGGTCCTGAATCGTTGACGCGTAAGCAGCTCGCATTCAAGCGTAGCGTTAAAAACTCTCGCACATGGCGTTGTCATAACAATCGTCGATGGAAACGATAGAGCACGCAGCGCTGGAGCGAGGGCCCGAGCGCGTTCGGATGATCGAAATCATCGCGCGAATCGTGCGTCATGCCGATACGTTGCATCACGCGTTGTGATGGTATGTTGCTTGCGGCTGTAAGCGCGACGACTTCGTCTATCTTCATGATGGTGAAGGCGTAATCGAGCGCGGCGCGTCCACCTTCGGTCGCGTAGCCGTTACCCCAATGTTCGCGCGGTAAGAGCCAGCCGACTTCAATCGCGGGTGTGAAAGCTGCCGTAAACTTCACGTCCTGTAGCAGAATGATTCCAGCAAACGACGCACGACCGTTCACCTCAATCGCCCAGTAGCCATAGCCCTTGGTCGCGAGTTGCCGACGATAGTGGGTTGCCGCCGCTTCGGCGCTAGCGCGTGGTATGGGTGCGGGCGAGACGAACCGCGTCACCTCTGGATCGGCCGCCATGGCGAGGTACGGCTCCATGTCAGCGTCGATTAATGGCCGTAGGCGTAAGTGTGGCGTCTCGATGATCATGACGCTGCGTTCTTCGCGACAGGTCGATCTAATTATTTCTTCCGAATCTCCAGATCTTCTCTTCGCACGTAAGTTACGCCGTGCGTGGTATCCAGTCTCGACTAGCATTTCGCCGTAAGCGTCCGCCCGTTCCGGGGAGCTACGTTTCCATGATGCCAATTTCGCCGAGTAGAGCCGGGTGAGCGACGCTGTCGACGACCTCGAACTTTTGAGGAAAGAGCAAACCAACGCTGCTTGTTGCGAGATGAGCGAAACCATTGATCAGCAGCCATATCCCGAGGCGATCTGATTACGAGCGTTCCAAACGGCAGCAGCCAAAAGCCCCAGAAGACTGAGTTGATGATGTTACCCTAGTGCTGCAGCTGCATGAACAGCATCGCGAGCGAGTCTCGCTGCTCGTGGTTAAACGTCGACCCTTAGCCGGCGCCGTGAGCAATCAAAAGAGCCGCAACTTAATTCATGAACCCGCGGATACGAAACAAGAAGGACGGCTCACTGTATATTGAGCGAAGCAAAGTCGAAACGTCCCATTTAAACTGCGAAGGCCATCACTGCCGTTTGCTCGCGTTGCGCTATTTACGGCAGGCACAACGGCGGCGCTTCGCCCTTCAAACTCCGCACTCTGGCGATTACTGGCGGACCATTACCACGCAAAAAGAGGACGCATTGAAGACTGGGGCGGTCTTGGAAGACATCAAAGTTCACGTGAGATTCCGACTGGCGGCGCTGTGGACGAGCGTGATGTTTTGTTATATCTACGCCGATTATTTCAAACTGTATCAGGCGGGCACGGTTCAAGGCATGATGCAAGGCAGCATGGGCCCCCTCGGAGCTGCGTCCCAGTCCGTCTTACTCGGCACATCAGTGATGCTGGCCATCCCCGCTGCCATGATCTTTCTTTCTCTTGCCCTAAAGCCGCGCTTGAGTCGCGGGTTAAATCTCGGATTCGGCACGATTTATACTCTGATCGAGTTTTTAACGATTCCCGGAGGCTGGGCTTTTTATCAACTCTTTGGATTAATTGAAGTCGTCTTCACGCTACTTGTCGTTTGGTATGCGTGGGGATGGCCGAGCATTAAACCCGACAATAGCCCAGTTTCGCAGCTCGATCATCCGGTAAAATGACGAAGAGTCTGAGACATCGTCAGTCTCGAAAATGCCCCTTTCAGGATGCGATATTGTCAGGCTAACTAACGGACGACGATCGCGAGGGAGAGCGCGGCTTTTGAGGGTCGCGCTCGTTCTCTTTTAGCGTAGCGGCGACGGTGAAGGCGACGGTGTTGGTGGAGGACTCGCCGTCGTGCTGGGAGCCGGAGCCGGACTGCCCGCGACTGGCGCGGACGCATCGGGGAGCGGCGACGTTCCCGGTGTGGGCGACGCGAGCGGCGACTCGACGTGTAGTGCCGGGAAGCCCTGCGCGATGCGTAGTCGTGCGAGGTGCGCGTCGTGCGTCGCCCCAAACGAAGCGTCTACGAAACGAAACGCCGCACCCGCACGGACTCGCGCGACCGGCGTTTGAATTACCGCGTAGAGCTGGGCGAGGTGGAACGCCGTCGGAGCCAACCACGTATCGTGGGGATAGCGCCCGGACCAGAGGTGGAGCGCCGTTTCGACGTCACCCGCATCGTGCAGCAGATCGTCGTCGCTCTCCGAACGCGCGTGATAGCGCCTTCCGAGAACGTCGATTCGCATCCGGATCGCGAGTCCGCTCATTCGTAAAGGCCCGAAGTATTCATCGGCGGGAGCGAGTTTCGCAAGCTCCCGTGAGGCATGCGATTTCGCAGGGCATCGCCACGAGCAGCATGGTTGATATCATGCGACATGCCTACCCAAACGAACGACGAAGCGCGTCGCAATCAACTCTCGCGGGTATAGCGCATCATGATAAAAACGATGAAGGTCGATTCGACGAGCGTCGCTCCCGGTGCCGATGGGCAGATCATCCTGGTGGCGGGCGAACGCAGCGCGATGCGGATGTGGCGCGACGAGCACCCCGGGATGGCAAAACCAGCGACGACGCGCGTTTACGAGACCGTCGGCTACGTGTTGCGCGGTCGCGCCATCCTGCATATCGAGGGTCAGAAAATCACCCTCGGCGCCGGAGACTCATGGCTCGTTCCCGCGAACGTATCGCATACCTATGAAATTCTCGAGACCTTCAGCGCCGTCGAGGCGATCTCGCCGCCGCCTCGCTAGGCGACGAACCGGCCCGTGCGACGACGGTCCAGCGATGAGTCCGAGGTACGAGATGACGCAGGTAGCTCCGCTAAAATCTTCGTCGCTCGTGTAGGCGCTCGGCATGACAATCGTCGCGATGTACTCCGTCCGCGCGCCACGGAAGCCCGCAGCCGAATCTTCGAATGCGATCGTAGGGCACGCAATAGCGACCGATCGATCGACCAGGGGGACGCACCATGATCGCTACGTACACCTTCGATGTCTTTTCGAGCCTCGACGGCTTCGCCTCTCACACTGGTAACTGGGGCGGCTACTGGGGCAAACAAGGCCCCGAACTGCTCGAACACCGCCTCGCACAATATAGCCAGGAGCAGCGAATGGTCTTCGGGGCCAACACGTACAGGTTGTTCGCGCAGATGCTGGCAGACAGCGCGCAGGACTCCGAGGTCCGCGACCCTTGGGTCACCCGGATGAGGAACCTGCCAGCAACCGTGGTGTCGTCAACTATGAGCGCTCCCCTCGACTGGCTGGACGCGACCCTCGTGAGTGGCAACGGCCTCGACGTCGTCGCACGACTCAAAGAAACCTCAGAGGTGCCCCTGCGCTCGCACGGCAGCCTATCGTTAAACCGGGCGCTGATGGCAGCCGGTCTCGTCGACCGCGTCCAGGTTACCATCTTTCCAGTTATTACTGGTCATACGGGGGAGAAGCCGATCTTCCAAGGCGCATCCGAGTTTGATCTCGAGCTGATCGAGAACCGGACGCTCGACGGCCACACGCAAGAGCTCATCTATCGGCCCATCCTTCATGGTTAAATTCCATTCGTGTAGTGTAGGTAACGTATTAACTCTCCCCGTTATGACATTACGAATCTCGAATTGTTCTTCGACCTCAGGCTTCACGTACTCGACGCCGCTCTATGGCTGGAAACATAAAAACGGTTTAAAATACGAGTCCGCATCACCGAGGTGTTCCGACGAATTAATGATTGGGAAATGGTTTATCGTCACGTAACCGGATCTGCTTGATGACAAGCAAGACAACGACGGCGGGTCCGACCGCTATACACGTTGTAGCTCGATTCGGAGCCGCTAAATCTAGTCGTGCTTAAAATCCTTCGCAAGAGTCGCATTCGCTGCGATCTCTGTGATCAGTCCATGAAATATGATGGAGTCTTCGCATTATTCGCGACAGTTCGTCTTATGGAATTGAATGCTCCGGCGAGATCGAAGGAATAGGCGGAACTCGGCGCATCAGTCAATCGAGTAGGCACGCGGATGACGAACATACGGTTAAGCGAGAAGGCTCCACAGGCGACGCGTAGTCGATGACGTTAGGGCTACAGTCTTCGTCGACGTAGCGGAGGCTGCAATGGATCGACGACATCTGGACGCAAGTTCGTTGAAACCTCTTCAGCTTTCGCTCGAGCCAAGTCGAAAGACCCGGTCGACGATCGCGAAAGAACTCGCACTCGTTGAGATAGCCACGTGCAGGGCGCTGGTCGCGATCACCTCGACTCGTATGTCCCGGTTTCCCATGTCATCTTCGACGATACGTGCCGTTGGAGTACGAGCAGTTAAAAACGTCGCTGCCTCTTAAGCGATGCTAGCGCGGTCACGCGCGACGGCTAATGGAGCACGTAACGCTTGTTCTACCCATAAGGAGACATCAGTCACGATGGAAACGACGCGCCCTCGTTCAAGCCGTGAGACGAATTGCAAAGTTTCGCCGGAATTATCGTAAACGTCGATCCGCGTCAGGGTTGGTGCAACTTTGCTGAGCGCCTCGAGACTAACCGGAGATCTGCGCCGCACGACATCGGGAAGAACCGTGCGATGTTCGCGAATTGCACGTCGCTGCACACGTTGAACCGCGATCTCCACGTCGTTTTTGCAAACGTAAGTCATCGTTACTTCATAACTTTTTAGCTCAACGTTGGCGATGAGTTTCCAAAAACCAACAACCGTGAACGTAGTCTCAATGCCGAAATCATCTCGATTAGCGAACGCCACATCGTGCGCTGTCTTCGCCGCCTCTCCCGCTTTACGCTCCACTGCGTCCGGATCGTCGGGATTTAGTTTGTGCGCGATAACATCAGGGTTAAAAATGCTGGCGGTGAGCGCGTGATCGATTTCGCGCCGACCTTCGAGCACATCTCGCGTAAAGGTACTTTTTCCTGACCCATTGGGCCCGGCGAGTATGTGCGTTCTTGGTACGCGGTTACCCGCAAGATCATGAGAGCTCGTAAAGAATTGTCGCGGAGCCGTCGGCTTCGGAGCGGATCGCGAAACGCTGGCCGTTGGGCCGTTCTCCGATGAGCACGCCGTCCTTTGCGTAAACAATTGAAAACCCATCCGTCAATTGCCGAATTGCTTCGGAACCGTACTCTAGACCAAATACTCTTCGCTTGATCGGGGTTGTGGACATCAATCGTTCCTTTCGCGCGCGGGCGTGACCGGTAATCGGTTCATGTGAGGCTTAAAACACCGGTACCCTGGGCCGGGTTCCACGAATGTGATCGTCTTGTCGTCTGGCCGCGCGATCGAACGACGATGGTCGGCGGCGATAGTGTTACTGTCGTCGTCGACCTGGCCGAGGCTGCAAAGCATCGCTGACATTTGCGTGTACTTGTGTTACCTCTTGCGCTTTCGTCCGAGAGGTCGGACTCGTAGCGATAGCGGCGTGCATGGCGCTAGTCGCGATCACCTCGCCACTTTATCTCGCGATTGCCTCCGACGACTTCAACGATTGGCGCCGTTGGAGCTCTGGCCGATAATATCGCTATAGCCTCTTGCGCGACCCCACTGCGATCGCGCCCGACGGCTAATGGAACACGCAAGGTGGCGCGCTCGGAATCGGGCATAATGATCGCGATGGCGATGACCGCGGCGAGCCCCGACGAATCAGCCTGTTCGAAACTCACTTTTGAAGCAGCATACATTTGTTCACGCGAAATAGTGGTCCACTCGATCCGGTGGCCGGCTTTAAGCGCGAGCTCGCGAACGAACTCTTGCTGCGTGCGACCATTTCCCTCACGGAAAGGGTGAATTGCGTTTACTTCGCAGAGATAATACCGGGCTCGTATTGCGAAGTCATCCGCCGCTAGGCGGATTAGCTGTCCTTGCGCCTTGAGTTGCTTCGTAAGATTATCGAGAGATGACACAAGCTACCGTCCAAATGCCAAAAAGGGCGAGCGCGGTTTCGCGATCTCGACGGTCCGAAGCTGACCAGCCCACGCATAGACATCTTGGAAGATATGCTTATGGATCGACTATAGATGCGCTCGATCGAAGTCTCCAACGATCGGGCGTATATCGAGTTCGACGAGTCGGCCAGCGGTAACGCGCGTTTCGTATACTGCATGTTCTCCGGGGTCACGTATCTCTCGGAGATTTCGAATCGTTTGCGTTCCTGGATAAAGATACGGGTCCTCGGCCGCCATCGCTAGCGCAGGGCCAGCAGCCTCGGCATAAGCTCATCAATTTAAATCTTGCCGGCGATGTAACGATCGAAGATCGCCCGCGTTTCATCATCAATTTCGAGGCCTTCGATACGCAAAGACCCGAGGGCGCTTTCGACGCCCCGCCGTCGACGCTCCGCGTCGAGCAAAGCCGTCGCAATATCCGACATATCCACAACGTTGTTATTCAAGAAACGAATGACAATCCGGTTTAGTTGAGTGAAAAGCCCTACCGGGATCAGTGCCGGAAACAGCGTTGGGGGGAGTACGCAAGCTCTCGCATAGGCGCGTCGTGGAGCGAGCGCAGACCGTTGCGTGCGGAGGGACCCCGCCGCGTAGAATGGTCGACCCCGGTGGGGATGGTATTTCTTACCGGCGCTCCGGATCGAGCATTTGGGAATCAAATCGTCGCGAACAGTCGCCGTTTGTCACGATGAAAAATCCCGCCGCAAAGCCGGTGATTCGGCATGAGCCTATCGGGTGACGCGCAGGCACGTCACCCGAAGCTCAGCTGATCGTGAACGGCCCCGACGCCGAGCTGCGTTTTACGAAGATCTCGTCCGCCGCCGCTAGCTGGTTGAAAAAACTCGAGTCTAGCTCGCGGTGGTTTTCCGCGCCTCCCGAAGCGCTCAAAACGATGTCGGGAATGGCGGCGGGAGCCGGATCAATTGTTACTCGCAGCAGAACCGGCACCGACGGGGCTTGTGCCAGTACGTTTCCCGGACCGCGCAATGAGTGCAAGCTTGGCGAAGTTTAGATTTGCCTATAACCGACGAAGATGCGCTGCCCTCACGAAAGGAAATTGCTTGCACCACTTATAGAGCGACTTCATTTAATAGTAATTAATTGGTAAATGTTGACTGCGTGCGTAACCCATTTTTCATGCGAAACGTAATTATTATTCGGAATCACACACACCAGTAAATTCATCGATCTGCACCGATGTGGCTTGGGCGTCTGGTTGCTTCCGCCCATTGTGCGCGAGGTGCTTTAATGCCATACTTTGCGCAGGCCGTATGAAGGTATCTTCTGAGAAACGTTCTTGATAATTGATTCCGACATTTCGGTCGAAGGTACTGAACCATCGTGTGCGCACACAAATTCTGCGCAGTCACCATGAGGGACCTACTATGACGATGCTGGGAACACGGACGAAAACCGAAGAGACCCATTCGCACAAAAATGGAACCCGTCGCGAGCGAACGCTCGCGCAAACCATGATGTCCGGCGGGGCACGTCGAGAAGTCGGCGCGGCGAATCCTCGAGCGCTCGCCGAGCTACGTGCCGGACGAGTTATCGACTGGTCGGACGATCACGAATCGAAGACGCTCGAACAACTGCTCGGTCTTCCCGTCGAGAAGCTCTTCGATCCAAAATTTGGCTCGCCGATCTACGCGGGCGTTCCACTGGATTTCGATCGAGGGCGCTGCCGCGCCGATCTGGGAGCGAAGACCGACGTGCGCAAACTTTTCGAAGAGGCAGCGCAGGTGTCGATGCTCGTCGAGCATGGGCTCATCAGCAATAGCGTCTTGCAACATCAGACGACGAATTTGCGCCTCTTTAGTGCGGAGATCGCGGACCGCGTCGCACAGCAGTTGCAGAGCATGGACGATCGCTGCGATCGCAGCGCGCGTGCGAGCGAAGCCGCGCGCTTCACGGAGCTTTCGGTCGCAAACCGCCTCGCGATGTTGAGCGAGGCGAAGATCGTCGAACCGGGACATCCGCTTGGCAAACTCGATCGCACGTACCTCGTCAATCTGCCAGATTGGCTGCGACTCATTTTCAGCGATCTCTCGTTCGGGAATCCGGGCGAATACTTCGTCAACGCACCGACGGCGATCACGCCGATTCAAGGTGCTCTCGGAGATTGCTGGCTCATCGCGGCGATGTCGTCGGTGTCCTGGACGAATCCCGAACTCTTTGGCGAGCGCATTCGGCGAGAGGCCGTTGCCGGCGACGTCGATGCGGATAAAGTCGATTTCCTCTTCGACCTCACGGACGTTTTGACGATCGCACTACCGTATTTTAACATCTCGATCCCGTTCACGTTTAAGACGTGGATCGGTCCGGAGGTGCCGCAATCTGGTAACGGCGGATATATCTACGCCCGATCCTCGGTTTCGGGTGAGACTTGGCCCGCAATCGTGGAAAAGGCGGTTGCCGTCTGGAGAAGCGGCGGCGATCCCGATACCCCGTTTTCGGCTGACTACGGGCACCTTAACGGCGGCGATCCAGCGTGGGCATGTCACGTTCTCACCGGAGCGAACGCCTACTATCATTGGGCCGATGCGAACGACAGCTTTGCGACGATCGCGGCGCATTGCACGGGGAATCGCACCAACTCACCGCTCGTCGCGTGGACCTGGGGTAGCCAAGACGATTCGCCGAAAAAGGTCGATTTCGCCGGCGCTAACCTAGTCGCGAATCATGCGTATTCGATTCTCGGACTCTGGGAAACCGCGAATCGACAATACGTCGTGCTGCGCAATCCGTGGGGTTATCACGAAGCGACGCTCAACACGCATGCGGGCTCGTGGGCGACGAGCGAGCCATGGGGCTCGGTCGCACTTACGTTACCGGGCGATGGCGTCTTCGCGCTCGAGATCCATACGTTCCGCGATTACTTCATGGGTTTCGGCGGCGCCGTCTAGCGCGATCAAGAATCCGTGACGCGGGCTCACTTGAAGATTTGGAAAATCGACGCTATGCTTTCCAAATTCGAAAGTGAGGCCCGCCCGTTATCACCACGCAAGATACAAGTGCGCTCATCGACGATCTACAATCGGTCCGGCACGATCTAGCGGATCGTGTCGACTGTCCGCCAGCATGGCGTGCCATCACTTCGCAGCGTGTGGGCGACGGAGCCACCAAGCGCGGTACCCGCTGGAATGGACTCGGCACGAACATCGTCGATACTGGCCGCACGGGTACGGTCGATGGAGCCTGACCCTCACTCCGAAAACTGAACCGGCGGGACTCGCGAAAGTTCGGCAAAATACTTCCGCACCTTCGGGAGCCATTGCCAATGCGAAAACGTTAATCGCCGATATCATCGGTAAAATGGGAGTCCATGAAAATACGTTTTAACTCTGGAAGAAGAAAAATGGCGATCTTGGAACTCCCGAAATACGCAGACTGCGGCAGCTCCGCGAAGAAAACACGAAGCTCAAAAGGCTTGTCGCGGATCTAAGCCTCGATCGTC
>ENA-OFCI01001080-OFCI01001080.1-metagenomes-genome-assembly--contig:-NODE-1080-length-13307-cov-3.128660_pt1 | contig 13307 bp, 10 predicted proteins | sample MGYA00153391_OFCI01 | MGnify analysis MGYA00153391
GCTGGTTCGACAGTGCCATCAGGGTCGTGCCGCGCACCCGCGCCTGCAGGTTCTCCTCGGCCACGCCGGTGAGCTTCACGTTCTCAAGAAACGCACTGACCATCGGCTCGATCGGGATGACGCGGTAGTCCAGGCCAAGGTTGCTCGCCAGCTCGGCGGCGTCGTCCCTCGAGCCCTGGCTGGAGTACTTGCTGGGATTGCTGATCGCCACGACGTTCTCCCCGCCGAGGGCGTCGGCCGCAATGGTGGCGACCAGCGTCGAGTCGATGCCGCCGGAGACTCCGAGCAACACCGAGTGGAAACCGTTCTTGCGCACGTAGTCCCGCAGTCCGAGCTGTATGGCGCGGTAGACCTCGCCGACGGGGTCGAGGCGGGCGGCCAGCCCAGCTGGCGCTGCGGCATACGGGGGGACGGGAGTATCACTGACGGTGACATGCACGACCCCTCCTCCGGACGGATGGACCGCATTCACGGTGCCCGGCTCGAGGTCCAGATCGACCACGAGCAGGTCCTCGTCGAACTGAGGGCCGCGCGCCAGCACCTGCCCGGCAGCATTGACGACCAACGAGTCCCCGTCGAACACCAGCTCGTCCTGACCGCCGACCATGTTCAGGTACGCCAGCGTGCAACCGGCCTCCGCAGCGCGTCGCGCCACGAGCTCATAACGGACGTCGTCCTTGTCCTGTTCGTAGGGCGACCCGTTGATCACGAGCAGCAGCGCCGCCCCCGACTGGCGGGTCTGAGCGACTGGACCGCCCTCCTGCCAGAGGTCTTCGCAGATGGCGATCGCCACGTCGATGTCTGCGATACGCACGACGGTGAGGTCCTTGCCCGGGGCGAAGATCCGGAACTCGTCGAAGACTCCGTAGTTGGGCAGATGATGCTTGGCGTAGCGAGCCTTGACCTGGCCCTGATGCAGCACCGCGGCGCAGTTCTGGGGGAGCGGCCGGGTCGCACCACGCGGGCTGTATGGGGCGTGATCGAGGTAGCCGAGGACGACCGGAAGGTCGCCAAGACCGTCTGTGACCAGGTCGGTGGCCAGCGTTGCGAGTGCAGCCCGCGACGCGTCGACGAACGACGTCCGCAGCGCCAGGTCCTCGACGGGGTATCCCGTGAGCATCATCTCGGGGAACGCCACCAGATGAGCGCCCCGCTCGGCCGCCCTGGCAGTCCACTCGCGGACTGCGTGCGCATTACCACTCAGATCGCCGACAGTCGGGTTGATCTGGGCCAGGGCAAGTCGCATCTGTGCCATGACGGAAGCCTATCGACCGGTCGTGGCGGCAGGGATGCGACGTCACAGTCGATGAATCTTCGCCGTGTCCGAAATTTCTGGAATGTCCAAGGGCTTGCCATTTGTTGGTTTTCTGTAGTGGTCACCTCGACGCCGAAATGGCGTGACTCTGACAACAGGAGAACATCGTGAAACGACGCACCTTGCGCGTCCTGACCGGCGTAGCTGCTACCGCTCTCGCCGTCTCGATCGTGCAGATCCCTGCACAGGCCGCCAACCCACCAATCGACCGAGATCCGGCCGTTGCACAGGCAAGCAAGTCGGACGACCTGAAAAGCCCACTGGGCGAGAAACAACGAGCACTTCGAGAAACGGCCGTCCAGCAGGTCGTCAAGGGCACCGCCACAATCGAGACCAAGGGTGGCCAGCAGGTCATCAAGGTCGGCAAAGGGCAGTACGTCCAGTACGCGGTCAACCGCGAGGGAGTCGATCTTCACGATCCTCTCTGACTTCGGCACCACGATGAAGGCAACGACCACCGGGGGAAAGGCCGGGCCGCTGCACAACCAGATCGCCGCGCCGGACCGCGTCTGGGACGGCAGCGCCACTGACGACAACTCCACCAGCTGGAGCGCGGACTTTAACAAGGCCCACTATCAGGACATGATGTTCGGCAGCGGTGAGTCCTTCAAGGACTTCTACCTCAAGCAGTCCAACGGCCGGTTCCTTACCAAGGGTGACGTCAGCGACTGGGTCAAGGTGCCCTACAACGAGGCCAGCTATGGCAGCAACGCAATCTCGGATGCGGCCGGCGCCTGGCCGTTCGTCCAGGACAGTGCCACGGCCTGGTACAAGGCGCAGGTCGCGGCCGGCAAGAGCTTGGCGGAGATCAAGACCTACCTGTCGCAGTTCGACAAGGTCGACCGCTACGACTACAACCACAACGGCAACTTCAACGAGCCGGACGGGTAAATCGACCACTTCCAGGCGATCCACGCCGGTGAGGGCGAAGAGGCTGGCGGTGGCGCGCAGGGAGCGGATGCCATCTGGTCCCACCGCTGGTACGTCAACTCCAACCAGGCTGGCATCACAGGCCCGGTCGGCAACCTCGCCGGCGGAGTCCAGCTTGGCGACACCGGTGTGTGGATCGGTGACTACACCACCGAGCCTGAGAACGGCGGCCTGGGTGTGTTCAGCCACGAGTTCGGCCACGACCTGGGCCTGCTCGACCTCTACGACACCGCTGGTGGTGACAATGGCACCGGCTTCTGGACCCTGATGAGCGGCGGCTCGTCGCTGGACCACGGCACCGACTCGATCGGCACCACGCCCGGGTACATGGGCCCGTGGGAGAAGCTACAGCTCGGCTGGCTTGACTACAAACAGGTCAACCACGGGACGAACACGCAGGTCAAGCTCGGCCCGGCTGACCGCACCGGCACGATGCCGCAGGCCATCCTGGTCAACCTGCCCGACAAGACTGTCAAGACCGACTACAACACCCCACACTCCGGTGCGTTCGAGTGGTGGGGCGGCGCGGCCGACAACCTCAGCAACACCCTGACGCGCACGGTTGACCTGTCAACAGCTACGACCTCGGCGACGCTGTCTTCGTGGGGCAAGTACGACATCGAAGCCGACTACGACTACCTCTATGGCGAGGTATCGCGGGACAACGGTGCCACGTGGACAAAGGTCGGTACGCCGATCGATGGCGTTTCGGGCGAGCCGAGGGTCGCGGGTGTTGAGCCGACGTACGGCAGCTCGGTCTGGACGCAGCTCCCCAGCTACGACCTGTCCGTTTACAAGGGCTCCGTCGTGCAGTTCCGCTTCCGCGACGCCACCGATGGCGGTCTGCACTTCGACGGGCCGTTCCTCGACGACCTGGCGCTGACCGTTGACGGTGCCGTTCCCCCAACCTGGAGAAACGACGTCGAGTCCGGTGTCAACGGGTGGACCGCGAAGGGCTTCACCCGCATGGGTGGCTCGACCAGCGCCCAGGTCCCGCAGTTCTACCTGGCCGAGAACCGCGTCTACGCGGGTTACGACACCACCCTGAAGACGGGTCCGTACAACTTCGGCTTCGGCAACACCAGACCCGACTGGGTCGAGCGCTTCCCGTACCAGAACGGTCTCCTGGTCTGGTACTCCGACGGCGCATGCACCGACAACAACACCAGCAGCCACCCCGGCTGTGGCCAAAGTCTGCCGGTCGACGCGCGTCCCGCGCCGGTTGTGTTCCCTAGCGGCAACAGACTCGGTAACCGTCGTCAGCCGTTCGATGCGACGTTCGGCCAGGAGGCCACCGATGCGGTGACCTTCCACCGCCTTGGCGTCGCGACCGTCGTCGCCTCGCAGCCTGCGATCCCGACGTTCGTCGACAGCGACCCGAACCGCTACTGGTCGTCGCTCAACCCATGGGCCTCAACCAAGGTCGCGGGCACGGGCACGAGCATCAGCGTCGTGGACACCAGCAAGCAGGGTGACCAGATGATCGTCAACGTCGCCTTCAAGAAGTAGATCCACCACCACGAGGGAAGTCCCCGGGAGCCTTTGGCCCGAGGACTTCCCTCGTCCCCTAGAGTCGGTTGCGAGATCAGCTACGACGACATCATCCGTGGCGCCGGGCACAACGCGCTGACCGCCGCGGCCTATCGCGGCCGGGCTGGTCGCAAGGTCCTGGTACTCGAGCGCGCGGATCACGTTGGAGGCGCTACCGTCTCGGCCCGGGCCTTCCCTGGCGTCGACGCATAGCTGTCCCGATACAGCTACCTCGTGTCGCTCATGCCTCGACGGATCATCGCCCACCTCGAGCGCGATCTGGCGCTCGTGAGTCGCCGCTACGCGTCCTTCACGCCCTCCCGTCAGCGCCCTCGCAGGGGCTCCTGGTCGACAAGGGTGACGAAGCGGCCCCAGCCTCGGCGTCGTGACCGAAGCCGCGCCCGAGGGTGCCCAGCTCAAGGTGTTGCTCTCGCGGCTGCCGCGACTCCGGGACACCCCGGTAGATCCACCATGAGGTCGCTGAACTCAGTCTTGGCTGAACTCATCGAGCACGTCATCCTGCGCGACGGAAACGGCGACCTGTGTCTGCAGGTCAGGACCCCGGGGGAGCCGGGGCAGCACGCGGGGGCGGCGTGAGCGGCATACCGGGACACAACGGCGCGCAGCGCGTGCTGGAGATGTGAGCCGGGACCCCACTCGAGCCCAATTAACCCGCACGAAACACGCTTAGGGCAGGATCGCGACATGGATCGTCAACAGGAGTTCGTCCTACGCACCATCGAGGAACGCGACGTCCGCTTCGTGCGGCTCTGGTTCACCGATGTGCTCGGCCAGCTGAAGTCGGTCGCCATCGCGCCGGCGGAGCTTGAGGGCGCCTTCTCCGAAGGCATCGGCTTCGACGGCAGCGCGATCGAGGGCTTCACCCGGATCTACGAGGCCGACATGCTGGTCAAGCCCGACCCTGGGACGTTCCAGGTCCTGCCCTGGCGCGGCGAGAACCCCGGAACCGCAAGGATGTTCGGCGACATCGTGCTGCCGGACGGCTCTCCCAGCTTCGCCGACTCCCGTTTTGTCCTCAAGCGGGCGCTGGCCAAGGCTGCCGAGCTCGGGTTCACGTTCTACACACACCCCGAGATCGAGTTCTTCCTGTTCGAGCAGCCGATCAAGCTGGGTCAGCCACCGGTTCCCGTGGATCAGGCGGGCTACTTCGACCACGTGCCGCACGGGACGGGCCACGACTTCCGCAGAGCCGCCATCACAATGCTGGAGAGCATGGGCATCTCTGTGGAGTTCAGCCACCACGAGGGAGGACCAGGTCAGAACGAGATCGACCTGCGCTACGCCGACGCCCTCTCGACAGCGGACAACATCATGACCTTCCGTGCCGTCATCAAGGAGGTTGCGCTGGAGCAGGGTGTCTTTGCCTCCTTCATGCCCAAGCCGTTCAGCGATCAGCCGGGCTCCGGCATGCACACGCACCTGTCGCTTTTCGAGGGCGACCGCAACGCCTTCCACGAAGCCGGTGCGCCCTACCAGCTGAGCCAGGTCGGAAGGCAGTTCATCGCCGGTCTCCTCCATCATGGCGCCGAGATCAGTGCGGTCACCAACCAGTGGGTCAACTCCTACAAGCGGCTTTGGGGCGGGGGAGAGGCGCCGGCCCACATCTGCTGGGGCCACAACAACCGGAGCGCGATGGTGCGCGTTCCGATGTACAAGCCAAGCAAGGACCAGAGCACGCGGATCGAGGTGCGGTCGCTGGACTCGGCATGCAACCCCTATCTCGCCTTCGCCGTGATGCTCGGGGCTGGGTTGAAAGGCATCGAGAAGGGTTACGAGCTTCCGGAAGAGGCCGAGGACGACGTCTGGAGCCTGACCGATGCCGAGCGCCGGGCGATGGGCATCGAGCCGCTTCCGGCGTCGTTGATAGACGCGATCAAGGCGATGGAACGTTCCGATCTCGTGGCTGAGACTCTCGGGGAGCACGTCTTCGACTTCTTCTTGCGCAACAAGAGGGCTGAATGGGCCGACTACAAGGGTCAGGTCACGCCGTTCGAGCTGGAGCGATACCTCCCTCGGCTTTAGCGAGGTATGGGTCGTCCTCTATAGATTGGACCGGTGCGCGCATCCCCGAGGCCGGTCAGTCGTGCGGCTCAGCTGGCCCGTCTGGGGTTCGCCGACCCGGCAAGGGCCGACACGCTCCTGGACGACGCGGCACTGGCGGGGTTGACCGATCCGCTGGACGAGGTCTTCGGTGATGGCCTGACCGATGCTTTGAGCCAGGTAGCGGACCCCGACCTGGCTCTCTTCGGGCTCGTGCGCCTGATGGAGTCGTTGCGTTCTAACGACATCGATGGAGAGGACCAGGGGGGAGAGCTGATTGCGGCGCTTCGTCACGCCGGACGGGGCCGTGATCGACTACTGGCTGTGCTGGGGGCATCCTCTGCGCTGGGCGACCATCTGGTGACGCATCCGGGTCATTGGCGCTGGGTCACCGACGCGCGCCGCCAGAGCGCCGAGGAGCGCCGCCACTCCCTGGTCACCGCCGTGACGGATGCTGGCGCGGGCGCAGACACGACGCCTGCGTATGACGCCCTGCGGGTGGCCTATCGACGCAACCTGCTCGGGATCGCAGCTCTGGATCTGACCGCCGAGAGGGCGGTCGACGAGCTTCCACCTACGGCCGCCGCGTTGGCCGACCTTGCTGCCGCCGCACTCGAGGCTGCCCTGGTGATCGCACGCGCTGAGGTCGGGGAGGCCGCAGACACGTGCCGATTTGCCGTCATCGGTATGGGCAAGTGCGGGGGACGCGAGCTGAACTACGTCTCGGATGTCGACGTCATCTTCGTGGCCGAGCCGGTCAGTGAATCTGCCGCAGATGAGGCGGCAGCGCTCTCCGTGGGCGCCCAGCTCGCCACGGCCTTGATGCGCGCCTGTTCGGCGGCCACAGCCGAAGGCACCCTCTGGCCGGTCGACGCGGCGTTGCGCCCCGAGGGCAAGAACGGGCCCCTGGTCCGGACGGTTGCGAGCCATCTGCAGTACTACCAGAGGTGGGCCAAGACGTGGGAGTTTCAGGCGCTGCTCAAGGCGAGGTCCGTCGCTGGAGACCTGGATCTCGGTCGCGAATACCTGGACGCCGTCAGCCCGCTCGTCTGGCAGGCCGCCAGTCGCGAGCACTTCGTCGAGGACGTCCAGGCGATGCGGCGCAGGGTCGAGGAGCATGTCCCCGCGGCGGAGTCCGCCCGTCAGCTCAAGCTCGGCCGGGGCGGTCTGCGAGACGTCGAGTTCAGTGTCCAGCTGCTGCAGCTCGTCCACGGTCGGACCGACGTGACGCTGCGATCGGGCACGACCCTGGAGGCCTTGGCTGCGCTGTCCAAAGGCGGGTACGTCGGACGTGAGGACGCTGCAGTTCTGGACGAGTCCTACCGGCTCTTGCGCACCCTCGAGCACAGGATCCAGCTGTTCCGGTTGAGGCGTACACATCTGATGCCCACTTCCGAGGGGGACCTGAGGCGGCTCGGAAGGGCAGTCGGACATCGCAGAGACTCGGCTAATGCCGTGGTTGCCCAGTGGCAGGAGCACGCACGTGAGGTACGACGCATCCACGAGCGGCTCTTCTACCGCCCACTGCTGACGGCAGCCGCCAAGCTCAGCAACAGCGAAGCACATCTGACCCCGCAAGCCGCACAAGAACGCCTGGCAGCGTTGGGTTTCCGTGATCCCGCCGGCGCGATGCGGCATCTTGCATCCCTGACCGACGGACTCACCCGGCGGGCCGCGATTCAGCGGACCCTGCTGCCGGTCATGCTCGGCTGGTTTGCCGACGAGGCTGATCCGGATGCGGGCCTGCTGGCTTTCCGGCAGATCAGCGACTCCCTGGGAGCAACGCCCTGGTACCTCAGGATGCTCCGTGACGAGGGCAGCGCGGCTGAGCGGCTGGCCCACGTCCTCGCCCGAAGCCGTTACGCTGCAGACCTGCTCGTCCGCGCTCCTCAGTCCGTTGCCATCCTCGGTACTGCGGGGGGATTGACCCCCCGCAGCCGGCGGGCCCTCCTGGCCACGATGACGGCAGCGAACGTCCGAAAGGCCACGGCCGATGACGCCATGATGGCGGCGCGCGTCGTCCGGCGTCAGGAGCTCTTCCGAATCGCGGTCGGAGACCTCACGGGGGGTCTGGACCTCGCCCAGGTCGGCACGGCCCTGACCGACCTGACCTCAGCCACCCTGCAATCGGCCTTGAACATTGCCACCAGGGCGGTGGAGACCGATCTGGGGCAATCGCTGGGAACCTGCCTGCTGGTCGTGGGCATGGGCCGCCTCGGCGGTGCAGAGATGGGTTATGGCTCCGATGCTGATGTCATCTTTGTCCACCGCGCGGACGACGGGGTGGACGAGACCGTCGCCCAGAAGCACGCCACCCTTGTCGTTCAGGAGGTGATCCGACTGCTGGGTCTCGCTGGTCCGGACCCGCAGCTGGTCATCGACCCCGGTCTGCGGCCCGAGGGCAAGGCCGGGCCATTGGTCCGCTCGCTTGCGGGCTACGCCGCGTACTACGAGCGCTGGTCCCTCACCTGGGAGACACAGGCTCTGCTGCGCGCAACCCCGATAGCCGGCGACGCCGATCTCGGGCGGGAGTTCTGCGACCTGATCAACCCGATCAGGTGGCCCGAGGCGGGCGTGTCCGACCACGCCATACGAGAGATCCGCACGCTCAAGGCTCGGATGGAGTCCGAGCGTCTTCCACGTGGAGCGGATCCGAAGACGCACTTCAAGCTGGGCCTCGGCGGGCTGTCCGACGTCGAATGGACGGCTCAGCTCGTGCAGCTGCGACACGCTTGGGAGTTCGAGGGGCTACGCACAACGGGAACACTGGCGGCCTTGACAGCTGCAGGCGGAGCAGGTCAGATCCCCGCTGCAGATGTCGAGACCCTGACCCTGGCATGGACCTTCACATCCTCGCTGCGTAATGCCGCGATGCTCTGGCGAGGTCGCCCGGTTGAGGCGCTACCCAGCGACCTGCAGGATGCCGACGGCATCGGACGGATCGTGGGCCGCGACGCTGGGCAGGGGGCCGAGCTGGCCGAGGTTTACCGCCGCGTGGCGCGGCGCGCAAGGGGCGCCGTCATGTCCAACTTTTACGAGTCGCGCTAGTACGTCGCCCAAGACCGGTAGCCTCGCCCTAATGAACGGGACGGGCGGGGGCTCAGGCCGCCCGTTAGCCATGCCCTCCTACGCCGACGTCTTCCGCAGTCGCGCCTATGTGGCGATCTTCCTGACAGCAGCTTTGTCGACTTGGGGTGACTACCTGGCGCGGGTGACAGTCGCGGTTTTCGTGCTCGAGGCGACCGGTTCCCCGTTGGCAGCCGCCGCAACCTTCGCGGTCAGTCTGTTGCCAAGCATCTTCGGGCGCAGCCTCCTCGCGCCGATCGCTGACCGCATTCCCTACAAGTACGTCCTGATCGTTGCCCACCTGCTCAGAGCCGGCTTGGTGGGTGGCCTGATCCTGGCGGTGAGCACTCAGGGAACATCGACATCGTCGGGTAGCTCTTCGACGACGGTCCTGTGGTGGCTCTTCACGCTGCTTTTCCTCATCGAGCTCGTCGGTGGGCCGGCCATAGCAGCCAGTCAGATCCTGATGACCGACCTGTTCAGCGATCGTCGGCTCTACGCCCGCGCGCTGGGCTTGCGAACGATGAGCGATCAGATCAACCAGGCCATCGGGCTCGGCCTTGGAGGGCTGGTGGTCGCGTGGGTGGGCCCGGCGCTGGGGCTGTGGTGCGACCTCGTGACGTTCGTGCTCTCGGCCCTGGTCGTCGCTCTGGTCGTCAAGGTTGAAGCCATTCGTGGCACACCATCTGCGGGCGTCATCGGTTTCTTCCGGGACATCGGGGAAGGCGCCAGATACCTCTTCCACCACCGGGTCCTGGCATCTCTGCTTGCCCTCAGCCTGTGCTCAGTGTGGGCCATAGCTGCCCCCGAAGCGGTGGCCATTGCCTACGCGAAGGATGAGTCCGGATCGGCGGCCCTTGGCGGTCTGCTCATGGCTGCCCCCATTCTTGGCACCGTGCTTGGTCTGGTGATCGTCGGACGATGGCAGCCCGAACGACAGAACTCCCGGATGATCATCTTGGCGCTGCTGATGCCTCTGCCTCTGCTTGGGACGGTGTTTGGCCCCGCCGTGCCCCTCACCTGGCTGTTGTGGTTCGGGTGCGGCGTGCTTCAAGCCTTCATGCTGCCTCTGCAGTCAACGTTCTCGCTGGTCATCCCTGCACACATGCGTGGCAGGGTCTTCGGCCTCGCTGGTGCGCTCTCGGTGGCGGCCAGCGGCGTCGCGTTCCTGGTCGCGGGTTATCTGGCCGAACACACGTCGCCGGCTTTGGCTGTCGCCATCAGTGCGTTGGCCAGTCTTCTCGCCATCGTGGTTCTCGCGGTCCGGTGGCCGCGCGCTCTTCTCAGCGCTGCTGTTGACGCGGCATACAACTCCTGAGCGTCCCAAGCCTGGCAGACCAACAGTCCTGCTCACGCAACGTGGTGCAGAAAGGGCGACGCGCCCATCACCTGTGTCGACCGACACCACCCCGGCGTCGCCCAAGGTGTGGGCAACCGGTCGAGGTAGTGGTGGCCAGCCGTCCGACCCGAGCGTTCCCTAAGCGTTCACGAGACCATTGGTGCACGAATCCACCGTAAGTCGTAGGGGACGTGCTTGAACCGGTCAGGGGCCGTTCAGCTTCTGGACGGCCCCCCGATGCCCCAGTTCTGGATTACGTAGTCCATGTCCTTGTCGCCGCGGCCGCTGAGGTTCACGAGAATCGTGCCCGTCTTCATCTCGCGCGCCTGGATCAGTGCGTGGGCCACCGCGTGCGCACTCTCGAGTGCGGGGATGATGCCCTCCTTGCGGCTGAGCATGAAGAAGGCGTCGCGGCACCCGTCGTCCGAGCAGGTCACGTAGTCGACACGGCCTGCGTCCTTGAGGTAGCTGTGCTCGGGGCCAACGCCGGGGTAGTCGAGGCCGCTGGCGCACGAATACACGGGGGACGGCTGGCCGTCAGCATCCTGCAACAGATAGCACTTGAAACCGTGTATGACGCCTTCGCGTCCGTAGGTCATCGTCGCCGCGTGGTCGCCGACGGAGGTGCTGCGCCCGAGCGGCTCGACGCCGATCAGCTGGACCGGGTCGTCGAGGAATGCGGAGAAGATGCCGATCGCGTTGGAGCCGCCGCCGATGCAAGCCTCCACGACATCCGGGAGGTTGCCGGTCATCTCCAGAAACTGCTCGCGCGCCTCGATGCCCACGACACGCTGGAAATCGCGGACCATGAGCGGGAAGGGATGCGGGCCCACGACCGAGCCAATGCAGTAGATCGAGTTCTCGTAGTCGGCCAGATAGGCCTCAAAGGCCGAGTCGACGGCCTCCTTGAGTGTCTTGAGCCCGCGGGTGACCGGCACGACCGTGGCGCCGAGCAGCTGCATGCGGCTGACGTTCGGCGCCTGCTTCTCGATATCGACCTCGCCCATGTGGATCTCGCACTCGAGGCCGAAATGAGCTGCCGCAGTTGCGAGGGCGACGCCATGCTGGCCGGCGCCGGTCTCGGCGATGACCTTCTTCTTTCCCATGTACTTCGCGAGCAGGCCCTCGCCCATGCAGTGGTTCAGCTTGTGGGCGCCGGTGTGGTTCAGGTCCTCGCGCTTCAGGTAGATCTGCGCCCCGCCGTTCTCCATCGACAGGGTGCGGGCGTGATAGACGGGTGTGGGGCGGCCCTGGAAGTGCTTGCGCAGATAGCGCAGCTCGGCGATGAACGCCGCGTCGTTCTCGATCTCGTGGTAGGCCCTCGTGATCTCGGCAAATGGCGCCTCGAGCTGCGGCGGGAGGAACTGCCCTCCGTATGCCCCGAAGAACCCATTCTCATCGGGCACTGCTTCCCGCTTGGGGATCTGCCATGTACCGACCTGTGCCGCCATCTGTTTCACCTCGTGAGCATCGTGTATGTCGTCCGCCAGCGGTCACTGTACGCAACGGGGCCACCACGACCCGAACGGACGTGTCCCTCGGGCTTGTTGAGCGTCGTCTGATGGTGACGCGATGGTCCTAAGACCATCGTCTGATGGCGGTGGAAACAACGTGCTGTCACCGTTGAGGTACAGCGATTCCTTTCTCGCCATTCGTTTTCTCGCTTTTCGCGAAACCAAGAAGTCCACCCAGCCGTTCGTAGGCCAACCCCATCCGTTCGGGGGTGGAAACCGGGCGGCGCTGCAAGGCACGCTTCTCAAACACGATCACGTGCGACCCCAGGAGGATCATCATGGCTACTCTGCTGAGCGAGATCCCGACGCCCACCGCGGCCAACGGCGTTGTCACACCTTTCCTTCGAGACTCCCCGACCCAGCCGCTGACCTGCCAGGACCGTTGTGACTGTTCAGCACTTGAGGGCGATGAGACCGGACAGGTCCACCTGGGGTCTTGCGGCGCTCAAGCACAGGTGCGGGTCACCCTGCGGTCCGGTCTCCAGATCGTCTTCTGTGGCCACCATTACACCCAGCACGGCCCCAAGATCACCCAGGTTGCCGTGGTCTACGACGAACGCAGAGAGACTGAGATCGCCTCCTCTCCGAGCGGGATCACACAGGCGGAGCTCACTGGCGTCCGCGAAGTCAACTACTGACTCGAACACCTACGCTTTGATGTCAGCTGCATGCGCGTGGGCGTTCAGGCCGCCCAGCGTGGCGTCCCCGCATGATGGGGGAGTCCGCCAAGGACTTTCCAACGACTGACGATGGTCGGGGTTGCTGGGTGTCCTAGGTCACAACGCCTTGAGTATCGCCACGGCGGGATAATGGCTGCAGCGCGTCTCCGCTCGTCCCTTGTCCCCACAGGTGGGCTTGAGCGGGGACGCGTCCCCAGCACGACAGTTGCGCCCCCGGGATGACAGGCACCAGATGGTGCGCATCACCTGCCATCCAGGGGCGTTGCTCGTGTGGGCAGTTCTCGAAGGCGGTGTCACCTGACCCATGGGACAGGGTCCTGCCCTAAGGACTCGTCAAGCACTGAGAGGGTTGCCCATTAACGTTTGCTCAGGTCAGTGGCCTGAGACAGTCACAGGTCGTAGTACATCTCGAACTCGTGGGGGTGCGGGCGGAACCGGATGGGGTCGACCTCGTTGACGGTCTTCCACTCGATCCAGGTCTCGATCAGGTCCTTGGTGAACACGTCGCCCTCGAGCAGGTAGTCGTGGTCGAGCGCGAGCGCATCAAGGGGCAACGTTGCGACTATGCGGAGTTGCCGATCGACGGTATTGTCGAATTCTGGTTTGCCGATGCGAAGACGCTGGAAGCCGCCTTCGCATCGGCGGAGGGACAGATCACGATGGCGCATGCCAAGACGTTTCTGTCGGAGATCACTGCGTTTCTGGTCACCGAACGGCGCATCGTGTAAGCGCCGGGCACACGACACCCGTTCGAGGCCATTCGGGTTGCCCGTACCCGCCGTGGATGACGCGGGTCGCGACGCAGATCAAAACGCAGGTTCAGGGCTTGCCCCAAATCCGCTTGTACTGGTCCCGATAGCCGTTGTCCGGAT
>ENA-OFCI01001081-OFCI01001081.1-metagenomes-genome-assembly--contig:-NODE-1081-length-13306-cov-3.513093_pt1 | contig 13306 bp, 11 predicted proteins | sample MGYA00153391_OFCI01 | MGnify analysis MGYA00153391
AAGCGTTAGCCGCCACGACGGCTCAGCTGCCGAGTCTGGCCCGCGCAGGCGTGGTTGACGCCGGTGGCATGGGCTACGTCCTCGTGCTCGAGGCGCTCGAGCGGGTGATCGCCGGTGAGCTGGCAACCGACCCGCGACCGGTTCGCGGAGCGCGTCCACAACCCTCGCCGTCCCCCGTCGTGCCACGCGAGTGTGGCCGTGGCGATCCGCAAGGGCCGGCATACGAGGTCATGTATCTGCTCTCGGACAGCACCGAAGGCGCGGTCTCAGAGCTGCGGGTTCGGCTCGACCAGCTGGGTGACTCCGTCCTGGTCGTTGGCGGTGAGGACCTCTGGAACGTCCACGTGCACGTCGACGACGTCGGTGCGGCGATCGAGGCTGGCCTCGAGGCGGGACGACCGCGTCGCATCGAGGTCACGCACTTCGGCGACCAGGAACGCGCGAGGACGAGTGTCTCGCGCGAAGGATCGGTCGCGGTCGTGGCGTGCGCCGCTGGTGAGGGTCTGGCCGAGGTGTTCGGCGCCGCCGGTGCCGTGGTCGTGCCCAGTCGTCCGGGGCTGCGTGCCTCAGCGGGACAGCTGCTGGATGCCATTCGTTCCACCGGTTCGCGATGCGTGCTCGTTCTGAGCAATGACCGCGATACGGAGCTGGCGGCGGACGCCGCAGCGTCAGCTGCCGGAGACGCAGGTCTGGAGGTGTACATCGTGCCGTCGCGCTCAGCGGTCCAGGGCATCGCTGCGGTTGCCGTGTTCGACGCAACGGCAAGCGCCCGGGACAACCTGCTGGCCATGAGCGGTGCGGCATCCGCTACCCGGTACGGAGCGGTCACCGTGGCGGGAAAGAAGGCTCTCAGCGACGTCGGATGGTGCCACCCGGGTGACATCCTGGGCGTGATCGACGGTGATGTCGTCGCCGTCGGCAACGATCTGGCGGTGGTCGGCTCGGAGGTGGTTGCCCGGCTCCTTGCGGGCGGCGGGGAGCTGGTGACCATCATCAACGGTGCCGGTGGTGGACCGGAGCTCACCGCTGCCGTCGCCGCGTCGGCACGCGAAGGCCACGACGTCGAGGTTTGCATCATCGAGGGCGGGCAAACCATCTACCCGTTGCTTCTCGGGGTCGAATGACGTGGCGGATCTGACGACCCCCCTCGGCCACGTGGTCGGTAAGACGTCCGCCACCCCCATGGCCAAGCATCGAGGTCTCCACACCGTCGGCGATCTGCTCGACTTCGTCCCCCGTCGGTACAACGAGCCGGGCAAGCTGACCGACCTCTCCCACCTGATCGAGGGCGAGGAGGTGACCGTCGTGGCCCGGGTCGACCGCGCCACGACCCGGCCCATGCGCCAGCGCAGGGGCCGACTGCTCAACGCCACGATCACCGACGGAACCCATGAGCTCGACCTGACCTTCTTCAGCGCCTACGGCCACGAGGGCAGGCTTGCTCCGGGAGCGCTGGGCCTGTTCGCGGGAGTCGTGGGGCGCTACCAGGGAACATGGCAGCTGACCCACCCGGACTACGAGATCTTCGACCCGGAGGGAGAGGACGCGGCGGTCCAGGAGCACATGAGCCACCTGATCCCGATCTATCTGCCGGCGGGCAAGCCGATGCCTTCGTGGAAGGTCCGCAAGGCCGTCAGGATCGTGCTCGCCTCTCTGGACGATATCGCGGACCACCTGCCCCACGACGTCCGTGCACGCCGCGGATTGGTCGACCTCATGTCGATGTACCGGCTGCTGCACCAGCCCGCGACCGAGGCGGACGTGTCGCGGGCCAGACATCGGCGCAAGTACGACGAGGCCTTCACTGTGCAGACGGTTCTTGCGCAGCGCCGGATCGTGGGCGATGCCCTGCGCACTGCCCCCCGCCCATCGCGCGCAGGCGGGCTGCTCGATGCCTTCGACGCGCGGATGCCGTTCCAGCTGACCGCCGGCCAGCAGGAGGTTGCCGCCGAGATCGCCGCGGACCTGGCCAACGAGCACCCCATGAACCGCTTGCTCCAGGGTGAGGTCGGATCGGGCAAGACCGTCGTGGCGCTGCGGGCGATGTTGTCGGTGATCGACTCTGGAGGGCAGGCGGCGCTGCTGGCCCCCACCGAGGTCCTTGCCTCACAACACTTCCGGTCGATCACCTCGATGCTGGGAGACCTCGCCCAGCGCGGCATGCTGGGTGGCAGCGAGATCGGCACCCGGGTAATGCTGCTGACCGGGAGCCAGCCCAGCAGCATACGACGCAGGTCCCTGCTCGACGCCGCATCGGGCGATGCCGGCATCGTCATCGGGACACATGCCCTGATCCAGGAGCACGTCCAGTTCTTCGATCTCGGGCTGGTGGTCGTCGACGAACAGCACCGCTTCGGCGTTGAGCAGCGAGACGCGTTGCGCGGTAAGGGGAAGCAGCCTCCACACGTCCTCGTGATGACCGCGACGCCGATCCCCCGGACGGTGGCCATGACCGTTTTCGGCGACATGGAGACGTCCACGCTGGCCGAGCTCCCAGCGGGGCGTTCGCCGATCGCGACGCATGTGGTCAGCAACTCCCGCTGGTTCCAACGCACCTGGGAGCGGGTCGCCGAGGAGGTCCGTGCCGGGCACCAGGCCTACGTCGTGTGTCCAAGGATCGGCGACGACTCAGATTTCGTTGCCACCAAACGGGACTCGTCAGATGAGGATGTCGACGTCATCTTTGAGGTCGACGAGTCGGCGCCGCCATCGACGCGTGGGCTGCGTAGCGTCCTGGAGATGGAGGGCGAGCTGCGTGACAACCCTGCGCTCTCTGGTCTGAGGATCGCCATCCTGCATGGTCGGATGACCTCCGACGACAAGGACGAGGTCATGCAGTCTTTCGTCGCAGGCACGGTCGACGTCCTCGTTGCCACGACGGTCATCGAGGTTGGTGTGGACGTGGCCAACGCCACCGTCATGGTCATCATGGATGCCGACCGCTTCGGGATCTCCCAGCTCCACCAGCTCAGGGGTCGCGTCGGTCGCGGTACTTCGCCAGGTCTGTGCCTGTTGGTGACCGAGACCGAGTCCCAGGCGGTCATGGGGCGGCTGACCAGCGTGGCTGCCACCAACGACGGATTCACCCTGGCCCGGCTCGACCTCGAGCAACGCAAGGAGGGCGACGTCCTCGGGGCCCGCCAAAGTGGCGGCAGGTCGCAGCTGCGGCTCCTGCGGCTCCTGCGCGACGAGGACCTGATCGTGAGGGCCCGCGAAGATGCCTTTGCCATCGTCAACGCCGATCCGGGACTTGAGCAGCACCCCGCTCTGCGTGACGTCATCGCCTCTGCCCTGGACGAAGAGCAAGCCGCCTATCTGGAACGGGGGTGACGCGCCGGTGACACGCATCATCTCCGGGCTGGCCGGCGGCCGCGTCATACACACGCCGCCCGGCGAGGGCACCAGACCCACGAGTGACCGGGTACGCGAGGCGCTGTTCTCCCGGCTGGAGCACCTGGACGTTGTCATCCGCGCCAATGTTCTTGATCTGTACGCCGGTTCGGGGGCACTCGGCCTGGAAGCCGCCAGCCGCGGAGCCGCGCGCGTTCTTGTGGTCGAGTCCGATCGCACGGCCGTCGCCGTCGTTCACCAGAACATCGCAGAGCTGGGTCTGCCTGGCGTCAGCGTCCGAACAGGCACCGTCGAGCGGACACTGCTTTCCGGGCCGGTCTCGGACGAAACCCGCTTCGGCCTGGTCCTCGCAGACCCGCCGTACGACCTCGACGAAGAGGCCCTGTCTGGGGTGCTGCTGCTTCTGGTGGCCAACAGGTGGCTCAGTGATGACGCGCTCGTGGTGGTTGAGAGATCGGCTCGCTCACCAGAACCGCGTTGGCCGAAGAGTCTCGTAGGCGCAGGGGAGAGGCGCTACGGCGACACGAAGATGTGGTTCGCCGACTTTGCAGGGCCGCGCGGAGCTGCCTGAGTCGTACCCGACGGTGGACTCGCTGCTAGGTTCGGTTTCGTGACGAGCCAGCAACGTCGGTGCGTGTGTCCGGGATCCTACGACCCGGTGACGATGGGTCACGTCGACGTGCTCTCCCGGGCGGCCAGGCTGTACGACCAGGTGGTCGTCGCCATCATGCACAACCCGGCCAAGCGGGGCACCTTTGGCATCGAGGAGCGGATCAAGCTGCTCGACGCGGCGCTTGTCGAGGTGCCCAACGTGCGCATCGAGGCTTTCGCGGGGCGACTGCTGGTGGACGTCTGCCGGGAGGCAGGCGCGCAGGCGATCGTCAAGGGCCTTCGAGGTGACACCGACTTCGCCTACGAGCTGCCCATGGCTCAGATGAACCGCCACCTGTCCGGTGTGGAGACGGTGTTCCTGCCCGGCGACCCTCGGTTCGGTCACGTCTCGAGCTCGCTGGTCAAGGAGGTTGCCGCTCTTGGCGGCGATATCACCGGGCTTGTTCCCGAAGAGGTGCGCGAGGCTCTCCTGGCGCGAATCCAGATCCCGGAAGGAGGCTGAGCACCTGTGGACGTCCACGACCTGCTCAACGAGATCACCGTGTCGGTCCGCGATGCGAAGGGCATGCCCATGTCGGCGTCATGCCTCGTCAACCGGGCCGAGATGCTGCAGGCCCTCGAGCGGTTGCGGGACGCACTGCCCGTGAGCCTGGACCATGCGGACGCCCTGCTGCACGACCGTGATGCCGTCCTCTCCTCAGGCCGCGAGGAGGCCGAGCGCCTGCTGGCAGCTGCGCATGCCCAACGCGAGGAGCTGCTCGAGGAGACCGACGTTGTGGTGGCGGCCCGCGAGCGCGCTGACGAGGTGGCCATGCAGGCGCGGGCCGAGGCGACGCGGTTGCTGGCCGACGCCGATGACTACGTCGACCGCAAGCTCGGCGAGTTCGAGGTTGTTCTCGGCCAGCTCGGATCGCAGGTGAACAATGGTCGGGAGCGCCTTGCTGCTCGTCGCGCGGCCGATCTGGGCGATCCGGACGCGATCCCCGAGGCCGAGGCCGCATTTGGGCGAATGCCGTCCCCTCCGGTAATCTGACTCGTCGGCCTACGTCGCATCTGACGTGGGCCGGGCCGTGTCACACGGAATCGACGACAGACCCGCCATCATCGGAAGCCATGAACCGCCTGAACCCGCGCCTGCCCCTGGTGTTCGACACCCGGGAGCTCGGCCGACGTCCAGGGTCCATGCTCGAGATGGTGGCGACCGTCCCGGCTCCGGACGACCTCGGTGACATCGACCTGATCGCCATACCGCCCGGAGCGCCCATCGAGCTGGACCTTCGGTTGGAGTCAGTTGTCGAGGGTGTCCTCGTGACCGGTTCGGCGCAGTCCACTGCGACCGGCGCGTGCGTGCGGTGCCTGGACCCGATCACCCGACATGTGGGTGCCCGGTTCCAGGAGCTGTTCGCCTACGCCGATCGCGCGGCCCACCACCTCGAGGTGGGGGACCGGGACGAGGACGACGAGGTGTACGAGCTTGCGGGCGACCTGTTCGACTTCGAGCCTGTGCTCCGGGATGCGCTGGTTCCGGCTTTGCCGTTCCAACCTGTATGCAGCAAGGACTGCCCGGGTCTGTGCTCCCAGTGTGGAGTGCACCTGGCCGAGGACCCGACGCACCATCACGACCAGATCGACCCACGATGGGCGACGTTGCAGGACATTGCGACGCCTCCCGGCAAACGAGAGAAAAGGAACTGACGTGGCTGTCCCGAAGCGGAAGACGTCGCGATCCAACACCCGTTCGCGTCGCGCGAACTGGAAGACGACCGCGACCACGCTGACCCCGTGCCCGCAGTGCTCTGCCCCCAAGCAGCCGCACATCGCGTGCCCGTCCTGTGGCATGTACGCCGGACGCCACTATGGCGTTGCCGAGCGCAGCGAGCACCAGGGCTGACCCGGTCGGCGCGCGTGTGAGTCTTTCCCGGTCCCCCGACGGGGACAGCGCGTCACAGCGACCCGTCGACCGTCTGGCCGTTCACCTGTTCGAGGTGGTCGATGAGAGGATCGACGAGGCGCTGCTCCTGCGCGCCCTGATGCACCGGTCGTACGCCTATGAGAATGGTGGCCTTCCCAACAACGAGCGGCTGGAGTTCCTGGGGGACTCGGTGCTCGGGCTGGTGGTCACGGACAGCCTGTATGCCGCGCACCCGGATCTGGCCGAGGGCCAGCTGGCCAAGCTCCGCGCGGCCGTTGTCAACATGCGTGCGTTGGCCGAGGTGGCCCGCACGCTGAGCCTGGGCGACTACATCTTCCTGGGCCACGGCGAAGAGAGCACCGGGGGGCGTGACAAGGCGTCGATCCTGGCCGACACCATGGAAGCCGTCATCGGCGCCGTCTATCTCTCCGTCGGTCTCGCGGCCGCCACCACCTTCGTCCACCATCTCCTCGACCCGCTGATGAAGTCCACCGCCGGGCTGGGCGCCGGGCTCGACTGGAAGACCAGCCTGCAGGAGCTCACCGCCTCGGGTTCGCTGGGAGTGCCGGAGTACCGCGTTACGGAGGAGGGCCCCGACCACGAGAAGACCTTCCACGCCGAGTCCGTGGTTGGTTCGGAGGTGCTGGGATCGGGCTCCGGGCACAGCAAGAAGGAAGCCGAGCAGAAGGCGGCGGCCATCGCGTGGACCGAGCTGAACCGCAGGGCCAACGCGGTTCTCTCCAGTGCTGTTGAACCTGCGGACGCCGACGACCCCGCGCAGGATGCCTGAGCTTCCCGAGGTCGAGGTCGTCCGTCGAGGTCTGCATGATCACGTCGTCGGTCGCCGCATCGAGCACGTCGAGTTCTTCGGCGCACGTGTAGCCCGCCGCCATCTGCCGGGGCCGGGCGATCTGGCAGATCGTCTGCACGGCAACCTCGTTCACGAGGCTCGACGTAGGGGCAAGTACCTCTGGCTGGTGCTGGAGGCGCCCGATGGTCACTGGCAGGGCCTCATCATCCATCTCGGCATGAGTGGCCAGCTCCTGGTCGAAGCGGCTGATGCGGCCCGTGAGACGCACCTGCACGCGACGTTCGACTTTGCTGATGACGGACCCCAGCTGCGGTTCGTGGACCAACGCACCTTCGGTGGCATGGCCCTTTCCGAGCTGCAACCTGGGGGCATCCCGGCGAGGATCAGCCATATCGCGCCGGACCCTCTGGAGCTTGCCTTCGACAAGGGGGCGGTCATCGCGCGGCTGAAGGTGCGGCATACCGCGGTCAAACGATCCTTGCTCGATCAGGGGCTGCTCTCTGGCATCGGCAACATCTATGCCGACGAGGCCTTGTGGCGCGCCGGAGTTCACGGCGCGCGCGAGGCCGCGACGCTCTCGAAGCCGGCCCTGGGGCGGTTGATCGAGCATGCCCGCGAGGTCATGCTCGAAGCGTTGGGGCATGGCGGCACGAGCTTCGACTCGCTGTACGTCAACGTCAACGGTGCCAGTGGCTACTTCGCGCGTTCCCTGGATGCGTACGGCCGCGAAGGCCGTCCATGCCGGCGTTGCGGCACGAGCATCCGGCGGGAGGCTTTCATGAACCGCTCGTCGTTCTTCTGTCCTCGCTGCCAGCCGCGGCCCAGAGGCGCGGTTATCGTTCTCCGGTGACGAACTCCGCACTGACGGCGCTGACCATGCCCGACTCACCCGATGGCTGGGAGGACTGGCTGAGCGAACGCTGCGGGGGCCAGCTGGCGACGGCGCGTGCCTTGGTGGGAGCCATCAAGAACGCGCCTCCCGCAGACGCAGCCACGCTGCTCAGGTCATGGAACGACGTGTCGATCGCCCTGAACAACGCCATGTCCGCTGCGTCCCTGATCAGCCAGGTTCACCCGCAGGAGGAGCTTCGCTCGCAGGCTGAGGCAGCCGAGCAGGAGGGTAACCAGCTGTCGACCGACCTGGGCCTGGATCGGGATCTCTTCCAGATCTTCGCCGCAGCCGACCCCGCCGGTCTGGATGACGCCGCAGCCAGGGTGCTGCGCCTGGCCCTGCGCGACTTTCGGCGGGCTGGGGTGGACCAGGACGAGCCGACCCGGGGGCGGCTGCGAGAGCTGGGCGATCGTGAGCTGGTCCTCGACCAGGAGTTCGGCAAGAACATCCGTGACGACGTCCGCAGCATCTCGGTGACCACCGACCAGCTGGCCGGCCTGCCGCGCGACTACATCGACGCCCACCCCGTCGACGCCGATGACCGCGTCACGATCACCACGGACTATCCCGATGTGATCCCGTTCCTGACGTTCGCCGTTGACGGGGAGGCGCGGCGCGCCCTGGTTGTGGAGTTCCTCAACCGGGCCTGGCCGGTCAACGACAAGGTGTTGCAGGAGCTGCTGGGCGCCCGGGCCGAACATGCCCGGATCCTCGGCTTCGAGTCCTGGGCCGACTTCGACGCCGAGGTCAAGATGATCGGCCAGGGAGCGGCCATCGGGGACTTTGTGGACCAGATTGCCGCAGCCGCAGACGAGTCCGGTCGCCGGGACCTCTCGGTGCTCCTTGAGCGTTTGCGCGCCGACCGTCCCGAGGCCAACGTGGTCGACCGGGCCGACTCGGCGTTCTACAAGGAGATCGTGCGGCGCGAGCGCTTTCACGTCGACGCCCAGCAGGTGCGCCTGTACTTCGACCTCGCCAAGGTTCGACAGGGACTCCTCGATGTCACCGGAAGGCTCTTCGGGCTGTCCTACACGAAGGTGCAGGATGCGGCGTCCTGGCATAAGGACGTTGTTGGGTACGACGTTCAGCTCGAGGGTGAGGCCCTCGGGCGGATCTATCTGGACCTGCACCCACGGGAGGGCAAGTACAAGCACGCCGCGCAGTTCGACCTTGTGAGCGGGATTCGCGATCGGCAGCTGCCCGAGGGCGTGCTGGTGTGCAACTTCGGACGCGGTCTGATCCAGCATTCGGACGTCGTGACGCTTTTCCATGAGTTCGGGCACCTCGTCCATCACCTGCTCGCTGGGCGCCATCAGTGGGCGAGGTTCTCCGGGGTGGCAACCGAGTGGGACTTCGTCGAGGCTCCATCGCAGCTGCTGGAGGAGTGGGCCTGGGACGCCGATGTGTTGCGCACGTTCGCCACCAACGAGGCAGGCGAGCCCATCCCCAAGGAGCTGGTTGCCAAGATGCGTGCCGGTGAGGACTTCGGCAAGGGCTGCTTCGCCCGGACCCAGATGTTCTTCGCGGCCCTGTCCTACCGCCTGCATCAGGGACCGCACGTGGACATCGCCGACTTCGTCAAGGAGGTCCAGTCGGCCTATGACCTCTTTGCCGAGGTTGAGGGCACGCATTTCCACGCATCCTTCGGCCACCTTGGCGGCTACTCGTCCGCCTATTACACCTACATGTGGAGCCTGGTCATCGCCAAGGACCTCTTCTCCGCGTTCGACCGCAAGGACCTGTTTGCGCCGGAGAACGCTCGACGCTACCGGGACACGGTTCTCGCCGCCGGAGGGAGCAACGACGCGGCCCAGCTGGTGGCCGAGTTCCTCGGGCGCCCCTACAACATTGAGGCGTTCGGCACCTGGCTGGAGGAGGTGCCTTACCTCTCCGAGGCATAACGCACACCGAGATCGGCGCGGGCCCGGTCGATCAGCTCGAGAACTGCGATCGTGTCGGCGTGTGGAGCAAGAGGACTCTCGAGCAAACCCTCGCGAAGGCACCGTTCGACCTCCTGGATCTGGGGGCCGTATGTCGTGCCGCCACCTTCGACCCGGGACTCACCCTCGCTCGTGGTGACCACGAGGCGCTCGGGGTTGAGGAACCAGGGTTCGGCCGATATCGAGCCCGTGGTCCCGGCGATCGTCGCTCGGCCGGGCGTCCATGCCGTTGTGGCACAACGCAGCTGGGCGACGGCGCCCGAGGTGTAGCCCCACTGCAACGCGACGACGGCATCCGAGCCGGTGGGCGAGAGCGTGCCCAGCACCTGCTGGAAGTCCGGGTGGCCGAGGAAGAGCCAGGCGAAGTGGATCGGGTAGATGCCGAGGTCGAGCAGGGCGCCGCCCCCGTTGGAGAGGTCGTACAGCCGGTGCGTCGGGTCGAATGCGACCTCGATGGAGAAGTCGGCATGGACCGCCACGACATCACCAATCACTCCTCGGGCCACCAGATCCCGGGCCTTGAGGATCAGCGGGTTGGCCCGCATCCACACTGCTTCCATGGCGAATACGCCCTTGTCCCGAGCCGCCGTCAGTACCTCGCGGGCATGGGCGGCGTTGAGGGTTAGGGGTTTTTCGATGAGAACGTGCTTGCCCGCCCCGATCGCCATCAGTGCCTGCTCGCGATGGAAAGGGTGGGTCGTGGCCACATAGACGATGTCGACGTCGGGATCCTCGACCAAGGTCCGGTAGGCGCCGTAGCTCTGGCGAGCGCCGAACCGCGCGGCGAAGGCGGCTGCCCGATCAGCGTCGCGTGCCGCGACGGCGTACAGCATGTTGTTGCCGTGAACGAGGTCGGTCGCCATCGAGGCGGCGATGCCACCAGTGCCGAGGAAGCCCCACCGAAGGGGACGATCAGCTGTGATGTGGGACACATCAGGAGCCTATGTCACCGCGGACAGCAGGGCGCGCATGCTCACCACACAGCGCCTGGGGACAGAAACTCGTCGGATTCTGAGAAAAGGTCACGAGTTCTTCCCGTTGACCTGCGCCGACGTCAGGTGAGACTCTGAGAGAGCCCCAGGACGGTTTGGAGCCCGGGGAGCCCGTAAAGGTGGTGTCCATCGCCCTTCGCACGCGCGAAGGAACCCGTCGGAGTTGGTATGGCCAAGGCAATTTTGGGTCAGCGCGTTTATCGGGACGATCGTCTGGTTCTGGAGACCGCTCGACTGAGGTCGCGGGTTCGCGACCTCGAGACCGTGATCGAAGACTTGCAGAACGACAACGACAGGCTGCGCGAGAGGACACGCGAAAGGGTTGGGGCTGTCCGCGAATCTGTCCACTGAGCACAGCGGGGGCGATGTCCCCGACACCCGGCGCCTCTCGCCGCTACAGTGATGCCGTTCATCGCCGGCCCGGAGGAGCTCATCGCTCGTGTATGTCAAGAGCCTGACCCTGCGGGGCTTCAAGTCGTTTGCATCGGCAACCTCGCTTCGTCTCGAGCCAGGCATCACGTGCATCGTGGGCCCCAACGGTTCCGGTAAGTCCAATGTCGTTGACGCCCTTGCCTGGGTTATGGGCGAGCAGGGTGCCAAGAGCCTGCGCGGCGGCAAGATGGAGGACGTCATCTTTGCCGGCACCTCTGCTCGTGCTCCGTTGGGGCGTGCCGAGGTCGCCCTGACCATCGACAACTCCGATGGCGCCCTGCCGATCGACTACACCGAGGTCACCATCGCGCGAACGATGTTTCGCAACGGTGGCTCGGAGTACGCCATCAACGGCACGGCGTGCCGCCTGCTGGACATCCAGGAGCTTCTGGCCGACTCCGGCATCGGTCACGAGATGCACGTCATCGTCGGTCAGGGGCAGCTCGACGCGGTCCTTCGCGCCACGCCCGAGGAGCGACGTGGGTTCATCGAGGAGGCTGCCGGCGTCCTGAAGCACCGCAAGCGCAAGGAACGGGCGCTGCGAAAGATGGAGGCCATGGAGGCCAACCTCACGCGGGTCAACGACCTCACCGGTGAGATCCGTCGCCAGCTCGGACCACTCGGTCGCCAGGCCGAGGCTGCCCGCAAGGCCGCCACGATTCAGGCCGGTGCTCGCGACGCACGCCTTCGGCTGCTGGCCGACGACCTGACCCAGCTGACCAGCACCCTCGAGCAGGAGGTCGCCGACGAGACTGCGGTGATTGCTCGACGAACCGAGGTCGAAGAGGCGTTGTCCAGTGTTCGCTCGCGCTTGGCCGACCTCGAGCTTGAGGCCCAGGAGAGTGCTCCGCTGGTGGCTCGCGCGCAGGAACGATGGTTCGCGCTGTCCTCGTTGCGCGAGCGTGTCGTCGCAACCGGGTTGCTGGCTGCCGAACGCGTCCGCCTGCTCTCGGAAGACGAGGGCGAGGCTGCCGTCAACAGCTCTCGCGATCCCGAGCAGCTACGTGCGCAGGCCGCCGAAGTGAGGGCACAGGAGCAGGCGCTTGCCGCGGAGACCGCGCAGGTCAAGACGACGCTGGAGGCTGCGGCCCTCCGTCGCACCGAGATCGAGATGGCCTTTGCCGCGGAGACCGCTCGACTCACGCGTCTCGTCCGTGCCGCCGCGGACCGTCGCGAGGGGTTGGCCAAGCTGGCCGGCCAGGTGGGCGCCAGGCGCAGCCGGATCGAGGCCGGCGAGGCCGAGATCGGCCGCCTGCGGCAGGCCGCCGAACAGAGCAGGTCCCGCGCAGCCCAGGCCGAGATGGAGTTCGCGGCCCTGGACGAGTCGGTTGCCGTGGACGAAGAGGGCGAGCAGGGTCTGGACACGATCCACGAGCAGGCTGCCGGCGCTCTGGATCTGGCCGAGTCAGAGGTGCTGAGGTGGCGGGAGGAGGAGCGACTCGCCGATCGTGACCGATCAAGCGGCAGTGCCCGCCTTGATGCTCTCGAGCTCAACCTCAGACGTAAGGATGGTGCTGCGGCTCTGCTTGCCGCTGGTGACCAGGTCCCTGGCCTGGCGGGTTCGGTCGCCGCCCTGCTGCAGGTCACGTCCGGCCATGAGGCCGGCGTTGCCGCCGCACTGGGGTGGGCAGCGGATGCAGTAGCAGCTGACTCCATGCAGGCGGCGCAGCACGCGGTCGCCACGTTGCGCGAGCAGGACGGGGGTCGGGCGGGGCTGCTCGTGGCTGCCACGGCACGCACGGTCGAGGTCGCCAGCTGGCCGGAGCTCGGCGAGGGCGCCGTATGGGCCCGTGACGTGGTGACCTGTCCGGACAGCGTGCGACCGGCCGTCGAGCAGCTGCTGGATCGCGTTGCCCTTGCGCGTGATCCGTCTGTTGCTGTGGATCTGGTCAATCGCGGTCAAGGCATCACGGCGGTGACCCCCGACGGCGATGTGTACGCTCCGGGCTACGTCCGTGGTGGCAGTGCGTCCGTGCCCAGCCTTATCGAGACCCAGGCAGCGGTCGATGAGACGCGGGGGAAGCTCGAGGATGCGGTCCGCCGCGGCGAGCAGGCCAAGATCGCTCTGCAGATCGCGGTCGATCGAGTGGCAACGGCCAAGGATTCGGTAGCGGTCGCCCTCGAGCGCCTGCACGAGTCTGATGCCAGGCTGGCTGCTGTCGCTGAGCGTCTGGGACAGCTCGCCGGTTCTGTCCGTGCCGCACGAAGTGAGTCTGAGCGCATCGAGCGGGCCATTGCTGTGGCGGAGAGCGCCCTGGACACTGACCGCGCCGACCATCTCGCGCTCAGTGAGCGGTTCGAGGCCGCCAGCGCTGAGCCTGGTGAACAGGATCCTTCCAACGACGAACGCGACCGCCTGGAGCT
>ENA-OFCI01001082-OFCI01001082.1-metagenomes-genome-assembly--contig:-NODE-1082-length-13301-cov-3.472822_pt1 | contig 13301 bp, 9 predicted proteins | sample MGYA00153391_OFCI01 | MGnify analysis MGYA00153391
CGCGAGCGAACCCGCCAGCACCGACGACGAGCAGCCCCCGCCGGGTGGTCATGAGCGGACTCCGGCCCGGAGCCCTCCGCCACGTCGGGGACCGGTCCCGGAAACGCCGGCGGCAGCAAGGACCTGCTCGGCGGTCCGGCTCCAGCTGTACCTGGACGCGAGCTCACGACGTCGCGCTCGCAGGACCGGGTCCCCTGACTGCGCCGTGGCTGCGTGAACAGCGTCGACGAACTGCTCGGGGCCGGTAGCCAACCGGACGAGGTCGGTGGCCAGGGAGCGCGATGCGGGCAGGTCGGTGGAGACCACCGGGAGGCCGGCGGCGAGGTACTCCAGCGTCTTGAGGGGGAAACTCGCTCGGTTGAACGGCGTATCCCGGTAGGGCGTGAGCCCCACGTCCATGCCGCGGTAGTACGCCGGGAGGTCCCCTTGGTCGAGGTGCCCGGTCGCATGGACGTTGGGCATCGCCAGCAGCCGCTCCAGCCCGGCGAGCCGCCCCGACCTGGTGACCGGCCCGACGAGGAGCAACGAGGTGCCGCTGGCGGCGACCGCTTCGAGCAGATCCACGTCGATCCGGTCGTTGAGGTGTCCGACGAGGCCGGCGATCGGCCTGGTCAGCGGGATCCGGGCAGTGGTGTGGCCGCTACTGGACAGGGCGACGTCGACCCCGTTGGGGATGGTGACAGGCGGCCTGCCGGCCCCGGACCAACGGGCCCGAAGGACCTCGGAGACAGCGATGACGACGTCCGCCCGGGCCAGCTGGCGGCGCTCAGCGCGCCGGCTCCAGGCCGGGGACATGCCCATAAGCTGGGCACCGGCGACGTAGTCATCGGTCCCGTAGAACACCCGGACAGCGCCAGGGCACGCGTCGAGTGCGTCGTCGAGACCCGCGACGAGGACCACGGCGGCCCGCCGCTGCAATCTCGACAGTGCCTTGCGGATGGCGGCACGTCGCTGCGCCGCGGCCACCCTCCGGGTGACCGGTCGGGTCATGCCAGGCACCCCGACGGGCGAGAGCAGCCAGAGCTCGTCGTCGAGAGCGCGGAGCGTGGTCGCCGGAACGCGTGAGGCGCCGCCCCCGGTCCGGGCCACGGAGCGGGACGGGTCAACCCAGAGCAGTGGCCAGCGCCGGGCCAGTTCCACGGCGAGCTGTCGTTCAGGCGAGGCCATCCCCGACCAGGGCGTGCCGGCGACCACGACGACGACCCCGTCGACGTCCCGGTCACTCACGCCGTGCCGTTCGCCGTCGTGCCGGCCACCTACCAGTTTCACCAGCGGCCCTCGGCCTCGATCAGCACGGAGACGACGCGGTCCTGGTCCGACTCGGTCAGGTCGTGGAACAGCGGCAGGATGAGCGACTGCTCGGTGAGCTGCTCGGTGACGGGCAGGTCGGTGTGCGGGTGTCCGGCGTACGCCGGCTGCAGGTGGGCCGCCATGATGCCCCGGCGGCAGGAGATGCCGGCCCCCTGCATGAGCTCGAGCAGCCGGTTGCGCGACACCGGGAAGTCGTCGGGGAGCAGCACCCAGAACGACTGGTAGTTGGTGGTGCCGTGCTCCGGGTCGCGGGCGACGACGAGCCCGGGGACGCCGCTGAGCAGGGCCTGGTAGCGCGCGGCGAGCTCTCGACGACGGGCGATGACGGCGTCGAGGCGGCCGAGCTGGACCAGGCCGACCGCGGCCTGGATGTCGGTCAGCCGGTAGTTGAAGCCGGTCTCGACGTAGCTCTCGAGGACGGCGCCGCCGAGGGCGTGCCGGTCGGCTGCGCTGACGTTCATCCCGTGCTCGCGTAGGCGTCGCAGGCGCTTGGCCGACTCCTCGTCCTGCACGGTCAGCATGCCGCCCTCGCCCGTCGTGAGGAGCTTGCGCGGGTGGAACGACCAGGCGGCGAGCGGGCTCCCCGCGCCGACCGGCCGGCCCCGGTAGGTCGAGCCCGCGGCACAGGCGGCGTCCTCGAGCACGGGCAGGCCGAGCGGGTCGCACAGGGAGCGCAGGTCGTCGAGGTCGGCCGGCACGCCCGCCTGGTGCACGACCAGCACCGCACGGGTCGCGCCGGTGCGCACGGCGTCGACGGTCTTGGCCGTGAGGTTGCCGGTCTGCAGGTCGACGTCGGCGAAGACCGGGGTCGCGCCGGTGTAGCGCACGGCATTGGCGGTGGCGATGAACGACAGCGAGGGCACGACGACCTCGTCGCCAGGGCCGATGCCGTGCAGGACGAGGGCGAGGTGCAGGGCCGCAGTGCAGGAGGAGACGGCCACGCCGTGGTCGGCCTGCACGTGCTCGGCGAACGCGCGCTCGAAGGCAGCGACCCGCGGGCCCTGGGCCACCCAGCCGGACAGGACGGCCTCGGCGGCGGCCGCCGCCTCCTCGGCACCGAGGAACGGGCGCATGACGGGGACGGTGCTCATGCGTCGGCCCGCTCGGTGGACCACCAGTCGACGAGCCGCCGCAGGCCCTCGTCCAGTCCGATCTCCGCCTTCCAACCCAGCCGCTCCCTCGCCAGGGTGGTGTCGGCGAGGCGGCGCGTGACACCGTTCACGGCCCGGGCCGGGCCGAACTCCACGGGCAGGTCCGAACGACCCATGACCTGCACGAGGGCCTGCGCCAGCTCGAGCAGGCTCGTCTCCGTACCGGACGCGATGTTGAAGACCTCGTCGGTCACGTCCGCCTCGGCAGCAAGAAGATTCGCCCGGGCGATGTCGTCGGTGTAGACGAAGTCCATGGTCTGGAGGCCGTCGCCCAGCACGAGCGGCGAGCGCCCCTCGACGATGCGCTCCATCCAGCGCACCAGCACCTCCGTGTACACGCCGTGGACGTCCATCCGCGGTCCGTACACGTTGAAGTAGCGAAGCGCGACCGTGTCGAGGCCGTACATCGTCTGGAAGCTGCGCAGCAGTCCCTCGTTGAAGACCTTCGCTGCTCCGTACAGCGTGTCGTTGTTGTACGGGTGGTGCCGCTCAGTCGTCGGGAACGACTCGGCCAGCCCGTAGACCGACGCGGACGACGACGCGACCACCTTGCCGACGCCTGCGGCCACCGCCGCCTCGAGGACGTTGAACGTCCCGTCCGCCAGGACTTCGAGCGCGAGGCGCGGCTCCTCGGCGCACTGGGTGATCCGGATGGCGGCGAGGTGGAAGACCACGTCGCAGCCCGCACTGAGCCGCCCGAGCAGGTCGCGGTCGCGGATGTCGCCCTCGACCAGCTCGACCGTCCCGGTGGACAGCGCCGCAGCGAGGTTGGCCTCCCGCCCGCGGACCAGGTTGTCGAGCACCAGCACCCGTCGGGCACCGGCCCGGACCAGCTGGTCGCAGACCGTCGAGCCGATCGTCCCGGCGCCGCCCGTGACAAGGACGGTCGCGCCCTCCAGCCGTACGCCGCTCATCGCGCGCTCCGCAGGGGCACGACCGCGCCCTTGTACTCGAGGCTCCTGGACGCGGCGTCCAGCACGTCCAGCACCCGCAGCCCGGAGCGCCCGTCGGTCAGCGGCGGCCGGTGCTCGGCGATGGCGGCGGCGAACTCACTCGTCACGCCGCGCAGGGCCTCACGCTCGGGCAGCGCCGGCGCCACCATGTCTCCGGACCGGTAGGAGACCATGACGTCCCGCTTGCGGTCCGGCGCGTCCACCGACAGGTCGTCGACCTCGACGCCCCGGTCGTAGACCGAGATGCGCTGCGACGGGTTGAGGTCGTCCCAGATCAGGGTGCGCTTCGAGCCGCCCACGATGGTGGTGCGGATCTTGGTGGGGCTCAGCCAGTTCACGTGCGCGTGCGCGATCGCCCCCTCGGGCAGGTGCAGCGTGAGGTAGCCGATACACGCCCGGCCGGCCCCGACCGGGTCGGCGCCCTGGGCGGCGACCGCCACCGGGCGGCAGCCGCCCGGCAGGACGAAGTCCAGGATCGAGAGGTCGTGCGGTGCGAGGTCCCACAGGACGTCGATGTCGGGCTGCACGAGCCCCAGGTTGATGCGGACCGAGTCGACGAACTGCACGTCGCCGAGGTAGCCGGTGGACACGAGGTCCCGGATCTTCTGTACTGCGGGGGTGTAGCAGTAGGTGTGGTCGCACATCAGGCGCAGGTCGAGCCGGTCGGCGAGCTCGACGAGCTCGACACCCTCCTCGTACGTCGCGGCCAGTGGCTTCTCCACGAGCACGTGCTTGCCGGCCTCGAGGGCCTGCTTCGCCACCCCGAGGTGCGTTCGCGCGGGGGTGGCTACGGCGACGGCATGGACCTCCGGGTCGGCAAGGACCTCCTCGAGGGAGCCGCTGGCTCGTACCGTGCTGTAGGGACCGAGGACCCGCCGGGCGCGCTCCTCGTCGAGGTCGCACAGCCACCTCAGGCGGAACTCGGGGGACGCCTGCAGGTTGCGAACCAGGTTCGGTCCCCAGTAGCCGGCTCCGATGACCGCGATGCCGATCGGTGTCACGTACTCCCTCTCGCCCTGACCACGCGTCACTGGAAGACCACGTCGACGAAGTAGTTGGTGTTGTTGTAGGTATTGGTGGGCAGTCCGCCCGTGCCGTAGGCATAGGCGTCGTTGTTCGAGGTGGCGTGCAGCGGTGCCGCGTCGCGGCCGCCCGCGAAGTCGGCGGACGTGTAGGAGTAGTTGCCGCTCGGCGCCAGGTACGAGGCCGTGTAGACCAGGCCCGCCGTGATCGGGACGGGGCTCGCGAAGGTCAGCGTCTGCCAGCCGGTCGCGCTCTCGCCGGTGAACGTCCCGGTCGCCAGCACCGTCCCTGCCGGCGACCAGAGCGTCCCCGTGTGGGTGCCGGTGTTGCCCGAACCCTTAAAGAACCGCACCCCGAGCACCTGGCCGTTTCGGTCGGCGCTGAAGCGCAGACCGAGCTCGACCGAGTTGGTGTCCCCGGACGACGCCACGGCGGGGATGGTGGCGGCCAGGAGGGTGCTGGTAGCCACGGTGGTGAAGGTCCAGGTCGCCGGCTGCGGCAGGGCATTGCCGGCGAGGTCGGCCGCCTGGACGCTGACGGTGTAGCTCGCCCCGACCGTCAGCGGAGCCGCCGGCGAGAAGGTCGCGGTCCGCGAGGGCGCGTCGTAGCTGACCGCTCCCGCGACGCCGCCGGCTGCCGCCGACATCGACATCGACAGCGAGGTCGGGTCCACCGGCTTGCTGAAGCCGGCGGTGGCCACGCTCCCGACGAAAGCACCCGTCCCGCTGGGTGACACCGCTGTCAGCCGCGGCGGCGTGGTGTCGGCCGCGGGCAGGGCGAAATCGACGTCCACGGCGTAGCTCGCCGCGCCATACGTCTGGCTCGGGAAGGCGGACGTGCCGCCGCTGTAGACGCCGTTGGGCGTCGCGGGGCTGGACGCGGGTGCGTGCAACGGGCTGGCGTCCAGCGCCGTGCCGAACAGGCCGCTGTCGAAGGCGTAGTGGCCGGTGTCCGTGTGGTAGGAGGCGACATACGAGACCCCTGCGGTGACCGGCACGGGCGCGTCGAACAGCAGGCTCTGCCAGCCGGTCGCGGTCTCGCCGGTGAACGTGCCGGTGGTGAGCCGTTGACCGGTCGTCGTCCAGAGCGAGCCGGTGTGGGTACCCGTGTTGCCGGTGCCCTTGTAGAAGCGCATCCCCCGCACGACGCCGGACTGGTCGGAGGTGAAGCGCACACCGAGCTCGTAGGCGGCGCTGTCGGCGCTGGAGGCGTTGGCCGGCGCGCTCGTGGACGGGAACAGCGTGCAGGGGCACGCCCTCGGTGTCGGGGTCGTGAAAGTCCAGGAGTACGGGGCGGTCATCGCGAGCCCCGTCGTCGAGGTGGCTCGGGTTGTGACGGTGTACGAGGTCGACAGCTGCAGCGGCGAGGTCGGCTGGAAGGACGCCGTACGGCTGCTGTCGTTGTACGTGACCGTGCCGTTGACCGCGGACCCCGTGACTGTTGCTGCGGTCATGACGAGCGAGGAGGCCGTGACCGACTGGTCGAACACGGCACTGAGGGCAGCGTTCGTGGCGCCGCTGCTGGTGCCGGACGCCGGCGAGGTGCTCAGCACCATAGGTGCCGAGGCCGCCGGGGCCACCGTCTGGTAGACCGCGTCGACCCAGTAGTTCCCCGAGCCGAAGCTCGAGCTCGGAAAGGCCCTCCCCGCGGCGTACGCGTAGACGCCGTTGCCGCCGTCGGCGCCGTCGCGCAGGGCGGTCAGCGGGCCGTACGTCGTGCCGGCCGCGGCGAAGTACCCGGAGCTGGCGGCGTAGTAGCCGACGTTGGTGTGGTAGCTCGCGACGTACGTCGTGCCCGCGGTCACCGCAACCGCCGGTGTGAACTGCACCTGCTGCCAGCCGGCCGAGGTCTCCGCACTGAACTGCGCCGTGGCCAGCAGTGTGCCGGTGGCGCTCCACAGCTCGCCGGTGTGGACACCGGTGTTCTGCGCACCCTTGAAGAAGCGGACGCCTGCGATGTAGCCGTTGGCGCTGGCGCGGAGCTTGACCCCGAACTCCGCGGCGCCCGGGTCATTGGTGCTCGCCACGGCCGGTTGCTGCTGGTCGCTCCAGACCGTGCAGGGGCAGCTGCCCGGTGCCGCCTGCGACGCCCCTGTGCGGAAGGACCATGTCGCCGGTGCCGCCATGGCGTGGCCTGCTGTGTCCGAAACCTGGATCGAGGCGGTGTAGGTCGTGCCCGCGGCGAGCGGCGAGGACGGCGTCAGCGACGCGCCCGTCCCGCCCTGGGTCAGCACCACTCGGGCGGGCATGGCGGCGCCTGCGGCCGAGGTGAGCGAGAAGGAGACGGCGGCGATCGGCTTGTTCAAGCTCGCCGTGACCGTGGTCGACAGCGGGAGGGAGCCGGACCGGTCGAGGGGCGTGGCTGTGAGCAGGGTCGGCGCGCCGGCGTCGGTGGACGTGTCTCCGTTGAACGTGAAGTCGACGCCATAGCTCGTCGACCCGAAGGTGTCCGTCGGGAACCCGCTGGCTCCGGCGTGGAAGACGCCGTTGGCCCCGGCCGCGCCGTCGGCGGGTGCGAGCAGCGGTGCAACGTAGACCGGCTTGCCGGCGAGCGCGGACGGCTCGTCCGCGTAGTGGCCGGCGTCGGTGTGGTAGGACGCGACGTAGGTCGTGTTGGCGGTGACGGCGACCGGGCTGGCGAACGTCAGGGTCTGCCAGCCGGAGGCGCTCTCGGCCGTGAAGGTCCCGGTCGCGAGCAGCTGTCCGGTGTTGCTCCAAAGCGAGCCGGTGTGGGTGCCGGTGTTGGCGGTGCTCTTGTAGAACCGGACCCCGGTGACCGTGCCCGAGATCGTGGGCTGGATCCGCAGGCCGAGCTCGTACGCCTGGGCGTCCCCGCTGTCCTGCGTGGCCGGGACGGTGGTGTTGTAGAGCGTGCAGGGACACGTGCGCGCGCTGACCGCGAGTGAGGTCGACGTCGGGGTGACCTGGCGGTTGAGGCTGTCGTCCGACGCCCGGACCTGCAGCGGGAAGGTGCCTGGAGCGGTCGGCGTGTACGTGTAGCTCCAGGAGGTGGACGTCCCTGCGACGACACCCGCCGCCGGGTGCCAGCTGGCGCCGCTGTCGAGCGACACCTCCACGCCGGCGACGACGCCGCCGCTGTCGGTGGCGGTGCCCTTGATCTGGTACGGCGTCCCGACGACCGGGGCCGGGCCCGCGGTGATGCTGGTGGTGGGGCTGACGACGTCGGCAGAGGCCGAGGCAGCGACCAGGGCGGTCATCTGGGTGCGCGGCTGGATGCGCATGTCGGCGAACAGGTTCACCGTCGCCTGCTGCATGTTGCGGTCCTCGGTGCTGGCTGGGCCGTCGTGCAACGTGCTGAGCCCGAAGCTCCACTGGACGGTGCCGGCACCGAACACCAGGGCGCCGCTGGGCGCGCGGTAGAGCGTGAGGTGGTGGGTCAGCGTTCGCGGAGCCGTCGTGGACCCCTCGTCGACCAGGGCGTTCTGTACGGCCTGGTCCTGGCCCGAGAGGTTGATCAGGCCCTGTGGGCGGGCACTGTCGTCGGGGGAGACGTCGAACTCGTAGCCGAGCGTGTTGGTCGACAGGGTCGTCACCGTGCCGGGCGCGGTCGAGGCCGCTGCCGTGTCACGCCAGAAGCGCAGCTTGGCGTAGTCCGAGGCAACCTTCAGCGCGAAGTTGGTCGGCGGGTCGGAGCCGTAAATCGTCCCGGTCAGGGCGTTCTCCGGGCGGCCGCCGTCGGCGGGCGGACTCCAGCGACGGTCCCGCCAGGTCCCGGTCCAGGTCGACGGGTACTGCGGGTCCTGCGGGGTCGTGAAGTGCGTGTCCTTGTAGGTCACGAGGGTACGGAACCCGGTCGCACTGGCGTCCGTACTCGGCTCCCAGCGGGTCTTCCAGAAGACCTCGTTGCCGCTGAAGAAGGTAAGGTTGACGCCGGCGTCGCGCGCGGCCTCGACCGCCGTGCGCTGGTCGCCGGACCAGTACTCGTCGTGCCCCACCGACAGGAACGCCTTGTGGTTCTTGATGAGCGCGCCGCTCCTCGCCGAGTCGACCCCGGTCGTGTAGCTGACGTCGTAGCCGTTGCGCTCGAGGAAACTGATCATCGGGAACTCGTTCGCGAGCAGCCAGTCGTGCCCGTCCGTGATCCCCCGCGTGTTGAAGGGCCGGTTGTACGACACCTTGTAGGCGGCCTTATACGTGCTCGGGTTGCCGGGCGGGCAGGCGACCGTGCACGAGTACAGGCTGTTGCCGCCGTAGCTGTTGTAAGCCTCCCACGTCTCGTCGGAGGTCTGGAGGAGAACGTCGGAGTGGCTAGCGTCCGAACGTACGACGAAGGGGATGTGGCTGGCCCCGCCGGTGTCGAGGCGGACGAGCTGGGCCAGGTAGAGGCCCGAGACGGCCGTCGGCGGGACCGCCCAGGAGGCGGACTCGGCCCAGTTGCCGCAGTCGATCAGCCCACTCGTGGCGTCGGTGAGGCAGGGCGGCTGCGACTGCGGATAGGCCGCAGTCGGTGCGAAGCTGGTCACCAGCCGCGCGCCCAGTCCCTGGTAGTAGCCGAGGCGGTAGACGTCGACCCGGTACGCCGACGCGGTGCTCTTGACCTTGAAGCGGACGGTCGTCCCGACGTTGGCGCTGATGTCGGTGGCAAATCCCTGCAGGGTGCTGTCGCCTGACCCGACCACGTCCCACTGCGAGGCGGGTGTGCCGGGCAACTGGTTCTCGCAACCGATGACACCGGTCGTGACCGGGTCGCAGGCCGTGGCTGCCGGCGCCAGGGCCACGGCCTGGACCATGACCTGGGCCTGGACCTGGGCCGCGACCTGGACCTGGGCCGCGACCTGGACCTGGGCCTTGGTCGTGGCAGGGGCCGTCGCGCGGGCCCGCATCCCTGCGGTCGTAGGTGTCCAGCCGGGCAGGTGGGTCGTGCTGTCCGCGCTCGGGACCTCGTCGTCGTGGCTCGGGGCACCGGCGGTGGGGTGTCGGCTCGCTGCCGTTGCCGGCACCCGCGGCGCTGCACCAGCGGCGCGCCCGTCGGCGGGCTTCGCCACCGGGTGCGGCCGGTCAGCCGGGTTCGTGGCGGCGTGCACCGTCTTCGCCGGTGCTCCGGGGGTAGGCAGCGCGCTCGGGCCCTGGGTCGGCAGGAAGGCGGTCAGCAGGAGGACGGAGACTCCGAGGACGCAGGTGCGTCGTCCGGACACTGAGCGACGCCGTCGACCGGGCTGCTGCTGCCGTGCGGCGGGTCGCTGCATGTGCGACTGCTCCTTGAGGGGACGTGAAACGCGGACGGTAGTCCTCACGCTAGGCAGCAGACGCGCCCAGCGGCTCGGACGGCGGGGTCAGTCCGGACTACGCCGAGTGCGGGAGGCGCGGCGTCACGAGGAGCCGCGCGCTGGCGGCAGATCCGCCGCAAGGCCGGCGCGGCGGGCCACGAAGACCGCCTCCAGCGAAGAGTGCACGCCGAGCTTGGCCAGCGTGCGACGGCGGTGGGTTCGCACGGTGTTCGGCGACAGGTAGAGCCGAGCGGCGATGTCGCCCTGGCCCAGCCCCGCCACCATGCAGCGCAGCACGTCGAGCTCCCGGGCCGTCAGCAGGCCGAGCGTGCTCGGCGCCGGCTCGCCGTGCAGGGCCAGCAGGTGCGCGAGGACGCCTGCGAGCAGCGCGCCCGGCAGCCAGCTCTGGCCGGCCGCCGTGCAGCGCAGTGCTTCGAGCAGCACCTCGATGCTGCTCTCCTTGGGGACCCAGGCGCACGCGCCCGCCCGCAGGGCCCGAACGATGACGGCCGGGTCGTCGGTGCTCCCCAGGGCGACGACCAGCGGTGCCCGGTCCAGGGCCCGCAGCTGCGCGGCCAGGGTGTCGGCAGCGCCGTCCTCGAGGTCCCAGTCGATCAGGCACGTGCCGATGTCCCTTGCCGGCACGAGGACGAGAGCCCGCAGCGGTCGGCGTACGGAGGCGACGACCTCCAGACCGTCCTCGCGGGCCAGCCGGTGGGCGAGGGCCTCACCGAACGCAGCCTGGTCGTGGACCACGAGCAGGTTTGAACGGTCCGACGTCCCCTGCCGCCCAGGGCGAGCCGCGGCGGTGATCATGTCAGCCGACCTGGGACTCGCCCAGACCGTGCTCCACGGCGTAAGCGGTCGCCTCGAGCTGGGAGTGGACGCCCAACTTGACGAGGCTGTTTTGCACGTGGGTGCGCACAGTGCTGTACGAGACCTTCATCTGGCTCGCCATGGCCGGGCCCGACTGCCCGTTGACCATGCGGCCGAGGACCTCCCGCTCCCGTGAGGTGAGCGTGTGCAGCAGCGAGGTACGGCGGCCCGTCGACCCGTCCTGCCGCAACACACCGGCGTCGAAGGCGAGCAGGCCGGACGCGACCTGGTCGAGGGCGCGCACGACGTGGTCGAGCGGCTCGTCCTTCTTGAGGAAGCCCCGGGCGCCAGCGACGACGGCCGCTCGGGCACCCGCAGCGTCCGACCGGCCGGTCAGCATGAGGATTTTGGTTTCCGGTGACACGTCGAGCACGGCGCGGACCCCGGCTGCTCCGACGTCCCCCGCAGGGAAGCTGCGGTCCATCGCGCACACGTCCGGCCGCTCCCGGCCCGCGACGACGACCGCCTCTCCTGGCTCGGCGGTCACGAACACGGTGTCCCCGCGCCCGGTCAGGACGTGGGCCAGGGACTCGGTGAACAGCAGGTGGTCGTCGCACAGCAGCACGATCACGCCATCCCCTCCGCACCGCCGAGCGGGATAAGCACTCGGACGCGCACGCCGCCGAGGTCGCTGGGCCCGCTCTCGATCCACCCGCCGTGCCGTTCGGCGATGCCCGTCGCGATCAGCAGGCCCAGCCCTGTCGAACGCTCGGCCGTGGGGGTGCCGGTACCTGAGTCGTGAACCTCGAGGACGGCGTACCGAAGCTGTGTTCCCACGCAAACCCGGACGAGACCGCGAGTTCCTGCTGCCCGTCGTGCATTCGCGAGCAGGTTGACGAGCAGGCGACGAAGCTGGACCGCATCGGCCTCGATGACGACCCTCCTGTCGAGCACGGCCTCGACAGGTGTCCAGTCCACGACGTCCACGGCCGAGCACGTCTCCGAGGCCAGGTCGCCGAGGTCGACCGGAACTCTGCATTCAGGTGAGAACGAGGCCGCCACGAGCTCCGACAGCTGATGCAGCTGCCGCCGCAGGAGAGCGAGCCGGTCGGCCCCGTCCGCGGAGAGCCCCCCCTCGGCCGCCAGGGTGACAGCAAGCGCTGCTGCCACGGCGATCGGCTGCCTCAGGTCGTGGCACAACTCGCGGACCTGGTTCGACGGGTCTGTCCAGACGGACGCTAACGCCGTCCTACGACGGTCCTCGGAGAACGTGTCCCTGCGCTCCAGGGCCTCCTCGAGGTCGAAGCGGTCGATGAAGACGTCGAACCCGGCCCTGCGGGGCATCAGCTCGTCCTGTGCCACCTGTTCCCCCCGGAACACACCTGCATTTGATGAGGAGCGTATCGTGTCACCTGGATGCCGGGTGGGCTATTTGGAGGAATCCGTCCTCAGTGACCACCTGTGTGGTGATCAGTCGCCGTCAGTCGCCGTCAGTCGCCGTCAGTCGCCGTCAGTCGCCGATCCTTAGCCGCACGTCCGGCCGGACCGGTGTCGAGCGACTGCGCGAACCGAGACACCAGAGCGTCGAACTGGCGCTGCGCGTACGCGACCGGGTCCGTGGGCAGCGCTACGGGGAGGGCGGCACGCGGGCTCGGGGTCGCCGGACTCGCGGCCTCAAGGGCGTCAACCCGAGGGCGCCGGCGCCATCACCGGCATCGCCGTGGCACCGGCGCGCAGCCGCTTCGGCTGCGCGCGCACCCCGCTACCGTTGCCAAGGTGCGAGGCTGCGTTCTTACGGGTGTCGCGCGAGGCGTCACGAAGCGAGGGCAGGTAGTGGTGACGCACGAGGTCGCGAAACAGCAGACGAGCGCCGACCGGGCTGCGATAGCTCGGCCGGTGCGAAATGGTCTGGATCATCCAAACCGCGGCGAAGGCCAGAGCTGGGTCGGTCTTCGACCAACGTCGACGAACCTCAAATCGGAAGATATGCCCCCTAACCTGCAGTTATGCCGTCCGCCGACGTTCGCTGGTGATCGCTGATGGAGCGGAGAATCTTCGGGATCGAGAACGAGTACGGCGTGACCTGCACGTTCCGTGGCCAGCGACGGCTGAGCCCGGACGAGGTCGCGCGTTACCTGTTCCGCCGGGTCGTCTCGTGGGGCCGCAGCTCCAACGTCTTTCTCAAGAACGGCGCCCGGCTCTACCTCGACGTCGGCAGCCACCCGGAGTACGCCACACCCGAGTGCGACTCGGTCGTCGACCTCGTGACGCACGACAAGGCGGGCGAGCGGATCCTGGAGGGCCTGCTCGTCGACGCCGAGCGGCGGCTGCGGGAGGAGGGCATCGCCGGCGACATCTACCTGTTCAAGAACAACACCGACTCGGCCGGCAACTCCTACGGCTGCCACGAGAACTATCTCGTCGGCCGGCACGGTGAGTTCAGCCGCCTCGCCGACGTCCTCATCCCCTTCCTGGTCACCAGGCAGATCATCTGCGGCGCCGGCAAGGTGCTGCAGACCCCGCGCGGCGCGGTCTACTGCGTCAGCCAGCGGGCCGAGCACATCTGGGAAGGCGTCAGCAGCGCCACGACCCGAAGCCGGCCGATCATCAACACCCGCGACGAACCGCACGCCGACGCCGAGCGGTTCCGGCGGCTGCACGTCATCGTCGGTGACAGCAACATGAGCGAGGCCACCACCCTGCTGAAAGTGGCCACGACCGACTTGGTGCTGCGGATGATCGAGGCCGGCGTCGTATTGCGTGATCTCAGCCTGGAGAACCCGATCCGGGCGATCCGCGAGGTCAGCCACGACCTCACCG
>ENA-OFCI01001083-OFCI01001083.1-metagenomes-genome-assembly--contig:-NODE-1083-length-13298-cov-2.987692_pt1 | contig 13298 bp, 13 predicted proteins | sample MGYA00153391_OFCI01 | MGnify analysis MGYA00153391
GAGGTCATGTGCGCGCTGGGTGACAGGCCGGTGAGTACCAGCACGGCGTTGTCGCGCGCGGCATTCAAGGTGCCCCAGGTTTCGTAGGCGACGTGGGCGCCATGCAATTCGCCGCCGCGTTTGATGACGCCATGGCTGATAGCACCATCGGCTCCATCCTGATCGATATTGATTCCCCTGGCGGCAGCGTCTACGGCGTGGGTGAGCTGGCCGATAAAATCATCAAAGCGCGCGGGCAAAAATTGATTATCGGCTATGCCAACAGCCTCGCCGCCTCGGCTGCGTATTGGGTGGGTGCCGCCTGCAGTGAGCTATACGTCACCCCCGGCGGCGAAGTTGGCTCCATCGGCGTGTGGATGGCGCACGAAGATTGGTCCAAAAACATGGACGACCAAGGCGTAAAAGTTACCCTCATTTCAGCCGGCAAATTCAAAACCGAAGGCAACCCCTACGAACCGCTGGCCTCTGATGCGCAGGGCTTCATGTCCAGCCGCGTTGAAGATTATTACAACGCATTCAGCAAAGGCGTCGCCAAGGGCCGAAATGTCGGCATCGCGCAGGTGCGTGACGGCATGGGCCAAGGCCGCGTTTTAGGTGCCGATGCCGCGCTCGCTGAAAAGATGGTCGATGGTATTTGCACCTTCGATGATGTCGTCAAAAAAATGCAAAAAAGCATGCAGGCCAGCACCAAACCCAGCGCCTCGCGCCTCGCGCAAGCGCAAAACCGATTGAAAGTTTTGGGCTAGGCACAAGCCCGCCACGAGCGCGATCCATTGATCGCCCTCGCGTCGCTGCCCAACGGCAGTTTGTGCAGTAGAGCATCGCCCGTCGCAAAATTTTAAGCAGTTAAACCCACGCAAACCCGCTCAGCAATCGCTCAGCGGGTTTTTTGCATTCAGGAGATCCACATGAGCAAAAAATTACGAGAATTACAAGCCAAAAAAGCCGATGCGGTCAAGTCCGCACGCGGCATCACCGACATCGCCGCCGCCGCCAGCCGTGACCTGTCTGACGACGAAAACAAACAATTTGAAGCATTTTCAGCGCAAATCGGCGCAGCAAACGCTGCCATTGATCGCGAAACCCTGCTCGCATCAGAAGAGCGCGCTTTGGGCGTTGAGGTGCCCGATGGCGCGATCATCAAAGTGCAAGACAATCGCGAAAACGATCCGAAGCACGGCTTCAAATCGTTGGGTGACTTTGCTAAATCGGTGGTGGCCGCATCCCGTAGCGGCAACGGCCCTGAGCAGCGCTTGCTGATCGGCGCAGCAGCCCCCAGCACCGTCGCCAACGAAGGCGCGGGCGCAGATGGCGGCTTCATGATCCCGCCTGAATACAGCAAAGAGCTGTTCCGGCTCACCTTGGGCGAGGACAGCTTGATCCCGTACACCCAAAACACTGAGACCGAATCAAACTCGATGGTGTTCCCGAAAACCGAGCAGACCCCCTGGGGCACCAACGGCGTTCGTGCCTACTGGCAGGCCGAAGCCACCGCAGGCTCGCCGACCAAACCCATTCTCAGCACCCAGACGCTGCGCATGCACAAATTGCTGGCGCTGATACCGCTCACAGATGAGCTGGTGGCTGATCAGTCCGCGTTATCGACCGAATTGCCCGGCTTGATTTCGGATTCCATTCGCTGGAAAACCAACGAAGCCATTTTGTTCGGCAACGGCAACGGCCAGCCCTTGGGCGCGCTGAATTCTGGCGCGATTATCACCGTCGCCAAAGACGCTGGTCAAGCGACTGGCACGCTGAGCGCGTTAAATCTCGCCAACATGATGTCGCGTTTGCCGCCTGGCTCATTCCCCAAAGCTGTGTGGGTGATCAACCCCTCCGCGTTGCCGTCGCTGTTCACGCTCACGCTGGGTAACTACCCGATCTATTTGCCGGGTGGCGCGCCGCAGATCGGCGGCATCCAAATGAATCCGTACGGCACCTTGTTAGGCCGTCCGATCATGATCAGCCAGCACGCCGCATCATTCAGCTCGCAGGGTGATGTGCAGTTGCACGATTTGAGCTACTACCGCACCTTAACCAAGGCCGGTGGCATCCAAACCGCGACCTCGCTGCACCTGTATTTTGATGCAGATGCCGCCGCGTTGCGCGTCACCTTCCGCGTTGACGGCGGCTCCAAAATCGCCGCCCCGATCAGCCCTGCAAAAGGCGCGATCACGCTTTCGCCATTCATCCAGTTGGCCGCTCGCTAATCGTGAACTGCGAGGGCGTACATAACACTCGCAATCGTAAGCCCTCGCAATCACGCCACATTCATGCATTTTAAATTTTAAGGAACCATCATGACCCCAAACGCAAAACCATCAGAACACCTCTCCGTGCTCGCCACGGTTGATCCTGTTGCGCAAGCACCCGGCGCGGTTTCAACCGGCTGGGTTTCTATCAAAAACCATTTTGCCGTCCTTGCGCTTATTGATGTTGGCGTATTCGGTGCAGTCGCCACCGTCGACGCCAAATTGCAGCAAGCGCAGGATAACGCCGGCACTGGCGTCAAAGACATCACTGGCAAAGCGATCACGCAATTGATCGCAGCAGGCGGCAACAACCGGCAGGCAATGATCAACGCCAAAGTGGCCGATCTTGATACCGAGGGTGCGTTCTCGTTTGTGCGCCTCACCGTCACCGTCGGTACCGCCGCCACGCAGCTTAGCGCGGCATTAATTGGCGCATACCCGCGCTATGAAGATGGCGCGCTGTTCAATCAGGTAGGTGTCGCACAAATCGTTTAATTTCAGCCGTCGCAAAACAAAAAGGGCGCATTCGTGCGCCCTTTTTTATGGAGATTTACCATGACAAAATTAGTGCGATTCAACATCAATTTTTATGCTGATGGCGCGATCAAATACGCCATCAACATGCATTACGCGCAAACCGAAGAGACGCTCCGTTGCGTTGCGCTCGGTCAGGCAGAATTGATCGAAGTCACCGTCGCCATTGGCCGCGCCCAAGAGCTGGCCGACAAAGCCCGCAAATCCGCCGCTGTGGCAGTTGAGCGTGCCAATGAAGCTGCGCTATTAGCCGATGCGGCTCGCGCCGCACAAGCCCTGGCAGACGAGGCCCAGCAGATGTTGGCTGTTGCCGACGAGGTAGCTGCCAACGAGCTCGCAGACTACGAAGCCACCGCCGCCCAAGCCGCCGCCGACGCAGAAGCCGTTCGCGTTGCCGCCGCAACACAGGCCGCAGCAGATGCCGACGCCAAAGCCGCCGCCGATTTGGCCGCCGAAGCCGAAGCCGAAAAAGCCGCCGCCAGTCAAATGGATTTTAGCAAGGCATTTGCGCCCGTCGCACCGCCTGCCGCTGCCGAAACCCCGGGAGCCTAAACCGTGCCTTTGCAAATTATCGCGCGGCCCACTGCCGAGCCGATTGATCTCATCCTCGCGCAGCTCCAAACCAAGCAGGACGCGGGCATTGATGACGTGATCCTGCGCGCCTGCATTGCGGGTGCGCGAGAGTTTGCGCAATCCACCACCAATCGGCAAATTATCGCGGCGCGCTATAAATTGGTGCTGGATAGCTTCCCCAGTGGCAGCGGGGTTGCCAATGTGCCGTATGGCGAAACATTTTCATTGCCTGCGAACGCTATTTTGCTGGAGCCTAATCCGGTTATTCAGGTTGTCAGCATTCAATATTTGGCGATGGACAACACGCTGCAGCTCATGCCGGCCACGGATTATGTGGCCGACCTGACGAGCGAGCCCGCCAGAATCACGCCCGTATTCGGCAAAATATGGCCCATTCCGCTGCCACAAATCGGCGCGGTGATCGTCACGTTTGATGCAGGCTACGCCGCGCCTGCGGTGTTTGATCCGGTGCTTGATACTGCCACCATCGGCGGCTGGAAAGCGTTGGCCGTAAACGATTCGTTTCGGCTCACCAATAGCGGCGGCACGTTGCCCGCGCCACTCAGTGCCAATTTGGATTATTACGTTCAAACCGTGGTCTCACCCGGCGTTTACAAGCTATCGCTGACCGTTGGCGGCGCAGCGATTGACCTCGCCACGGTTGGCGTCGGTACGCATTATCTGGGCGAAGTGCCCGAAGGTTTTATCAGCTGGATGATGCTGCGTCTCGGTTCGCTGTATCAAAACCGCGAAGAGGTCGCGCTTATGTCGCGCGGCAAATTGGAGCCGCTGCCGTACGCTGATGGCCTGCTCGATCAATACCGTGTTTGGAGAATTTAAGTGCAATACGTGCGCGCTGGCTCGCTCAAGCGTCGCGGCATTATTCAGGATCGTGCCACCACCAGCGGCACTTACGGTGAGCAGAGCAACACCTGGACAGACATTGCCACCGTGTGGATGTCAATCGAGCCGCTCAATGGCCGCGAGCTGGCCTTTGCGCAGCAGATCAGCACCGAGGTTTCGCATCAAATCATCGTGCGCTATCAAACTCAGTGGGCAGACCCGATCACGATGGCGAAACGCCGCGTTACCTACCGTGGCCGCGTTTTCAATATTCACGCCGCCATGAATTCTGAAGAATCAAATGTACACATCATTTTGTTGTGTTCCGAAGGTTTGAACCAAGGTTAATAAAGGAAAAATCATGAGAGATATTTGCAACAGCTTAATTTGCGTCAACACCACCGGCCAAGTTGGCATCGTCAGCGAGATTGACAACGCCAATGCGAATTTTTACCCGTTTAATCCAGACGGCAGCACCACCGATTACATCGTCACGCCGCTGGTCCAGCTCAAGCAAGCCAAACTGAGCCAAATCCCCACCGCCCGCCGCAACCTGGCTGATGTGCAGTTGATCGAGCTGGGCTATGTTGATTCCCCTGAAGCTGCACCCGTGGCCACACCGTCGGCTACACCCGTGACCGCGCCGTCAGCTTACGCACGCCCGCCCAGCCTGCCCACCGCAGCAGTTGATCCGCAGTAATCATGTCCGAAATGCGCGGCCTTAAAGAGCTGCTCGAAAACCTCAAAGGGCTGGATCGCAACATCAATGCCGAAGCCCGTGGCGCGGCCAATGCGGGCGCGCAGGTGGTCAAGCGCGCCGCCGTGGTCAATGCGCGCATGCAAAAGTTGGAAGATAGCGGCGCGCTGGTCAAAAACATTGCCGTCAAACGCGAAAAAGGCACGGCGCGAAACATTTACGAATATCACGTCGGCGTGCGTCACGGGCCGGAAACCAAAGGAGCTCAACGCATCGCCGTGCGCAGCCACGATGGAAAAATTCATTTCCAATGGACTGACAACCCGTTTTACTGGTGGTTTTGGGAGTTCGGGCATTACAACGGATTTTTAAAACGCCACGTACCGGCGCGGCCCTTTATTCGGCCAGCCTTGTCGAGCAACACGTCTCAGGTATTCGACGCCATGAAAATCCGCTTGGCTGATCGGCTCGAAAAATTCACGCAGCAGGCCTTGAAGTGAACATCCAAACCAAGTTGTACACCGCGCTGAATGCTGTCAGCGCGGTGACCGGGCGTGTGTACCCCAACGTATTACCGCAGGCTCCCACGTATCCCGCCGTCACGTATCAATTTATTTCAAACCCGCCCGCCGATTCGTTCGTGGCGTCGGCACGTTTCACCGATTTTCACGCGCAAGTCACGATTCACGCGACTGATTATTCAGGGCTTCTAGCCCTGCGGCAATCCATTTTAACCGCCACCGAAGCGATGCCCGAACACGTCGTCCGCGAAACCGATATCGAATCACCGTTCGAGTTTGAAACAAAAACATTCACCTGGATTCTTGGCCTGCATCTGCGTGATTACGAGCAATAGCCAGCGCCGTCGATTTACCCGCCTTGTTTATTCATTTACCGCCCGCGCAAGTGGGCTTTTTTACGATTAGGAGAACACCATGCCAAAATTCATGCGAAAAACCACCATCCTCGCCAAAGTCGAAACCACGGCGGGAACTGACGCAATACCAACCGGCGGCGCGAACGCGATTTTAGTGCGAAATGTCAACTGCACGCCGCTAGAATTAAATGTAGCTGAGCGCAATATTGTGCGCGGCTTTTTTGGCAATTTTGACGGCCTGCCCACTTCCCGAAAAATGAAGCTTTCGTTTGAGGTTGAAGCGGCCAGCTCGGGCACCGCCGGGTCGGCAGCGGCATGGGCACCGCTCATGTTGGCGTGCGGCACGACCGAGACGCTTACCGCCGTTACCAAGGCGGATTACGCGCCCAATTCAGCCAACACCACCACACTCAGCATGTACGTCAACATCGACGGCGTGATGCACAAAATGTTGTACGCGCGTGGGAATTGCTCTTTTAAACTTAAAGCGAATGACATTCCGGTTTTCGCGTTTGATTTTATAGCGCTTGATGGCGGCATTGCCGATGTTGCCGCGCCCACGCCAACCTATACCGCGTTTCAAACGCCGCTGCCCGCCACCAAAACCAACACACCTACATTTTCACTGCATGGCGTGGCGACCTTAGCCGTTGAGTCGCTCGACATTAACTTCGGCAATCAAATCGAGCAGATCACCCGCATCGGCGCGGAATCGATCCAGCAAACGGATCGCAAAACCACCGGCACAGTCATGTTCGAGATGACCAGCATCGCGACCAAGGACTGGTTCGCCACCATTCGCGCCAGTACCGATGCGGCGCTCTCGCTTATCCACGGCACGGTGGGTGGTCAAATTATCGAGGTAGCCGCTCCGACTGTTGAGCTGATGACGCCGGTTTACAGCGATGTGCAGGGTATTCAGATGCTGCAATTGTCTCTGCGCTTTTTGCCATCGAATAGCGGTAACGACGAGTTCAAGTTCACCGCTCGCTAAAAAACACGCAAACAAAAACCGCAGCGCCCGTCAATTTTGCGGGCGCTGTTTCACACGAAACATTTCAGGAGCATCAATATGGGCGTCAGATTAAGTGCAAGTAAAACCTATAAAACCCAAGTTAATTTTGACATGATCAACGAGGCGGGGAAAAAGGAAAAACAATCCTTCGAGGCCGAATTCAAACGCCTCACCCGCGATCAGGTTAAAGACCTGGTGGAGTCGGGCAAATCCGACAACGAAATGGTCAGCGAGGTCATGGTCGGCTGGAAGCTCACCAACACCGACACCGGCGAAGATTTGCCGTTTACCGATGTGTCCAGAGACGCGTTGCTCACCATTCCCGGAACCGGCGGCGTGACCATGCTCGCGTTCCTCGAAACTGTAGGCGCGAGTCGGCAAAAAAACTAATTGACGTCGCTCGTTATCTCGCGGGCGGCGTAGTTGAAACCGGCTTTGAAATTGATGCAGAGATCATCACGCAATACATCCAAATGGGCGCGCCGCAAGAGGTTATCGATGCAGCGCGCGCCAGCATGCAGCGACAGCAAGACTGCGATCTGTTCGATGACTGCCTGCCTGCCTTCAATGTGTTTCAGGCCATGAGCACGCAGTGGCGCAATAAAAGCGGTATGGACGGCGGCGTGTCCGGTTTGGATTACACCGCGCTGCCATTTGTGATGCGTATGAACGGTATCGCCGCCAGCCAGCGCGCATCGGTGTTTGAGGATGTGCGCACGATGGAATTAGAAACTTTGAGCGTGATTTTTGAAAGGCAGAAAAAATGAGCGCATTAGGAAAGCTGGTCGCATCTATTGTTTTGGATACGGCTGAATTTACCAAAGGCACCGACAAGGCCCAATACGAAGCCGCGAAAGCAGCGGCAGCGATTGATAAACAGTTTTCTGCGCTCGAAAAAAACATCACCGCCACGGCCAAAAACATCGCCGTCGCATTGGCAGCCGGGTTTACCATCAACGCGCTCAAAGACGCGTTCAACAATCTCGTGCAGTTCCGTGGTGCGCTGGAAAAAATGTCCGTCGTCACCGGCGCGTCGGTTGAGAGCCTGTCCAAAATCGGGCAGGGCGCAAAGCTGGCCGGTACTGACCTAGGCACGGTTGAGCAGGCGCTGGTGAAGCTCACCAAGGGCCTGAGCGCATCCAATGCGGACACCAAAGACACCTCACGCGCCCTGGCGTACTTGGGCGTGTCGGCCCGCACCGCCAGCGGCCAATTAAAAGACCCTGGCGAAGTGATGCTCGACATCGCCAAAAAACTCGGCGGCATGGCCGACGGCTCAAACAAAACGGCGCTGGCCTTGGCCTTGTTTGGCAAAGCCGGTGCACAGATGTTGCCGACGTTGAAAGAGTTGGGTGAAAACGGCGATCTGATTGCCAAGGTCACCGCTGAACAAGCGTTTCAGGCTCGCGAATACGAAAAAGCGCTGGTGCGTCTGGGCATTGCGCAGGGCAATATTGGCCGAAAAATCATGGGTGAAATGATTGTGCCCCTGACTACGCTGATCGAAGTATTCACCGAAAACATGACCGCTGCGGATAGCCTGAGCGCCTCAGTCAATAAATTATCCAATGGCGGCGAGCTGCAAAGCTGGGCCGAAAAATCAGGCTATGCCATCGCCACGCTAGTTGATGTGGCGCGCTCGGCCACCAATACGATTTTGGCCATTGGTGGCAGCGTAAATTCTGTTTTGGCCGATGTGCATTTGATTGGCAAGGTAATGCAATCCGCGCAAGGTGGTGATGTTGCCGGGCTCAAATCTGCTTTGGATTATCGAAACTCTGCGCTGGAGGAAGGTAACAAACGCTGGGCGACGTTGCTGAATATGAACGTGGACAAAACCCGCGAAGCCTACGAAAAACAGTTAAAAATTAACAAAGAAGCATTTGCCAAAAAAACCGGCGAAGATGCGGCGCGCATTGTTGGCCCAGCCTTCCACGGCACCGATCACGTCGCGGGGATCACCAAAGAAAACATCTACCGCGACGAAAACGCCCAGCTTGATATGCAGATTCAAAAGCTGCAAGGCGTTGGCGAGCTGGAGCAGTACATCACCAAATTATCATCCAAGCGCTATGACCTGATCACGCCCAAAGAGCGCGAATCGCTCATCATTAAGGAAAAATACAAGATCGCGCTTGAACGTGAGTCGTCGCAGATGAAGGCCGACGCTAAAGATCACGAAGAAGATTTGAAATGGCGTGAAGCGGAAAACGCCGCCATCGGCAAAACCATCGAACACCTTGAGGACGAAGTCGAAAAGCTGAAATTTGAGGCAACCACCATTGGCCTTACCAATGATCAACGCCAGATCGCGCTCCTGCAATTTGAAAAAGAATTAGCCCTGCGCGGCGATCTCACGGATATGCAGCGCAAAGCCATCGATGGTTTGTACGATGAGAAAAAAGCCATCACCGAAACCATGCAGGCGGGCGGCAAAGAATTAAGCCTGTGGAATGAAATCTCAGACAAAGGCAGCAAGCTTTTCACCGACATGCTCACCTCTGGCAAAAACGCATTCAGCACGCTCAAAGACGCGCTGAAATCATTCGCAAAAGAAATGCTCGCCTTTTTTGCCAAGCGCTATATTTTGCAAATGGCAGCGGGCGCAACGGGATCGGGATCGTTGGCCGCGCAGGCGGCGGGCATGGATAGCGGTGGCGGGCTGGTAGGCAGCGCAGTCAGCGGCCTGGGCTCACTGGTAGGCGGCACCGGCATTATGAGCGGTATCGGCTCATCGCTATTCGGCACAGCCGGCACGGCGGGCGCTGGCGTGTTGGCTGAAAGCGGCACGTTTGCGACTGCTGGTTTACTCGGCACCGGCGGCATTTCCGCGACCATCACCAGCGCCCTCGCCGCCATCCCCGTATGGGGCTGGATCGCCATTGCCGCACTGGCCGCTTATGCCGCGTTTGGTGGCAAAGGCGGCGGGCCAAAAGTCGAAGGCTCTTACATGGGCAATTATGGAGCCGATGGAAAGCTCGTCGATGAAAACCCACACCGGTTTTTTGTCGGCCACGCGATGGATAGCGCCTCAAAACAAATGAGTCAAGGCACGGCGCAAACTTATGCGGCGTATGTGAGCCGCTTCGGCGGTACCGCCGCCAACACCACCTTCGGTTTCGGCTCCGATAGCGACCCGCAGGGCACCGCGCAAAATCGCGTGTCCGGCAATGCTTGGGTAAACGGTCGTCAGGTGTTTGAGCAGCGTGATCGCAACATCGGGCGCGACAATTCCAAGATCGGCGAGGAAATGCAGCTCACCGCCCAGCGCGCCTTGATCGCCGCATTGCAGGCCACTGATATGCCTGGCGCGATCAAGAAGCTATTTTCCGGTGTCGATGCCTACAGCATCACCGCCGCCGCCGCCACCGAGCTACTCACCAAAGCATCGGCCTATGCCGACGCATTTAAAGCGCTTAAAGACAGCCTGGCCACGATTGAGGCGCAGATGGACGGCCTGTCGGGCAACAGCATCGGTGCGCTTAATACCGCGCTGAAGAATCTGCGCGGCAATGTCGCGACCGCCACCGCCGCATTTGAGGCCGCGATGAAGGGCGATGACCCGATGGTGCAGGTCTCAGCCGAGCAGGCGCTGCTCAATGCGGTCGTCACCCGCTACAACACCGAAATGAGCATGATCCAAACCCTGCAGGACGCCATCGCCCAAGCGCGTGATGGTGTGTACCAGTTTGGGCAAGCCATGGCCGGGCGCTATGCCAACGTGGGCCGCAATGTTGATACCTCCGGCGCATCGCAGCAGCGCGTGAGTGAGCTACAGCAAAACATCTACGGCACCCAAGATCCCGCCAAGCGCATTGGCTTTGCGAGTCAGGCATTGACCGCGATTTATAATTGGGTTACGTCGTCACGCGCCGCCGTGCAGCGTGATTTTGCGACCAAGCAGGTGCAGATGCAGGCCGATTTACAGGCCAATCAAGCCATCGCCGATGCGCGTAAAAAAGCCATCCAGACCCAGATCGACGGCCTCAATGAATCGATCAAGCTGGCGGGCGCGTTTAAATCGCTGGCCCAGCAAGCCGCGCAGGCGATCACGCAGATGTCGCAATCCGGCGCGAATCCGCTCTCGGTGCAGGGCCGTCTCGGCATGGCGGGCGACAGTGTGCAGGCGCTTTTAAGCCAGTTCAGAGGCTCCAGCGGTCAGGGCCGCATCGATAGTGCTAACCAGCTCATGCAGCAGTTGCAGGGCCGCATGGCGTTGGGCGGCGAGGCATTCCAGCGCCCAAGCGATGCTTATCAGAAAATTTATAACGAGGTCATCAGCACCTATGCCGAGATTCGCGATTCCGCGTTGAGCGAAAGCCAGCAAGCGCTGGCCGTGCAGCAGCAGATCGCCGATCTCACGCAGCAGCAGCTCGACATCGATAAAGCCATGGTCGCGTACCAAAGCAGCCAGGTTGATCTCACCGGCCAGATGAATGCTGCGCTTGATGCGATCAACGCCCAGGCGATTTCACAGTATGAGCAATTTGACGCCATCGGTCGGCAAGCGTATGCGCAGCAAGAACGCAATGCAGAGATACAGCTCAACGCCATCACCGGCGGCATGAATGTCGCGCTTTACACCGCGCAGTTACAAACCCAAACCCGCGATCTGCTGGTGCAGATTCGTGATTCGCTGCAAACCGCCGGTGGGCCTGTGACGGTCACCGTTGTCGTCACCCCGCCGGGGCCAGGTGACACAGGCCCTGGTGAACCTGGGCCCGGTGGTGGCGGTGGCAGGCGCACTACGATCAACGATAAACCATTGCGCGATCTGGTTGAGGATGTGGTGCTGCAAACAGTCACCCAGCTCCGTCGCGAATTGCAGAGGGCATAATGGGTTTGGGCGATTTAAAAAATTCGATCACCGGCGGGCAGGAAAACCGCCGCGTGGCCGGGTATTTGTCCGGCCCCGTGATCGCTGGGGTTAATCAAAGAACCTACGCGCTCGCCAGCAAAGACGACGTGCGCAACGGCATCAATTACGCCGGTGCGCTCGTCAGCATTCCGCAGCCGAAAGACAACATCGGCGATGATTTTGGCATCCAACAGGGCGGTGGTTTCACCGCGCAGATTGCCCGCACTGAATCTTCCATTTGGCTCGATGGTTACTGGGATGGCTATTCGCTGGTGTCCGCTTTCGGCGAATCGCCCACCGCTTTCACGCGCAATTTGCCCGTGCCGATTCCTGATTTTGAAGGCGTGTATCGTTGGACACTGCAGGATGAATTCGCGCCTGCTGCCGGGTGCCGTCGGGTGCAAAATTTACTCAGCAACACCGACACACTTGCCACCCAATCCGTCACCGTCGCGGCGGGTACACACATTCTGGCGCTCGGTAAATGTACCGGCAGCGTGACGCTTACCGGCGTCGGGTCCGGCACGCTGGCCGGTAGCGCCGCCAATCGCAAGCAAATGGTATTCACGGCCACCGCAGGCACGCTCACCGTCACTGTGACCGGCAGCGTGTTGGCCGCAATGGTCGTACCCATGCAGTACGCCAGCTACCTGGTGGCCCCTGAGTATGTTGCCAATCTCACCGCATCCGTGTGGCCGCATCAGGGCCATGGCGTGCGCGGCGTGAAATGGTTCCGCACACCCAATCTCAATACCGTTGACGGCAGCGGCAATGTCACCGATGTTTCGCCGAATATGCTGCGGCAGGCTTGGGTTAATTTGCCTGGCACGACCGGCAACCGCATCAGCGCGCCCAACAGTGCGGCCAACACCATCACCGGTGATATTGAGATTCGCGCGCAGTTCCCCATGGCGAATACTCAGCAAACGGGGTCGCCAGTTATCGCCGGCAAATGGTCAAATCCGCAGCTCGGATATTTATTCTTTTTCAACGCGGCGGGCGTTTTATCATTCGCATTTAGCCTCACGGGCGCAGCTGCAATAATTGTTGATTGCACCGTCAATATTTCAACGGTGATGAGCGCGGGGCAAAGCAAATTTATCGCCGTAACCCGTGTCGCCAGCACCGGCGTGGTTAAATTTTTCACCTCCGACGATGAGATCAACTGGACGCAATTAGGCGCAACCGTCACCAGCACGACGGGCAATATGTTGGCGGCCAATACACCGCTCTATATAGGCTACAACGCTGACGCTGGCGCTCAATACCTCGCCGCGAAAATCCAAAAAGTAAAAATCTTCAACGGAATTGGCGGCACGCTCGTGGTGAATTTTGATGCGGCGCGATTTAATGTTGGCGCGACCACCGCCACCATGTCCACTGGCGAAGTGCATACCATCGCGCAGTCCGGCACCTTGCCGATGGCCGTGGTGCAGGAAGCCTTCACCGCCGCCACCCAGCGCCCCTCACGCCACGACCCGGCTGAGACGCAGCTCATCACCACCGATATTTCTGCGTGGACGCAGGGCGGTACCGATACACCGACTGCGGCACTGGGGCCTGATGGGTTGATGTCGGCCTGGACGCTGACGGATAACGATGCGGCGGCGTTTGAGCTTTCGTCTTACGGTTTTACTGTTGCAAATGAT
>ENA-OFCI01001085-OFCI01001085.1-metagenomes-genome-assembly--contig:-NODE-1085-length-13291-cov-4.042007_pt1 | contig 13291 bp, 10 predicted proteins | sample MGYA00153391_OFCI01 | MGnify analysis MGYA00153391
GCGGAGGCCGCGGGAACACCTCATCGCGCAAACGTGCGGGCACGAGTGTCACCCATGGGCGCGGAGGCCGCGGGAACACCCCATCCCGCAGCGAAGCGCAGGCGGTTTTGACCTCAGGCGCCGAGCAACCCCCTGCGCTTGAGCAGCGGCTCGATCACGGCATCCCGGCCGCGGAAGTCGCGGTACGCCTCGAGCGGATCCTTCGACCCGCCCACGCCGAGCAGCCGGTCGCGGAAGCGGTCACCGTTCTCGCGCGTGAGGCCGCCGTTCTCGGTGAACCAGTCGACGGTGTCGGCATCCAGTACCTCGCTCCAGATGTAGGAGTAGTAGCCCGCGTCGTATCCGCCAGAGAAGGTGTGGGCGAAGTAGGCGCTCGAATATCGCGTCGGTACGGCTGGATTGTCGAGTCCGACCGCCGCGAGAGCCTCGGCTTCGAACTCGGCCACGTCGTCAACGGTGTCATCCGCCGAGAGTCGATGCCAGGCCTGGTCGAGCATCGCAGCGGCGAGATACTCGCTGGTCTTGAAGCCCTCATTGAAGGCGGATGACGCCTGAATCTTCTCCACGAAAGCCGCGGGCATCGGCTCACCGGTCTGATAGTGCACTGCATAGTTTGCGAGGATCTCCGGCCAGAGCATCCACATCTCATTCACCTGGCTCGGAAACTCCACGAAGTCGCGGAACACGTTTGTTCCGGCGAACTTCGGGTAGGTGACACGTGCGAACAGCCCGTGCAGGGCGTGTCCGAACTCGTGAAAGAAGGTGTTCACTTCATCGTAGGTAAGCAGGGTGGGTTCGCCCGCGGCCGGTTTCGGCACGTTGAGGTTATTCACGACGGTCACGGGCTGGTTGAGCAGCGAGTTCTGCGAGATGAGGGGATTCATCCACGCCCCGCCGCGCTTCGAGTCGCGAGTGTAGAGGTCGAGCACGTAGAGACCCACCGGGGATCCGTCGTCGTTGCGCACCTCGAAGACGCGGGCATCCGGATGGTACGCCTGAAGGTCTTCCCGCTCGGTGAAAGTGACCCCATAGACCTGGGTCGCGGCGAAAAATACGCCGTCCTGCAAAACCCGTTCCGCCTCGAAGTATGGGCGCATCTGCGCGGTATCGACGTCGTACTTGGCGATGCGCACCTTTTCGGCATAGAACGCCCAGTCGGAGGCGGTGATCGGCGCACCGTCAGTGACCTGCAATTGCAGGTCATCCTGCTCGCTTCGTGCGTTGCGCGCCGCCACCGGGGCGAGCCTGCCGAGCATCGCGGCTACCGCTTCGGGGGTCTTCGCCGTCTCGTCGGCGGTCACGTATGCCGCATGATTGCTGAAGCCGAGAAGGCGAGCTCGCTTGGCACGAAGACGGGTGATCTCGAGCACCAGCTCGCGATTGTCATTGGCTCCGCCGTGGCTGCCGCGGGCTCGCGAGGCATCCATGATCCGGGCCCGGACGGCAGGGTTGGTGAGGGCGTCGAGATACGGATGACCGGTCGGCAGCACCAGGGTCACGAGATACTTGCCCGCAAGACCACGATCTTTTGCGGCTTCCGCGGCTGCGGAGATCTCATTGGCTTCGAGACCATCGAGGTCGGCGACATCGTCGATCACCACGGCCAGCTCGTTGGTATCGGCGAGGAGGTTCTTCTCGAAGCGGGTGGTCAGGGTGGACAGCTTCTGGTTGAACTCCCGCAGCTTCGTCTTCTCGACTTCGTCGAGTCCGGCGCCGGCGAGCGTGAACTCCGAGTAGTAGCGCTCGACCAGGTAACGGGACTCAGCGTCGAGGTCGAGCTCACCGAGTTGGTCGCGAATGGTTGTGATGCGCCGGTAGAGCTCTGCATCGAGTTTGATCGCGTCGGAGTGTGCGGCCAACAGGGGAGCCATCTCTTCTTCGAGTTCGTTGGTGAAGTCGGTGCTGTCCGCCGAACTCTTGTTGAAGAACACAGTGGCTACCCGCTCAAGGGTCTGGCCGGACTTCTCGAGCGCGATCAGAGTGTTCTCGAACGTGGGCGGGCCACTTTCGCCGGTGATTCGGGCGATCTCCGCAAGCTGCTCCGCGAAACCGTGGTCGAAGCCGGGGCGATAGTGGTCATCCCTGATTTCCGCGAAAGGAGGGAGACCGTAGGGGAGTGGACTTGGGGTAAAAAAGGGATTCTGTTCAACCATCCCTTCAGCCTAGGGGCCTGCCGTGCGCGCGCCCTCAGGCGCCGCTGTGCGCGCCATTAGACCGCTGGCGCGCTAGATCAGCGTCACTCTGTCGCCGCGACCACGAAGACTTCGCCACCCGAATAGCGGATGACCGTGCCATCGTCGAGCTCAACCACGGGGTTGCCCTCGAGCCAGGTGAGCGTCCACCGCAGCAGGCTCGTATCGATCCCTTCGAGCTCGGCATGTTCCCCTTTGCCTGAGCAGTTCTCTTGTGGTCTCGGAGTGACGTGCAGTGCATCGTCGTCGGTCTACGATCAGACGTTCTCGGTTTCGAACGTGATGAACGGCGCGAACAGGCGCAGCATCACCTCGAGTGCCGTGCGCAGCGACGTGACAACTGAGGCCTGGCCTCCCGGCGAATCGACCGAATAGACCCGTTCCTTCACGAGCTCGAGGTAGTCGTCGCGGAAGGTCCAGAAGAACTTCTCGGCACCACGCTCCTAGGGCCCCATCGTTCGAAATGAAAAATGATGTAGGCAGCTTGTGGCGGGCTTCATGAGAACTCCTCCCCTCTCGTGGGCCAGCCCAGGGATCAGACCGCGTTCGATGTTTCTGAGGACGCTCTCCATTGACATTCGGTCGGGAAGGCGTAATTTCGGGCTTACCGCGCCCTGAGTGCGCGTCGGTGAGGACAGTTGGGCGGGGGATCCTGCCCCCACCAGTGGTGGCCGTTTTGGCCTATGAGAACTGGAGTGCTGCCCATCATGTTCGACGAAAAATTCATTACTACCGCCATCAAACGGAGTGCCGAGACCGCGATCGATCGCCGTCGGTTGTTGTCAATGGCTGGCATCGCTGGCGTCGGTGCCGCCGCCGCATTGGTAACCTCTGCCGGTCCTGCAGCGGCGGAAAACTCGGACACGGCCACTCCGGCGGCAGGCGCACCCAGTGATGCGTCAATACTGAACTTCGCGCTGAATCTTGAATATCTTGAGGCTGAGTTTTATCTCCGCTCGACCACCGGTATCGGCCTGCCTGACAGCCTGACAACGGGGACAGGAACGCGCGGAAACGTCACCGGTGGCCGCGCAGTTCAGTTCAAAACCGCGGCGATCCGCAAGTTCGCGCAGGAGATCGCAAGCGACGAGAAGCAGCATGTCGCCTTCCTGCGGAGCGCGCTCGGAAGTGCGGCAGTGTCCCGTCCGGCTATCTCGTTGGATGCCAGCTTCACCGCGGCCGCCGTAGCTGCCGGGCTCATCGCCAAGGGACAAACCTTCGATCCGTACGCCAATGAATTGAACTTTCTTTTCGCCGCGTTCATCTTCGAAGATGTCGGCGTGACCGCCTACAAGGGAGCCGCACCGTTCATCGCGAACAAGACCTACCTCAGTGCAGCCGCTGGCATCCTGGCGGTGGAGGCCTACCATGCAGGGATTATCCGCACGACCCTCTACGCCGAAGGCATCGAGACTCCCACCGTGTATGCGAGCGTGCAGAAGATCTCCGATGCCCGCGACAGCCTGGACGGTCGATCAGACGATGACCAGGGCATCGGCACCGCCGCGGTCTCAAATCTCGTCCCCACCGACGCGAACTCAATCGCCTTTGGCCGCACCCCCGACCAGGTATTGAATGTGGTCTACCTCAATTCTGAACAGGTCCGCTCCGGCGGGTTCTTCCCCGCCGGAGTAAACGGGCCCATCAATACCAGTGGCGATTTCGACTACGACGGCGACTGACCTCAAATCCTGTTCTACCAATAGAACTCTCTCCTCACTGAACGGGGAGAGACAGCGGCTCTCGGCGCGGGCACCCGACCAATTCGCGCCGAGAGCCGCACTCAACCTTCTTCCCAACCCCGGACTTTCGCGGCAAGGTCGAGATGCCACGCTCGCCGATCGCGAGAGCCGCACGGATGTGCTGTCGGAGAGCCCGTCCCGGTGCGCACAGTACGAGCCGGAAGTTTGACACTCCTCGCTCGGAGTCAGACCGCCGGCATGTCGGTATTCAACCGTGATTACCACCACGACAGGCACCGGGGATGGGCTGCACAGACGTCGAATGCCACAGCAGTAGATCGTGACTTTGTCGCTTCCTACTGTGGAGAGTAAGTACTGACGAGCGTAAGTCGACCGGGGTGGGGTCGACTGGGGTTCACTCTGTCGCCGCGACCACGAAGACTTCGCCACCCGAATAGCGGATGACCGTGCCATCGTCGAGCTCAACCACGGGGTTGCCCTCGAGCCAGGTGAGCGTCCACCGCAGCAGGCTCGTATCGATCCCTTCGAGCTCGGCTTCGATCGACTTTACGGCGTCAACGACAAGCTGCGGTAAGCGGGCGGGAGTCTCGGCGCCAACGGCCCAGCGTGTTCCCATCTGCATGATCAACCCTCCATCGGTGGTGCGACGACATCGGCCAGTACGACCTTGCCCACCGCGATCTCGGGTGCCTCGTTGAAGTCGATGGTGGCGATACGACCCACATCGCGAAGGTCGTCGAGAGCGAGCCGCAGTTGGGCTGGACCGCTAATGGATGCCGACGTGACATCCGCCTTCTGCGATGCCTTTGCGTCGGTCTTCGCGCGGCGGATGCCGATGAGCGCCTCACCGACGAGAGCCAGCAGACCGGTGGGCTGGGCATCGGTCGGGCCGGTGGGCCATTCCGTGACGTGCACTGATCCGTCGTGGGTCCAGGACCACACCTCTTCGGTCGCGAAGGGGATGAATGGCGCGAACAAGCGCAGCATCACCTCGAGTGCCGTGCGCAGCGCCGTGACGGCTGAGGCCTGGCCTTCTGGCGAATCGGTCGAGTAGACCCGTTCCTTCACGAGCTCGAGGTAGTCGTCGCAGAAGGTCCAGAAGAACTTCTCGGTGACCTCGAGGGCCTTCGCGTGATCGAAGGAGTCGAAGGCTGCCGTCGCCGTCGCTACGACGGTCGATAGCTCGGCGAGCATGTCGACATCGAGGGGATTGGTGACGGTGTCGGCCAGCTCCTCTGCTGGCAAGGGAAACCCGTAGACGAACTTGGCGGCGTTCAGCACCTTGATCGCGAGGCGTCGACCGATCTTGATCTGCTTGGGGTTCTGCGGGTCGAAAGCCGCGTCGGTGCCCAGACGGCTCGAGGCCGCCCAGTAGCGCACGGCATCCGATCCGTGCTCGTCGAGCATGCCAGCAGGGGTTACCACGTTGCCCTTGGACTTCGACATCTTCTTGCGGTCGGGGTCAACGATAAAGCCGGAGATGCCCGCGTTCTTCCACGGTACGCTGCCGTTTTCGAGTTGGGCGCGCAGCATCGTGGAAAACAGCCAGGTACGAATGATGTCCTGGCCCTGTGAGCGAAGCGAATAGGGGAACACGAGGTCGAAGAGCTCCGGATCCCGCTCCCAGCCACCCGCAATCTGCGGGGTGAGCGAGGAGGTGGCCCAGGTGTCCATGATGTCGACTTCGCCGATGAAACCGCCGGGCACGCCTCGCTGGCTCTCGTCGAATCCGGGGGCGGGAGCGGATGCCGGATCCACCGGAAGTGCATCCTCGCTGGGCACGATGACCGCGCCCTTTTCGCCCTCCGCATCCAGTTCGTACCAGACCGGGATGGGCACGCCGAAGAATCGCTGGCGAGAGATGAGCCAGTCACCGGTGAGACCGTTGACCCAGTTGTCGTAGCGCACGCGCATGAAGTCGGGGGCGAAGTTGACCTCGCGGCCTCGCTCGAGCATGGTGTCGCGCAGTGCCTCGTCGCGGGCGCCGTTGCGGATGTACCACTGGCGGGTCGATACGATCTCGAGCGGCTTGTCGCCCTTTTCGAAGAACTTGACCGCGTGCATCATCGGTTTCGGGTCACCGATCATCTCGCCACTGGCCTTCAGCAGCTCCACGGTCTTCGCCTTCGCGCTGAAGACCGTTTTGCCCGCCAGCTCGGCGTAGGCCGCGAGCGGACCGTCGCCGGTGATCGCCTCGGGCGCATCCGCCACGATGCGTCCATCGCGGCCGATAATCGTGCGGTTCGGCAGGTCGAGCTCGCGCCACCAGACGACGTCGGTCACGTCGCCAAAGGTGCACACCATCGCGATGCCCGAACCCTTGTCTTTCTGGGCGAGGTGGTGCGCGCGCACGGGTACCTCGACGCCGAACAGGGGAGTCGTGACGGTGGTGCCGAACAGGTGCTGGTACCGCTCGTCATCCGGATGCGCCACCAGTGCAACGCAGGCCGCTAACAGTTCGGGGCGGGTGGTCTCGATGAAGACATCTCCGCTTGCGTTTTCCGCGGTCGGTGCGGCGTGGAACGCGAGGCGGTGATACGCCGCAGGCTGCTCCTTGTCTTCGAGTTCGGCCTGGGCCACGGCGGTGCGGAACGTTACGTCCCACAGGGTCGGGGCATCCGCCTGGTACGCCTCGCCGCGGGCCAGATTGCGCAGGAATGCGCGCTGGGCAGCGGTCTGGGCTTCATCGCCGATGGTGCGGTAGCTCTGCGTCCAGTCGACGCTGAGACCGAGCTTGCGCCAGACATCCTCGAACTGCTTCTCGTCTTCGACGGTGAGGCGCTCGCATAATTCGATGAAGTTGCGTCGGGAGACCGGTAGCTGGTCCGCGGCTTTGGACGACGCGTTATCTCCGCCCTCCAGCGGCGGCGTGAAGCCGGGATCGTAGGGCAGCGTTGGGTCGCAGCGCACTCCGTAGTAGTTCTGCACGCGGCGTTCAGTGGGAAGGCCGTTGTCGTCCCAGCCCATCGGGTAGAAGAGATTCTTGCCCTGCATACGCTGGTAGCGCGCGATGAGGTCCATGTGCGTGTAGCTGAAGACGTGCCCGATATGCAGGCTTCCGGATGCCGTGGGCGGCGGGGTATCGATAGAGAAGACATTGTCTTTTGTGGCGTTGGCCCGGTCGAACCGGTGCGTGCCAGCGGACTCCCATGCGGCATCCCATTTGGCTTCTAGGCCTTCAAGGGCGGGCTTGTCAGGTATCTGAGAAGTGAGCGCCTGAGAAATAAGTGTCTGAACAGCACTGTCGGCAGCAGCCATGGCGTTCTCCGGTTCGATATAGGCGGCACCGAGTCGATGAAGAGGTGCCTGAATGTGAGGGTGCACTAATTCTACAGGCGGCCTTCGTACACGAATCTGCGTGGGTGCCAGCGTCTCGCTCAACAGCAGAGTTTCGTCGAAACGAGCGGTCGACATCCATATTTCACCGGTTCGGGAAAGGTGACGCTGTTGAACCGTGCGGCTTTCGATGGTGGCGCTCGCTGCCAGTGCTCGGGTGCGCGCACACGAACCCGTTCCGATCTTCGCGACGGCGACAGTGCGATATTTCCGGATAACCCATCGGAAGGGTGGGAGGAAGATTCTGCTCCCGTCACCACTTCTCGAATTGCAGAGATGATCGGCCAATTGACGAAGTATCCCGAACAGATCCACCCGGGCAACCTCGGATGTCCGGACAGGCAGATCGAAGAGTTTCGCCTCAACGGAATGCCGATACCGAGGAACCAGTCGGAGTCCTGAATGCGGATGTGCGGAAAATTACACCCGCCACGTGATCAAAGACTCGACATTTTGATTTCGATTCGATGCCCGCTAAAGACCCGGTCCGCATCGCTGTTCGGCGATCTGACTGAATTGAAACCCTTCGTCGGAGCCCATCCCGCAACGAGGGCTTACCGATAGCACCCTTGGTCCGCGACGGAACTTTCAGCATCCATTCGATGGGGCTCCCTACCCCGGGATCATTCGCAGCACGCGCATAGCCGGGAGCCAAGGTGACTGGGATTTCCACTAAAGTCTGAATATCGGGATCGTCGATAGCGTTTTTCAGAGCAACATTGTTGGTGACGGTGAGTCGCTGGATTTGGTCTGCGGCATCTCCACGAATTGTATTTCTTGGCCAACTCGGCCACTGGCGAAGCGCTTTCGCATGACATCGATGGCCTCGCGGTTCTGATCGACCAACACGAACTTTCGACCGAGCTCCAAAGCGGCCGCTCCCGTGGTGCCGCTCCCAGCGAAAAAGTCCATCACCCAATCTCCCGGTGCGCTGCTTGCCTGGATGATTCGACGAAGAACGCCCAGTGGCTTTTGCGTGGGATAGCCGGTTTTCTCTCGTGAATTCGGCGAAACAATGGTGTGCCACCAGGTATCTGTTGGGAGTTTCCCCAGCGCAACTTTCTCGGGCGTTACCAGCCCCGGAGCCATATAGGGCTCCCTGTCCACCTCAGCACTGTTGAAGTAGTAGGTCAGCGGGTTCTTTACGTAGACCAAGATGTTGTCGTGTTTTGCTGGCCACTTATTTTTGGAACGAGCGCCGTAGTCATAAGCCCAAATGATCTCATTGAGAAATGAGGCACGCCCAAAAAGTGCGTCCAGAAGCACCTTTGCATAGTGGACTTCGCGATAATCGAGGTGCAGATAAAGCGTTCCATCATCAGCGAGCAGCCGCCATGCTTCTTCAAGACGCGGCTCTAGGAACTCCCAGTAGTCCGCGAACGAGTCGTTATATCCGAACGCAACGCTCTTTATCGTTTCGTACGTCTGGCCCTTGAATCCGACGCGTGTTCCAGTGGCCGATCGAACGTTCTTCATCGTCTGCCTTGTCTGAATCTTCCCGGTGTTAAAGGGAGGATCAATGTAGATCAGGCGAAAACTGTTGGCCGGTAGCGTGCGGATAAATTCGAGGTTGTCCCCTTCCACCACGAGGTTTTCGCCCTCCGAGCTCCAGGGCGAGCGTGAGTTATCGAGAAGATCAGCGGAGGTCATGCGTAAAAAGCTACCGGCTGGCCACAGAACCTACGAACCAATGGAGGTGCGCCGTCCCATTGCGATCCATCCGTGTGGGTGCCTGAGAAAGTTGTCCCGGCAGCAATAGCCGTCCGCCTGCTTCCCGACGTGAGCACCCTCACTCTGTACCCGCAGCAAAACTCGCCCGACCGCGAATGTCACCCCCGCCGCACCACGCGGACCTCCCACGGCCGCAACGCGCCCGCGACATCCGGCACCTCGCCATAATTGCCGATGACCAGGTTGCCGATGACCAGGTTGCCGATGACCAGCTCGCCCGCGATAGCCGGCGGTAGTTCCAACGACACAGCAGAGAAGTTGCCCACCACGAGCAGCGTCTCCTCGCCGAGGGTACGCGTGAAGGCGTAGAGGGTCGGATGCTCCGGCTCGAGCATCTCGAAGTCGCCGAGTGACACCACTGACGACTCGTGTCGCAGGGTGATGAGTCGCCGATAGAACTCGAAGATCGAACGGGACCCGGCAGCACGATCCGCTTCCACATTGATGGTGCTGTGATTCGGCGTGATCTCGAGCCAGGGCGTGCCGGTCGTGAAGCCGGCCAGGGGAGTCGCATCCCACTGCACCGGTGTGCGGGCGTTGTCGCGGCTGCGAAATGCGAGAGACGCCAAAACGGCAGCGGGGGATGCTCCGGCAGCCACCTCTTCGTCGTAGTAGTTCAGCGACTCGATGTCCTGGTACTGGCCAATGGTGGTGAAGCCGGCGTTCGTCATGCCGATCTCGTCACCCTGGTAGACGTAGGGCGTGCCGCGGTGCAGGTGCAGGATGGCGGCGAGCATGGTCGCGGACTCATACCGGAATTCGGCGTCATCACCGAAGCGAGAGACAGAGCGTGGCTGGTCGTGGTTGCTGAAATAGAGGCTGTTCCAGCCCGCGTCGGCGAGTCCGGACTGCCAGCGTCCGAGCGAACGCTTGAGGTCCACGAGCTTCAGCGGCACGTTGTCGAATTTGGTGCGCGGGCCGTGGTCGAGGCCAACGTGCTCGAACTGGAACACCATGTCGAGCTCGAGCCGGTCGGAGCTCGTGAAGCGGATGGCGTCATCCACCGTCGCTCCGGGTGTCTCGCCCACCGTGATGAGGTCTGCGTCGCGCCCGGCGAAGACCGCGCGGTTCATCTCTTGCAGGTAGTCATGAACCTGGTCGCCCATCACGAAGCCCGGACTGTCACCCACGAGGTCGGACTGCACCTTCGCGATGAGGTTGATCACATCCATCCGAAAGCCATCGACGCCGCGGTCGAGCCACCAGTTCATCATCGCGTAGACGGCGACCCGCACCTCGGGGTTCTCCCAGTTGAGATCGGGCTGCTTTGCCGCAAAGAGATGAAGGTAGTACTGGCCGGTCGCCGCGTCGAGCTGCCAGGCCGGGCCGCCGAACATGCTGCGCCAGGGGTTGGGCTCGCGGCCATCGACGCCATCGCCGTCGCGCCAGATGTACCAGTCGCGCTTCGGATTGGCGAGCGAAGACCGGGACTCCTTGAACCAGGCGTGCTCGTCGCTCGTGTGGTTCACCACGAGGTCCATCACGATCTTGATGCCGCGGGCGTGCGCCTCGGCGAGCAGTAGATCGAACTCCTCGAGGGATCCGAATAGCGGGTCGATGTCCTGGTAATCGCTGATGTCGTAGCCGTTATCGGCCTGCGGCGAGCGATAGATGGGCGAGAGCCACACGACATCAACACCGAGTTGCTGCAGGTAGTCGAGCTTGACGCGGATGCCGCCCAAATCGCCGATACCGGTGCCGGTCGAGTCGGCGAAGCTGCGCGGATAGATCTGATAGACGACGGCAGAGGTCCACCAGGCTGGGCTGATTTCGATGCTCATTCGATCGAGTCTTTCACGGCAAACGGGGTGCGGAGGCAATCAACTCCCTCGTGTACTGCTGCTCTGGTGTCGTGAAAACCGACTCGGTCACACCCGATTCCACTACCCGTCCGTGCCGCATCACCAGCACCTCGTCGCTCATATGGCGCACGACGCCGAGGTCGTGGGTGATGAAGAGGTAGCTGAGTCCGCGGGAGCGTTGTAGCTCGTCGAGGAGGTCGAGCACCTGCGCCTGCACAGACACATCAAGACTCGACACCGGTTCGTCGCAGACCAGGATGTCGGGGCGGGGCGCAATGGCGCGCGCGATCGCGACGCGCTGCTGCTGGCCGCCGGAGAGGTGCCGCGGATGTCGACCGGCGAGCTCGGGGGAGAGCCCGACCGAGGCCAGAAGCTCGGACACGCCGGCTGTGCTGTCCAGCGCATCCGTGAGAATCCGCCCGACCGTCCAGCGCGGATCGAAGGAGCTGAGGGCATCCTGGTAAATCGCTCCGATGCGCGGGCGACGTGCTCGTCGAGCGGACTCTGGCACGCCGGTCCACGGTTCGCCCAGAAGGGAGACACGTCCCGAGTCGGGCCGTTCGAGGGCGAGTACGAGTCGGGCGAGGGTGGTCTTGCCCGATCCGGATTCCCCCACGATTCCGAGCGTGCGTCCCCGCTGCAGAGAGAAGCTCACATCGTCGACGGCCAGGATAGATCCGAACCGCCGGGACAAGCTACTGGCGGCGAGAACCTCCTCGTGTGTGAACGGGGCCTGCGTAAACGGCGCGGTCGCGACCGGAGCGGGCTCTCCCGCCGGGGTATTCGTCAGCCGTGAGAAGCGCGGCCGTCCGGTCGGCACCGCCGCGATCAGGCTGCGGGTGTACGGATGCTGCGGATCCGAGAGCAGCCGTTCGGTCGGGCCGCTCTCCACCACGTGACCCGTCTTCATCACCATCAGATGGGAGGCAAGCCGGCTCACCACCGCCAGATCGTGACTGATCAGCACAATCGCCGCGCCGTCATCTCTCAGCCGTTCGAGCAGGTCGAGGATGCCGGACTGCACGGTGGTGTCGAGGGCCGTGGTCGGCTCGTCGGCGATGAGAAGTCGGGGCCGCAGCGCTATAGCCGACGCGATGACAGCACGTTGACGAAGCCCACCAGACAGCTCATCGGGCCGCTGGGATGCCCGCAGAATCGGATTTGGAATCCCCACCTCCGCAAGAAGTTCGAGCACGCGAGACTGCCGCTGTGCCGCGGTGAGAGAGCTATGAAGGCGCAGCGAGTCGGCGATCTCGCGGCCGACCGGCCGCAGGGGATCCAGGGCGACGAGCGCGCCCTGTGAGATGAAGCCGATGTCCCGTCCGCGGAGGCGCTGAAGCTGGCGCGGGGAGGCATCCGTGACGTTGGTGCTACCGAATCGCAGCTGTGTCGCGGTGACGCTGCCACCGGTGAGACCGAGCAGCGCTCGAGCGGTGACGCTCTTACCCGACCCGGATTCGCCCACGATCGCGACGCACTGCCCGGCCTCGATATCGAAAGAGACACCGGAGACGACCGGGGTCCTGCCGAATCTCACGGCGAGGTCGCGCACACTCACGAGGGCGGTCACGAGAGACGGCTCCGTTCCTGCAGCCCCCGGCCGACCAGCGTGGTCGCCACCGCGCTCATCATGATGAACAGCCCGGGGAAGAATGTCATCCACCAGAAGGACGTGAGGTAGGTGCGTCCGGCCGAGAGCATCGCGCCCCATTCGGCAGCCGGTGGCACGGCTCCCAGTCCGAGGTAGCTGAGGGAGGATGCCCAGACGATCGACTGGCCGATTCCGAGGGTCGCCAGCACGAAGAGCGATCCGGCCACGTTCGGCAGCAGGTGTCGCCACAGGCGAAACCAGCGCCCGCGCCCGAGCACTGCCGCCGCTTCGAGGTACGGCGCGCGCCGCACCACCAACACTCGGCTGCGGATGATTCGGGCATAGCCCGGCGCGGTGGCGAGCCCCACGGCAATCGTCGAGGTCACGACGCCTGGTCCATAGACGACGATAAACAGCAGCGCGAGCAGTAGCCCGGGGAACGCGAACAACACCTCGAGGAACCGGGTGGTGCCAAAGTCCAGCCAGCGTGGCCCGAGTCCCGCGAGCAGTCCGAAGACCAGCGCGAGACCCACCCCGATCGCCGTGGCCGAGACCCCGATGAGCAGGGAAGCACCGGTGCCGTGGATGATGCGGATGTAGATATCCCGGCCCGATTCGTCGGTTCCGAAAAGGTGCGATAAGGAGGGCCCGCGAAAACTCTGCGCTGGATTAATCGCCAACGGGTCACCCGGCGCGAGCACCCCGGGCGCAAGGGCAGCACAAACCAGGAAGAGAAGTGCCGCGCCTCCGATCCAGAGCCACACCTGTCTCATTCTGCACGCAGCCGAGGATCCACCAGGCGGTCGCCGAGGTCGGTGAGCGTCGTGACCAGCATGTAGCCGAGCGCGACGACGAGCACGACGCCGAGTACGAGCGGAACATCCCGTTGCTGCACTGCCGAGAGCAGGCTGCGGCCGAGGCCCGGCCGAGCGAAGA
>ENA-OFCI01001087-OFCI01001087.1-metagenomes-genome-assembly--contig:-NODE-1087-length-13288-cov-8.789541_pt1 | contig 13288 bp, 19 predicted proteins | sample MGYA00153391_OFCI01 | MGnify analysis MGYA00153391
TATCGCCAACCGTGGAAGGGATAAATCAGGGTCAACATGAACAGATGACCGACGAGATCGTTGACTTTCCGACTAGTTGAGAAGGAACGGTGGGCACAGTCATGACCGATGACAAAGCAACCAGTCATTGCCGTACCTGTAAATACCCACGCTAGGGGTAACAGGTACCAAGGCGCAAAGGCGATTGCCGCCATCCCTAGCGTCACTGCGACGATCGTTTTAATGACCATCAGCCAAGCTTGAGTAGTGTCTTTAGCAAAAACTTCTTTTGGTAAAGATTGGACGATATGTTTGAGTTTGAGATTCGGGGACAGCACGGTGGCTGGATCGCGATCGAGTGATAATGTCATGTAGCTGTTGAGATCTCCAAGGAATATGGATAAGAACCCGTTGCTGCTAACGATCGGACATCGCTCTATCGATAGAGCGGTGGAATTATTAATTTGTAGCCGAACTAAGTACCGTCTTGTTAACGAACGCGGATATTTATCCTAGCTCAGTCTTTAGATAGATGCCAGTAGTGGTCAACGCACAACAGAAATTCTGCCAATTGATTTCGAGAGGAACGGCATTTGGGGTGATAAATTTCGCGACGGACATGGCACTCTTACTCGTAAGTCTAATTGCTGGGATGCTTTGGCAGTGGATTTGCGATTTTGGCGATCGGGTTGCTTGGATTATATAGGTTGCAAGGAAACAATACTAAACTCAAATAGCAAGGAATTTGTTACGTTGCAGTGTGGAATAGTTACCGCGTGACTAACTTCTAATATTGTTCCAGCAGGAACAAACACAGATCGCGCCACTAAAAATGAAATACTGCTGTGGATATAGGTACTGTGAAAGCCCCGCGATCGGATAAGCAATTGGGTGCGGCTCTTTTGAGGATACAAAACTACGTAGGGAAAATAGATTGCCCTTGGCACAAGCGTCGCAAGAATTCTGTGCTTTCCTGTTCTACATAGCCTTCGATATCTCTCAGAAAAGCCGCATCCCAGAGATTTCATCAATTCGATCGATGAAATCTCACAGAGCATTAACCGAAGCCTATCCAAAAAGAACAAAGGTTGAGATTGAAACGGGCATTGACTTTCTTCCCGGCAACTTCAGAGAGCACCGCGACTTTATAGCTACCTGCCGAGAAATCAGTCATCTCTGCGGCATAAACTTTCTCAGATAACCAATTCCTATGGGCGAGAAAATGCTGCCTTCCACACCAGAGAGGGCAAAAAATGGTACAAACACTACAACCTTGATCGGCGTGGCCCCAAACACCGAATCCGTCAGTTCGGCACAGCCTTCAAACATAACTGCCAAAACAGATTGCTGCTCATCTAATTGGCGATTGTTCCGTAATCGACGATAGACATTTTCGGCATAGACAATAGCATCATCCACCGCCGACCCGGCCAATCTCCCTAGCGTCATCGTATTTAAGCTTTGCCCCAAGATTGACAGCATAAATAGTCCTAAAAATAGGGATAAAAACAATGCCGTTAAGCAGACGACTAAAATCCGCTAATTCATCAAAAAAGGAATTAGAATCAGCGCGATAATGACAGAGCCTTCGACGAGTGAACTACGAACATTGTCGATCGATTCTCCAATGTATTCTTCTTGGCGAAACTTTTGAGTTAGTTTGACATCTTTAGGCAAACCTGCACCAATTTCACCCATCGCCTTTTCGATCGCTCTAGTCACCGTCGGCGTATCAGCTAAGGGCTGACGGTTAATCAACAAAATCACCGCAGGCTGTCCATTAAAACTGCCATCGCCGTGCTTAATGGCCGCACCAATTTTTATCGTTGCCACATCCCCAATCCCCGTAATCACAGCCTGCTGCAAGTCGTCCAAAGATTCCACTCGCCCAATTCCACGAATCAAGCGTTCTGAGTCAACGGTAATCAGAAATCTGCCTAGGGCGTCGGTATTCGCGCCTTTTACGGCTGCGATAACATCCGCCAACGTAACTTTGAACGCATTCAATTTCTTTAGATCGACTAAGACTTGAAACTGCCGAGCCTTACCGCCATAGGCCAAAAGTTGGCTCACACCCTGTACCGATGGTTAATCGATTAGTCACTTGCCAATCGATTAATCATCGGTACAGGGTGTCCGTTTTGGGCTGACCAGCGGTGGGTTGAACCGTGGAATCGATCGTAAAAGCACTACTGCACGATCGTGCTAATCGGCGATGTTGGTGGTGAAACTTGGGGGGCTTCTGTTCCTTCGGGGAAGCGAGATTGCAAAGTTTGAAGCTGCTCATTCACCAGTTGCCTTGCCTGGGTTGGATTGGTCCCCCGGTTGAAGACCACTCGCACGACGGAAATGCCGGGAGCCGAAGACGATCGCACCACATCAATGCCCGGTGTGCCATTCACCGCACTTTCGATCGGTAGGGTAATCAGCGATTCTATTTCCTCAGGTGCTAATCCTGGAGCTTCTGTTTGGATTTCAACCTAGGGCGATGCAAACAAAGGAAACACATCTACGGGCATTTAAGTAATGTTACAAACGATCTAAAAGGTGATTATCACCGCACTGAGGACAACTAGCCATCGTTGGGCGATCGACCATTTTACGATTGTGTTCAGTATGATAAAAAAGGGGGGAGAAAAAACAGCGTTTCACATCAGCGGTCTTTTAGTCTACAAACTGTATTCCTCAATTTCACTGCAACGTCGCTTTAGTTTTTTGATGGCATCATTATGTAATTGGCGCACTCGCTCACCGCTGAGATTCATGAGTGAACCTGTTTTGGAAAACGAGCAGCTAACGCCACTAATCAATCCATAGCGAAGCCGAAGGACTTCCCGCTCTCGACTCGGTAGAGTTGATAGTAGTTGCTGTATTTCTTCCTGTAGATTTCGATCGCTCGTACTTTCTTCTAGGTTAGCTGACGGAACTTCTATCACATCTAACAGGGTTGTATCTTGGTCTTGATACGGCTTCAAGTCTAATGAAATGACGGGGCGACTTGCATTGAAATAATCTTGAATTTGATTGAGATCAATTTCGGTCGCGATCGAGAGTTCTTCAAACGTTGGAGTACGGCTCAATTTGTGTGTGAGTAATTGCTGAATTTTGCGAATCTTACTTAGCTTTTCAAACACATGAAGAGGGAGCCAAATCACGCGAGATTGTTGAGAAATTGCACGAGAAATTGCCTGTCGAATCCAGCAGCAGGCATAGCTAGAAAGTCGAAATCCACGCTCAGGCTCGTATTTTTCTACAGCACGATACAACCCTAGATTCCCTTCCTGAATCAAATCGAGGAGTTCTAGATTGGGGGCACGAAATTTCTTAGCAATTGATATAACCAGTCGCAAGTTTGCTTCGATCATTCTTTGCCTTGCCCTTTCACCTTGCCGTAATCGCGTATTTAATTGCTCAACGCTAATGTCTGCGGCGACGGCCCATTGTTCATGACTTGGCGGTGATAGCAAGTCTGGTTTCACAGCTAGTAGAGCCATGTACTGCCGGACTTGTTGAGCGTAATAAACTTCGTCTTCGATCGACAAGCGTGGAATTTTTTTAATTTGATTAAAGTAAATTTTGATCGAATGTTGCCCCGATGGACAAGGTTTTGTGGGTTTGGCAAGGTTTAGATTCATGATTAAAATCAAATGACTCAGGGGCGATCGTCAAATACATCAAAAGAGCTAAATCGTCCAGTTCCCTTGACGATCGACCACTGGGCGCTCATCCAACTTGGGCGGGATCTGAAAGGAAACACTTCACTCGGTTGCACTAGGGAATTATGGGGATGCTGGATTGAATAGTCCGTTAGCGACACAGACAACAATTTAGATTTGCGCCGTCCCGCAATGGCCATCCCTCCAAAGAAAGCACCCCCTACCACGACACTGCCACCTACCAGCATTAACCAACTTGGCAATTCTAACCCTTTCGCCCCTTTGGTGTTGGCCTCGCCTTCTGCACCATGTCCATCGTCAGCTCCTGCTGATCCACCACCAGATATGGATTGGGTATAAAACTTATTGGCGCGTTGAGTCACTACTTTATCGCCGTCAAATAGTCCTTTTTTAACCTCGACCAAATCGCCGATCGTTTCCCCCTCCTCAACATCCGTCGGCTCGGACTGCTCCCCATTTTGAACAAACACTAACTTCTTGCCATGCAACTGACTTAACTCTGGACTAACGCCGATCGCCAACGGTTGCCCTTCTCGCACTTGATTACCGAGCTTGACCAAGACCTGCTTAATGGTGCTAGTCAACGGAACGGTCACACCTGCTCGTTTGTTGGGCAAAGCTTCTAACTATCCCGTCGCTTGAATCCCCACAGGCAACCGCTTCCGACTCACAGCTTCAACTTTAATGCCTAAACGACTTAAGGTTGTACCGTCAACCTTAACGGCTCCTGCTCCTCCCCCGATTTCTTATAGTGATCCATGACCATGTCCTGCTCCTGCATAGCTCGATCGGTCTAAAAGCAACGGGCTAATGACCAAAGCGCCGACTAAAAGCAAAGCTCTATGACGGGTCGTCAGCGGTTTCCAAGTCTTTAAGAAAATCATAAGCCAGCTTAGAAAGAAGATTGTAGGGTAAAAGCAATTGGAGAAAATTTACGACTAGGGCTTTTGGGGAAGGGGTTGATTATTGTCTAGTGCGATCGGTGCCACTAGATCATCAGGCTGATTCACTTGTGTGGGAGAGACTTGCACTTTTCCACTTTGTAACTGATCCAATTTTACTTGTAATGTACAAAGCGCCACTTTGTTCCGCCACACCACATTCCAAACATGCGTCGGATGATTTTCCAGGGTTCTGACTTTGGCAACGTCCGACACATCTCTGCGGAAGGAGCCGCTTGTACGGACGGTGCTGCTACGCCCAAAAATAAGGCAACGATCGACACAATGGCAGTAGCATTTTTTTTGATATTGTTCATCTTCAAGGCTGTAAAGTGGGTGCTTATGTGGCCTTTATCAAGCCACTCAAGTTTATACTCACATCTAAAAATGAAATTTTCATGAGATTAATGCCCCATGTTCAAAGTCACCCATGAAGATTCTCCTAGTCGAAGACGAAGCGGACCTCGCAACTATTCTCCAACGCAATCTCAGCCGCGAAAACTATCTGGTTGATTGGGTGGAGGATGGACAATTGGGTTGGGATTACCTTGCCCATGACTGGCGGCAATACAGCGTCGCCATTATCGACTGGATGCTGCCGAAGCTATCGGGGATAGAACTCTGTCGCAAGCTGCGGCAGCAGGGCATCACTATCCCGATTTTGATGCTGACGGCTAAAGATAGTCTGGCCGATCTCGTCACGGGCTTAGATGCGGGTGCTGATGACTACTTAACCAAGCCTTTTACAAAAATCGAACTGTTGGCTCGAATACGAGCACTGCAACGCCGATCGCCTCACCTCAGCCCAGCCCAACTCACCACGGGCAAACTGGTGCTAGATTATGGCCAATCAGCCATCCGCACTGCCGATCAACAGATCGTTAGCTTAACGCGAGGGGAATTTCGGCTATTAGAATACTTCATGCGTCACCCCAACCAAACGCTATCCCACGATCAAATATTGACCCAATGCTGGGAAGACGGTAGTGAAGCAAGTAATAATGTTCTGGCCGCTCAGATTCGTCTGTTGCGCCGTAAACTTGCAAACCATGGCTATGGTGATGTGATTGAGACTGTACGTGGATTTGGGTATCGCCTTAAAGAGAAGCTATGAATGCACGATCGCTCTTCTCCCGCACTCGCATTGAACTCACCCTTTGGTATTGCATTATTACAGGGCTACTCTTGGGGGGAACTGGACTGCTTTCCTATCACCTAGTAGAACAAATTCAAACCCAAACCACTAAGCAAAAACTGCAAGCACTATCGGATTCTGTCCATGACAGCATTGAGCCAATTCTTCAGCAACCCGGCATCCTCCCGCCTGCCCAAGCATCCCTGCTATTACCAGGAATTTGTCTGGGTGAAGCCGAATGTCCGATCGAATATACTGTTTCCACCAACCGTCACGTTCTAGGTTTTTTTCAGCGGGAAGACTATTATATTCGGTTTATTGATCGGTCTGGAAATACCGTTGCTAAAGTCAATCATCCGCCCAATCAGCGTGATCTCAATTCGACTCAATCGCTAATCCTGATTGCCACGCCCCAAGGCCAATTTTTACAAGCTTCATCCCTGTTGCATACACCGGATCAATTGAAATGGGGCTATGTCCAAGTAGGAAAATCCTTGACAGAACAGGAAAAGGTTCTTCAGCAATTGCAGAAAAGGCTGATTTTCGGTACGTCGATCGCAATGGTTGTTGTCGGAGCCGTGGGCTGGTGGCTAGCGGGTCGATCGATGCAACCTATCTACCAGTCCTATCAGCAAATTCAGCAGTTTACCGCTGATGCAACCCATGAATTACAGACGCCCCTGACAATTTTGAAAATGGCAATCGAGGACTCCTACGAAGAGACCGATGTGGGTGTCCTGCGATCGAATCTCGATATGATCGCTCGTCAAGAATTGCGATTAACTGGGCTAGTCAAAGACCTACTCCTAATCAGTCGCATCGAACAAAAACAAATGACCGCTAATATGGTCGATTATTGTCTGAATGATTTACTCGATAGTCTAGCTGCCGAATTTAGTACGATCGCGGAAGCGGAAAATCTACATTGGATGCCGATCGAATATTTCAGCTCTGCGATTTCAATACGAGGTGATATCAAGCAAATTCATCGTATGGTTAGCAATCTTCTACAAAATACCATTCGCTACACTCCAGAAGATGGAAAAGTGGGCATTAAAGTCAGACAGGACAATCCCCGCTGGATTCAAATCATTGTTTGGGATACGGGAATTGGCATTGCCAAAAGGGACCAAGTGCGGATATTCGATCGCTTCTATCGAGTTCAAAGCGATCGCGCTCGTAGCACAGGTGGAACGGGGTTGGGGCTGGCAATTGTTCAGGCGATCGTCAAAACCCACGGCGGTCGAATCGAGGTGCAGAGCAAATTAAATATCGGCAGTCAGCTCGTTGTTCATCTGCCCTGCAAACCTCGGTAAAGCAATTTACCTGCTAATAGAAGGAGATAAACGAATGGTTTGTAATGGAATATCGGCATTGAGATTGCCTAGCTTGCCACTGGTTTCTAGCTCCCAAATACGATCGTTCCCCATTATTTTCACTTGATTAAGATCGATACTTAGTTTGCTATTTAAAGCAATGGGTTGAGCAAATGATATCTTTGCGACTTGACCTTGTAATTCGATCGTCGCCGGAACGATTTGGCCATTTGCATCTCGGATATCGATCGATCGACTCAATTGCATTCCTTCTTATGTAGTCAATTTCAACTCAGATAGGGTATAGCCTGTAACATGAAGCTTAAAGCTGTATCTAACGGGGGAAGATAGTCCATTAAAAAGTGTTTGCTGTCCCCCTTCAGGATGGGGAATCTTGGATTGAGATGCAGCATAGGCGGGAAGTCCCATACTAATTGTAAGTAAGGTGGCGACTAGCAATGTTTTCATAGTTAAACCTTGTTTGGTAATCAAATCGTTGACATCTATAACTTAAACATTGCAAATGAAATTTCGATGAAATTCTTAAATGATTTCGACAACACCTATCACGCTAAATACCATGCTTCTTGCAAGTATCTAAAGATGAAACGCAGTGCGAATCAGCTTGCAAAATGGTTTAACGGGGAAGAGCGACGGCCCAAAGTTTTAATCCTAACCCCAGCAAGATAAACACCAGTATTTGTGAAATCAGACCTATTAGCATGGTTGCCATGAGCACTTTTCTCCAAAATTCTGATGTCATCATGTTAGACTCCTCAATTTACGGCTTGACAAAATAGACCCCAAAATCATAGAAAATGCCTAGACAAAACTGCCCAACGAAATTGATAGGATGCCAATTGATATAAAGCATAAGAAGCTAAGATAAAATCAAGATGAAATGCAATATTTAGTTACAATTTTGGAGGCTGCGTAATTTTGTGCAGCCATAAATAATCTTTGCCTTCGGGCGAACATTTACTTTGAATCAGTTGATTTGAATAATATAGATTACGACCCGATCGGTCATTACGATGGCCTGATTCAAACCATTCGCCATATGGCTCGTTCACGTAAAGGCCATTTTTGTCATATCCTCGAACGACCATGATGTGCCCAAAACTAGTGAAATAGCCGTGAATAATACAGCCACACCCATTGTCGATCGTGCAAGAATCATTTTAGCGACACGTACTCGACGCCGCTGGCGGGGCTGAAAACGCCGCTGAGTCGGATTATTGCAATATTGAGAATGAGAACGTCGGGTGCGAGCCTGAACGCCTGTGCGCGGGAATTTAAGGTATCAAAAAAGAGTATTATTGACTGGGAATGGCGGCTAGCCGGGGTTAAAACCACGTTATTAATCTATGCACTGATGCAGAAATTTATTGACCTCGTGGTTGAAGGGGATGAATTGTATACCAAGGTCGATCGCAACACAAAGGCATCGGATTCGGAGGGTTGGACGTTGATATTAATGGATCAGAGTAGTCGATTTTTGTGGGAGATGCAATGTGGCCGCAAAAACGAGACCTTATTCAAAAGGGCCTTGAGCGTTCTAGTCAACGTGATCCATCAGACGGAGGACCTGACCTTATTAACGGATGGAGAACGGCGCTATGGCAATATCCTATTTACGATTTGCCATCAAGTGATTCGGGACGGGAAGCCTGGGCGTCCGAAAAAACGACTCAAAAAAGGGGTGCGAGTCCGAATTAAGAATAAGGGGTCAAAAAAGCGGGTGGGAAAGCCTAGAGCGAAGTATCGCTTTTCCTGTAGCAGAGCATTCAGAAACAACGCAGGATATCGAAGATTCGGAGATTCATGCGAATCATGTGGAAGCGTATAATGGGTCGTTAAGACGCAATAATTCAGCATTTCGCCGGAAAACGAATACCTATGCAAAAACGGTGAGGGATTTACAAAGAACGCTAGATTTACAGTGGATTATTCATAACTTTGTCCGCGTTCATTTCACGACCAAAATGGTTCCTGCGGTGAAGATAGGCATTCTGGAAACCGGGCTAAGCTGGGAGGATCTATTTAACATTCGATATGTGGCCTAACCCAGACTAACTATGCGGTACAACCTTCCCAACCTGCGGAACCAGTCCCACGAGATGAGTTGTAATCAAAATTGTTTTACGATCGTATCGATCGGCCAATAGTCCAGCCCAAGGCGAAATTAGAACAAAAGCACTCACGCGCAAAGTAAATGCAGTGGCCAAAAGTTGACCCGCTGCGTTTCCGGCCAAGTCATAGGCCAGCAACGCCAGTCCAACCCAAGTTAAAGCATCACCGAGGAGGTTAATCGTTTGGGCGGCGTATAGGGTCATGAAAGGGCGATTCTGCCACAGCGATCGAGTCATAGTCAATGTGATGCCAAGAAATTAGGGGTGTTCAACAAATAGTAAGCCCAAAAATATGGGGTAGACTGGGTGGCAACACAATCGCAACAATCCAAGAGTTAGGTTACTGATTTAGTACTAACAATGCATCATAATTCCCTATTCAATCGACCTCGCATTAAACTATCGCTTCTGTACGCAGGTGTGATGGGCGGGATTTTGCTGTCCCTAGGCTATGTCACTCATCGGGTGATGGAGAAATTAATTAATAGTACGATCGATCGCGAACTCCACTTAGTTGCGACGACCTTGAACTCTCGACTGATAGCGGGATTACAAATTCCGGGTCAGTTGCCATCGAATACAACCGAGATATTGCCAGAGCTTTGCCTTGCCAATCAACGCTGTCAACCCAACATACAGGATGTTGCTCTCTTAGATTTAGTCCGGGACGATTATTATCTTCAATTACTTAACCTTCAAGGGACGCCGATCGCCGCGATCGCCGAACCGATTTCCAGCCAATCCCAGCCTTAAAGAATCCGACACACTCCTAGACCCGAAAGGTGAAGCCTATTATTTGCATCTAATGCCACTACAGACTCAGAAGGGTCAGCTATGGGGATATTTGCAGGCGGGTCGATCGGTGCAGAAGTTTGATGATTATATGCGGGGGTTGCATTTACTGATTGTGTTGGGTGTCCCCTTTGCGATGTTGATGATTGGTGGAGCGAGTTGGTGGTTAGCCGGACTCGCAATGCAGCCCATTTATCAAGCTTATGAACAAATGCAGCAGTTTACGGCCAATGCGGCCCACGAGTTACGGACGCCCATTGTCTCAACCAAAGCGATTTTAGAAGTGGCCATGGCCGATGAAAACCTTAGCCTGACGGAAAGTAAGCAAACGCTCTCAACGCTGCATCGGCAAAACGATCGCTTAGGCCGATTAGCACAAGACTTGCTCCTGCTTTCTCGTTTAGATGCCGCACCAGCGCCATCATTATGGACCGAAATCTGCCTAAATGATTTGGTTCAAGACTTAGAAGAAGAACTAGCTGCCTTTGCAATGGCGAAGGGCATTGATTTAAGTCGTCAAATTACAATGGACGAGAACCTCTATATCAATGGCAACATTGATCAAATTTATCGTTTGATCCCACATTCCGCTAGTCCAGATTCAGATTTCTAATTAAAACGAAGGCAATGGGTTTGACACGCTCTATCCAGGAAATAATGGCGCAAATAGTTATAGTTTATATGTACTGCAAAATCTAAGATGCAGGCTAGGAGCGGGTTTCATTTTTTAATTATTTCCGACTTTTGGAACTAGCGGAATGTGGGTTTGATCAGTAGTCTAATTAATAATGCGATTCAGTACAACGTCAAAAATGGCAAAGTTTTGATCAAGCTCTGGAAAAGTCAAAGTGAAGCGGTGATTGAGATTCAAGATGACGGTGATGGCATTGCTGCCGCCGATCTGCCTCGCTTGTTTGACCGATTTTACCGGACTAAATCCGATCGCAATCGTCAAACGGGTGGTTCTGGTCTGGGTCTTGCGATCGCTCAAGCGATCGCCCAAGTTCACAACAGCCAAATTCAAGTACGGAGTACGATCGGCCAAGGCAGTACCTTTGCAGTGCGATTTCCCATTTTACGTTAGATCTCCAGCTTGAACTTCGATCACCCCACGAAACATATTCATACCACAGGAAAACTCATAGCGACCGGGGCGATCGGGCATGAATTCGATCGGGGTGATTTGATTTAGGGTGAGCTTTTGGGCAATGCGGAAATTAGGAATCCGGACTTCTTCTAGACAGTTACTAGGATCGCGTCGATCGAAATTTAATCGCACCAGTTGTCCTGATTGCACAACAATTTGACTCGGTTCATAACCGCCATCGACGGTAACAGTAACCGCTTGAATTCCGCCCTGCGCCGTGACTTGACGCGATTTGGGTTTGGCCCGCAAGAACCACCAGAGTTCCAAACCCATTAGTCCCAGACCACTGAGAGTTACGATTGCTTTGTTGATGAATGGCTGCTCGATCGGTTGAAGTTGCCCCGACTTTCCGGCAGAATGCGACATTGAATCCATAGAAGGATTGGGAACATCTGCCGCAATGGTGCCAGAGATTGCTCCCAGTAGAAACCCAAAACCTGTTAATGTGCCCCAAAAAATTGCTTTACGCATGGTGAATGTCCTCCTTAAACTTGTGGTGTTGGCTTGAAGTTCTTCAGTCGCAGGGCATTCGTTACAACTGACACCGAACTTAATGCCATTGCAGCTCCAGCAATCATCGGATTAAGTAACCAGCCGAAGATGGGATAGAGAATCCCTGCTGCGATCGGAATTCCGATCGCATTGTAGATAAAGGCAAAAAATAGGTTCTGCTGAATGTTTCGCATGGTGGCGTGGGAGAGTTGAATTGCAGTAACAATGCCATTTAAATCACCGGAAATTAGTGTGATATCGCTGGCGGCAATAGCCACATCGGTACCCGTTCCGATCGCCAAGCCTACATCAGCTTGGGCCAAAGCAGGCGCATCATTAATCCCATCGCCCACCATTGCGACCCGTTTACCCTCGGCTTGGATAGCTTGAATTTGAGCGACTTTTTGGTCCGGGCGAACTTCGGCCATAACGCGCTGAATCCCAACCTCACGAGCAATGACATCCGCCGTGCGCTGGTTATCGCCTGTGAGCATCACGACCTCTAAGCCCAATTTTTGGAGCGATCGGATGGCATTGACGGACGAAAGTTTAACCGCGTCCGCAATAGCAACGATCGCCGTGATTCGATCGTCTACTGCCAGCCAGACTATGGTTTTCCCAGCATTCTCTAGTTGTTCTCGCTGGGGTTGCAGCGCGTTTGTTTCAATACCTAATTCGTTCATCCAGCGCTGGGTCCCAATCTGGACGCGCTGATTCGAGACGATGCCTTGAACACCGCTGCCTGCGATCGCAACAAAATCGTGGCAATTGATCGGTGCGGCTCCCTTTCTCTGGGCGTATTGCACAGCGGCCTCAGCTAAGGGATGTTCAGAATTACGCTCAACGGCGGCGACTAGAGTGAGGAGTTTCAAGTCGGGTCGATCGGCACCGCTGAGCGTGACAAAATCCGTCACCGTGGGTTTTCCTTCCGTAATCGTGCCTGTTTTATCCAGCACAATGGTCTGGAGTTTGTGGGCTTGCTCCAAACTAGCCGCATCTTTGATTAAAATCCCGTGCTCCGCGCCTTTTCCCGTACCAACCATAATCGAAGTGGGAGTCGCCAAACCTAGCGCACAGGGGCAAGCAATAATCAGCACGCCAACGGTGGTGATTAACGCCAATGTGGGGCTGCCCATTAGGTTATACCAAAGAACAAAAGTGGCGATCGCGATCGCAATAACGACAGGCACAAACCATCCCGTCACTTGGTCAGCTAGGCGTTGAATCGGGGCTTTAGAACCCTGGGCTTGCTGCACTAGTTTGACGATTTGGGCTAGGAACGTATCTTTGCCGATGCGGGTCGCCTGGAATTTAAAACTGCCTGTTTTGTTAATAGTCGCACCAATGACTTCATCACCCACCTGCTTTTTTACAGGTAGACTTTCGCCTGTCACCATGGCTTCGTCGATCGTCGAGTGTCCCTCAATGACCTTGCCATCGACCGGAATCCTCTAGCCGGGTCGCACCAAAATGATGTCGTTGAGGAGTACATCAGCGATCGGAATATCGGTTTCACGGCCATCGCGCATCACCCGTGCAGTTTTAGCCTGTAGCCCAATAAGTTTGCGAATGGCCTCTGAGGTTTGGCCTTTGGCATTATTTTCGAGTAAACGCCCCAACAGAATCAAGGTGATAATCACCACAACGGCTTCGTAGTAGACATCGGGAGCAATGCCT
>ENA-OFCI01001091-OFCI01001091.1-metagenomes-genome-assembly--contig:-NODE-1091-length-13270-cov-3.092622_pt1 | contig 13270 bp, 19 predicted proteins | sample MGYA00153391_OFCI01 | MGnify analysis MGYA00153391
GGCGGTGCGGCGCAAGCGGAAACGTTTGATCCAAGGCGGCGAGCGTTTGAGGTCGTCGCGGGTGCCGACCAATTGATGGGACAGTTCTTCGCGGTAGCATCGCTTGGCACGGGTGGCGTGCTGATCACGGGCGGCTATGGCAGCGCACGCGGCCCGCAACCGTCCGCGTGGTTATACCGCCTCTAGCGCGACGACGCGCTGTGACTCGGCATGGACATGGGCAAAGGCTCGGATGCCAAGGGCACCAAGCAGCATGCGTATCATCGGGACCTCGAGCGCGATCGGTGCATCGGGGTCGTCGAACGGCTGGCTGAGGGGACGCCGTCCGCCGAGCGACTCGTCCGGGCTGCGCCAGCACTGGTGGACAGCGGCGCGGCGTTCCCGTGACGAGATGATCCTTCCCGCAGGACCGTGCCATAGACTCCAGGACGGGACCCGCTGAACGGGGCAGGCGCACGAGTTGGGCCCAGGTGCGGCTGCCGTGGGCAGGTCCACGCCAGCGGCTGGGGTTGTGCCGCAACTCCCATGGGCACCCGGGTCCGCGTTGGACTACCGTGCCCGCGAGGGTGTCGAGGAGAGGCAGGTGTGACACTGCTCCATGCATCGATTCTCAGCCACGACCGAGTCCGAGGCGCTAGTCGCAGCGGATCGCGCAGTCATCTGGGCAGCCCTGACCGACCCCGTGGTGTTGACCGCCCTCACCCCCTTGCTCCGGCACATCGAGGTGCACGACGACGTGTGGCGGTGGGAGCTCACAAGCTTTCCGGTGCTGGGTCTGGCGGTGGACGCGAAATTCACTGAACGAATGCGGTTCACACCCGGTCGCCGCATCGACTTCGGCCACGAGCCAGCCAAGGGTGTTGTCGAGCACGCGGGCGCCGACGGCTGGTACGCACTGGGGAAGGTCCCTGGAGGCACCCATCTGGCCATCAACCTGACCCTCCACGTCGAGCTCCCCCTGCCCCGGCTGGCTGCGCCAGCCGTAGAGCGGGTCATGAAAGCCACGATGGATCGCACCGGAGGTGCCTTTGGGCACAATCTCGAACGCCACCTTGGGCTGAAGTGATCAGATCCGGGCCCGGGGATGCGCCGTGCTGAAGATGAGCGTCTCAACACGGCGGGGGCGCAGCGCACCGCAAGGAATCGTCCTGCGGATCATCGCATCCGTGCCCGACGAGCGGCACCGATGGCCTGTCATAGGACGACGGCGAAACGGTGGCATCACCACCCAGGACATCAAGCTGACCCAGTTGGGGATCAGGGATAGCCAGTGACCGACGTGCCCTCCCACACGACCACCCAAGCAGCGCTGCACCCCAAGCGCTGGAAGGCGATGCCGATCATCGCGCTCGCCGTGTCGATCATCATCATGGACGCGACGGTCGTCAATGTCGTCCTCCCGGTTCTGATCCGCGACATCAACCTGACGGCCTCGGATGCCGAATGGATCAACTCGGTGTACGCCCTGGTCTTCGCCTCACTGCTGATCACGGTCGGGCGGATCGGTGACATCTTCGGACGCCGCCGTCTGCTCATCATCGGCATTCTCATCTTTGGTGTCGCGAGCGTTCTGGCTGCCATGTCGTACTCCGGCACCACGTTGATCGCGGCACGCCTGCTGCAGGGCGTCGGCGGGGCGATGATCCTGCCCGCGACGCTATCCACCGTCAACGCGCTCTTCACCGGACGCGAGCGGGGCATCGCCTTCGCGATCTGGGGCTCCACCATCGGCGGTATGGCGGCCGTCGGGCCCGTGGTCGGCGGATGGCTGACGACCAGCTTCACGTGGCGCTGGGCATTCCTGATCAACATCCCGATCGTGCTGATCGTCCTGGTTGGGGCGTTGCTCTGGGTGCCGGAGACCAAGGACGCTCACGCCGAGCGTGGCGTGGACATCGCGGGTGTGGTGCTCTCGATCGCCGGGCTGGGCGGCATCGTGTTCGGCCTGATCGAGGGGCAGCGGTACGGCTGGGGGACGTCCACCGCACCGCTCACGATCGGCGGCTTCAGATGGACGTGGTCGATCTCGCCGGCGCCGGTCTCCTTCGTTCTCGGAGCACTCACATTGACCGCGTTCGTGCTGGTCCAGCGGGCACGCGCACGCGCACACAAACCTGCCCTGCTCGACCTGTCGCTCCTTCGCATCCGAAGCTTCCGCTACGGAGCCATCGCAGCGCTGATCGTGGCCCTGGGCGAGTTCGGCATGCTCTTCTCGCTGCCGCTGTTCCTCCAGGGCGCGCTCGGCTACTCGGCCCTGGACACCGGCTTGCTCATCCTTGCTCTCGCGATCGGAACCTTCCTGATCTCCGGGGGGACACCACAGCTCACCCAACGCCTGGGCGCTCGCACCGTGGTCCGGATCGGGCTGTTCCTCGAGGCCGTCGCCATCACCGGGCTCGGCCTGAGCATCAGCCTCACCGCGAACGGGGGAGCTCTGGCCGCCTGGCTGTTCCTTTACGGGGCCGGCGTTGGCATGGCCACCGCGCAGCTGACCAGCGTGATCCTCTTCGACGTCCCGGTGCACCAGAGCGGGCAGGCATCGGGTCTGCAGAGCACCGTTCGCCAGCTGGGATCTGCGCTCGGCATCGCCCTGCCCGGCACGCTTCTCATCGTGACCCTGGGCGTCTCGACCGCCAACAACCTCGCTGCGGTACCCGGGCTCGATGGCCCGTCCCATCAGCAGGTCCTGGCGATCGTCAAGGGATCCGCCGGCGCCGCGATTCCCGAGCTCGGAGCGATGCCAGGTGGCCAGGCCGTCCAGGCTGCGGCCGAGTCCGCCATGGTGACTGCCGCACGGATCACGACCCTCAGCGCCGCCGCCGTCATCCTCCTCGGCCTGCTCGCAACCATCGCGATGCCGACCATGCGACGTGAGGACGACGACGACTCTGTGCCTGTCGCTCCAAGAACAGACGCCGCGGCGGAATGATGGCGAGAACGTCGCGGTGCTCGCGCGACCCCGGCCAAATCTGCCCTCGCTGCTGACCCCAACGTGACCCCAGCACCGGGCCATCATCACCAGTCGCCAGCCACCTCTCACCGTCTCCCTGATGGGGGTTGCCGGGCCGACATGCAGCCCGTGGGTCGCCGCATGCGCGGGCCTGCTATCCATAGGCAGGTAGGAGTACTTGCCGGGAAGGGGGCGCTGACGACACGCGCCTACTTCGACCTCTCGGGCCGTTGTCTCCCCAGTCTAAGGGTGGGCTCAGGGGGCTGAGGGGGAAGATGCAGGGCGTGGGAGCCGACTGCGCGGCGCTTTGGCGGATCAGCAGCGAGCGGCGAGCATCCGCGAGCGTTACCAGCGCCGGCCGCAGTCGGAGTCAGTGCCGCATGGAGCATCTTGGCGGTGAAGGATACCGGCCTGGAGCTTGTGTTCAGCGCAGGTAGTCGGCTACGTGTACGAAGCGGTACCCGGCATCACGGAGGGCGGGAAGAGCCGCACGCACACCCTCCGCGGTGCCATGACCCGGGTGGTTCATGTGGCAGATAACAATCGATCCCGGCCGAACCGCCCCCAACGCACGGGCGACCTCTTTGGGGGTGAACGTGGCGCCGCCATCGCCGTTGACGTCAAAGCCAATGACCTGTTCGCCAAGGTCATGCACGATCCGGGTCGCCACGTCGTCATAGTGAGCAGTGCCAGAACGGAAGAGACGCACTGGGTGTCCCAGTAGCCCGAACAGCTTGTGGGCATTGGCAGCGACCTCGTCATAGACCTCACCGACGTTGCGGGTACCGGTGATGCCGTATGCCGACCGGCCGCGCACCGAAAGCGGAAGGTGGCGGGTGCCGTGGTTGGCGATGTCGAAGAGCGGGTCCGTCGCAAGGTCATGAAAGACCGCTCGGTTGGCGTCGACCCAGCGGGCGTTGAGGAACAGCGTGGCCGGGATCTGCTCCTGACGCAAGAATCCGATGAGCGCCGCATCATAGCGATGGCCCCCCGGGCCGCCGCACGCGTCGAAGGTCAGGGCCAGAGCCCTTCCGGCGCCATACGTACGCGTGATGACCCCCGGAACATCCAGGCCCCACGCCTTGGGTGTGACTGCGGCGTAGCGAGACTCGATCTCGGTTCGGGACACCCGCTCACCAGGGTCGCTGACCATCGGAGTCGTGCCGTCCTTCGGCGCAGCTGGCAACGTCGCAACCGAGGTCGGTGTACCCCCGACCCCCGTCCGAGTGGTCGACCTCGGCGCCGAAGGGTTGGTGCCCAGCGGGCTCCCATTCGCCCGAGAATCACCTTCTGGTCTCGCACATGCGGACACCAGGGCGCATAAGCCGGCAGTGAGTACGGCGCGCCGCGTCGTTGACATATTCACTCCCGTCCCGTCTTGCACCGAGTCCATGATCACACCAGGTTGTACCCCTACCGCAACACCGTGAGCCAGTTCGGGGTCAACCCCAAGCCACGCCAGGTGCCGCAGCGGCGCAGGAGCACCCTCCACTGGCTAGAGTCACGGCTCCGACAGTGAAGTTGGCCGATGAGGCGCCTTTGGCACCGCGCCAACGGGACGCCGCGTGGACCCGTCGGCCCAACGGTAGGGGCACCTACGTCGGGAGGCTTGACGGAGCCGGTCCGTCGGAACCAAGACGTTGGAATAGGCGTCTTTCTCTACCCGCCGATTCTTCGGCGATACCGACACGGGCTGAAAGCGAAGCACGCCGAACGCTTCGCTGCGGGACGACTTTTCTGACTCCGCCAGAGCCGGGACAGTTCAGAAAGCCTCACGAGTCGAGCCCTGCTCGTCGGCATGTGCGGTCGTGCGCTAAGAATCGTCCACAGTCCCTGTCGCGGAACGACAACCGGTGATCAAGGACTGCCCTCGGCCGCTGCAGCTATGGTCACCGAAGCGATCGGTTACCAGTGAGACGTTGGCCGTGCCCGGTCGTAGACGGTGTCGCGGTCTAGCCGGCCTCGGTCGGTTTCCATGATCTAGGCGGTGCCGTTCGTCCCGTCCAGCGCGATGCCGATGATGCCCGGTTGGGCGACGCCGGCCGAATCCAGCTGATTCCCACCGAAGCGGGCGTGGTTGCTCTCGACCCGCCCGATTGCGGCCAACAACGCCCAGTCGATGTGGCATGCGGCGTCGGCGGCGTCGACCAAGAATGCCCATTCTTGCGACGACCGGCTGAATTCGCCGATCCTCAAACGGGCTCCTGGCCCGACTGAGGGTTTACTCGCCGACGGCTCCGTCGATCGCTTCGCGAAGGAAGTCAGCATGGCCGGCATGACGGGCGGTTTCCTCGATGAGGTGCAGCAGCACCCACCGGAGGGAGAAGTGAGTCCCGTCGCGTAGCGGCTGCACCGACCGCTGGTCAAGGCTCGTCGCGTCGGATACGACCTGTCGGCTGCGATCACAAGCTTCCCGGTACCGCTGCCGCAACTCCTCCGGCCGAAGATCGGCGGCAGTGCGGAACTCCCAGTCGGGGTCGGTGTCCCAGTCCACACCTACCCATGGATCTCGTTCGGGACGTCCGAGGAACCGCTCCTCCATCCAAGACTCCTCGACCAGCGCCAGGTGGTAGAGCAAGCCGCCAAGAGTGAGATCTGACGGCAGAAGCTTCTGGACAAGCTGTTCGCCGCTCAGCCCGTCGGCCTTGAGTAATACGGTCCCACGCTGGTAGTCGAGGTACTGGCCGAGCAGTTGGAGTTCGGAACCACCAGGATCGGTGTCGATTCGCATGTGAGCATCTTTACAGCAAGGGGGTGACGGCCGCCCGGTCGCCGATTCGTCCGCAGAGGAGACGTCGCCGAAGTTCGTCACTGGCGCAGCAGGTCGCACAGCACCGCGGCCTGACCAATGTCGGGGTTCTTGGTGGCGGTCAGCAACGTCAGCCGGTGTCCGGTGGCCAACTCCCGTAGGTGTTGCAACGCCTCAGCCCGCTCGGGATCTTCAAGCTCGGCACAGTAGCGTCGAGTGAACTCCTCAAACTTTGCCGGGTCGTGGCCATACCACTTGCGCAACTCTGTTGACGGCGAAACGTCCTTGCACCACTCGTTGAATGCCGCCTTGGCCTTACTCATCCCGCGCGGCCAGATGTGATCGACCAGGACCCGCACCCCGTCCTGGTCGTTGGCCTTGTCGTACACCCTGCGACCGCGCACATCCGGCGTGATTGCCACCGCCCAACCTCCTGGCTGACCTGTGCCGCCGGGCAGATGTCCGGTGCTCTAGGGGCGAACCACGAAGCGAACCACTGCTCAGGCTGCTCCAGTCCTCGTCTCACTGCGCGGCCCTCCGAACGCGGGTCAAAGACCGGCCGAAGGCCTCGCCCAAGAGTTCGGCACAACAACCACCCACCTGCGCCGGTCTCGTTGGGATCGCCATTCCATGGATGAACTCGCACCTGACCGGCCCGGAAGATCCATGGGTCTGAGTGAAGGTCGACGCGTCGCCGATCCGGAACATCCTTGGCGAAGGATGAAAATCACGAGCGCCCCACGAACTGTCTCCGTAAGACGATCGGCTTCTGAGACTGCACCGGTGCCTCTACTTGCCGGCGGCGTCCGTCGGCCAAGGTGGCCTGGCGCCAGGCTACCGGGGCCTGTGGGCCGTGAACTTGATGCTGGTGATCTTGCCCTGCACGGCGTCGAGGTCCCCCTGAGCAGGCATGGGCGTGAATTCTGGGCCCGGGCAGCAGGCCATCTCATCCAGCTCGCCTGCGGAGAAGGGGTGCTCGCCCACCACCGAAATATGCTCGAAACCAGCGAGGCGCACCGTCTCGAAGTAGCGCTTCGCCGGGGACGCCCCGCCCACGCACCCCGCCCAGGTGGACTGGAAGGAAGCTTCCAGATCCGCCGCCAGCTCCTGAGCCCACACCACATCCGAGATCGCGAGGCGCCCCCCGGGGCGCAGGATGCGGAACGCCTCCCGGTAGACGGCCTCCTTGTCGGGGCAAAGGTTGATCACGCAGTTGGAGATGACGACGTCGGCGCAGCCATCGGGGAGGCCAGTGTCAGCCAGGTCCGCCACCCGAAGCTCGACCCCTGGGTCGCCCAGGCCGGCCTCGACCAGGTTGCCCCGTGCCTTCTCGATCATCTGGGGCGCAACGTCCACGCCGACCACCCGGCCGGCCGGCCCCACTTTGTGGGCGGCCAGGATGACGTCGATGCCCCCGCCGCAGCCGAAGTCCACGACCGACTCCCTCGCGTCAAGACCGGCGAAGCCGACCGGGTTCCCGCAGCCCCGGGACAAGCTCAGGGCACCCTCGGGTATCAGCGCCAGCTCCCGGGCGCTGTAGAGGCCCAGGTCGGTGGAATAGCCGGAGGCGGGCTGGACCATGGCCGAGCAGCAGGCATCCTGCGACCCCCCGGCCTCGGCGAAGGCTGCGTAACGACTCCGCACCAGGTCTTTGATCTCCGCGATGTTCATGAGTGTCTTCCCACGGGTGACGACAGTGTCCGCGAAAGATCGTATCCCCACCGTCCCCCCACCCGGCAGAGTTGGACGAGCGTAGCCGTCCTCCACGCGGCAGTAGCGGACGTTGTTCGGGAGCGTTGGAATTGTTCGGAGCCAGGGTTGCGTCTCGAAGGTGCGGAACCCTAGTTGGCGATGACGCTGAGCCTGGACGGGGACGACGGCGCGAGGCAGGCCGGCAGGTACGGCGAGGTCAACCCGATCTTGGGACCGCGGCCATCGGGATCGAGTTGCCCCACGATCGTGACCACGACGTGCGGTCCACACCAGTTGGACCAGTCGAAGAGGTTGGCGCCCTGGCTGACGGCGAGCTGCGCGATGGCAGGCGCGCCATCGACCCGCAACGGGCGGCCCGCCGGATCAACAAGGCTTAGCCGGAGGATGTGGCCCTCAACCGCACACCTTCGGCCCGTACTGTCAGTGACGATCGGGGCGATCACGACGGTGGTGTTCGAGCCTTGTGCCATTAGGCGGATCCGCTCATGGGGCGGCGCGCAGTCTGCTTGCTTGGACGCGGAGGCGGACGGGGGTGTGGACGATGAAACGCTCGTCCGGCTTGGTGTCGGGTTCGACGTCGCAGAGTTCACCTGCGACGCGCACGACGAACTCAGGCTGCTGAAGGCCAGTAACGTCGCGGCAACCGCCAACAGTCTCATGCTCATGGGGTACAGAGTGGACCAACGTGGTTGACGTAACAACGGCACTGACAGTTGCACTCCGTGCTTTGACATCCATAACGACGACATTGGTTTGCGCGCTACGTGCCCGGGGCACTGAATCTGTTTGTAGGCGCACATGCCGTGCTGCAGCCTCCCCAGCCCCTCGTTGACGTTCCCGCCCAACCAGCACCCTCTTCGGCTTCCGCCTATCGGCCGATCCGGTGGTGATCAACGAGGGGCGATCTATCCCTTGCTGATCACGACTGCGTCGCGAAAGGTGGGTCTCCACCATGTGGGCGGAGTCGGTTGAGCGTCCACCGCGCCGCTGCTACGCCCTCACACCGGCTGGCGAGCGTGCGCTCCTGGCCTTTACCGCGGACTGGCGTCGTTTCCGTGACGCCGTCGATTCGTTACTACCCCCGACGAAGCCACATGACCAGTATTACGGCAGATCGACTGGTCGATCACGATCTGACCCGGCTGACCGATGCCGCACAAGCATTGCCCGCAGACCCTCGCCCCGAGTTGCTGGCAGAGTTCCGAGAGCACATCACCGCCTCCAGTGCCGAAACGGGCGCCGGCGAAGCGGCCGTCAGGACGATGCTGGACCGCCTCGGGGGCACCCTGATCGTTCCCGGCGGCCCTGGTCTGGCTCGCACGACGCCGCGAGTCCTTGCGACTCGATGCCGTGGGTGGTGTTGGTGCGGCAGTAGAGGGTGGCCAGGGCGATGTGCGCTGTCAGTTCCAACCAACGCAGGAGCACCGGGCGCCGTCAACAGGCGCGCGGAGAGTTCGTCGGTGAAGGTGGGTGGCGTGTGGGCTTCGCCTCGGCGTACTCGAGGCTGTCACGCTCCACCGGGGTGACGACGTCCGACTTGCGCCAACCCGGTTCCGCCATCGGAACCTTAGGCAGTCGACATAGGAGCGACCGGATCTGGCCGCGACGGGTGTGCGATCAGCCGATCTGCGTGCCGATCAGTCCGAGATGGGCTCAGCCCAGCCGGGACGCTTGACGAGGCAAAATGGATGTCCGGCCGGATCGGCAAAAGCTCCTTCGCCGTCCAGCTTGGTCGCGCCGAGACCAAGCACGTGAGGCGTCGCGTCGACGACACTTTCGACCATGATGTCGAGATGTATCTGCTGCTGGACGGCAGAGTCCGGCCAGGTCGGCGCACGATGGCCAGGAGCGAGCTGGAACGCGAGCCCGGAGGTCGTGCTGTTGGCCGCGACGACGACGAATTCGTCGCTTGCGTTCGTGATCGGATGGTCCAGGAGTGCCGCGTATCGCCATGCACAGTGAGCTGGGTCTGATCAGACATGCCCGTGATCAACGGTCGCGCTTTCTGGATGAGCGCCTGGATGTCTTGGGGTTCGAGCGACGCGTCATGAGAGGCCACGCTGGTCCACACCTCGTAGACCCACACCGCCTCGGGCTCGTCGGATGTGCTGATGATGTAGTGGATACAGCCGGGGTTGCGCTCAAGCAGCTTGGCAGCCTGGAGCAGGTAGTTGACGAGGTCATCGCGCCTATCGGGCTGAGCCGGGAACTTGCCGAAGAGTCCGTAGTTCATCCCGGCACTGTATTGGCAGCCTCCGACGCTATTCGCAGCGTTCGGCCCAAAGATCGTGCACTGCGAACAACATCGTCCCCTGCGGCATGAGCTGGTAGGCCTGATCGACCGAGACCGATTTCTGTTGGGCGGTGATCCCCTTGGCCTGTTCGATGACGATCCGTGACTCCAGGGCCCCCTGCAGCTGCTCGCTGAGCTGCTCCTGGTCGTGCAGCTTGCGGGCGTCAGGCACATAACTGGTCGCCACGTCGGCCAAGTCCACGGCCACAGCGATGTCCTCGTCCGACCATTCCCGCGGCCGACAAGCCCACCAAGGTGGTCTAGATCTCAGCGTCCGCGAGCCACTCACCAACCTCGAATGCATCCACGCTCGGCAAGGGCCGGGGTACGTCCCATTCCCGTTGATGGAACCCGCTGTACCTGCGGGTCGTTGCGGGCTGCCCTAGACGTCCACCCCCGCGTCGCCATGCAGATCATGCGACACAACAAGATCGCTGTGACGATGCAGATCTACACGCACATCCCGTCTAATCTCACACGGATGGCTCGCCACCGTCTTGGGGACCAGCTCGAGGCGTTCAAATGAGCAACTGCTGTACGTTGCTGCCGTACTTCGCCTCCAAAGACCACAAAGGCCCTCTTCCCGGATCGGGCGAGGGCCTTTGACCTGCGGTTGTGTCGGTGGAGCTGAGGGGACTCGAACCCCTGACCCCCTCGTTGCGAACGAGGTGCGCTACCAGCTGCGCCACAGCCCCGTGGTGCGGACGAACGATAACACCGCGGCGCACCCAGTCGGAAACGAACTGCGCGTATGCCGTGCGAACGTGCCGACTGTCAGGCTCCGGCGGCTCGGCGGTCCAGAAGGCCGTCGAGCTCGTCGTCGTCGACCAGCCCGTCAAAGCTCGACGGCCGGGCCGGGGCCGGCTCGATGACCGCTGCGGGAGCAGGCTCTGGACGCTCGGCCTTTGCCTTGAGGGTGTAGGTGGGCGGCGGCACCGGGACCGGCGCCCAACCGGAGAGATCTACCTCGACCGGCGACGTTTCTGGCCCAGGGACCTTGCCCCCAACCGCAACCGGAGCCAGCACGATCGGCTCGGACCGGATCGAGGGACGTGCTTCGGGCTGGGCGGCAGGACGGGCAACCCACGGTGCGGGGGTCGCGGTATGTCGGACTGCCGTTCTGGCTCGATGCGCTGAGACCTTCGCCCGGCGAGCCGCTCGATCGGCCAGGGCGGCGTGACGCAAGATGGCGAAGTCGGCAGCCAAGGCGGCGACGGCTGAGGGGAAGCTCCACCAGGGCAGGAACGAAAAGACAGCAAGCGGCGAGACGACGACCACCAGTGACAACGACGCCAGGAGAGAGAGTCCACGGACGCGACGGGCTGACATGGCGGCCAGGGCGCGGAAGCCCCGGTTTGCGCGCACCCCTGCTGGCGAGTGCGATGGAACAGGGAAGGTCGGGGCCTGGATATGTCTCACCACAACCTCCGGACGAGAAGGACGTGCGGGGCTCACGGCATACGAACGCGGTCGCCGCGCTGGCAGGTCGAGATCGGGCAGCGGCACACGGCGCTCCAGGACACGCATCGCATCCGAGAACCGGTCGACGGACCGGGCTGTCGCCAGGTGCTCGCGGCGACGGACCCAGTGCTGCAGCAAATAGGTAGCCCAAATGGCAATGATGACAAGGAAGATGAGACCACTGGGCTGCACGAACATGAGGTTAGAGTGCTCCGCGGCCCTTCCCGTGGACCCGGATCGGTGTGTCGCTGAAGTGACTGGTGTTACGAGTGGTTCCAGCGCTCCACGAGCGAGGAGCGCCCCAGGTCCTCAGTCGTCAACGCGAACGAGCGGTGATCACGCCACTCCCCGGCGATATGGAGATAGCGCAGCCTCATCCCTTCGTCGCGAAAACCCAGCTTCTCGACGACCCGCAGGCTCGCGGTGTTCTCAGGTCGGATGTTGACCTCGACCCGATGCAGCCCCAGCGCGATGAACGCGTGGTCGCAGGCAGCAGCGAGCGCCAATGGCATAATCCCCTGTCCTGCAACGGATTTGGCCACCCAGTAGCCCGCTGACGCGGATCGGAAAGAGCCCCACGCGATCCCGAACAGATGCATCTGGCCAACCAGCCTGCCTCCCGTCTCGATGACAAAGGGCTGGAGCCGGCCATCGACGGCTTCGCGGTCGAACTGCCGAACCAGCTGGCGGAAAGCCAGCCGTGTGGTCGACCGCTCGGGCGAGGTGGCCTCCCACGGCCGCAGCCACTCGATGTTCTCGGCCCTCAGGGTCTCCCACTCGCGTCGGTCCTTGCCGCGCAGAGCTCGAAGGATCACCGGGGCACCGCCGATCCTTCGGGCCGTGACCGTCACCGGCCAGAGGCCGCTGGTCAATGGTCACCGCCGTGCGTCTGCGAAAGAGCATGTGCAACAACAGGTTGGAGCACGGCGAGCCCGTCGCGCACGCCTCCGGTCGAACCCGGCAGGTTGATGACCAGGGTCCGACCCGCCAGACCGCTGACGCCACGGGACAACATGGCCGACGGTATGCCGGCCTGCACGCCTGCCGCTCGAATCGCCTCGGCGATGCCGGGTACCAGCCGCTCCACGACTCGCCCCGTCGCCTCGGGTGTGCCATCGGTGGGGGTCAGGCCCGTGCCGCCCGTGGTCACGACCAGTGCAGCGCCCGTCGCGATCGCCGCGCGCAGGGCCACCTCAACATCGGGACCATCGGGAACCACAACAACATCGCCAACCACCAGACCCCACCCCCGAAGCGCTTCGACGATGATCGGGCCCGACCGGTCCGGGTAGACGCCTGCGGCAGCGCGGGTCGAGCAGGTGATGACCACAGCTGAGCCTTCCACGGTCATGTCTCAGCCCAGTCCCCCGAGCGACCGCCGGCCTTGGCCGTGACATGCACGTCGGTGATCCGCCCGTGCTTGTCCACCGCTTTGACCATGTCGATCAGCGCCAGCGCCCCTACTGTCACCGCGGTGAGCGCCTCCATCTCCACGCCGGTGCGGCCGGTCACCACGGCGGTGCATTCCACGCGCAGGGCATCGGGGCCATCTGGTTCAATGGTAATTTTGCAGTCGTCCAGCCCCAACGAGTGGCAGAGCGGAATCAATTCCGACGTGCGCTTGGCCCCCATAATGCCCGCTAAAATGGCCGTGTGAATAACCGGCCCCTTGTGCGAGGGCATTTCGCCGGCTTGCACGCGGCCCAACAGATCGGTGCCCAACACCACGCGGCAGTGGGCGCGGGTGGAGACCCGACGCTGCTCTGGGAGAGCATCGGGCTGGCGGGGCGGATCATGGCGATCCACGTGCAGGTCGGCGATGTGGTGCAGGCCGGTGCTCCGCTGGTCGACCTCCTCAGTCCGGCTTATGTCGACGCGCAGAACCTGTACCTGCTCAAACGTGCGGCGGCCCAAGCGGCTGCGTTGTTGGTCGAGTCCTCGTCTGCCACCCTGGCCCGTGGCCAACAGGCCGGTGAGGGCATCTCTGGCGCTGAGCTCAAGCGTCGGGAAAACGACGCCAAGCAAGCCGCGGTCGTGAAACTGGTGGCCGATGCGGAACTGGCTGGGGCGCTTGGATCAGTGCGCCTGCTCAGTCCGGGTGCGG
>ENA-OFCI01001092-OFCI01001092.1-metagenomes-genome-assembly--contig:-NODE-1092-length-13269-cov-7.138717_pt1 | contig 13269 bp, 12 predicted proteins | sample MGYA00153391_OFCI01 | MGnify analysis MGYA00153391
CAGCACTGGCCGGTCAGTTGATCGTGTTCGAGACGCTGGCCGCACTCAGTTATGCGTTCGTGCTGCGCAAGCAATGGCCGCAGGTCGAGACGCTGATCGGCGTGGCCCTGCTGATCGCGGGCGTGGTGTGGGCAGTGCGTACGCAGCCGGCCGAGGCGGGTGCCGAGGCGCATCCAAATTGACCCGACGTTCCGCAACGGCTCGAACCTGCCGCGTGCCAAGTTTGAGCAACTGCTTGCGACCCGTTGCGGGCATCTCAATCTAGCAAGAGCAGACATCCGATCACGGCAAGAGTCGCGAACTTGACTGCACGGGTCGCGGTTTACCCATCCCGCCCTCGGCACAGACCACACCCAGTCGCGGGACGTGCCCTCGGCCACCTTTTCGTAGACGTCCACCAGCCGCTTGGGCGGCATGGCTACTGCAGAAAACGCCTCGCCAGTCGACGGGTATCGGCTTGGCGACCATGTTCATGTTCAATTCGCCTGGGCTTTTCATGGTTCGTGACCTCAGCCTCAGACGACGGCTTTGGTCACCCCGTCATGCCCCAGCGGCAATGGAAAAGTGCGTTTGAACGGCCTATCCGTTCAACAGATGCTGGGGGGGCTGTCGGCCGAGCCGATGCTGCGCCGCACCGCGCCGGGCCATGCGCCGCGGCCCGAGCACCGGCCGCACCGGAGCGCCTATGTCACCGGCATCGCCACGCCGGACGACGCCTTCCTTGCCGTCACCCGATGGGAGGACGGCGCCGAGAGCATCGCCTACGGCTTCATGACCCGCGACGGCGTGACGGCCGACCTCGCCGCCGGCCTGCGGCTGCTCACCGAGCACCGAGCCGGCCTGGAGCTCATCCGGCTCGCGCTGACCGACCTCGGCTCGCCGTACGTGCACGCTCTGGATCTGGTCCGCGCGGTGCTGCCCGAGCTGAGCGCCCGGGACCTCGCCAGGGCGATCGAGCTCGCCAGCACCGGGCCGCCGGCCGAGGAGGTCGGTCTCGAGCCGTTCGCCCCCCCGGAGTACATGGGCGCCAGCGACCTCACGACGGCCCGCCGATGAGCGCCACCGACCTGGTTCTCTACATCGTCGTCCCGTACGTCAGCATCGTGGTGTTCATCGGCGGCCACGCCTGGCGCTACCGCTACGACAAGTTCGGCTGGACCACCCGCTCCAGCCAGCTCTACGAGAGCCGGCTGCTGCGCCTGGGCTCCCCGCTGTTCCACTTCGGCATCCTCGCCGCGCTCGGCGGCCACGTCATGGGCCTGTTCGTCCCGAAGTCCTGGACGGAGGCCGTCGGGTTCCACGAGACGGCCTACCACGCGATGTCCTTGACGCTGGGCGTCATCGCGGGCTTCGGCACCGTCGTCGGCCTAGGCATCCTCATTTACAGACGGCGCACCGTCGGGCCGGTGTTCAGCGCGACCACCCGCAACGACAAGGCCATGTACATCGTCCTGTCGGCCACCATCCTGGCCGGTCTGCTGACCACGGTCCTGTCCAACCTCACCGGGCACCCGCACGACTATCGCGAGACCGTGGCGCCGTGGCTGCGGTCTGTCCTGCTCCTGCAGCCCGACACCAACCTCATCAAGGCTGCCCCGTTCGGCTTCCAGCTGCATGTCCTGCTCGCGTGGGGGCTGTTCGCGTTCTGGCCCTTCACCCGGCTGGTACACGTCTTCTCCGCACCCGTCGGCTACCTCAACCGGCCCTACATCCCCTATCGCTCACGCGCCGAGAGCCAGCTCGGGCTCCGGCACACCCCCCGCGGCTGGGACCGCCTCGGCGACAACGACCGCCCGCAGGCCACGAGGGCACGACGATGACCGGGGACGTCGTCGATGCCGGCGTCACCGTGCCGGCCCGCCCATGACTCAGCTCAACTCTGCAGAGCGCCCAGCCCGTGGTCCAGTAGCCCTTCAAGCAGCGGCAAGTACTCGGCGTTGGCTCGCCGGGGCTGGCGCATGCTGACGGCTTCGTAGTACAGGGCTTGCATGACGGCCCGGGCTGCTTGCAGGGCGATGCGCTCAGGAGTAGCTGCTCCCCGGTGTTCGAGGTAGCCGTCGATGAGTCCTCGGGCTGCGCACCGTCCGTGCTCGCGTCCTGGGCGGCGCAGGCTGCGGATGACGAGTTGAGCTACGCCGTAGCCGACGTCGTAGGCCGACTCTCGAGCGGCGACGGTGTCGAGGTCGATGGCGATGACGAGGACGCCCCGGGCCTGCTCGTGCACGAACAGGTTGTCCGGGTGCAGGTTGCCGTGGCTTGGGACTCGCGGTTGCGGCGCGGCCAGCTCCTGCAGGAGGTGCTCTCCGGCGGCCCGCACGCGGGCAGTGTCTACGGCGCCGTCCTGGAGCAGCGCGCCGAGCTGACGCTGCGTGTCAGCGGGCCCTCGTCGGGTGCCTTCCGGCAGGTGGAGCGGCTGCCGCTGGAGCGTCGCGACCCACCGCCCGACCGCGTGCGCCGCGCTGACGCCCTGCTCTGTTCCGACGGTCCGCCGCCAACTCTCCCCCGGCGCGCGTTCGCACAGCAACGCACCTGGGCGCACCCCGTGAGTGAGGGCGACTCTGTCGAGGGCGGGGGCGCACATCCCGAGCTGCTCCAAGCGCCGGCCGACGTCGGCGGCCCAGGTGCCGTCGCCTTCCTCGTCATCCGGCCGGTACTGCTTGAGCACCATCGGTTGGGGCCGCGTCCCGTCGGCGGGGCGCACGAGCATCATCGTGATCAGGGTGCCGCGCCGGTCGTGGTGCTCCTGCTCGATGACGTCGGCGGCGGGCCAGGGCAGCAGGCTCTCGATCATGTGGCGCTCAGGAGCTTGCTCATCTCCCGGTAGGTGCCGGTACGGGCGGCGAGTTCGTCGTGGCGGCCGGTGTCGATGACCTGGCCGCGCTCCAGGACGTAGATGCGGTCAGCGTCACGCAGGGTCGACAGTCGGTGGGCGACGACCAGGACGGTGCGGCCGGCGGTGAGTCGAGCCAGGCCCTGCATGACGAGGTCCTCACTCACGGCGTCCAGGCCGCTGGTTGCTTCGTCGAGCACGACGATGGGCGTGTCAGCGGCCAACGCCCGGGCGATGGCGATGCGTTGGCGTTGGCCGCCCGACAGCGACGTGCCGCGCTCGGACACGACGGTGTCGTAGCCGTCGGGGAGTCGGAGGGCGAATTCGTCGACGTAGGCCGCTTCGGCGGCCGCGAGCAGTTCCTCGCGGCTGGCGTGGGGCGCGCCGAACCTGATGTTGTCCAGAATGGAACCGCTGACGAGCAACGGGTCTTGCTGGACGACGGCGACCTGGCTGCGGACGCTGCGCAAGGTAAGGCCGCGTACGTCGTTTCCGTCGAGCAGGACGCGCCCGGCCGTGACGTCGTACAGCCGCGCGATGAGGCCGGTGATCGTGGACTTGCCGGCACCGGTGGTCCCGGCCAGGGCGATGACTTGACCAGGCAGCGCGAGCAGACTGACGTCGCGTAGTACGGGCTGGTCCGGTGTGTATCCGAACCACACGCGTTCCAGCTCGACGCGCCCGGTGAGCGCGGGAGCGTCGACGGCGTCAGCGCGTTCCGCGACCACCGCTTGGCTGCCAAGGATGTCGTCGATGCGCTCCGCGCTCGCCTGACCCTTGGCGATCGTGGAGGAAAGCCTGGCGAGAGCTCTCATGGGTCCGTACAACTGCTGGAGGTAGGTGAGCAGGACGAGCAGCAGACCCAGGCTCAGCTCACCACGAAGGACCAGGGCCGCACCGAGGAACAGCACAGCGGCCCGCCCGAACTGCCCGACGATGTCGATCGCGGCGGGCAACCGGGCCTGCAGGTCCACTTGGCGCAGCCCAGCCTGCAGCCGGGCGTCGCTGTGTCCACGGAAGCGGTCGAGCCCCCGGCGCTCTGCAGCGAAGGACTGCACGAGCCGGATCGCTGACAGGGTCTCGTTGACGTGGCTGGCGACGTGACCCTCGTGCTTGCGGGCCTCGCGCGATGCCTGCTTGATCGCCGTCCGGTAGTGCCGTACTACCGCGTACAGCAGGGGGGCAATGACCAGCACGACCAGCGCGAAGGCGGGCTGGACGAGGAGAGCGACCAGCAGGATGCCGATCAGCAGCGCGACGTTCGGCACGAGGGCGCCGAAGCCGGCTACGAGAAGCCCTTGGACGGCGTTGACGTCGCCGGTGAGCCGGTTCGCCAGGTCGCCCACGCGTTGGCTGTCGTGGAAGGACAGCGACAGCCGTTGCAGGTGAGCAAAGATCGCGAGCCTCAGGTCGGCGATGATGCGTTCGCCGACGCCTTGCAACAGGAGGGAGGACAGATAGGTACCGAGCGCCACCAAGGCGGCCAGCAGCACAAGGGAGAGCGAACAGACAGCCAGCAGCCCGTAGGTGCTTGAGCGCAGCGGGCCGACGAGTTGGGCCAGGCGGCCGGTGGGCTGCTTGTGCGCCAACACGTTGTCGACCACGACTTTGAGCGGCCACGGCAGCGACAGCTCCAACGAGGACACGACCAGAACCAGCAGGCCACCGAGCAGCAAAGGGCCGCGGTAGGGCCGCAAGACGCTCCGGAAGCGCCACAGCACACTCAGCACGCGTCGAACCCGCGATGGCGACCCGGTGCGGGGGCTCGATGGTGGGTCACAGCGGCGATGCCGTGAGGCGCGGGCATGGGTCTCCGTACGGTCCGGGGCGGCGCACATTCACCCGCAGTTTCACTCGGCGTGCACGAATCGGCAACCGCGTGTTCACATACAGTGACCTTGCACCTCTCGGATGGAGCCGCGATGAGCGTGGACCTGTTGAGCCCCGGCCGCGTTCATGCTGGGGGCCACGCCCACATGGCTGAAGCCGCGCTGCGCGCGCTGTTGCAGCGGGCGGTCCCCGAACTCGCCACCGGGCTGTGGTCGCTCGAGCAGGCGCAGCCGCTGCTGACCGTGATGCGCCGCAGCCAGCGCTTCACGTCCTGCTCGGTCGCCTGGACCGACCATGTGCAAGGGATCATGAAAAACGCGCAGCTGGTCATCAAGCAGGACCGCAGGTGCGAGTTCTACTGGGCGGATCGCGCCGCGCGCCTGCTGCACCAGGGCTTCGGGGTGGGCGCGAGGTCCCAGGTCGCGGCCCCGTTCGGGGTGTGTGCCCCGGGTGTTCTGGTCTGCGAGCGCGTCCCAGAAATGAGCCTGCTGGCCACGCTGCTGGCAGCTGAGACGCCGAGCGTTGCCGGGTCGGCAGCGGAACAGGCCGCGACCTGGGTCCTGGACCTGCAGGCCTTAGACCTTGCCCTGCCCGCATCCAACGGCCGTGGTCTGGACGCCTGCGCGCCGCAGCTCGTCGAAGTGGCTGCCGTCGCGGGGCAGGCCCACAGTCGCGAGTTGTCCCGGCTTGCTCAGTTGCTGCAACGAGCGGCGCACGACGACCGAGCAGGAGCGGTGCAGCTGGTCGCGAGCCACGGGGACCTGCACCCGGCGAACCTGTTCGTAGCCCCTGGAGCCGTGACCGCGATCGACCTGGACACCGTCGCCGCCCGGGAGCCGGCGTACGACGTGGGGTACGCCGTTGCGCACCTGGTCATCACGCCGTGGCTGGCCGGCGGTCCGATCCAGCACGCGCTGACCGCCTCCGGCAGGTACTGGGACACCTACCGATTCGGCGCCGGCCCTGCGTCCGACCGGCGCGTCGCCGTGCAGGCGGCCCGAGCCCTGGTGCAGAGCCTGCACTTCGAGCTCGTCACGTACCGCACCAACCGGTTGGACCTCGTGGGGCCTTATACGGCTGGCGCGCTCGCCCTGCTCGACCACGGCCGCGTTGGTCTGGAGGTGCTGGCCGACCTGGCGCAAGACGTCTCGTTGCTGCCGGCGGCGGCGGTGTGACCAACGTGGTGATCGTGCACCACGCAAATCAGCTCCTGATCACCGACGGGTACGCCGACCGCGACGGGATCACCCCCGTCGCCGACGCCGTGGTGAAGCTGGTAGACCTGCATAGCGAGCACGGGGTCCCGTGCTCGCTGCACCTGTCCGGGACACTCATCGAGGCCCTCGCCTGGCACCGGCCCAGCGTCCTCGATGCCGTCCGCTGCGAAGCGGCCAACGGCCTGCTCGAGCTGGTGGGCGGAGCCTACGGCGAGCCGGTGCTGCCGCTGCTCAGCGACCGGGCCATCGCTCGCCATCTGGACCTCACCGCGCACGTCATGCAACGGCACCTGGCTGCCGTGCCGACGAGCGCGTGGGTACCCGAGCGGGTCTGGCACCCCCGACTTGGTGCGCTGCTGAACGCTGCTGGGTACGCACGGGTCGCTCTGGACGATCGACTTCTCCTCGACCCCGCCGAGCGTGCCGCGTTCGATGACCTCGGTCCGTGGCAACACCGCCCACAGTCCCTGGACGCCGCCCTGTGCCGTCCCGTGACAGACGCCTCTGGTGTCGTCGTTGCCCCGATCACCGCGGCGCTGCGCTACCTGATCCCACCGCGCACCCCGCAGGACCTCGAACTCCTCGGCAAGCTCGCGGCTCGGTTGCCCGACGATTCGGTCCTGGTGTACGCGGACGACTTGGAGCGCACCTGTGGCGTCGCGGGCTGGGAGCCGGCGCTGGACCGCTACGCCGAGTTCATTGCCTGGGTCGCTGGTAGCGCTCGGCTGACGGCGGTGCGCATGGACCAGCTGCCGCCGCCCGATCGGACTGTGGACGTGCAGGCCGGTACCTATTACGAGTTGGCCCACGCCCACGGCGCCGGCGAGGATTACACCGACTGGGCCGCGGACCCGCGCTGGGCACCGTCAGCGCAGCTCCTGGCACGAATCGAGCTCGCTGTCGACGACGCTCCACAGGATGCCCGGTCGACGCAGCTCGCGGAGCGGCTGCTGTTGGTAGGGCAGCACGAGACGGCGTGGCAGGACCTGGTCGAGGGCGGTGGCCGCGCGCCTGCGCCGTGGGCCTGTGCGACGGCGGCCCACAGCCGTGACGCCCTGCCAGTCCTGCACGCCGGCCGGTGGGCCCGCGCAGGTGGCTGCGCACCAACCGCGCTGATGGTGGACGTCGACGGCGATGGCCGGCAAGAGATCCTGCTGGCCGACTGGGACAGCTGGTGTGTCGTGTCTCCCGAAGCCGGAGGCCGCGTGACGCTGCTCGCCGTCCGTGAAGGCCACGAGATGCGCCTCGTCGTAGGCAACCCACTTGACCACTGGAATTTCCAGACCGAGTCGCATCGCTACATGCACGTCCCGGCCGCTCATCCCGGCGCATTCACCATGCATGACGAGGAAGACGCGCCGTGGGAGGTGACGCTCCCGGAAGCCGACGATCAACTGACCCGCGTTATCTTGACTCGCCCGACAGCTCGACGCGTCGTCGGTCTTGCCAGCGGCCGGCTGCTGCTGTGCTCAGAGACAACGCATCCAGTGACGGTTGAGTCGCACTTGAGTCCCGACCACCTCCAGGCTGTCGAGGACGGCTCGAGCAACACGACAATCGACCATGGTCCCGGCTGGGCCCGCATCCGCGACGCCCAGCACGCAACCTGGTGCGGCTGGGACATGGACGGCGCTGCCGCAGCACCCCGGGCACGGTCTGCGCCGCACGGGATGGTGGTGGCCACTCGCGGACAAAGACACTTCGACCTGGTGGTCGGTGTGGGCGGCCTTCCTCCGCGCATCGATGCTGAACTCGCCCGCCTACGCGAGCACCTGCACGCCGCTGCGCTCGTCACACCCAGCAAGGACCAGTCCACGCCTGATGGCACGCTCCGCTACCCGGTCAGCCAGCATTAGCCCCAGGCACAGGTATTGTGCACGTTCAAGGGGGGCATAGGGCTGGCAATAACAAACTATTTCAAGGAGAAATATGTTTCGTTCGTCCGACACCGCCCATGCCGTGAGCACGCCCGCTCGATCTCGATCCCGCGGCTTGCCTGCGCGCTGTGTCGCGGTGCTGGTCCTCCTGCTCGCCACCTGGGGACTGCCCGCTGTCCAGCAGGCCGGTCCCTTCGCGCCGGCGGTCGCGCACGCTGACGACGGCGACAACAACGGCCTGGGCACGGCGAGCCAGGTCTCAGGCTCCGGAGAGTCGGGCCCTGATGTCCCTAGCCCCAGCCCCAGCAGCCCCAGCACGGACCAGCCCACCGCGCCCACGAACCAGCCGGCAGCGGGAGAACCTGCCCGGCACGCAGCCGTCGAACAGCACCCTGTCGAACAGCACCCTGTCGGACAGGCGCCGACCGGCCAAGCGCACGCGGGACCGGCGCAGGCACCGGTCCCACAGATCGTCGTAGGTCCCCGAGCATCAACGCAGGCGCACCCCACTGAGGATGCGCACCAGGTAGAGCCCGCCAAGCGCGAACAGCCCTCAGCGGTGACTTTCCGAGTCGAGCAGCGGCCGGAGCAGGGCGCTAACCTCGCGGCTGCGCTCGTCCCTGACCTCCCGCAAGAGACCGTGGGCCGAGTAACGCTTCTGCTTGGCGCTGCCGCCCTCCTCGCGCTTCTTTCGCTTTACGTCGCGGCCTACCGAAAGGCTTGCGGGCTGCGCACCAACTAGTCAGCCGTGCGGCTGTTGCGGCCCTAGCCCTGATCTTTCGTGACCTTGCCGGCCGCGGTGCTCCGGCGGCGCTGGCCCGCTGTTGGAGAGTGATTGTGTCGTGTGGGTGTGACAGTTCGCCCGAGGTCGCTCGGGTGGCGTCGGTTCCACGGGCCGGGGTGATGTCGTCGGGACGGGGCCTGGTGCTCAGGTGGGTGCGGGCAGGCCCCGCAGCGTGGTGATGATGGTCAGGAGCAGGTCGGTCCAGCGGCCGGTCTGGTTGAGGTGCAGCACAAGGCGTCGGGCGGAGCGGGCGAGCCGGCCGGCGACGGAGAACAGCCGCAGTCGCAGGCGTTTGGGTTCCCACCGTCGGGCCGGGTGGTCGTGCAAGGTGAGCATCTGGAGCCAGGCGGTGAGCTCGCAGGCAAGGCTGACGATGGCGCACCAGATCTTGTTCTGGGCGGTGTCGTGCAGGGGGAGGTTGGTCAGGCCGGTGTCTTTGGCGTTGCGGATGCGGTCTTCGCAGCGGGCCCGCCGGCGATGGCGCAGCTCGAGGTCGGCGAGCTGCCCTCGGGCGGTGTTGGTGGCGAACGCCGTGACGCGTAGACCGTCGGCGTCGGTGAACCGCAGTTGCGCGCCGGGGTGTGGGCGTTCCTTTCTCGCGATGACCCGCATGCCTTCGGGCCAGCCGGTCAGGTCGAGCAGCCCGGTGAGCTCGGCGACCCAGGCGCCGTCCCGGACGTTCTCCTCGCTGTCGTAGGCGACCTGCCACACGTCTTTGGGGAGCCGTGCCAGGAGTTTCTCGGTGTTCGCGGGTAGCCCGAACCCGACGGAGTAGGACAGCCGCTGGGTGGTCAGCCAGTCCAGGACCTGGTGCGTGGCGCCGGCGCCGTCGATCCGGACCAGCACCTTGCGGCCCGGGCGACGGCCGCTCTGGTGGCCGGGGAGCTGACGCAGCGCCTCGCGGAGCACGGTGATGTGGTCGGTGGCGGTGTTGCTGCCGGCGTTCCCGGGCCGCAGCAGGACGGCGAGCGGCTCGCCGGTGCCGTCTGGGCCGTGGTCGGCGAACGCCCACAACGGGTGGTGCCCGAAGCCGCGCTTGAACGTCGGCCGGGCGTCCTCCTTGTCGCTGTGTGAGGTCACCAGCGTCGCGTCGATGTCCACCACCAGCGGGCGTTCGGCGCTCATCTTGTGGTCCGGGGCGTGCGTCCCGGCGAGCTTCCAGACCGCCGCCCGAGCGGTCGCCCGGGCGCTGTTGATCGCCGCCAGGGCTCGGGGTGCGTCCGCAGCGAGGGCGTCGATCGTGCGCGAGACGGTCGGGTCGGACGCGACCGGCCCGTAGACGCCGGGCTCACCGCGGAGGACGGCGATGTCGGCCAGGCAGTCGCCGCCTAGCGCGAGCGTGACGGCCAGGTCCAGCAGCACCTTCGCCGGGTCGTGCACCGCTCGCGGCGCCCGCCACGGTTCGAGTGCGCGGCTGAGCCGCCGGTCCAGGCCGCTCACCCGAGCGGTCTCCAACAGGGCCACCCCGCCGGCCTGCGACACGACGCCACACGCCGCCGCGTCGACCTGGACAGTCGGATACAGCCCGGTACGCTTCTTCACCTGGAAGGTGCTCCTCGATAGGCGTGATGTTGACCCTCGACAAGTCACATCTTCGCCGGTCAGGAGCACTTTCAGTTCAACGACACTAGCAATCTCACCGGGGTACGTGAAAGCCCCGGGTTAACGCCGGGGTCATCGCCGAGACCACCGAGACGGCCACACTCATCGACGCCCCCCGCCAGCCGTGTCACCTACGGATGCGGTGCACCTCACCGGCATCGTCGTCAGCGCTCCCGGGGCTGATAGCCAGTTCACCTACCGCTGCGACGCACTTGCTGGCGCCAGCAACTACTACGCGAAGGCTCTGCCCGATGGGTCGGACTTCAACTCAGGCCCGCCCCTACCTGTCAGGCTGGCGTGAGACACCCGGGAGCTACCGGGTTTCACCTTGTAGGGCGTAACAGGAGCCATGTTCGTGACCAACAGCAAGACAGTCCAAGATCCTGACGATGGGGTCGATCCCGGCCAGGTCGGTGAGCAGCCAGACCCGGCGGCGCGTCCGGTTCGTCGCACCTTTACCGCTGAGTACCGCGCCCAGCTGGTCGCCGAGTACGAGGCGGCGCCGCATGGCCAGAAGTCCGCAGTGCTTCGCCGGGAAGGGCTGTATCACTCGACGGTCCGGGAGTGGATCCAAGCCCGGGACGCGGTCGTGCGGGAGGCCGCGCGGCCGACCCGCAGGCACGGGGGTAGCGCTGGTGTTGGCGGCACCGACGACGCGGGCAAGCTCCGTGCCGAGAACGCCCGGCTGACCCGTGAACTGGCGAAGTCGCAGGCGGTGGTGGAGATCATGGGAAAACTGCAAGGGCTCTTGGAAACGATCTCCGAGTGTCCGGATGCGGCGAAGAACTCGACGCGACGATGAGTGCCACCGTCGACGAGCTCCGTGCCGCGGGCCTGCCGGTCCGGACGGCGTGCGCCCTGATCGGGCGCGCCAGAGCTACCCACTACCGGCACGTTCGCGGCCCGGTCCTGGGACCCAAGCCGGCCCGCGCGCCGGCCCAGAACGCGCAGGCGCTGAGCGTTCCAGAACGCCTGGCGGTACTCGAGCTGATCAACACACCGACCTACGCCGAGCACTCCATCGGCCAGATCTACGCTCGGGAACTCGACGACAACCGGTACTGGTGCTCAACCTCCAGCATGTATCGGATCGCGCGGGCGGCCGGGCAAAGCCGGGAACGCCGCCGCCAGGCCACCCACCCGGCGAAGGTCAAACCGCAGCTGCTCGCCGACGGACCCTCACAAGTCTGGACGTGGGACATCACCAAACTGCGCGGCCCCGACAAGGGGATCTTCTACCAGCTGTACGTGCTGATCGACATCTACTCCCGGTACAACCCGTCCTGGATGATCAGCCCCGTGGAGGACTCGCTGCTAGCCGCGGACTTCATCGAAGAAGCCATCGACCGCAACGGCGTCGCGCCGCACACCGTGCACGCCGACCGCGGTACCTCCATGACCTCCAAGCCGGTGTCGGCGCTCCTGGCCGACCTGGGCGTGACCCGCTCACACAGCCGCCCCCGCGTCAGCGACGACAACCCCTACTCCGAAGCGCAGTTCAAGACCCTGAAGTATCTGCCGAACTTCCCGGCCCGCTTCGGATCCCTCGCCGATGCCCGTGAGTTCTGCGCCGGGTTCTTCCACGAGTACAACTTCGTTCACCGCCATTCCGGGATCGCCTGGCACACACCAGCATCGGTGCACTTCGGCACCTCCGACGAGATCGACCAGGCCCGCCAGAACACCCTCACCGCCGCCCACCACGCCCACCCCCAGCGGTTCGGTCGCCGGCCACACCCCCCGATCATGCCCACCCAGTTCTGGATCAACGAGCCCGTGACCCAGCCCCAAAACAACTGACCATCAATGTCTCATTTGACTTGACAGATACCGCGCTGACCTGCGACGGCACGACACACGCCGCCGGCGGCGGCTACATCTGGGACTCCAACGACGCCTGAACAGTGGTCACGGAGATCGTCACCCTCACCGCCGCACACGGCGACCCGTCCAAGTCGACCACCCGGCAGCTCCGGCTCGCCAGCGACACCGGCACCGTCCAGCAGCCCAATCGAAGCGGCAGCACCGACTTCGTCGTAGCCCGAACGGCGCGTTAAAGCGTCGCCAGACGGCAGGGCTCCAGCAGCTACGCCGGCGGACGCTCGATGTCGGTGCCCCACAGGCTGCCCTGCCAGCGACCCTGCACGTCGAGGGTCCGGTAGGCCCGCGCCGACAGCCGCGCCTCGTCGCGTTCCGTGGTCAGCCAGTGCAACGACAACTCGGACTGCACGCCCCACAGGGCACGGCGAGGGGATGGCCTCTTGGTTTCCCCCGACGGGTCCTCCTCGGCCACGGGCATGTCGGGGGCGCCGTGGGCCGTGTGACGTGCACCGTGCCTCACGGCCAGGCTGGTGATCACGACCGTACGCGCTCGGTCGTAATTGACCGCATGCTGCTCGAGCACCTGTGTGGCCGCGCCGGCCTGGCGCAGGATGCTGAGCAGTATCAGCGTCGGCGTGACCCGGGTATGACCGTGCTCGAGGGCTTCCCGGAGCGAGATCTGGACCGCGCGAGCCACGGCCGGTCTGCGAGGCCCGGTGTCAACGGCAGCCGGAGTCGCCTCTGCAGCGGCCGCCCTGTAGTTGCTCATCGAGCTGGGGCAGGTCGGCGCCGACCTGTTGGAGAAGGTCGGTCAGCGGCGGGAGCCGCCGAGGACGAGCGCCCGCACCACGTCGGTGATCTCCATGCTGGTGACGCGGGCTCCGGCGGACAGATGGGTGCGCTTCACCTACGCCCTCGTCAGCTTCATCAGCTTCCATCCGCTGATCAGCACCACCTCCCGACAGCGGACCCAGATAAGGACCGCCACTGACCGGCGCCTCGCACGGTGGCGACGCCTGCACGGGCGGCTTCACCTACAGCTCAGGGACGCGCTGATCGTAGAGATCAGCCTCAAGGGCTACGCGTCACGCGGTCCTCGACAACCGGCAGCTCGACCAGCACCGGCGCGTTCACAGCTCAGGTGGGCCACCGGGACCTCCTGATGGGGACAAGTGGCAACCAGCGGGGGTGAGCCGAGGGAGCCTACGAGCCTGAGAAGTCCGATGTAGTCATCACTCGGCGAAGAACTCGCTTGTCCTGAGTCTGGTGGCAGGGTCCGCCCCCATCGGTGCGGGTCACCGCAGAGCA
>ENA-OFCI01001095-OFCI01001095.1-metagenomes-genome-assembly--contig:-NODE-1095-length-13225-cov-3.296052_pt1 | contig 13225 bp, 11 predicted proteins | sample MGYA00153391_OFCI01 | MGnify analysis MGYA00153391
GCCGATGCCCCACTTCTCCAGCGTTCCGGGGCGAAAATTCTCGAGCACCACGTCGGATTGTTCGACCAACTTCTTGAACAGCGCAACGCCTTCGGGTTTGCGCAAATCCAGCGTGATCGCCTTCTTGTTGCGGGCCTCGCTCAACCAGACCAGGCTGTCGCCGCATTCGGTGATGGTTCCAAACTGCCTGAGCGAGTCGCCGGATTTCGGCTGTTCGATCTTGATGACTTCGGCGCCGAAGTCGGCCAGGATCGTGCCGCAGAACGGCGCCGCAACGAAGGTGGCAATGTCGAGAACACGGAGGCCGTCGAGAGCGCCGGGCTTCACGGCATGCTCCTGCGGCGTGGTCGATGTTGATTGCAACGTGATCTCCTGAGTGGGTCATTCGTTGCGGCCATCGACAGGGTCGGGCCGCAGGGATAGATGAACTCTAGAAGCGGACGTCACATTCAACAAACGCGTTTATCTTCTGCATTGTGCGGTTTGACAGCAGAGATTCGCACGTGTTGCGGACTTGCAAAAAGTCTCCGTGGGTATACCCGCAAGCGGCGCGATTGAACGTTTCGATTTGGCCAATCGCCCCTACCATGCCGTCTGTCCGCACAATAAATGGTCGTTCATGAAGCAAGAACCCAAGTCGCTGGCGCACGTCAACCTCAAGTTGCTGCAGACCTTCTTGCTTGTTGGCGAGCACAACAGTTTTCGCATGGCGGCAGAAAAATCGTTTCGTTCGCAGTCGGCGGTCAGTGCGCAGATCAGGCAACTGGAGGACCAGCTCGGTGTGTCGCTGTTTCACAGAACAACTCGCAGCGTGCGCCTGACCGAGGCCGGCCAGGTCCTTGCGCGGCACGCAGTCGGCGTGCTGTCGGCGTTGGCTGCCGCCGAGGAGGAAGTTGCCGCGATCGCCGGGCTGCGCGCCGGGCGGGTCAGGCTGATGGCCTTCCCCTCGTCCTCGGCGACGATGGTCCCCCGCGCCCTGGCTCTGGTCAAGGAACGGTTCCCCGAGATCAAGGTCACTTTCACCGAGGCCGAACCACCTGAGTCCTTGGCTGCGTTGCGTGCCGGCGAGTGCGATCTCGCGGTGGCCTTCGCCTATGAGGGCACAGACCTCGGGCGCGGTGAAGAGGACCTCGATCTGTTCATCACCCACAAGCTGCTCGACGACGAGGTCCGGCTCGCGCTACCCATGAACCACCCGATGGCCACCGCCGCGGTGGCCGACCTGTCCCTGCTTGGCGACGAGTCGTGGATCGCTGGCTGCCCGCGCTGTCGGGGTCACCTCCTGCAGATGTGTCACAAGTCCGGGTTCACGCCCAACGTGTCGTTCGAGACCGAGGACTATGTCGCGGTCATGGGTCTGGTCGCCGAAGGCCTGGGCGTGGCCCTGATCCCGGATCTGATCCTGCGAAGTGCCAACCACCCCGGCGTTGTCACCCTGCCGATATCACCTGCCTCGCGCCGTGGCATCTATGTGGTCACGACTGCCGATCTGCAGCGAGTTCCTGCGGTCAAGGCCACGTTGGACGCCTTGTGTGAAGCGGCCACCACCAAACCCCGGGTCATGGTTCGCGTTCGATGAGGCGAAACGCCGCCCACGCTGATGCGGTCGGCGGGCGGCCGTGGCAGCAAGGGCTGCCACGCGGCGCTTGTCCTAAGGACCTCGTGTCGAGACCAAGACGGTTCCGTCGCTGCTTCGTGAGACCGCGATGTCACCACGCTGGTCGGTCCTGAGCACTTGATACCCTGCGGCCTGCAAGAGCTTCAGGGTCCCCGGGGCAGGATGGCCATAGGTGTTGCCGGCCCCAACACTGATCAACGCCAGCGGTGCTCGCACCGCGGTCAGCAGGGTAGTGTCCTGGAGCCGGGAGCCGTGGTGGGCCACCTTGAGCACGTCGAAACCACCATCTCCGCTGTATGCCGGGTCGTGCCGCAGCGCGAGCAGGACCTGGTGGGCGGCTTCGGCCTCGACATCGCCGAGCATGAGGACCCGCAGCCCGCTGATGTTCACTGACATCACGACGCTTGCGTTGTTGGGCACCGACCCCTCATGGATGACGCGGGTGGGCCAAAGAACGTGGGCATGGACCGAGCCCCAGTGCAGCTCGTCTCCGGGATAGAGCGGTTGCACCGGGATGCCGGAGGCGAGCGCCCAGCCATGCACCTCTCGAAACTGATAATCGGGGTCAGCCACGGGCGACGTGAGGATTTGGCGAACCACGCGGCCGTGAAGGATGCCCGGCAACCCGTCGACGTGGTCAGCATGAAAGTGAGTGAGGACAACGGCATCCACCACCACAACGTGAAGTCGTGTCAGGCAGCCATCGATGAGGACCGGATCCGGCCCGGCGTCGACCACGACTGCGTGACCGGGGCCGCTCGCCAGGACCAGCCCGTCGCCCTGACCGACGTCGCAGGCAACCATTCGCCAGTTTGGTGATGGCCACACGAGGCCACTGGTCGGCCAGGCCGCTGCGAGGACGAGCGGGACGAGTGAGGCCACGGCATACGGGTGGCCGCGGATCGTGGCGATGAGCCACGGACCCATGAACAGCAGGCCAATCGTCAAGAAGGCCAGGAGGAACGCGCCTGGTGCACCGTCCGGCCAGGGCAGAGTGCCCATCGGAACGGCAGCGCAGGCGCGTGCGACCCAGGCGATACCGAGAGTGGGCAATGCGGCAAGCCAGCCCAGCAGGACTGCTAGCGGGTGAGCGACCAGTGCGACGAGTGCGACTGACACTCCGAGCACGGTGGCGGGTGCCACGAGTGGGGCAGCAAGCAGGTTGGCGACGACTCCGATCACGCTGACGGTGCCCTGGAGCAGGACCACGACCGGGCCGCACATGGCCTGCGCCGCGACCGGTATGGCGATGGGGACACCCAGTCCCTTGAGGCGCAAGGGCAGAAAGCGGGCGAACCATAGACCCCAAGGCCGGGCAAAGAGCAACAGGCCAAGAGTGGCGAGAGTGGACAGTGCGAACCCGAAGGATCTGGAGAGCCAGGGGTCGATACATAACAGGACCAGGACGGCCGCTGACAGCGCAGGGACGCCCATTCGGCGACGAGATGCGCTCAGTCCCAACAGGCCGATGACACCCATGACCGCCGCTCGCAGAACGCTCGGTTCTGGCCTTGCGAGGATGACGAAGCCCGCAAGTACGAGCAAGGCCAACAGAGGACGCCAACGACGACGCACCCCGACCACTCGGCACAGTCCCATGGCAGCTGCCAGGACGACCGCGACGTTGCTGCCAGAGACGGCCGAGAGGTGCGTCATACCGGTTGTCAACATTGCGTCGGTGAGTGTCTGCGGGGTTTTGCTGGTGTCGCCGATCACGAGACCTGGCAACAGCCCTCGCGCATCGAGGGGCAGACCCGACACCGCACTCCGTAGTCCGGAACGAACGTGCTCGGCCGCGTCGGCGATCATGCCTGGAGCGCCCACAGACTCGGGTGGCCCGGAGGGGTTGAAGACCGCAACCACGTCGTCGCCGGGATCCGCGACGTCGAAGCGTCCGGAGGCACGAACTGTCTCCCGCCATCGCACCCGTGCCCAGGTCTTGTCGCCGAAAACCATGACCGGCGTCGAGGACTTTGAGCGTTGACCTCTTCCTATGACCGTGCGAACCGAGACCTTGACGATGACCAGCTCGACGGGCCGAATCCCCCTGGTCTGAATCACCCGTGGGTCCGAAAGAACCATGGCCTCGACTGTCGCCGAGGCCCGCTGCACAGCCAGGCCTGGCACCAGACCCGCCTCACGGACACTCGACTGGGCCGCGGCGGCCGATAGGCACAGCGCTGTTCCCAAGAGCGTGATGGCTGTGACGTTGACCCAGGATCGTCTGCTCCAACGCGGGCGCATGAGCGTTGCGCCGACCCCCGCAAACCCAGCGGCGAACAGCGCAAGGATCATCGGCCGAAGTGACAGCATCGCAGCCACCGCGCTCCAGGCGATCAGCGCCGGAACGAGGAGTCGGGCATCCATCCCGGGCCGGTCCGCGAGCTCTTGTCCTTCCGCTGACCCAGCACGCCCTGTTCGACCCGCTGACCCAGCACTGTTTGGTCGACCCGCTGACCCAGCACGCCCTGTTCGACCCGCTGACCCAGCACTGCTTGGTCGACCCGCTGACCCAGCGCTGTGTGGTCGATCCACCGAATCCGGACTGCCCGGTCGATCCGCTGCCGCACCCGATGAATGTTCCAGCACCTCAGACCGTGACCCTGGGCCCGATCTGGGCCATCAGCTTGTCTCCGATGCCGGTGACTTCGCCCAGCTCGTCGACGGAGGTAAATCGACCGTGCTCAGTGCGCCAGTCCAGGATTCGTTGTGCGATGACGGGACCCACGCCTGGCAGCGAGTCCAGCGCGGTCGCGTCAGCCGTGTTGAGATCGATGAGACCACCGGCTGAGCCAGCGCTCGTGGGACCGACAGCGCCCCCAGCGGCGCCCGACAGTCCTCCCCCGGCGATGTTCTCCCCTGGTTTGGGCACCACGATCTGCTCACCGTCCACGACCGGACGGGCCAGGTTGAGGTGGTTCAGGTCAGCCAAAGGTGACGGTCCGCCTGCTGCCTGCACCGCATTCAGAACCCGCGAACCTGGAGGCAGGCGGACAACTCCCGGGTGACGTACCTGGCCCGCGACGTGCACCAGCAGGACCCCGGCAACGGTTGGAAGGCCTGGACCCCCCTTCGATGCGAACGCCGCCGGCACTGTCCGGGTCACGAGGCCTACTGGTGGGCCGTGTGCCGCCGCGGCTATCGGCTGGGGCTGGGCGGACGAGTGCGCCCATGCGACACGAACACCGAGCACCAGCGCCGAAGTGACGAGAAGAAGGAGCACACCGAGCACGGCAAGACGTCGTGGTCTCGCGCGAAGACCACGCAAGGCCACCGGCACGGTCAGGATCGCCGGCTTCGGCGGGACCGCCCGCCGATGACGGCCGCAGCGTGGGCTCCCTTGCGCCGTGATGATCCGCGCTGAGCTGGCCGACACTGCGTCCATAGGCGCCCGATCCGGTGCCTGTGGACGAGCCTTCGGACGGGTGACCGACGTCCGTTGGGGAACCCAGCCCGTCAGCTGCGGTGGCGCCTCGGCAGGGGAGGCTGCGGGCGGAATACCGAGGATCGCGGCGAGACGGTCTGTGGGGGGCGGTTCCAGGCGGCGGCGCGGCATACCGGCAGGTTAGGAGCACGATGGCCCACCTGACAGTGCTATGGGACCAGCTGTGGACGGCGCAACGACCCGGCCCACCGATGTGCACAGACGGATCCGCACCGGCGGATGGGCTCTGAGCCGAGCCTGGGTGGTGCGCGGACTAGTGGCGCGCCAAACGTTGGGCAGCCCCGGTCAGCAGCGTACCCAGCGCGATCAGACCGGCGATATCCATCGTGACGGCTCGAACCGGGTCGGCGTCCTGCCTCACTGCGAACATGACCGCCGTCACTGCGACTGCTGTTGCCGTGGACAGTCCTCTGGCGCGAACCACGGTGCGATTCATGGGAGCCTTCCGTTGCGGACGATCACGGTCTGGGACAACGCGCGGGCGCCTTCCATACCGGAAATGCGGCAAACCGCCCGGAGGTCCGGGCTGATGCTCATCCGACCCACCTGTGGACGTCGGAGGCGTGCTTGCTGCAGACGTGGAACCGGCCGTCGTCAACGCGCATCGAGCCCAACACCCGCGTGGCTGGTTGTCGGCAGTTGGGAGGTCGCAGGTGCCGAGAAACAAGGCCGGCGCCCTGGGGTATCTCGGTCACCCCCTGCTTGGCCCGCTTCCTCTAGAAAACTACGGCGCGAGATAAAGACTTGGAAAGACTTGAGTAAATGTCAGGTCAATTCCCTGCCGATCTGAAGACTATTCTGCCCGTTCAGTTGATGACACCATCAGCTGAACGAACGATGCCGTTCCATGACAATACTGACATCGAAGCGATACCCGGACAAAAACTATGAACGGCGCGAAGAGACGCTCCGATGGGCTCAGTCCGGCAAACGTTGCTCGGCTTTGCCATTCCTGCTGGGCTGGTCTGTCTCAAAGTCAGTGCGGGGACGGTCAGCGCGCCGATGCGTGTGGCTTGGCCGTAACTTCGCGCGGTACTGCCACGGTCTTCGCAGCGGGCGCGCCGACAAGGTCCTGCGTCGTCGTGGCGACGAGCTGAGTCTGAGCTGACGAGCGAGAAACCACGACACGAACGCCGAACATCATTGCCACGGCAATCACAAGGGCCACAACGCCCACAGCGACAAGGAGGCGGAGATGGGCCTGAATTCCCAGCGAGCCCCTGGGCGCCGCCAGGATTCGCCTCTTGGACGGAGTGAGCGGTCGATGACGGCCGCTCGCAGCATCCACAGGCGCCGGAGCCACACGCACTCGGGCGTTTGGTACTGGAGCCACGCCTGTCCGCCTCTGCCGCACAGGAACGACAGATATGATCTCACCGATGGTGCTCTGCGGGACCCGTGCATGACGGGGCAGACCTGCCGCCGTATCTGGCGGAGCCGCCCAATGCCCCACGGATGTGTCAGGACCTCGATGACGGCCGGTCTCCGCTTGCGCTTCAGCCCCTACCGTTCGCCTCGGAACCCAAACGTGCGGTGGTGAGGACGCGCTTTCGAGTGGAACAACGGGCGGGGTTCCCAGGGCGGCGGCAATGCGGTCGGCAGGAAGACGGCTCTTTGAGAGGCGCTTGTGGCGGCGGCGCGCGAAAGCTGCGGACGTCGAGGACTGCCGACCCCGCTCTTTCCGCAATCCGTCAAGAATGCTCAAGTCCATCCCCTGTTCTGACAAGAAGGCGATCATGCAAATTACCTCCGTAAGGAAACGTACCCCCTGTGGTAAAGGCTTGGTAAGGGCCAGATCAAGGCCTGCCGGTTCGGGGCGGGAGTTCGTCCGATGAGGCCACAAGCAATCGGCCAAACGGATGATGACGTTCTACCACAATCCGTGCACCGCACCCTGAGCGGACCAATGCCGGGGCTGAAATCGCTATCTCAAGCCGGATTGTGACCCAGCCAGCGGCGAATGTTGCCGTGGTGGCGGACGATCACCAGCACGGCAATGCAGACTCCCCACAACCTTCCGGCCGCAAGCGGTTCCGGCAACGGTGCCAACCCGGCATACAGGCCGAGCAGGACGGCGGCCACGATCGAGGACCCAGCCACTGAGCGCGTGCGCCACAGAACCATGGCGAATACCAGGGCCATCACCAGAGCGAACCCCGGGAACACAGCCAGAACAGCGCCCATCGAGGTGGCCACACCCTTGCCGCCACGTCCGTGCAGAAACGGGGACAACACGTGCCCCAGGACGGCGGCCAGACCCACCGCGTATGCCGTGAAGCGGTCACCCAGCCACAGGGCCAGCAAGGTCGGAACCATTCCTTTGAAGACATCGATCACGCCCACGACGATGCCCCATCTCACCCCCAGGACCCGACCGACGTTGGTCGCACCAGGGTTACCCGAGCCCTGTCGCAGGTCCGCGTGCCGAACGGTGGCGACGATGGTCGCCGGGTTGACCGATCCGACGAAGAACCCGAGCACGACCGCCAGCGCGACGACGATCCATGACTCGGGCACGATCAGCCCTGGCCGGCGAACGGGCGTGGAGAGACGGCGACCGCGATCGTCCCCGGTCCGACGTGCGCCCCAACCACCGCGCCGAGCTCGACCAGCACCACCGTTGTCGTGGACGCGACCCGAGCCCGCAGCCGTTCGACCAGATCAGTGGCCCGGGTCTGCGAGTCGAGGTGATGGACGGCGATATCAACCCCCGACTCGCCCGCCGCTTCAGCAGCCTGGAGCGCCAGCTCCTCCAGCCTGCTCAACGCACGGAGCGAGGTGCGGACCTTCTCGATCGCAGCGATGTGTCCATCGGACAACGCCAACAGCGGTTTGATGGCCAGGGCGGAACCGAGCAGGGCCGAGGCCACTCCGATCCGCCCGCCACGGCGCAGATACTCCAGAGTGTCGACGTAGAAGATGACAGTGGCCGCATCTGCGCGCGACTGTGCAACGGCCGCAACGGCTTTGGCGTCCAACCCTTGGCTCGCAGCCAGGGCAGCGGAAAGCACCGCGTAACCCATCGCCATACCCATCGATCTTGAGTCGACGACCTCCACAGGTATCGGCGACTGGCTGGCGCCAAGGGCCGCGGACTCGACAGTCCCCGACATGTCCGAGGAGATGTGAACGGACACGACGGCATCAGCCCCCTCAGCCGCTGCCGATTCATAGGCATCCAGGAATGCCTGTGGCGACGGGCGCGACGTGCTCACCGGGGTGAACTTGCGCAGAGCCGCTGCCACCTGGGCTGTGGTGACGTCGACTCCCTCGCTGAACTGCTGACCGCCCAGGATCACGTGCAGCGGTACGACCCGAATGCCTTGATGCTCAACAAGATCCACGGGCAGGTATGCCGTGGAGTCGGTGACGAGCGCAACGGTCACCCCCGCAGGCTATCCCCTCGCAAACCTAGGGCGTGTCTCGGAAGTTGTGTGGCGACACGCCCCAGGTTTGTCAGATCCGGGCCTGCACAGTCCCTGGGTTTGTCAGGCTGTGACGATGTTGACCAGGTTCGGGGCACGCACGATGACTGTGCGCACGACCTTGCCAGCAAGCGCCGACACGATCTTGTCGCGAGCCAACGCCTGGGCCTGCAGGTCCTCATCCGCAATATCAGCAGCCACCTCGAGGCGGTCGCGCACCTTTCCCTGGACCTGGACGACGCAGGTCACGGTCGCGTCCACGAGCAGGGCGGGGTCAGCCTTCGGGAAGTCCTCGAACGTCAACGACGCGTTGTGCCCCAGCTTGGCCCACAGCTCCTCTGCGATATGGGGGGCCACGGGAGCCGTCATGACTACCAGCGCTTCGGCCACCTCGCGCGGCACCGCCGGCAACTTGGTCAGGGCGTTGTTGAGCTCGATCAGGCGCGCGATGGCCGTGTTGAAGCGCAGACTGTCGAAGTCTGTTCGGAGCGCGTCGATGGTCCTGTGCAACAGACGTTTCGTTGCCTGGTCAGGCGCCTCGTCGGTAACAGTCACCTTGCCACTGACCTCGTCGATCACGTTGCGCCACAGACGTTGCAAGAAGCGTTGAGCGCCAATTACGGCTCGGGTCTCCCACGGACGCGAAAGGTCCAGCGGCCCCATAGACATCTCGTAGACCCGGAACGTGTCCGCCCCGTAGGCCTCGAACATCTCGTCCGGCGTGACCACGTTCTTCAGGGACTTGCCCATCTTTCCGTACTCACGGCTCACCTGCTCGCCCTTCCAGGTGTACGAGGACTCGCCGGGCGTCTTGTGCTCGACCACCTCTGCTGCGGGCACCGCCTGCCCGCGCTCGTCGCGGAAAAAATAGGCCTGGATGTAGCCCTGGTTGAACAGCTTGCGGAACGGCTCCTCGCTGCTGACGTAGCCCAGGTCGAACAACACCTTGTGCCAGAACCGGGAGTACAGCAGATGCAGCACGGCGTGCTCGACGCCGCCGACATAAAGATCGGCGCCGCCGGGGTCGATCGCTCCGACCGGTGCCCCCACAACGGTTTTGGCCTGTTTGCCCATCCAGTACTTCTCCACCTCGGGGTCAACAAGGGTGTCGTCGTTGGCAGGGTCCAGGTAACGCAGCTCGTACCAGCAGGAACCGGCCCAGTTGGGCATCGTGTTGGTCTCGCGCCGGTAGTGCCTGAGACCGTCGCCCAGGTCCAGCTCGACGTTGACCCACTCCTGCGCCCGGGCCAGCGGCGGTGCCGGTGTGGACATTGCATCGTCGGGGTCGAACGTCGCCGGCGAGTAGTCCGCAACCTCGGGCAGAAGCACGGGCAGCATGGACTCGGGCACGGCGATCGCGTTATCGCCGTCGTCGTACACGATGGGGAACGGCTCACCCCAGTAGCGCTGCCGCGAGAACAGCCAGTCACGCAGCTTGTACGTGACTGTCTCTTCGCCAAAACCCCTGTTCCGCAACCACTTGATCGTCTTGGCCTTGGCCTCGGCCACGCCCAGACCGTTCAGCGAGATCTCGTCGTTCGCAGAGTTGATAGCCGGGCCGTCACCGATGAAGGCCTGGTTGTCGGGGTGATCCACAGGCGGCTGAACGGTTCTGATGATCGGCAGGTCGAACTTGGTCGCGAACTCGAAGTCGCGCACGTCCTGACCCGGCACCGCCATGATCGCGCCCGTGCCGTAACCCATCAGCACGTAGTCGGCCACGAAAACCGGAATCGACCGCCCGTCAATGGGATTGGTCGCGAAGGCGCCGGTGAACGCACCCGTCTTGTCCTTGCCCTCGGACTGCCGCTCGATATCGCTCCTGCGTGAGGCCGCCAGCCGGTATGCCGCGACCGCCTCCTTGGGCGTCACGTCTGAGCGCCCGCCCGGGACCCACCCGTCACGTGTCCCCTCGGGCCAGTCACCAGCGGGGACAATCGAATCCAACAGAGGATGCTCCGGAGCCAGGACCATGAAGGTCGCGCCAAACAGCGTGTCCGGACGGGTGGTGAAGACGTCGATCGAGACCATGTCCGAGCCGCCACGGGCGGGCGAACCGTCAGGGACGGTCGATCGGTCAGCGACCTGCGCCTGGAAGGACACCCTGGCTCCGGACGAACGCCCGATCCAGTTGCGCTGCATCAGCTTGACCGGTTCCGGCCAGTCGAGGCGGTCGAGGTCGTCAACCAAGCGGTCGGAGTACTTGGTGATGCGCATCATCCACTGGGACAGGCTGCGCTTGAACACCGGGAAGTTGCCACGCTCGGAGCGGCCGTCGACGGTGACTTCCTCATTGGCCAGAACGGTGCCCAACCCCGGGCACCAGTTCACCGGCGCCTCGGACCGATAGGCGAGCCTCTGGTCGTCAATGACCTTGCGTTGCTCATCCGCAGGAAGCGACGACCACGGCAAGCCGGAGTCAGCGGTGCGCTCCCCCGACTCCAGCTCGGCGACCAGCTCACTGATCGGTCGAGCCCTCCCGCGCCCACCCGCGGCCGACCCGTCGTACCAGCTGTTGTAGATCTGCACGAAGATCCACTGGGTCCACCTGTAGAACTCCGGGTCGATCGTCGCGATCGCACGACGCTCGTCGTGGCCCAGGCCGAGCCGGCGCAGCTGACGCCGCATGTTGACCATGTTCTCTTCGGTGGTCTTGCGCGGGTGCTGTCCGGTCTGGACGGCATACTGCTCAGCCGGCAGCCCGAAGGCGTCGTAGCCCAAGGTGTGCAGGACGTTCTTGCCCATCATCCGCTGGTAGCGCGCATAGACGTCCGTGGCGATGAAACCCAACGGATGGCCCACATGCAGGCCGGCGCCAGAGGGGTAGGGGAACATGTCGAGGACGAAGAGCTTCTCGCGGCCGGCCACGCCCTCAGGGTCAGCCCACGGGCCAGCGGGGTTCGGGGCATGGAACGTGCCCTCGCTCTGCCACCGGTCCTGCCACGCCCGTTCGATGTCCTCGGCCAGGGCGGCCGTGTATCGGTAGGGGGTCTCGCTCATCGTCGCGTCCTTCATTCGTCGTCCCAGTTCATGCTCCCTGATGCCCCGGACTGACACATAAGAAAACCCCTCTCGCAGGAGGGGTTGCCGCGTTGAGGTCCGGCCGGATCAACGCGGCGGACTAAGGAGCAGCATGCTTGGCATGTTCACAGGTTAGCGCAGGCCGGCCCCACGGCTCCCGGGAAGGTCCTCAGCTGTGATGTTCACTGACGCTCAGACACGGGCAGCGGCTGAGAGTGTCGTGGACTCCCGCGACGCGGACATGACCAAGGGCCGCCACCTTGACGGTGACGGCCCTCGAAAACCTGGAGACGTCGAGGCCTAGAGGGACGCGGCCTTCTTGGCCATCGCTGACTTCTTGTTGGCCGCGTTGTTCTTATGGATGACGCCCTTGCTCACGGCCTTGTCGAGCTTGGTCGATGCGACCTTGAGCGCTTCGGCAGTAGCGGCCGCATCCCCGGACTCGGCCGCAGTCTTGAACTTGCGGATCCAGGTGCGGAGCTCGCTCTTGACGGCCTTGTTGCGCTCGGTGCGCACTGCGTTCGTCTTGATCCGCTTGAGCTGGGACTTGATATTTGCCACGGGGACTCTTTCTCACATTCGGGTAGGTCGATGATCTTCTGTCATGAGGGCGACAGACGCGACTCGGGACCGGGCGTGGGGATACCCGTGGTTGAGCCGCGCTGGGGTGGAGCTTCATGCGCACACGACCAGAGCGCGCGCGACTGCCAAATCTAGCAGCGAGGAGCGCGACCGACCAAACCGCAGTCAGCGCGTGATGCGGGAGCTACAGATCGTCAGGATGGCACGCTCGACCGCGTAGACGGGATCGCGGCCGCCGCCCTTGACGTCGAAGTCCGCGGCCGCGACGGCCTGGATCGCGTGGCCGACCCCCTCTGGATCCCACCCGCTGAGCTTGCGCCGGGCCTGGTCGACCTGCCACGGCGCCATGCCGAGGGACTTGGCCAGCTGGCCGGAGGTCCCGTGGCCGGCGCTGCCGACGCGGACCATCTGGCGCAGCTGCATCGCCAGGACCGCGACGATCGGCACGGGGTTGTCACCAGCCGAGATCGCGTGGCGCAAGAGTCGCAGCGCCTCCCCGGCCTGGCCGGCGATCGCGGCGTCGGCGACCTTGAAACCGGTCGCCTCGACCTTGCCCCCGTGGTACTTCTCGACCATCGCCTCGTCGACCACGCCCCGGGTGTCGGCGACCAGCTGTGCACAGGCTGCGGCAAGCTCCCGGACATCCCTGCCGACGGCCTGGACAAGGGCGCGCACCGCATCGGAAGTGGCCTTGCGGCCCTGGCTGCGGAACTCGTTGGCGGCGAAGGCCGTCTTGTCACCGTCCGACTTGATCAACGGGCAGTCGATCACCCGCGCACCGGCCTTCTTCAGGGTGTCGAGGACCTTCCTGCCGCGCATTCCGCCCTTGTGGGTCACGACCAGGGTGATCTCGCCGGCGGGCGCGGTCAGGTAGTCCAGCAGGTCGGTCTGCAGCTCGTCTGACGCATCGTCGAGATCGTGAACGACGATCGCTGTGGTTCCGCCGAACAACGAGGGGGACGCGTGCATGGTGAGCGTCCCGCCCTGGTAACCCTCGGCATACAGCTTGATGACCTCGAGAGCGGGGTCCCCGACGCGCAGCGCCTCAATAACCGCGGCAACCGCGCGCTCGGCCAGCACACCCTCCGGGCCGGAGATCAGCACGTATGGCGGCACGCCGGTTGCGGAGGTAGC
>ENA-OFCI01001096-OFCI01001096.1-metagenomes-genome-assembly--contig:-NODE-1096-length-13207-cov-5.054364_pt1 | contig 13207 bp, 13 predicted proteins | sample MGYA00153391_OFCI01 | MGnify analysis MGYA00153391
CGTCGTTGGCCACCGGAGAGCTTGCCATAGCTTCGGTCGAGGATCTCGTCCAACTGCATCGCATCGGCGAGCTTGTCGATGCGCTGCATGACGCCCTTCCGGCTCTTGATGTATGCACGGGCACGAACGGTCAAGTTTTCGCGCACAGACAGGCTGGCGTCGAGCAGAGATTCCTGAAAGACGACGCCGATCGCGCGGCGCGCGGCGTCTCCGCTAGCGGTGACGTCGTGGCCTCCGACGAGGAGGCGTCCAGCATCCGGGCGCTCCACCGTTGTGAGGCATGCGATCGTGGTCGATTTCCCGGCGCCGTTCGTGCCCAGAAAAGCAAACACTGTGCCCTGCGGTACTGAAAACGACACGTCGTCGACGGCGACAGAATCGGCGTACCGCTTCGTCAGGCCCGTGACTTCAATCGAGTGAGTCATCGGGATTTCCTGCGTCGAATCGGAACGGCGGGTATTCGCTGCGAATGAACGCGACGTAGACCAGTACTCGGTATACCCACCGGTTTATGCCAAGCAGGAAGTCGAAGAGGCCCTGTGGGTACCGACCGGCTATGAGTAGGAGGACGCCTGCTGCGACGACGAACACGTTGAGAAGTGAGAATGCCGCGGAGGCGACACCTGAAGGCTGGTTGAAGGAGAACAGGTCACCCATGATGAGGGCGACGATGACGAGGTGGGGCGCAGCCGCGAACCATCTCAGCGGTACGGACAATCGGGATGGATGCGCGTCGTACACGACATCGAATTTCGCGGGGTAGTCGGGGCGATCGGCGAAACTGAACGGCGGGTATTTGTCGGTGCCCAGCGCCGCGTAGACGTAGAAACCCACTCGCCAGTTCCAACGCATGATGCCGACGTTGAGCTCGAAAAGCGGGCGAGGGTAGCGGCCAGTCACAAGGATGGCAATGCCCGCGAAGAGAGTGGTCAGGATGAATGGAACCCAGAGCACCGCAAGGACCACAAAGTGAGGTGTCGCGAGGAACATCTTTACGAGCCATAACCACCGGGACAGGTGCGTGTCCATCACACCGGTAAGTTTCAGTCGGTCGCTTACGGGTTGTGCTGTCGTGATCATTTCTGGTGACCTTTCAATTGGGAACAATGGTGGGGATGGAACTTGCGACTCGGTAGCGGGTCAGGGCAGCTCGAGAACGACGGTGCCTTTCTTGTGGCCCGCTTCGACATACCGGTGTGCATGTTGGATGTCGCTGAGGCCGTACATCCGATCGATGACCGGTCGGAGTCGGCCAAGTTCGGCGTGTATGACGAGCCGCTGGAGAGCTTCGGATGTGTATTTCACAGCAGCTACAGAAATCAATTTCCCGGTGGAGTGCGAAGTTCGCGCTGCCCCAAGAATTGATTTCAGGTCCGCGATCACCAGGAGAAGCGTTCCGTTGGTGCTCAGCGACCTGCTGACTCGGTGGAAGGGGGCGTTGCCGACACAGTCCATGATTACGTCGTAGGTGCGATTCTGTGTGGTGAAGTCGGTCGCTTCGTAGTCGATGACCCGGTCTGCGCCGAGAGCTCTCACGAGGTCGTGGTTGCCGCTGCTGCTGACGGCCGTGACCGTCGCCTACAAACGCGTCTGGCAAAGCGTCGGCCTGTGGCTGGAGCGCTGGATTGCCGAGAGCCGAAAGCCATGGCTGACGATCGCCTGCAGGCTCATCCTCGGCGTGCTGGTATCGCTCAGCTCGATCGGTGCCGGCGCGATAGGCGCGGCGCTGATCCTGCTGCTCTACCCGCGCCTGAAGTCGCATGAAATCGTCGTTACCGACATTGCCCACGCGGTGCCGCTCACGCTCGTGGCCGGCATCGGCCGCGCGACGCTCGGCCATGTCGACTGGAGCCTGCTCGGCTCGCTGCTGATCGGCTCGATCCCCGGCATCTGGATCGGCGCGCAGTTGACCCGCCGCATGCCTGAGAAAATCGTGCGCACGCTGCTGTGCATCGCACTCGTCAGCGCCGGATTGAAAGTGATTACCTGATGTACGTCTACTCCGAATTCGACAAACAATTCGTCCACCAGCGCGCTGCGCAGTTCCGCGACCAGTTGGAGCGCCATTTCAGCGGCAAGCTGCCAGAAGACGACTTCAAAGCACTGCGCCTACAAAACGGCTGGTACGTGCAGCGCCATGCGCCAATGCTGCGCGTGGCCGTGCCGTATGGCGAATTGAGCGCGCGGCAGCTGCGCACGCTCGGCGAGATCGCCGACAAGTACGACCGCGTCGATGTCGGCACCCCGACCGAACGTGGCGGCTACGGTCACTTCTCGACGCGCCAGAACCTGCAATACAACTGGATCCCGCTGGCGCAGGCCGCCGACGTGATGGACGCGCTGGCCGCCGTCGACATGCACGGCATCCAGACCAGCGGCAACTGCATCCGCAATACCACCAGCGATGCGCTCGCCGGCATCGCGCCCGACGAAGTCGTCGACCCGCGGCCGTATGCCGAACTGCTGCGGCAGTGGAGCACGCTGCACCCGGAGTTCGCGTTCCTGCCGCGCAAGTTCAAGATCGCGATCACCGGCGCCGTGGAAGACCGCGCCGCGATCGCTTGGCACGACATCGGCCTGCAGCTCAAGAAGAACGACGTGGGCGAGATCGGCTTCAAGGTGCTGGTCGGTGGTGGCATGGGCCGCACGCCCGTCATCGGCACCGAGATCCGCGCATTCCTGCCGTGGCAGCAGATTCTCGTTTTCATCGAGGCGATCGTGCGCGTCTACAACCGCTTCGGCCGGCGCGACAACGCGTACAAGGCGCGCATCAAGATTCTCGTGAAGGCCGAGGGCCAGAAGTTCATCGATGCGGTCGAGGCGGAGTTCACCGACATCCTCGAAAACGACCTGGCCGGCACCGCGCACATCCTGCCGCAGGCCGAGTTCGACCGCGTGGCGCAGGGCTTCGTGCTGCCGGCCGGTGTGGTCGCCGTGGCGGAGGCGACCATCGCCCCACCTGACCCATTCGATGCGCCGATGGCCTACACGCGCTGGCTCGAGCGCAACGTGCACGCACACAAGCTGAGCGGCTACCGCGCCGTCACGCTCTCGTTGAAGCGCTCGGGCCAGGCGCCCGGTGACGCGACCGGCCAGCAGATGATCGAAGCGGCGGCGCTGGCCGACCGTTTCAGCCATGGCGAACTGCGGGTCACGCACGACCAGAACCTGCTGCTGCCGTGGGTCCGCGCGACCGAGCTGCATGCGTTGTGGCAAGCCGCCCGCGAGGCCACCTTCGCCACGCCCAACATCGGCCTGTTGACCGACATGATCGCCTGCCCCGGCGGCGATTTTTGCGCGCTTGCGAACGCGCGCTCGATCCCGATCGCCGAAGAACTCATGCAGCGCTTCGACGAGATCGACGAGCTCTACGACATCGGCAACATCGACCTCCACATCAGCGGCTGCATCAACTCCTGCGGCCACCACCACAGCGGCCACATCGGCATCCTCGGCGTCGACAAGGACGGCAAGGAGTGGTACCAAATTTCGCTCGGCGGCTCGGACGGCACGACCATCAGCGGGACCTCGGTTCCTGGCAAGGTGATCGGGCCGTCGTTCGCGTCCGACGAAGTGGCCGACGTGATCGAGTCGGTGATCGAGACCTACCGCGGCGCGCGCGCGGCCGACGAGTTGTTCATCGACACCGTCAAGCGCGTTGGCCTCGACCCGTTCAAGGCCTCGGCCAACGCGGTGCGCCGCAGCACGGCCACGTCGCGCGCCGCGTGAAGGAGCAAACACCATGAAATTCATCAACTTGCAAAAAGACCCGTGGCGCACGCTCGGCGGTGAAGACGGCCCCGCCGCTTTCATCGACCCACGCCCTCACCTGCTGCTGACGCTGGAGCAATGGCACGCCTTTCGCGCGCAGTGGCCCGCCGGCATGCCGGTCGGCGTGATGCTTGCCAACGACGCCGAGGTCAAAGAAATCGCTGCCGACCTGCCACGCCTGGCCCTCGTGCAGCTGAGCTTTCCGAAGTGGGTCGACGGCCGCGCCTACAGCCAGGCGCACACCATGCGCATGCGCTATCGATTCACGGGCGAAGTGCGCGCCACCGGCGAAGCGCTGGTCGACATGGTGCTGCTGATGGCGCGCACCGGCTTCGATGCCGTGGTGCTGCGGGCCGACCAGTCGCTCGACGCCGCGCACCGCGCGTTGACCTTCTTCCCCGGCTACTACCAGGGCGGCACCGAAGACCCGCTGCCGCTGTTCGCCAAGCCGCCCGGCACCGGCGATGCGATGGCAAGGGCGCAGGAAGAATTCATGAACGCGGGGGCGTCGATATGAACGCCACCTCCAACGCCGTCACGTTGTACGCGCGAGAGACCGCCGGCTTCGACGCGCGGGTCGCGAGTGCGCTCGCGCTGCTGCAACGTGCGGCCACCGAGCAAACCGGCCACGTCGTGCAGGCCACGAGCCTGGGCGCCGAAGACATGGTGGTCACCGACCTGATCGCGCGGCACGCGCTGCCGATCGCGATCGGCACGCTCCAGACCGGCATGCTGCATGCCGAGACGGTCGCGCTGATCGGCCGAATCGAATCACGCTACGCGCTCGCGGTCGAGGTGTTCGAGCCGGTGCAGGAATCGGTCGTGCAGTTCGTGGAGCGCAACGGCGAGCGCGCGATGCACGACAGCATCGCGCTGCGCAAAGGCTGCTGCGCGATCCGCAAGCTCGAGCCGCTCTCGCGCATGCTGGCCGGCCGCGATGCGTGGGTCACCGGAATGCGGCGTGAGCAGTCGGCGAACCGCGGCACGGTTGAGTTTGCGGAACCTGATGACAAGGGCCGCACCAAGTTCAACCCGCTCGCTGATTGGTCGTGGGCCGACGTGTGGCGGTACATCGCGCTCAACGACGTGCCCTACAACCCGCTGCACGATCAGTTCTACCCGAGCATCGGTTGCGCGCCCTGCACCCGCGCAATCGCGGTCGGCGAAGACTTTCGTGCCGGCCGTTGGTGGTGGGAAGACGAAGCCGCGAAAGAGTGCGGCCTGCATGTCCATGAAGAAGTGGGCGCGCTGGCACCCCAAGTTTCGATGATCGGAGCCCACCCTTGAACGCACGATTGAAAGACGCGGCGTTGAACGTCGCGCAGCTGCTGCCCGAACTCGACCAGACGCATCTCGACTGGCTCGAAGAAGAAGCGATCTTCATCTTGCGCGAAAGCGTCGCGGCGTTCGAGCGGCCCGCGCTGCTGTTCTCGGGCGGCAAGGATTCGTGCGTGGTGCTGCGGCTGGCCGAGAAGGCGTTTAAGAAGAGGAACGCGAGCGGCGACTACGAAGGCCGCCTGCCGTTCCCGCTGCTGCACGTCGACACCGGTCACAACTTTCCCGAAGTGATCGAGTTTCGCGACCGGCGCATCGCCGAGATGGGCGAGCGGTTGATCGTCGGCGACCTCGAAGATTCGATCGCGCGCGGCACGGTGCGCCTGAGCCACCCGCTCGAATCGCGCAACGGCCACCAGACCGTCGCGCTGCTCGAAGCGATCGAAGCGCACCGCTTCGACGTGCTGCTCGGCGGCGCGCGGCGCGACGAAGAAAAAGCCCGCGCGAAGGAGCGCATCTTCAGCCACCGCGACAGCTTCGGCCAATGGCAGCCGAAAGAGCAGCGCCCAGAGCTCTGGACGCTGTTCAACACCCGCATCAAGCCGGGCGAGCACATGCGCGCGTTCCCGATCAGCAACTGGACCGAGCTCGACGTGTGGCTTTACATCGCACGCGAAAACATCCCGCTGCCGAACCTGTATTTCGCACACGACCGCGAGGTGATCCGCCGCAAGGGATTGCTCGTGCCGTTGACCGACGTGACGCCTGCGTTGCCCGGTGAAACGGTTGAAACCGCCCTCGTGCGCTTTCGCACCGTCGGCGACATGACCTGCACCTGCCCGGTCGAAAGCCCAGCGACGAATGCCGCCGAAATCGTCGCCGAGACGCTGCAGGTGACCGTCAGCGAACGTGGCGCAACGCGCATGGACGACCGCACCTCCGAGGCTTCGATGGAGCGGCGCAAGAAGGAAGGGTATTTTTGATGAGTGACCAACGCGAAGGCTTGAAAGGCGCGGACCACCGCGAAGGCCAGCAAGGCGCGGACCACCGCGCCTTGCGCTTCCTCACCGCCGGCTCGGTCGACGACGGCAAGAGCACGCTGATCGGCCGCCTGCTGTACGACTCGCGCGCGATCCTCGCCGACCAGCTCGACACGCTCGAGAAGCGCGCTGCGGGTGCTCCGCGAGCCGCAGGCGGGCCGAGTTTCGATTTGTCGCTGCTGACCGATGGGTTGGAGGCCGAGCGCGAACAAGGCATCACGATCGATGTGGCTTACCGCTACTTCGCGACCAAGCGCCGCAAGTTCATCATCGCCGACGCACCCGGCCACGAGCAGTACACCCGCAACATGGTGACGGCCGCCGCCGGCAGCGACGCGGCTGTCGTGCTGGTCGACATCACCAAGCTCGACACCGCTTCTGCGACCGCAGAAATGCCGGTCAAGTTGCTCGCGCAAACCCGCCGCCACGCGCTGCTTGCGCAACTGCTGCGCGTGCCGAGCATCGTGTTCGCGATCAACAAGCTCGACGCTGCCTCCGACCCGGGGCAGGCTTACGAGGCCGTGCGCGCCGCGCTGCTCGCCTTCGCCGGTGAGGCGAAGATGGAAGTCGCGGGGATCGTCCCGGTCTCGGCCCTGCGCGGTGACAACGTGACCCAGCCGCTGGATGTGCCTTGGTACCGAGGCCCGTCGCTGCTGCAACTGCTCGAGAGCCTGCCGACCGCGCAAGAGCGCACCGTGGGCGACCTGCTGATCCCGGTGCAGTACGTGGCCCGCGACGACGGATCGGACACCAGCGGCATAGGCGACCAGCCGCGCACGCTGTGGGGCCGCATCGCGCATGGCAGCGTGCGTGCTGGCGATGAAGTGCAGCTGTTCCCGAGCCGCCAGAAGGCAGTCGTCGCCGAGGTGCGCGTTGCCGGGGACCGGGTCGAGTTCGCTGAGGCCGGCCAATCGGCGGGCCTGAGCCTCGACCGCCAGCTCGATGTTTCGCGCGGTGATTGGATTGTCACACCCGACACCGTGCGCGAGACCAACCGCTTCTCGGCCACGCTCGCCTGGCTCGACACCGAGCCCGCGGTGATCGGCCGCAAGTACACGGTGCGCCACGGTAATCGCTGGGTGCAGGCGCGCATTGCCTCGATCGAGAGCCGGCTCGACATCCACTCGCTGCAGGCGACCGACGCGCACGAACTGGCCGTCAACGAGATCGGCCTCGTGGTGATCGAGACGCAGCAGCCGTTGCCCGTCGAGCCCTACGCGTCGAACCGCGTCGGCGGCTCGCTGATCATCGTCGACCCGACGAGCAACCGCACCAGCGGCGCGCTGCTCGTCAAAGAGGCGGCGTGATGAATTTCCCCGGCCAGGCTCGATGGGCACGGTGATCTTCATCGGCGCCGGCCCAGGCGCCGCCGACCTGATCACCGTGCGCGGTGCGGCGCGGATGGCGTTGGCCGATGTGGTGTTGTTCGATGCGCTGACCGACCCCGCGTTGCGCGCGCATGCACCACACGCGAAGTGGGTCGACGTCGGCAAGCGCGGTTTTTGCGACAGCACGGGGCAAACGACGATCAATGCGCTGCTGGTGAAGCACGCGAGCGAGGTCGATGTCGTCGTGCGCCTCAAAGGCGGCGACCCGAGCATTTTCGGCCGGCTCGAAGAAGAGCTCGAAGCACTCGCCGAGGCTGGCATCGGTTGCGAGATCGTCCCCGGCGTCACCGCCGCAACCGCAGCGGCCGCCGCCACACAACGCCCGCTGACCCGACGCGGACACGGCCGCAGCGTCAGCCTCACGACCGCGATGACTCGCGAAGGCCAGTTGCAAGCCACGCGCACCGCCGACACCGAAGTCTTCTACATGGCCGGCAAGCAGCTCGCCGCGTTATCGCGCCGCTTGCTCGCGGCCGGTTGGCCCGAAGACACCCCCGTCAGCGTCGTTTCGCGCGCCGGCTGGCCCGATCAACTGCACAGTGACCACACGGCCGCAAGCCTCGCGCGCGCCGCGATGCTGCACGCCGGGCGTCCGAGCGTTGTCACGGTCGGTGCGGGCGCCGCGACCTTGCGATCGGTGTGGCTCGCAGCAAGCCCTAAAATCACAGCTTCGCCGGCCTTCGGGCCACGGCCACTTCACACCACCAGAGCTTCTCCATGACCCACGTCGTTCTCGAATCGTGCATCCGCTGCAAGTACACCGATTGCGTCGATGTGTGCCCGGTCGATTGCTTCCGCGAAGGCCCGAACTTTCTCACCATCGACCCCGACGAGTGCATTGATTGCGCCGTCTGCATTCCCGAGTGCCCGGTCAATGCGATCGTGCCGGAAGAAGATGTTCCGGGCGACCAGCAGCACATGATCCAGCTCAACGCCGACCTCGCGAAAAACTGGCCCAGCATCACCAAGCGCAAGGCTCCGCAGCCCGACGCCGACGACTGGAAAGACAAGACCGGCAAGCTCGGCGAGCTGATCAAGTAACCTGACCATGACCTTGCGATGATCGAGACCGACGCGGTCATCATCGGCGCCGGGCCGGTCGGCCTGTTCCAAGTCTTCGAGCTCGGGCTGCTCGGCATTCACGCCCACGTGATCGACTCGCTGTCGGTCGCGGGCGGGCAGTGCATCGAGCTGTATCCCGACAAGCCGATCTACGACATCCCGGCGACAAAGGTGTGCACCGGGCGCGAACTGGTGGCCAGGCTGCTCGCGCAGATTGAACCGTTCGGCGCGACGTTTCACCTTGGGCAGCAGGTTGACGTGGTCGAGCGCCAACCCGACGAGCGGTTGCGCATTGAAACTTCCGCAGGCACACAGTTGCTCGCGAAGACCGTGTTCATCGCCGGTGGCGTGGGCTCGTTCCAGCCGCGCCGGCTCAAGCTCGACGGCATCGCCGCGTTCGAAGGCACGCAGCTTTTCTACAGCGCGCCGGCGCACGCCGATGCCTTGCGCGGTCAGCGCGTCGTCGTGATCGGCGACGACGACGGCGCACTGGAATGCGCGCTGCGCCTCGCGCCGATCGCCCGCGTCACGTTGATGCATCGTCGCGACGAGTTCAGGGCTGCGCCTGAGACGATTGCGCAAGTGCGCCAATGGCGTGCCGAGCAGCGCCTGCAATTCATCGCGGCGCAGCCGGGCGGCATCGAGCAGGTCGACGGGCGATTGATGGCGATGGACGTTGTCACTCCCGACGGCACGACCCGACCGTTGCCACTCGACACCCTGCTCGTGCTCACCGGCCTCAGCCCCAAGCTCGGCCCGATCGCCGGCTGGGGCCTCGCGCTCGAACGCAAGCAACTCGTGGTCGACACCGCACAGTTCCAGACGAGCGAGCCCGGCATCTTCGCGGTCGGCGACGTGAACACGTATGCGGGCAAGAAGAAGCTGATCCTCTGCGGCTTTCACGAGGCCGCGCTCGCGGCTTTCGGTGCCGCGGAAATCGTGTTCCCGGACAAGCCGATCCACCTCGAATACACGACCACCAGCCCGCGCCTCCACCGGGCCCTCGGGGTTGCGTCCGCGCCTCGAACATCCGCTGAGTCATGATCCATCTGCCGCGCAGTTCTGCTGCATGGCACTCGCTGGGGGTGTTGAACGGTTCTCACCGATCCGCTCGACTGAGACAGTCCCTTTGAACCTGATTGAGGTAATCCTCGCGCAGGGAAGCATGGCCAACGAAGCACCGCGTTCTGGGGTGCCCGTAGGCCCGCCGACCTGCCATCGACTTCGGACCCACGATGGCACGCTTGACCACACGACACCTCATCCTTTTTTCACCGATCGCCGCCGCTGCATGGCTCGTTGCCACGCCCGCGACAGCGCAAACAACACCGATCGCGACCCAGCTGCAACCGATCACCGTCACCGGGCGTAGCACACCGCCGGCGACCGTCAGCGGCTGGAGTGACACGCCGCTCGCGAAGACGCCGGTGCAGGCGAGCGTGTTCAGCGCGGAGCAGCTCAAAGACAGCGGCGTGCAGCGCCTCTCCGACCTCACCGCGAGCGACCCCGCGGTCAGCGACGCCTACAACGCAGAGGGCTACTACGACTTTTTGACGGTGCGCGGCTACGTGCTCGACAACCGCTTCAACTTCAGGCGCGACGGGCTACCGATCAACGCCGAAACCTCGATCCCGCTCGACAACAAATCGCGCATCGAGATCCTCAAAGGCACGAGCGGCATGCAGGCCGGCACGAGCGCGCCGGGTGGGCTCGTCAACTACATCGTCGCGCGCCCGCTCGACACACCCCGGCGCTCGGTGAGCCTCGAGTGGCGCCAGCCCGGCACCGTGACCGGCGCACTTGACCTGAGCCAGCGCTTCGGCATTGACAACGCATTCGGCGCGCGCCTGAACGCCGCTGCAGCGCACCTCGACCCGATGGTGCGCGACAGCCGCGGCAACCGCAACCTCTTTGCGCTCGCAGCCGATTGGCGGGTGGCGCCCGGCACCATGCTCGAAGCCGAAATCGAGACCAGCCACCGCTCGCAGCCGAGCCAGCCCGGCTTCAGCATGTTCGGCAACACCGTGCCGCAACCGGGCGATCCACGGCTGAACCTGAACAACCAACCGTGGTCGTTGCCGGTGGTGTTCGATGCGACAACGGCATCCCTGCGCTGGCAGCAAAAGCTCGGCAAGGACTGGCGCTTCATCGCGCATGCTGCGACGCAACGGCTGCGCACTGACGACCGGCTCGCGTTCCCGTTCGGATGCGCCGACTCGAACCCGCCACCGGACGGCACCTACTACGCCGACCGCTTCTGCCCGAACGGCACCTACGATCTGTACGACTACCGCAGCGAGAACGAACGCCGCCGCACCGATGCGCTCGATCTCGCGCTACAAGGCAAGGTGCAGACCGAATCGATCGGCCACACACTCGCGGTCGGCGTCCTGCAGTCGCGCGTGCGCAACCACTTCCAGCGGCAGGCTTACAACTACGTCGGCACCGGCAACATGGACGGCACGTTGTTCACCTCGCCCGACCCGTCTCTGACCGCCGAAAACACGAACCGCGACGAGCGCTCGACCGAGTTGTACGCGCGCGACGCGATCGCGTTGACGCAGCGCCTGACCGCATGGCTGGGCGTGCGCCACACGCGGTTGCAGCGCCAGAGCGTGCAAACCGACGGCTCGCAGCCGATCGACTACGCGGGTTCGTTCACGACACCGTCGATCGCGCTCAGCTACGCGCTCGCGCGTGACCAACTGGTCTATGCCAGCTGGGGTCAAGGCATCGAATCGAACGTCGTCGCAAACCGACCACGCTATAGCAACGCCGGCGCGGTCTTCACGATCAAGAGCCGCCAGACCGAGATCGGGCTCAAAGGTGCGATCGACGCGTTCGATTGGAACCTTGCCGCGTTCGACATCCAACGCCCGCGCACCCAGGATTTCGGCAGATGCGACGCCGACGCCAGCTGCACGACCCGCATCGACGGCACCGCGCACCACCGCGGCGTCGAGGCCAACGCTGCGTGGCGGCAGGGACCGTGGACGCTGCGCGGCGGCGCGCAATGGCTGCGCGCGCGCGTCGAAGGCAGCGCAGTCACGAGCATCGAAGGCATGCAGCCGACCAACGTGCCCGAGCGAACACTGAAGCTGCAAACCGGCTACGACGTCGCGGCGCTGCGTGGCTTGAACCTGCAAGCTGCTCTTCTGCACGAGAGCGCGCGCAAGGTGCTGCCCGACAACAGCACCGCCATTCCCGGCTGGACGCGCATCGACGCTGCGGCGCGCTACGAGACCCGCATCGCAGGCGCGCAGACCACCTGGCGCGCCGGCATCGACAACTTGTTCGACAAGCGCGCGTGGCGCGAATCGCCCCACCAGTTCAGCCACGCCTACCTGTACCCGATGGCGCCCCGCACACTGCGCGTGTCGGTCCAGGTCGACCTCTGAAGCACCGGGAAAGCCCGCTATACTTAGAGGCTGTTCCTCGATAGCTCAGTTGGTAGAGCGCCGGACTGTTAATCCGTAGGTCCCTGGTTCGAGCCCAGGTCGGGGAGCCAAGTAAACATAGAGTTAGCAGGTTAGCGCCTGCTGACTTTTTTGTTTTCTGAACTGGGCTGGTGCCAGTCTGGTGCCAGTTTCGGGTTGAATGGGCTTTGTTGCGTTGACGCGTCGCGCTCGATCGCAAGCAACATCGCGGGGGCGCCCGCGGTTGCTGCACAAACTCGACCGTTTGGCAGGGCGCACCTGGATCTCCAGCAGCGGACGCCGGCATCGCGGATCGGCAGCGATGCGGGACGGCCCCTCATGCGGCAACAGGTGGGCCTTACCGATGCTCGCCATCCCGCTTCAACTTGAAACTGCGACGACAGATTTCAGCTGGAATCCATCGCGACCAGATGTCCGTGGCGGGCCTACATTCGATGTAAGTCATCGACACGAGGCCCGACTCATGCGCCGCGACGCAACCTCTCTGAGCACCGCCGAGGTGATCACCCCGGTAGCCTTGCTGCTACGCATCACGGCAGTCATCCAGGCAACCGGCCTCGGCCGCTCGACGATCTACAAGTTGATCGCCGAGGACAAGTTCCCGTTGCCGGTGCAGCTGACTGGCCGCGCGGTGGCGTGGCGACGCGCTGACCTGGAACGATGGAGTGCAACACGGCCAACTGCAACACACTGGCCAAGGCCCGCACGACCATGGCTCTTCTCCATGAGGCGAACCGCGTCGAGTGGAAGACTGGCGACTACGTCGTCCACGACAGTGATGCCAAGCGAACCGACATGCTGATGGTAGTCATCGGCCGCAGCCGTGCCAGAGGTTTCCGAACGCGCTACGTATTCCCATTCGGCTTGCCGCGCTCGTGGCGACGGCGAGTCTGGCTGAACACCATCGAAGCACTGCATGACCCGAGGCGTTTCGGCATCGAGCTGCCAGGTCATGCAGTCGCCAGCTTCATGACCAACCCGAGCAGCACCAACCCCACCACAACCTTGCCCCATCGCCAGGTCGTGAACCGGTAGCGCTCATTGCGTAGCAATGCCCGTTGAAGTCGACTCACGGCGAACAGTGCGGCGCTCGCTGTGATCACCAGGCCGACGATGCCCGTCGGCATCGGTGCCTGCGCAACGACGACCTCCCACCCGGCTGGCCAAGAGATCGCGTCAAGTGCAGCCAGCCAGCGCCGGCCCGGCCAGTAGGGGGCGTCGGGCCGAGGCACGG
>ENA-OFCI01001097-OFCI01001097.1-metagenomes-genome-assembly--contig:-NODE-1097-length-13198-cov-4.825991_pt1 | contig 13198 bp, 10 predicted proteins | sample MGYA00153391_OFCI01 | MGnify analysis MGYA00153391
ATGTGATCTACCTCGGTTCATTTTCCAAGACGATTGCTCCTGGTTTTCGCGTTGGCTGGGCGCTAGTCCCACAATCGCTGAAGGAAAAATTAGTTATTGCAGCCGAGAGTTCAATCTTGTGTCCCTCTAACTTCACACAACTCTCTATTAGCGGTTATCTCGCCGATCAACCCTGGCGTGATCAGATCGCCTCTTTCTGTAAATTATATAAATTACGTCGCGACGCGATGCTGGAAAGTTTGGATGAGCACTTCCCTGCGGGAGCAACCTGGACCAAGCCTGGTGGCGGATTTTATGTTTGGGTAACGCTTCCTCCAGAAATTGATACCACTGCACTCATGCCAAAGGCGATCGCGGCGAAGGTTGCTTACGTGCCTGGCACAGCTTTTTACGCCGATGGCTTTGGCAGTTGGTCGATGCGCTTGGCCTACTGTTACCCGACTCCAGAGAGAATTCGCGAAGGGGTGAAAGCTTTGGGTGGGGTAATCCGAACTGAAATGGAAAATCGCGCGCTTATTTAAGTAGTTGTGCAATCCGCGCCAAATCCTCTTCATCCGCGAATTCAATAGTGATCTTTCCGTGTTTCCTACCAAGTTCTACTGTTACTCGTGTTTCAAATCGATTTCCGAGTACTTCACCGAGCTCCTTATGGTGCAGTTTTTCTTTAATAGGATGTCGCACCTTCGCTCCACGAGGCCTTCCCTCGTTCATTGCGACAATCTCTTCAACCCCGCGCACACTCAGCCCCTCGGAAACAATTCGGTTAGCTAAATTCTCAATATCCAAAGGATCAACCAAAGAGAGAAGTGCTCTCGCATGTCCCGCCGATAATATGCCCGCAGCAACTTTACGTTGCACGGACGCTGGTAGATTTAAAAGACGTAAAGTATTTGTAATTGCTGGCCGAGATTTTCCCACTTTTAACGCCAGCTCTTCATGGGTATAACCAAAATCATCGAGCAGATTCTGGTAGGCCGCGCCTTCTTCTAGGGGATTAAGTTCGCTGCGGTGAAGATTCTCAAGCAGCGCCTCCCGCAACATTTCATTATCCGCAGAGGCCCGGAGAATAACTGGAATTGTTTTAAGCCCTGCTAATTTTGCAGCGCGCAATCTCCGTTCGCCCATGATTAATTCATAGCGTCCAGGGCCAACCTCGCGTACTACGGGCGGCTGCATAACACCGACCTCTTTGATGGAGGCTGCCAGCTCTTGTAACGCTTCCTCGTTAAAATATCTACGAGGTTGTTTGCTATTTGGGAGTACTGCGTTGATATCAACTTCAAGGGCGGTGCCTGCAACTACTCCAGAACTATTCGTTACTTCACCAATTGTAGAAGTTGGGATAAGTGCATCCAACCCTCTACCCAGCCCCCCTTTTCGGTTTGCGCTCATGCTGCCGATCCTCTCCTGGCTATCTCGCGCGCTGCACCCATATAAGCGATGGCACCGGGCGATGCGGCGTCATATGTCATTACCGTCTGATTAAAAGAGGGCGCCTCTGAAACTCTGACTGCGCGTGGAATTGGAATATCAATTAATTCATTAGGGAAATGTCGACGTACATCATCCGCAACATCGTTGGCTAGCCTGGTCCGTGCGTCAAACATCGTTAACAAGATGGTGCTCACTCGAACCAGAGGATTGAGAGCTCTCTGAATTTTTCCTAGAGTTTCCATCAAGAGGGATATACCTTCCAACGAGTAATACTCGCATTGGATGGGAACGAGCACCTCTTCAGTGGCGGTCAGTGCATTGATGGTGAGTAACCCCAAACTTGGCGGACAGTCGATAATGACATAATCCAGACGATCTCCACGCGACTCACGTTCCGCGAGATAGGTAAATAGTGCGCTTTTAAGGATGCTCTCGCGCGCCACATAACTAACTAGTGTGATCTCAGCTCCTGCTAGTTCGCGGTTTGCCGGGGCACATTCCAAGCTAGGAAAGCCAGCCACTTTCTGAATCGTCTGCGCTAGTGGTACCTCATCAACTAAGACTTCATACATGCCAGGGGTCAGATTTCGGTCTACACCGAGGGCGGTACAAGCGTTTCCTTGTGGATCTAAATCAATCACCAAAACTTTTAGACCACCCATGGCAAAAGCGGCGGCAATATTTACGGCAGAGGTTGTCTTTCCGACCCCGCCCTTCTGATTGGCCACGGTGAAGATTCGAGTCTTGATCGGAGAAGGCATCGGCTCCTTGAGGCGACGTACTCCAATGACTTTACGACCACCTCCGTTGGGTGTTTCACGTGAAACGCTCATATGCGTAGTTAAGCAGTCTTTCTCACTTCAATAACACGGGCTATCTCAAATTCAGGAAGTTCTAGGGTCTGCAGAATGGTGGTGCTGTGTTTAAGTGGTTTGGTCGCATCAATCTCTGCTTGCGCGCCCTCCCCCTTCATCGCTAAGAGCGCGCCCTCCCTCTTCACTAAGTGCCAGGAGATTTCCAGTAATTTCGGCAAAGGGGCGACTGCGCGAGCTGTGACCACTTCAAAACTCTTCTTAAGACTTTCCGCCTTACCTCGAATTACCGTAACGGGTAACTCCAGGTGAGAGACCACCTCATTGAGAAAATCCACCCTCCGCTGCAGTGGTTCAATCAGAGTTACCTCTAGATCTGGCCGCGCCAGCGCGATCACGATTCCAGGCAGACCAGCTCCTGATCCAATATCGATCACACTCGCCCCTGGTGGAATGAGGGTGGTGATGGGAAGGCAATTTGAAATATGCCGCTCCCAAATTCGCTCACCTTCCCGGGGGCCAATTAGCCCACGCTCAATCCCCCAGCTTTGCAGGATTTGCGCGTAACGATCAGCCTTTTCAGCGCTCTCTTTAAAATAACTCTCGAGAAGAGTTTCACGTGAAACACTCAAGCTGGTAGGACCACCACGCAACGATTGGGTTCTTCACCCTCAGATTCACTCGTTAAGCCGATCTCTTGAATTGTGTCATGAATAACTTTGCGCTCGAAAGCATTCATGGGCTTCAACTTAAACTGTTCTCCAGATGCCTTGACCTGCCCCGCAATCTCCATGGCTAAGGCAGTGAGCTCACTCTTTTTATTGCTCCGAAAGTTATCGATATCCAACATCAGGCGAGAACGCTCTCCGAGTGAAGTCTGCACCGCCAAACGAGTCAACTCTTGAAGCGCATCGAGCACCTCTCCACTATCCCCAACGAGGTGGGTGAGGGCTCCACCGGCGATAGATAAGGAGGCGCGCTCATTCTCGACATCGATATCAATATCCCCGTCCAGATCGGCGATATCAAGTAGCCCTTCGAGATAATCCGCGGCAACATCACCCTCCTCCTCAAGGCGGGCAATCAAGGACTTCTTTGGGCTCTCAGCCCCAGCCTCACTCACGGTCTCACTAACTATCTCACTCGCGGTCTCACTAACTATCTCACTCATTTTTCTGCCTTTCTGTCGGATTTAAACCTATTTGTAATGTTTTGTGGTGATATGTGCGTTATTTACGAGGCTTCTTTTTCTTGGGCTGTTGACGTTGGCGGTTTTTACTCGCCTCCGCTTCTCTCTCCGCTTCACTCATGCCCTCTGGGGTGCCTATGAGCGGTGGGTTACTCGCAGTGCTAGCGATCCCTCGCTTGCGTTGCAACTCTTCATAGGCAGGTGATCCCGGAGTTGGGTTTCGCTTAATCACGTAGAACTGTTGACCGAAGGTCCAAAGATTGGTGGTTGACCAATAGATCAAGACACCGATCGGAAAGTTAACCCCTGAAACCGCAAAGATCAATGGAAAGACATACAACATAATTTTCTGCTGCTGCAGCATCATGTTGTTCGATGAATCCATCTTCGGCATACCTTTAACCATTAATTGGCGTTGGGTGCTAAAAGTAGTCGCTGACATAAAGGCGATAAGACACATCGTTACGATCTTCGTACTTGTTATATGAGAGCTGAGAAAACTATCCGCAATAGGTGCGCCTAAAAATTTTGCATCGTGTGCGGTTGCTAAAAGTCTTGCATTAAGAATGTTGGGGACATATGAAGTGTTATGTGCGATCCCACTTAATACTCTAAAGAGGGCGAAGAAGATTGGGGCTTGGGCAAGTAGGGGGACACAAGAAGCAAGCGGATTAGTCTTATGCTCTTTGTAGAGTTTCATCATCTCTTCAGATTGCTTCTGGCGATCATCCTTATAACGTTTTTGAATCTCTTTCATATGGGGTTGTAATGCGGTCATCGCTCTTTGGGATTTAATCTGCTTAACAAAGAGTGGAATTAAGATCACACGAATAAGCACTACTAGCAGGACAATAGAGAGGGTCCACTTCAGTGACTCATGAGAGTTCTTTCCCAGCGCCCACCCCAACATGGTGTGAAAAGTGACCATAACCCAAGTAACTGCGTAATAAATAGGGTGGAGTATTGCGTTCATTTATGTGCTCCCTTTAAGTGTCCGTACACAACTCTTTTGCCTCCGGCGTAATCAACGCCGCCATGTGACCATGGATTACACCGTAAAATTCGCCAGATTCCCATGGCGCCACCTTTTGAACCATATTCACGAATTGCATCTATGGTGTATTGCGAACAAGAGGGAAAATATTTACAACGAGGTGTCATATTCGCAGAGATGAAGATCTGCCAGAATCTAATAGGTGCAATTAAAATCTTCCTCATCGCCGTGCCACAGTTTTCTTGGTTACCCTGGAAAGTAGGACTGACAGATCATCACGGTAATTATCTGTGCTTCTTAAGACTCGAATCACAAGATGGGTGCGTGGCTGCAACTCTGGCAAATAATCGGCAACGATATGCCGCAATTGTCTGGCAATACGGTGACGGGTAACTGATCCACCGACGCTTCGATTTATTATTAATCCGACTTGAGGCGTCAGCGGCAATTGCTCATGAGTTAAAAGGTAGAGAGCCAAAAGATGAGAGCTTGTTCGGAACCCGGTCTTTGTGGTCCGTGAAAAATCTTGGCCTCTGCGCATGCGATTCGATGCTGGAAGCACGATTTAGGCTGAGATGCGAGTGCGACCCTTTGCGCGGCGTGACGAAAGAACTGCCCGTCCACCACGAGTGGCCATGCGAGCACGGAAACCGTGCTTTTTTGCACGACGACGGTTGTTTGGTTGGTAGGTGCGCTTGCTCATTAGATCCTCTTTTTCTCCTAGCGGTTTTAGGTCCCAGCTAGGGCCACAACGGAAGGGCAAGGTTATCCGAAATATTGTGGATAAACCACTTGCGCTTTTCTCCAGAGCCCCCTAGGTTCGCGCTCTATCCACAGGTTTAGCCTCTTCTTACCCTCAAGGTTGGGTTTAGACCACAGGCTGTGGATAACTTTGGGGATAACTCCATGGTGGCTCTATTCAAGGAATTTATGAGTGATCGGTGTGGAGAGATATGGCTATATTAGAAGAAGTTGACCTCACTACCCTTTGGGCTTTAGTCGTGGAGGCGATCGCTTCAGAGTCGCCGCAGCATCGCGCCTTCCTGGCGCTAACCAAACCACTAGGCCTGCTACAAGGGGAGGTTGGGGCCACCCTACTTTTGAGCACCCCCAACCAGTTTGCAAAAGATTTTTTAGAGTTACGAGTGAAGTCCGCTCTCAATGAAATCCTCACCAATCAATTGGGACAAAAGATTAATATTGCTGTCACGGTTGATGAAAATCTCGAGGTTGAGCAGCCCTATGAAGATCTCACCGATCAAACAGTCCCCGACGTTCAACCAAAAAGTGGCACAGGAAGAGATCTGGGAAATAGGGCTCCAGTTGAACAATCACAACTGAACCCACGTTATATTTTTGAGACTTTTGTTATTGGTGCGTCAAATCGTTTTGCCCATGCCGCTGCAGTGGCAGTAGCGGAAGCACCAGCCAAGGCTTACAACCCCCTTTTTATCTATGGTGAGTCAGGGTTGGGTAAAACCCATCTCCTGCATGCTATTGGAGCCTATGCCAAAGAGTTATACGGGTCGGTTCGGGTGCGTTATGTATCATCCGAAGAGTTCACTAATGATTTTATTAATTCAATTAGAGATGATAAAGCTTCGGTTTTTCAACGGCGGTATCGTGATTTGGACGTGCTTTTAGTCGACGACATTCAATTTCTGGAAAACAAGGAGCGAACTCAAGAAGAGTTCTTCCACACATTCAACACTCTTTACAATGCCAATAAGCAGATAGTTATCTCCAGTGACCGTCCCCCTAAACAACTCACTACTTTAGAGGATCGACTTCGCTCACGTTTTGAGTGGGGGCTAATTACAGATATCCAACCACCGGAGCTAGAAACAAGAATTGCGATCTTGCGTAAGAAAGCGGCGCAAGACAAACTCAACGCCCCAGATGATGTCTTGGAGTACATAGCCTCCAAAATCTCATCGAATATCCGTGAATTGGAAGGGGCTTTAATCCGAGTAACCGCCTTCGCCTCCCTTAATCGCCAACCGGTTGATATGGGGCTCGCGGAGATCGTTCTTAAAGACTTAATCCCGGACCAGGCTGGTCCAGAAATCACCTCCTCCACCATAATGGCCCAGACCGCCTCTTATTTCAGCCTTACTCTAGAAGACTTATGTGGCACAAGCCGTAGTCGTGTCTTAGTAAATGCCCGCCAGATCGCTATGTATCTCTGCCGAGAACTTACAGAACTCTCCCTACCTAAAATTGGGCAGACTTTTGGGGGGAGAGATCACACCACTGTTATGCACGCGGACCGCAAGATCCGACAATTGATGGCTGAAAGACGTTCGATCTATAACCAGGTGACAGAGTTGACTACCCGAATTAGGCTGCAATCTAAAAATTAGTTTGGGTATTAAACCCAACTGTGGGAAAACTGTGGATAACTATGAGAGAAAGTAAGGTTTTCTGGAAAAAGATGGGGATAACTTTGGTGAAGATACTCTAAAAAGGTATAAAAAGGTGGATGGAAAGAAGTTTTCCACATGCTTTCCCACAACTGTAGAGAAGGTTTTACCGCTTGCCACCTGCATATATCTCTCTTTCCACAGAGAAACACTCTGGTTACTACGAATAGTTTTAAATAAAGATAAAAGAAGGATCCGAGAGAACTACCAGGTGTCAGCTCTCTAAGTAAAACTCTAGACTCGTCCGGTCTGGAGAGTGTGAAAAAAGTTAAGAAAGAGGCCAAAAATGAAATTTTTAGTGGAACCCACCGAATTAGTGGATGCGGTTAATTGGGTTGCCCGTAGCCTCTCAACACGCCCAATCAAACCGGAACTATTAGGAATAATGATTGATGTCGATACTTCAATCACCCTCACAGGCTCTGATTTGGAAACCTCCACAAAAGCGATATTGAAAGCAGATATCAGCGCTAAAGGTAAAGTGTTAGTACCAGGCAGGTTACTCGCTGAGATAGCGCGCGCCTTGCCGAATAAACCCATCACCTTCACCCTTGATGGCAACCGAGTCTTGGTCACAGCAGGCACGGCAAAGTTCACACTCCCAACTCTTTCAGTCAGTGAATATCCAAACTTGCCCGAACTCCCAGAAACCGCAGGAGTGATTCCTAGCGATGTTTTCGCCCAAGCTGTCAACCAAGTCGCCATCGCCGCTGGGAAAGATGATTCACTTCCAACACTCACCGGAGTGCATATTGAAATAAACCATAACAAAATAACGCTAGCAGCGACCGACCGCTACCGTTTGGCGGTCCGAGAGTTAAATTGGCAAGCGAAGAATTCTGAGATTGAAGTCAATACCCTGGTACGAGCCCGCACATTATCAGACGCGGCAAAATCCCTTACCGCCCATTCACAAGTCACCCTAGCTTTATCAGCAACCAACTCCAATGAAAAATTAATTGGATTTCTCTCTGAGTTAAAAACCATGACCTCACGAACACTAGATGGAACTTTCCCACCATTTAAGCATCTTCTCCCAACTGAATCTGTGGCAGAAGCAACTATTGAAGTTGCCCCCTTCCTTGATTCAGTTCGACGTGTCGCATTAGTTACCGACAAGACCGTCCCTTTACGTTTAATTTTTGCAGCCAATTCTTTACAACTTGAAGCGGGGGCGGGTGAAGATGCTCAAGCCACTGAAGAGTTAGAGATCATCTACTCTGGTGAGGCAATCAATATCGCCTTTAACCCGCAATATTTAACAGATGGATTACAGGCGATCGGTACCCCATTTGTTCAAATTAATTTTACAGGGGCAAGTAAGCCTGCAGTTTTAACAGGGAAACATGAGATAGCCGGTACTCGTGACACAAGTTATCAATACTTACTTATGCCAATGCGCTATAGCTCCTAAAAAGCGTGCACCTCACTCACCTTTCACTGAAGAACTTTCGTTCTTACAGCCAACTCGAACTGCCACTCAACCCAGGTATCACTATCTTTTTGGGCCGAAATGGTGAGGGTAAGACAAATATTGTTGAATCGATTTTATATCTGGCCTTCTTATCTTCTCATCGCACTCCTGGAGACCTGCCACTTATTAAACTTGGTGAGAGCGCGGCTTATACTCGAGCAAAAATCCAGCGCCCCGATAGAGAGATATTGGTTGAATTAGAGATAAATGGCGAGAAAGCAAATAGGGCGCGTATTAATCAAAATCCAACCCGTAGCCAAAAGGAACTCTTTGGCTTAATTCAATGTATCTACTTCTCCCCCGAGGATATGGATTTAGTAAGAGGTGATCCCTCAGAGCGCCGGCGTTTTATTGATCAGATTCTAACCTTACGCTCCCCGCGACTTGCAGGTGTGATGACAGATTATGAGAGAGCTGTCAGGCAGCGCAACGCGCTATTAAAAACGCGGGCAAACCAAGCAGCACTTGAACCATGGGATCAACAGGTAGCAAAATATGGCGCTGAAATTATCGCGGCGCGAACCGATCTTTTATTACAATTCAACCCTTACTTTGCCAAAGCCTATTCAAATATCTCTTCAGAGAAGCCTGCAAATATTAAATATAAAAGTTCAATCGATCAACCAAGTACAGATTCAGAAGCGAACTACTTAACCATCCTGCAAAAAATGGATGAAATTAGAAGGCAAGAGCTAGATCGTGGGCTAACCCTTATTGGTCCACACCGAGATGATCTACTTCTCCATCTTGGTCAACATTTAGTGAAGGGCTATGCCTCGCATGGGGAATCATGGTCGATCGCTCTTTCGTTAAAACTAGCTGCGTACCAACTTCTTCTTGATGAAGGAGCGAGACCAATATTAATATTAGATGACGTTTTTTCAGAGTTGGATGAAGAAAGGCGACAGCAGTTGATCGCGCTTGCACAATCAGCCGAACAGACATTTATTACAATCTCTGTTGAGGGAGATTTACCAAAGGATCTTTTTGGTACTACTTACTATGTAAAAAACGGAAGCGTTAAGTTGCGCCCATGAAGGTTGATCTCGCTAAAGAGCTGTACCGAACGTGGAGAGAGAGTTCCCGAAAGAACCGTGCGCTTAATATCCAGGAAACGCCACGCGAAAAGAGTGATGACCCGCAAACTATCAATTCAGTAATTGGTGAGTTAGTCACTGCACGGCAATGGCAACAAGGTATAGCCGAAGGCTCGCTATTTACCCAATGGATCGAAGTAGTGGGTGGCGATATCGGCTCCCATTCCTCCCCCATCGCCCTTGTGGACGGGTTACTCACTGTTCAAGCCACCTCTTCAGCGTGGGCTACTCAATTAACGCTTATGAAAGCTCATCTCTTGGCGACCATCAGTAACTCCGCTCCCGGGGCCTTAGTGGAAGAAATTTTGATCCTCCCTCCCGGGGCGCCAAGTTGGAAAAAAGGTATTAGAACGATACGCAACTCCCGAGGTCCTAGGGATACCTACGGCTAATCTCTAAAAGCCCCTCAAAGGAAGTCCTACGCCTTTTTATGGCTGGTTCTACCGCCGTTTTATGACTAGAATTAAGGCTCTTGACAGCCATATTCGCCTAAGAATTGGCCCTGAAGGATTTAGCAATTATGTGGGTCAAAGAAGATGAGGGGAGAAGCCAAGGTGGAAGATTCCTACAACGCTAGTGACATTACCGTCCTCGAGGGATTAGATGCTGTCCGCAAACGTCCTGGAATGTATATCGGATCCACCGGGGAGCGTGGCCTACACCACCTGGTGTACGAGGTCGTGGATAATTCAGTAGATGAAGCCCTAGCCGGCTATTGCGACACCATTAATGTCACTCTTATGGCCGACGGGGCGGTTCGTGTTATTGATAATGGGCGAGGAATCCCGGTAGACCTTCACCCCATTGAGAAGCGCCCAGCTTTAGAGATCGTTCTGACGGTCCTGCATGCCGGAGGTAAATTCGGAGATAGTGGCTATTCGGTTTCGGGCGGTCTGCACGGTGTCGGAATTTCGGTAGTGAACGCCTTATCCACAGATCTCGCGGTTGAGGTTCGCCGTGATGGATTCCATTGGTACCAAGAGTACAAATTGGGAGTTCCTCAGGCCCCAGTCCGGAAAGGTGAACCCGCCACGACTACAGGAACGAGCGTCACCTTCTGGCCATCGACAGAGATATTTGAAACTACAGACTTTTCCTTTGAAACCCTCTCTGCACGTTTTCGGGAGATGGCCTTTCTGAACAAAGGCCTTACCCTCACCTTGACCGATGAACGCCCAGGGCGGGTTGATGAAACAGGAAATATTTTAAGCGCCACCTACCACTACGAAGGTGGCATTGTTGACTTTGTCCGCCACTTAAACCTTAGCAAAGGTGAACTACACAAAACCATCATCTCCTTTGAAGTTGAAGATAAGGCGCAAAAGATCTCCGTAGAGGTTGCAATGCAGTGGAACAATGGATTTTCCGAAAGTGTATATACCTTTGCAAATACAATTAATACCCAAGAGGGCGGTACCCATGAAGAGGGTTTCAGGACTGCTCTCACCTCCATTGTAAATAAGTTCGGCGAGGAATGGGGCTACATTCGAAAGAAAGAAGATCGTCTTACCGGCGATGATGTCCGCGAGGGATTGACAGCTATCGTCTCTTTAAAAATTGGGGAACCACAGTTTGAAGGACAGACAAAAACCAAACTTGGAAATACAGAAGCAAAATCTTTTACCCAGAGAGCCTTAAATGAATTTCTAACCGAGTGGTTTGAAAAGAACCCCGGAGAAGGAAAAGATATTGTCCGCAAGAGTATTGATGCGGCATCCGCGCGCGTTGCAGCCCGAAAGGCGCGTGATTTGAGCCGTTCGCGTAAGGGTCTGCTTGAAGGACGAGGCATGCCAGGAAAGTTGGCGGATTGCCAATGGACTGAACCAGAGAAGTGTGAGCTCTACATCGTCGAGGGCGATTCCGCCGGTGGCTCTACCAAGGGCGGTCGTGACTCTCGCTATCAAGCTGTCCTTCCTATTCGTGGAAAAATCCTTAATGTAGAGAAAGCGCGCATTGATCGCGTCCTACAAAATAACGAAGTTCAAGCGTTGATTACAGCACTTGGTACAGGAATTCACGATGAATTTGATGTAGCAAAGTTGCGATACCACAAAATTATTTTGATGGCTGATGCAGATGTTGATGGTCAACATATTCGTACTCTCTTGTTGACCCTTCTCTTTCGTTTTATGCGTCCTCTTATCGAAAGTGGTTTTGTTTATTTGGCCCAACCTCCTCTCTATAAATTAAAGTGGGGCGGAAAAGAGCCAGTCCAGTATGCTTTTAGTGATCGCGAGAGAGACGGGTTTATTAAAATCGGGATTGATGCGGGAAAACGCCTTCCTAAAGAGGATGGAATTCAACGCTTCAAAGGGTTGGGCGAAATGCCCGCCAAGGAACTTTGGGATACCACGATGGATCCAGCTCACCGTATCTTGATTCAAATCACTCTCGCTGACGCCGCCGCGGCTGATAATTTATTTTCAGTTCTCATGGGTGAAGATGTTGATCTCCGTCGCTCCTTTATCCAAAGGAATGCCAAAGATGTTAGATTCTTGGATATTTGATGGAAGATAGATTCCAGGAGGGCATGGAGGGCTCAAAGGTTGAGTCCGTCGACTTGCAAGTTGAAATGGCGCGCAGCTATTTAGATTATGCAATGTCAGTAATTGTTGGCCGTGCACTTCCGGATGTACGTGATGGGCTAAAGCCTGTTCACCGTCGGGTCCTCTACGCGATGTTTGACGCGGGGTATAGACCCGATAAGGGTTACTACAAATCATCTCGCATCGTCGGAGATGTGATGGGTAATTATCACCCACATGGGGATGGTGCTATTTACGACGCCGTCGTCCGCTTGGCGCAATTCTGGTCACTGCGTTATCCATTGATTGATGGAAATGGAAATTTTGGTTCACCCGGTAATGATCCCGCGGCGGCAATGCGTTATACCGAGGCGAAGTTAGCTCCTCTTGCCATGGAGATGATGCGTGATATCGATGAAGACACTGTCAACTTCATCCCAAACTACGACGGACGCTCCCAAGAACCAACGGTATTACCAGCGCGTTTTCCCAATCTTTTAGTTAATGGCTCTGCCGGGATAGCGGTCGGCATGGCAACAAATATTCCGCCACATAACCTGACGGAAATTATTGCTGCGACGGTCTGGGCCCTTGAGAACCCGGATGCTTCCTCGGAAGAAACCCTCACAAAATTACTGACCATTGTTAAAGGACCTGACTTTCCAACCAAGGCACTGATCGTGGGTCGTCAAGGAATAGAGGCTGCCTATCGCACAGGACGTGGCTCGATCATTATGCGTGCGGTTGTTGAAATAGAAGAGATCAATAAGCGAACCTGTCTCGTCGTCACCGAGCTCCCCTACCAAGTGAATCCTGATAATTTAGCTCTCAAGATCGCTGAACTGGTTAAAGATGGTCGTATAAAAGGAATTGCTGATGTTCGGGATGAAGGTAATGAGCGTTTAGGTCAACGCCTCGTAATCGTTCTTCGAAACGATGCCACGCCAAAGGTAATACTAAATAACCTTTATAAGCACACCCAACTACAGGATTCCTTTGGTGCCAATATGTTGGCGCTGGTGGATGGAGTGCCGCGCACACTACGCCTTGATGAGTTCATCCGGTATTACATTGAACATCAAGTTGAAGTAATTGTTCGGCGGACGCGATTCCGGTTAGCTGAACGTGAGCGGCGCGCCCACATCTTGCAAGGCTATCTCAAAGCCCTTGATGCGCTAGATGCGGTGATTGCTTTGATCCGAGCTTCAAAAACTCCCGAAGAAGCCCGAACGGGTTTGATGAAGCTTCTG
>ENA-OFCI01001098-OFCI01001098.1-metagenomes-genome-assembly--contig:-NODE-1098-length-13195-cov-3.476788_pt1 | contig 13195 bp, 12 predicted proteins | sample MGYA00153391_OFCI01 | MGnify analysis MGYA00153391
ATGCGTTCCCGCTGGAAGCGGCCGACGACCACCGTGAATACCGCGACATCGATCACCAGGAGTATTGCTGAAGCGAGGATCGCGATGGAGATATCGAAGAGCAGTAATCCGGTCGCCTGACCGACGACGAGGGCAATGACCGGAAACATGATCAGCACCGCTGAGCTTTGAGCGCCTTGCATCGTCGTGGAACGCCCGGAGATGGCCACGATGAGGCAGGTCGCTAGGAAAGCCACGAGTGGGACCATGGCGAGGATGATGATCGCCCACGTCCAGGTCGGGAAGAAGAGACCGCCCATGAGCGATGCCCCGAGTGCATTCACCAGGACGGTGTAGATGAGGAACGAGGCCCAGGTGAGCAGCACGGATGGAATCACGGAGACGAGCACCTTTGCCAGCACCAGTTCGCGATCGGTGATCGGCGTGTAGAGAAGCCCTTCAATCGTGCGGCGTTCCTTTTCGCCGACGAAGCTGGAGCTCGCCGTGATGCTCGCGACCATCACGGGGATGACGAGGAAGAACGGGGCCATGAAGTAGACGATGACGGCGTAGACCACGGTCTGTGCCGTCGAGAATCCGGCGGGGATGACCTCCTCTGGGAGGTTGTCCAGGAATCCTCGCAGGCCGGTGATCGACGACGCGAGGACGGCGTTGTTGCCCAAGACGATGACGGCAGTGGGAATGATGACGGCGAACAGGAGCGGGATGATGACCAATGGGGCCACGGCCTGCTTGTTGCGGGCGAGCTCGCGCCAGTCCTTGCGCATCAGCGCCCGGATCCGCTGACCGTTGATCATGGGTGCAACCCGTCGTTGATCGTGGCGAAGTAGAGGTCTTGGATCGTCGGCTGCTGGGGGATGACAGCTCGTATCTGAATCTGGTTGCGGACCAGTGCAGCCACTACCGCCGAGATGGATTCCTGATCCGCCACGCAGCAGCGCAGGTTGGCCTCGGTCGCATCGACTTCCACCGATCCGCCGACGAGTGAGATGACGATCCTCTGGGCGGAGGCGAGGTCCCCGTCGACAGCAAGGAGGTACCGGCGTTCCGGCCATCGTTGATGCAGAAGCTGCCGGACCTCACCGGCGACAACGAGGCAGCCGTTCTTGAGGATGGCGATGTCGTCGCAGAGTGACTCGAGTCCTTGGAGCTGATGGGTGCAGATGATCACGGTGGTGTGAAGTGTTCGGATCATCTCTTTGAGGTAGGCGATCAGATCGGCGGATGCCTCCGGGTCCAGTCCAGCGGTCGGCTCGTCGAGGAAGAGCAGATCGGGTTCGTGGAGCACAGCGCGCCCGACCGAAAGCTTCTGCCGCATTCCCTTGCTCAGCTCCCCAACGAGAGAGTCGGCGCGATCCGAGAGGCCAAGTACCTGGACAACCTCGTCGATTCTGCGCTCCACGGCGCGGGACGTCAGTCCATACAGTTCGCCCCAGGTCCGCAGATTGTCGCGCACGCTCAGGGTTTCGTAGAGGTTGGTGTCGGTCTGTACACCGATTCTTGCCCGCAGCGCATCAGCGTTGGAGCCGGCGAGCACTTGTCCGAACAGCGTGACTGAACCGCGGCTCGGGATCAGTAGGCCCGTCAGCAGTCGCACCGTCGTGGTCTTGCCGGAACCGTTGGGTCCAAGCAGTCCAAAGGCTCGACCAGTGGACGCTTGAAACGACAGTTCCGATACGACCTCGCGTCCGCCCAGGAGCTTCGTCAAGCCCGAAGCCACCACAGTAGGCTCGGACCCGCTCACGGCGATCGTGGTGGTGGTCGCACCAGTTGGGTAGCGCGTAGCAACCCGTCGGCTCAGCCGTCCCGCACGTCGATCCGTCATGGCTACGCGATGTCTCGTCGCTGGACGGCAATGATTCCGGCGGCAGCCGGGACCAGTGCCCATGCGGTGACCGCCATCAGGGCGGCCCACAGGCTGACGTCGGCGCTGACCCCGGAGATCACGGCGAAGAGCGTCGGCGGAATCCAGGACCCCGCGTCGCTGACCAGCTGTACGGCCAGCGGCGGGATCACGAACAGCACCAGCACGGCTGTGGTGACTGCGCCACCGACATTGCGGATGACGGCTCCGAGTCCGGCGCCCAGGACCGCACCGATCGCCCCGGCGAGCGCTGAAGCGGCAAGGAGCTGGGTGATATCACCGGCCGAGACCATGAGGCCGTACTGGGTGCTGCGCAGTGCCAGGGCGACCGCGGCGATCATCAGCGCCTGACCGACCAGCGCCAGCGCCGCACCGGCGAGGAGAACTGCGGCGAGCTGAGCGAGAACGGCCCGCAGGCGCCGGGGGCACGTCAGGAAGGTCGGCACGACGGTGCCGTGTCCGTACTCGCGAGCCGCGGCGATGGCGCCGAACAGTGCGGTGCCCAGCATGGCGTTGAAGGCGAACGCCATCAGGGACTGCTGGTCGGCGGCGGTGGCGACGAACGCCTTGCTGCCGTCCATGTCCGTGCCGAACGCGACGACGGCCGCGTTGAGGCCGCCGATGACGACCAGCACCGCGAGGAACCCCCACGGCATCTTCGTGGTGGTGAGCTTGCGGATCTCTGCTCGCACGAGTCGCAGCCATGTCTGTTGTGTCATAGCGGTACTGCCTGCCTTTCGGTCTGGGTTGCCTCGGCGGTGTCGGCACCGTTGATGGGTTTGACGGGGATGTTGTCTTTGCTCGTCCAGTCCAGGAACAGCTCCTCGAGGGAGCCGGCCTGGGGGATCAGCTCGTGCAGTGCGATCCCGGCGGCGCAGGCGCGGTTGCCGATCTCGGCGATCTGGATGCCTCGGACAACGAGGTCGCCATCGTTGCCGGTGCGCACTGTGACGCCGTACAACGTCAGCAGCAGCTGGGTGAGCCGTCCGGGTTCGGGGGTGCGCACCGACGTACCTCCTCGTTGCAGCGTGGCCAGGGCGCCGGTGGCGACGAGCTGGCCATGGTTGATCACCACGACGTCGTCGGCGAGGTGTTCCACCTCGGCTAGCAGGTGGCTGGACACGAACACCGTGCCGCCGGCCGCGGCACGTTCGCGCAGCAGGTCACGCAGCCAGCGGATGCCCTGCGGATCGAGTCCGTTGCCGGGCTCGTCGAGCACCAGCACCGGTGGGTCGCCGAGAAGTGCGGCGGCCAGCCCGAGCCGCTGTCGCATCCCCAGGGAGTAGCCGCCGACGTGGCGGTCCGCGGCATGGGTCAGCTCGACCATGTCCAGCACCTGGTCGATGCGTCCTGCGGGTATGCCGGCGCCGTCGGTGAGGATCCTGAGGTGGTGTCTGCCGCTGCGTCCGGGGTGGAACGCGTTCGGTTCGAGCACCACGCCGACGGAGCAGGCAGGATCGGCCATGTCGCGGTACCGCGTCCCGCCGATCGTGGCGTGGCCGTGGTCTGCCTTCGCCAGGTCGAGCAGGACCTTCATCGTCGTGGACTTCCCCGCGCCGTTGGGTCCAAGGAAGCAGGTGACTCGTCCGGGCGGGACGGTGAAGGTGAGGTCGTCGACCACGACCTCGTGGCCGTAGCGTTTGGTGAGGTGTTCGATCTCAAGCGGATACATGGTCAGGTTTCCCTTCGGTGGTGGAGCAGATGGGAGGTGGAGTGGCGCGCGTCCACCTGGGTCATGTGGTTGGCGGGTAGGTCTGGTTCAGGACGACGTCGGTCATGAACGTGGCGAACCGCCCGGGCTCTTCCAGCTGTGGGTCGTGCCCGGAGTGGTCGAACTCGATGAGGTGCTTGCTCGGTGCGGTCAGTGCGGCGAACCAGTCCCGAGCGAGCACGGCGCGCCCGGGTGCCTCGTGCGCGCCCTCGACGAGGTACACGGGAACCTCTAGCCGGTGCACGTCACGGCGGAAGTCGACGTCCTGAAGCTGGGGGTACATGAGAGCGAAGGTGTCGATCATGGCCGCCATGGAGCGCACCTGTTCGGTGAAGGTGTACTCGGGCACGAACAGGCTGGCCGGGTAGGACGATCGGGGGTCGTGATCGGTCCCCGGGGAGTAGTTGTCCCAGTCGGGGTTCGTTGAGATGGCGACCGGGTAGGCCAGCATGTCTGTGTACGGCGGCAGGCCGATCGCGCGCAGCTGTTCGGCGAACTTCGTGTCCCCTGTGCGCTCGGCGTAGGCCAGACTCTCGGCATACATGAGCTTGTCGGTCTGTTGTAGGTCGACCATCTGCCCGGTTCCGATGTAGGCGTGGAACAGGTCGGGCCGTTGTTGGGCGGTGAGCACGCCGAGCACGGTGCCCCAGGAGCTGCCGACCAGGTAGATCCGGGACTCGCCGAAGCGCACGCGCAGATACTGGCTCACGGCGATCGTGTCTTTCACGGCCTGGGCGACGGTGAAGGTTGCCACGGGCTCCAACGCGGTGGCGGACTTGCCGGTGCCCCGCTGGTCCCAGGTCGCGACCACGAAGTGTTTTTCGAGGCCCTGGCCCGCGTATCGCATCGACCCCAGCGCGGTCCCGCCGGGGCCGCCCTCGAGGAAGAGCAGCACGGGCGCGTCGACGTTGTTGCCGCGCAGCATGATCGCTTGGTCGTGCCCGCCGATCGGGACGCTCACGAGTTCGGCGATGCTGCCGGGGAGCGGTTTGCCGTCGGCTCCGGTGATCGCTTCGGTGCTGGCCGGCCGGGCGAGCGCCGCGACGAGCACCACCACGGACAGACTCGCAAGGGCGAGGGTGCCGCGGCGCACGACGAGCCCCAGAAGCCTCCTCGCACGTGATCTGGTGCGTATGCCGGCGCGGACCGGCTGGGTGCGCCGGGTAAGCGCTGCGCCCCATAGCGCGCCGACGACCATGGGGAGCAGGATGACGAGACCGTCAAAGCCGCGCCCGGCGATCAGGGCGGCGATGCCGTACACGCTGTCGAGGTGGATCGGACCGACACTGGGACCCTGGGTGCCGGCCCGAGTGGCCTCGAACGCGGCTGCCAGAGCCGCGGGTGCCACGAGTGCAGCCCACCGGGAGCGCATAAGCCAGCCTGCGAGCACCCCGGCGCAGAGGGCCAGGGCCAGTGCTGTCAGGGATTGGATCGAGGTCATCGGTCCTCGGGGCATGACCAGCCCGAGGACCAAACCGGCGGATGCACCTGCCAGGGCGGCGGCCACCACGCGGCCGGGACGGTTGAGGTGGTGTTGGCGGCGGCTGAGGGAAATCATGGTTGGGACCTCCGTTCCCGCCGGGACCAGGTCCGGGCGGCGAGTGTGATGGCGGCGATGAGGCTGAGCAGGGCAGCAAGCCCGGGGATGGCGATGGCGCGGACCGTGCCGGGTGCGAGGTCGTCGCCGACAGCCAGCTGAGCTTGCGCATCCCGGACCGTGGCATCCGTGGCATCCGTGGCATCCGTGCGGATCACGAAGGAACCGGTGCGGTTCGCGTCGAACACGGCGATGGCGGTGCCCAGGACCCCTGGCCTGCCAGGCACGTCGTAGCGCAGATCCAGTTTGTAGGGGCGGACGGGCACGGCCTGCTGGGCCGCGTCGAGGACCTTCAGCTGGTCGGCCGACACCGCGGTTGGGTCGTGGCCTTCGTAGTAGATGACGTGCGGGCCGACCTGCGTCAGGGTGACCGAGACGCTGTTGGAGATGTCGGCGCGGACGAACCTCCCAGGTTGCTGGACCTGGTCCAGGACACCGGTGACACCCCATACTGCGGCGGTGCTCACACCGACGACTGCGACGAGTACGGCCAGGCCGTAGCGCAGTCGACGTCCGGTCGGGGTGGTTCTGGTTGTCATGGCGGGCTCTCTTTTCGGTGGGTTGCCGGCTCACCCCAGAGTCGAGGTTGACGCTGGTCGTGTCGTCGGCCCAGGGAACGAATCAGCGGTCCTGCCCGGGCAGGACGCGGACGTCACTGAATGGGTCTGCAGATGTATGCCCGGACGGGTCGCAGGGCTGACGCCCCACAACGCCTGGGGGTCTAGCGTCGACACGGTGACGACGACCTGGGCGCGGCTGCGGGAGGTCGACGCGGTGCGCCCATGGGTTCTGGACACTTTCCTTGCCGTCCTGCTGTTCCTGGGTGCGGCACTCTCGGCGGCCTCTCCGGGTCCGAACGCCCGGCTCCCGGATACAACCTTCTTCCTGCTGGTTGCTGTCGGCGCCGCGCCGTACGCCCTGCGCCGCCGGGCCCCTCTGCCGGTCCTGGTGCTCGCGACCGTCCCGGTACTGGCCCTGATCGCCCTGGGCTACGGCTCAGCGGTGATCGGGTCGGGGCTGTTCCTGGCGGCATACACGGTGGCCGCCTGGTCGCGTGCCAGGGTGACCGCCCTCGCGGCCGGGTATGTCGTGGTCCTGCTTGCTGCGGTGGTCGCCCTGGCACCGCGGTCGATGCGGTTCGGAGATCTGGCGACCAACGCGGCACTGTTTATCGGAGCCTTCGCGCTGGGTCGCAGCGCGAACGACCGCCGGCAGAACCTCGTGCTGCTGCAGGACCGTGCTGCGCTTGCCGAGGACGCGCGGGTCGAGAGGGCCCAGCTCGCGGTGGCCGACGAACGTCTGCGAATCGCCCAGGAGCTGCACGACGTCCTGGCCCACTCGCTGGGCGTCATCGCGTTGCAGGCCGGTGTGGGAGCACACGTTATCGACGCCGACCCGGTTGAGGCCAAGGCCTCGCTGGTGGCCGTCGCGCAGACGAGCCGGTCCGCGCTCACCGAGGTCCGCCGCATTCTCGGCGCGCTACGCGGCCAGGACAACCCGGCCACCTACCACCCGCCACCGGGACTGGAGGCTGTCGGGGACCTCGCCGCGGAGCTGACGGCCGCGGGACTGCCCGTCGAGGTTCACGTCGAAGGCGAGCCGGACGGGGTTCCGGCGGCCCTGGCCCTGACCGCCTACCGCCTCGTGCAGGAGTCGCTGACCAACGTCCTCAGGCACGCCGGACCGGCCCGCGCCGAGGTCACCGTCCGCTACCAGACCGGAGCCGTGGTTCTCGAGGTGGTCGACGACGGACAGGGACCGCCGCTGCCCACCGAGCACGCGGCTGCCGGGCACGGACAGGTCGGGATGCGCGAGCGTGTCGCGGTGTGGGGTGGATCACTGACGACCGGGCCTGGACCCTGCGGCGGGTACCGCGTCACAGCACGCCTGCCCTACGGCGACCAGGACGCGCGATGATCCGGGTCGCGGTGGTCGACGACGAGGCCCTCGTACGCAGGGGCCTCCCCCTGCTCCTACGGCTCGAGCCCGAGCTGGAAGTCGTCGGCGAGGCCGCTGACGGGGCAGCCGCGGTTGCCCTCGTACGCCGCGCGCGACCCGACGTCGTGCTGATGGACATCCGGATGCCGGGCACCGACGGCCTCGCCGCCACCCGGACGCTGATGGCAGACCCGGACACAGCCTCGACCCGGGTGCTCATCCTGACGACCTTCGACCAGGATGAGTACGTGTTCGCAGCAATCCGGGCCGGTGCCAGTGGTTTCCTGCTCAAGGACACCCCGCCCGACCAGCTCCTCTCAGCCATCCACGTGGTCGCCGGCGGCGACGCCCTGCTGGCACCCGCGGTGACCCGGCGCCTCATCGAAGAGTTCGTCCGACGATCTCCTAAGGAGCCAACCGCGCAGGCCACGGGTCTGGACCTGCTCACCGATCGCGAGACGGAGGTGCTGCGCGCCGTGGCCCACGGGCGCTCAAACGCCGAGATCGCCGCAGAGCTGTTCATCAGCTACGCAACTGCCAAGACCCACGTCAGCCGCCTACTCACCAAGCTCCAGGTCCGCGACCGCGCCCAGCTAGTCATGCTCGCCTACGAGAACGGCATCGTCAGCCCCGGCAGCCCCTAAATCGGCAGCGCAGCGCCAACTGGCACTGCTCGTCAAGAATCGAGGGCATCAGAGCTCCTCTGCCAATCAAGGGTTGCGCACGACGGACGCCAACGAAAGGTGCGGACCAGCGAAGGCCAGACCGCGGTGGGTGGTGGCCACCCGGGAGATGATCTCCCGGCCGACCCTCGGGGCGGCTGCCCTACGTCCACGAAGCCGGTTAATGCCCCAGGATCCTGCACAATGCCTGGGGTGAGCGTAGAAACTTTCGTCGGCCCAGAGGCTCATTCGTTCAGACTCTCGGAAGTTCGTGATCCCCTGGGGCAACTCGAGGGCAGTGAACACCCTCTCCAACCATTCCGCATGCGGATCGGCGTAGAAACACCCGAGCTGACTTAGATGCGTCCGGTCATCATTCCGCTTCTGGCGACATAGGCGCGGCGGCGTCGGCCTGATCTCTGACAGGGTGGTGCGATGTTCACGTCCGGCCGGTTTGAGCGGGTAAGTGCCGACGATCTGATGTCCCTTGCTACTGAGCGCGGGTCCACCCCGTTGCAGGTTGGGGCTGTCTTGATGCTGGATGCGTCCGAAAGTCTTGAGCCAGGGCTCGTTGCGGACGCGCTCGCCGATCGAGTCCGTGCTGTGCCTCGCCTGCGTCAGCGTCTCGTCAAGGTTCCGTGGGGGTGCGGTCGACCGGTCTGGGTCGACGATCGTGATTTCGCCATCGGCAATCACTTCTCCGTGATCCGTTGTCCCGCCCCGGGCGGTGAGAGCGCCGTCCTAGAGGTCGCCGCGCAGATGCTTCTGACCCGACTGCCTCGCGATTGTCCCCTTTGGGCAGCCAAGCTCGTGACGGACACGGGCGGCGGGGGGGCCGCGCTGATCGTCGCCTTTCACCATGTCCTGGCGGACGGCATTGGCGGCCTGGCCGTCCTGGCCGGTCTGGTCGACGGCGCACCTGAGGCCCACGACCGCGTGTTTCCCGTTCAGATGCCTTCGCCGACGCAGCTTGCCGCCCAGGCGGCGAACGATCGCTTGCGCTCAGCCGGAAAGCTGCCGGCGGTTCTAGGTCGCCTGGCCGGCGGCGCCTCACAATTGCGCCCCGTGTTCGGCCGCCGCCTCGCGCGTTCATCCCTGAACAGACCCACGGGGCCGCGGAGGCGGTTCGCCACCGTCCAGGTCGACCTGGATCAGATTCGCGGCGCAGCCCACGCGCATGAGGCGACGGTCAACGACGTCGTCCTGTCCGCCATAGCCGCAGCCCTCCACCGCCTCTTGGTGGTCCGCGGCGAGCGGGTCGACGAGTTCGTCATCTCGGTTCCTTTCTCCGCGCGCCGCCAGGCCAGCGCAGGCGACTTGGGCAACAAGAGCGGAGTCATTCCCCTGCACGTCCCAGGGGTGGGCGATACTGCCCGACGGCTCGAGTCGCTGGCCGTGGCTACTCGTGCGGCTAAGCAGGCTCAGCGGGGTGCCTCGACCGCGCTGCTGGGCCCGTTCTTTCGCCTGCTGGCTGCGGCCGGGCTTTTCCGATTGTTCATTGACCGTCAGCGACTGATCCACACCTTCGTGTCCAACGTGCGCGGCCCGGAGAGCCGCCTCTCATTGCTGGGCTGCCCGATCACCAGCATCATCCCTCTTAGTTCGGCCTCGGGAAACGTGACGGTTTCCTTCGCCGTCCTGTCCTATGCCGGCACCCTGACCATCACCCTGATCGCCGACCCCGACACCTGCCCCGACCTGTCCGACCTCCGTGATGCTCTCGAGGAGGAGGTCCGGGTCCTGTCGGCAACGACCCATCACTGAGCTGGCCACCATAAGCCAGCGCCATGTTTTTAGCCGGCGACGTCTTAGCGCGGGGTCACATCTCACCAGGTCGGAGTCGAACAACCGCACCAGTGGGTCGAAGCCGGCTTGCAGTCAACGGCGCCCCACAGCCCAGTCATCTCGTCTCGGGCCACCATCCATGTCGCAGCCACGACCCATTGACGACGCCCAACCTGCGACGCGCGCGAGCCAGCAACCAGATCTCGATGCCGCCCAGCGCGGTGAACAGGACGGTGAACACCGCCAGTTGCTGGCTCACGACCGGGTCAGCGCCCAGGCCTGCAGCGAGGGCGAACGGCACAACCGCCAGCATCGTCACGGACAAGATGAGCAACATCACCAGCATCGCACCGGCAATGACCGGTCCCGCCGGGTGGCGGCGACGCAACATCAGGGCAGCCGCGAGGGCGGTCGGGATGACCCATCCGAGGTCGAGCACCCAGGTCGGGTTAGGTAGCTCGGCGAGGTGAATGTTCGTCGGCAGCCCGCCGGGAAGGGCCACGACGATCTCGCTCAGCCAGAGCACCCCGATGCCGGCGCCGGCGATCGCCAGGAACCAGGCCGTGGCACGACGGCGCACCTGGGCGAATGCTGGGGCGACCGCAGCCACGTCGACGCGCAGGAGACCGTCGAGCATCGCGAACCCGGCAAGGCTCATCACGGACAGGTAGATGAGGAACATCGTGTTGAACGGTGCCCCGATCGACAGGTGGGCGTAGCCGTAGGTCAGCCAGGTCAGGATGCCCACCGACACCAGATGGGCGCTGAGCGAACCGGCGCGCGCCCGCCTGGTAGCCCAAAGGAGCACTGGCACCGTGGTCAGCGTTACCGCGTCCTGGGCGCGCCAGGTTTGCCGGGTCAACGGCGAGACCAACCGGTAGGCATCGTCGACCACGAGTCCATACACGGCCGCGACAATGACGAGAATGGCCAGCATTGACATGTAGACCACTGATAGTGGGCGACCCCGGCGGTCCTGAACCGCTGCTGCAGGAAGGCTTTCGGCGTCCGCTCCTATGGGTGCCACGCTCCTGGCCGGCGCATCGTCCTCTGACGCGCCGCGTTCGCTCTCGGCGGCTACGCGAACCTTCATGGTCTGCTCTTTTCCTGGTGGGCTCCATGTCAGCCCTATGGGAGATTCGAGGAGCCGACAAGGGACCTTCGTCCTGTCGTAGTGCTCCTGGCTGGAGCCGGCGCGGCCCCTCGTGCTTCCAAGGCGCTACCTACTCATGAACCCTCACATCGGGGCGGCCAGTCCCCCGCTCAACGGTGCTAACACAGCGAAGGACTTGAGTGCCCAGCTGGCCGTGGTGGACCCATCACGGGCAAACGTGCCCAACGTCACAAGGGGGATAGCGCTGGCCAGGGCCTTTGGTCCCGGGTCGCCTTTGCGCCCCAGGAGTACTACGGGGGCGTGAGAACCAATCGCTTACTTGGTGCTGGGCTTTTCGCGCTTGGCGCGCTGGTCATCGTCTATGCCGTGTTGGGCCCGCTTGTCCTGGACGTTATCCACTTCCGGACGACGGTCGCGGGTCTCAACCAGATTCGAGGGGGTGACCTTGCTGCCCTGGTGGTCGTCGTCCCGGTCTGTATGGCGGTCGGGAGACTCGCCTGGCGGGGGCACCCTGCCGCGCCGGTGCTGGCCCTGGCCCCGGCGATCTTTGCGATGTACACCTACTCCCAGCTCATTCTCGCCAACGAGTACCTGCGCCTACCGGGCAACATCGAGCGGTTCTTTCCGTTGCTGCTGGCGATGTTCCTGCTCGCTGGGGTGGTCGCCGTGCGCTGCTGGGGCCTGGCCCGGCCTGAGGAACTGCCCTCGTCGACGCGACGGCTCGAGCGTGGCAGCGGCATCTTCCTTGTCGTCATCGCGACATTTGTGGTGGTCGGAATCCACCTGCCGGGACTGGCTGACGCCCTTCGTGACCACCCGAGCGGGGCGGCGTACCTGCAGATGCCGATGACCTTCTGGGTGGTCAAGTTCTACGACCTTGGCATCGTCGTGCCCGCTGCCCTGACCGTCGGCGTCGGCCTGCTGCGGCGGCGCCTGTGGGCACGCAAGCCCGCTTACGCGATCCTGGGTGGGTACGTTCTGTTGGGTTGGTCGGTTGCCGGAATGGCGTGGAGCATGCTGCTGGGCGGTGACCCGGATGCGTCCCTGGCTCAGGTCATCGGTATGACCGGGCTCGCCAGCGGGGGGGCGGTCTTCGCCTACTTCCTGTACCGGCCACTGTTTCGTCCGATATCAATCGCCGTGCCCGGCGCCCGTGCCCTAACGGGCTCCGACCCGGCCCTGGCCGCGCGACCGTGACTTTCCACCATCCGCCGCTGACCCCTCACAAAACTCTCAGCGGAGGAGTCCACATGAGGACCGTGGTGCGTTGGGTCGTCACCGTTGTGGTGGTTTTGCACGGGCTGATTCACCTGCTCGGCGCCGCCAAGGGGCTCGGCTGGGCCGACGTGACCCAACTGAAGGAGCCGATCAGCGCCGCCATGGGTGTCGCGTGGCTCGCCGCCGCCGTGCTGGTCGTGCTTGCCGGCGTGCTATTCATCGTCAGGGCACGCTGGTGGTGGGTCGTAGGCGCCGTGGCCGTGGTCGCGTCGCAAACGGTGATTTTCACTTTGTGGAGCGATGCTAAGGCCGGCACCGTAGCGAACTTCATCCTGCTCGCCGCCGTCGTCTACGGGTACGCCGCGCAAGGGCCACCGAGCTACCGCGCCCAGTACTGCCACCTGGTTGACGCCGCACTGGCCGAACCGCTCAAGGTTGGTGTCGTGACCGAGGCCGACCTGGGCGACCTCCCGGAACCGGTCGCCCGCTATGTGCGCCGCTCCGGTGCTGTAGGCAAACCTCGCGTCACCAACTTCCAAGCCCGCATCCACGGCCGCATCCGCGCCGGTACGACCACGGCATGGATGAGCTTCATCGGCGAGCAGGTCAACACCTACGGACCCGAGCCCAGCCGGCTGTTCTTCATGGACGCGACCATGTTCGGCCTCCCGGTGGACATCCTGCACACCTACGTCGGCCCATCAGCCACCATGCGAGTCAAAGCATGCTCGCTCGTACCGATGGTGAACGCCGCTGGACCAGACATGGACCAGGCCGAGACCGTGACCTTGTTCAACGACCTCTGTATCCTGGCCCCTGCCGCGATCATCGACGCTCCCATCACCTGGGCGAGCCTCGACGAACACCACGTCCGTGGCACGTTCAGAAACGGCGCGCACACGGTGGCCGCCGAACTGGTATTCAACGACGACCACGACCTCATCGACTTCATCTCCGACGATCGGACGCGTTCATCCCGGGACGGCAAGTCCTTCACTCCCCAGCGTTGGTCCACCCCGGTCCGCGAGTACCGCACCGTCGGCTCCCGCCGGGTCGGCACCCAAGGGGAAGGCCGCTGGCACGCCCCCAAGCCCGAAGGCGAGTTCGCCTATCTCGAGTTCAACCTCGATCAGATCACCTACAACACGGGGAACCCACCAGCTCCGAGCACCCCAAGAGACCCCGGCGTCAGCGCCTCACCACGACAAGACGCCTGGTCACCCTGACGCGAGGCGAGAACACCACCCCGGTCGTGCGCATTGCCGCCCAACGGGACGAAGGCTCGGATCGATAACCCAGTGCCACC
>ENA-OFCI01001099-OFCI01001099.1-metagenomes-genome-assembly--contig:-NODE-1099-length-13172-cov-4.055882_pt1 | contig 13172 bp, 19 predicted proteins | sample MGYA00153391_OFCI01 | MGnify analysis MGYA00153391
GATTAGGCGAAGCATCACACGTCATAGCTAGTTCGAGCGCGCGCCAAGTGCGCAGCCATCCGCAGTTTCGCCCTGAAGTGACTCGACCCGAGCGTGAGCAAACGCCCCCCGAACTTGCTGCATGGCTCGCTGAACTTGCGCGGCGCACGTCAGTTGCTTCAAGCGTTCGCGTGATCGAAATCGAAGCGGCATGACGCGCTATGCCCGCCGCACCGATGCGAACCACGCAGTTATTCGTGATGGCCTGCGCGCGAAGGGTTGGCAGGTGCTTGACCTGTCTGGTGCTGGTGACGGAATACCGGACCTTGCTTGTTCTCTTGCGCCTGGTACGCCGTTTTTCCTCGAACTGAAGGATGGAGACAAGCTGGTGAGCGCTCAGAAGCTGACAAAGGCACAGGAGACGTGGCACTCATTCGCATGGGGGATCACGGCAAAGGTTCGGAGTCTTGACGAAGCAATGGAGGTTTTGACATGGGCAAGGAACAGACTATGAGCGACGCTGCCAACTATGTGCCGACTGGCTCAGTGCCGCGCAGCCCGTGGGGTCCGCTGATGCACGAGGAACCGACTAAAGAGCAGATTGCGCGCGCACGGGAATCAGGGCCGGGGAAGTGGGATCAGCCCTGTGCCAACACGAAACAGATTGCGGGCGATCACTACAAGGGCAAGGCGGTGCAGCCGTGGGATTACATAGCCGCCAACAACATCGGCTACTTCGAGGGGACGGCCATCAAGTACCTGACCCGCTGGAAGGACAAAGGCGGCGTAGATGACCTACGCAAAGCCGTTCACTTCATCGAAAAACTGATCGAGTTGCAAGCATGAGCGAAGACATCTGCATTACCCGCCCCGATGGTTCCCGCTACTGGATTAAGCCGGGTGGTGGCCTGAGAACCACCCTCGCGGAGTTGAAGAAGACCGAGAGTTTTTGGCGCAACTTGGTGACGTTGAAGCGCATTCGCAACCTTTGGGAAAAGAAATGATGGGGCTTGACACGGACTTCATTCGGGCCCTGACGTGGGCAAAACAGAGGCTCAAACCATGAAACACCGCCCCACCAGTCTCGCCGGCAAGCTGCTCGCATTCTTCACCGCAAACCCCACCGAAGAGCTGACCCCTGCGCAGATTCGTGACAAGTTCGGAGTCACCGCCTTCAGCGTGTCGATGGCTGTACGTCGACTAGAGCAAAGCGGATGCGAAAACGTCCGCGTCATTCGTCTGCGTGCGGTGGGAATGGCGCGCGATTAGTGTTCGCTTTAAGGACACTCTAACTTGACTCCATGGCCGACAATCTGACCGTCGCCCCAAGGAGAATCAAAAGTGGCAGGTAAGCATTCGGGTTCAAACGGCAAAGTCGAATGCCGATCTTCGCAACGTCTTCCCGGCGGTCTTGTTGCCGAAGGTGCCAAGCACGGCGCCACCCAGCCGAGCGGCGGCGGCACGAAGTCGAAAGACGCCTACGACTCCAAAGCCCGGGCCGATCAGTCGCTGCCTGAGGGCTTCAACAACGGCGGGCAGGGCGACTATCCCCACGCTCCCCTGACGACCCGCAACTACGGCGGAACGCATGCGCAGCCAAACCAGATGTTGCCGATGGGCCACTACGGCGCGGACAACGTGAGCCAGGGCAAGCACGTAGGCGCCACCCGTGCAGCCGATGCCTATCAAGGCCCGCGCAAGTGCCAGGACGACCCGACCCCCCGGAAGCCATCGCAATGAGAGACATTCGCGGTAAAGCGGTGAAGAGCCGTGAAGCAATGCCTCCGCAAAAGCGGCCTAAAGACGAGAACACCGAAGGCGGAAACGCCAAGGAAGCCTCTGGGGACCGCGTGAACAAGGCATCGGAGCGTCGCGCTCCCGAAGCATTTGAGGCGCATATCTCGCGCCTGGAAGAGCATCACGACCGCCTTGACAGCATCGAAAAGCAGCTTGGCATTCATCACGGCGCGGACAACATGAAGTCCGAGGATCAATCGAAGATGGGCAAGGGCAAGGAAGCCGGCCACATCACCGAGAAAAAAGGCACCGCCAAGTTTGGCAGGAAGCATAACTGATGCGCGTACCGGGCCTAGAACACGCAACGGACGGCCGATCAGCCCGCATCACTCACGACTCCAATACCGACATTCCGCAAGGCGTGAAGATTCGCCCGCTGCGCGATCAGATCATCATCGAGCCGCTAAACGTGGTGCTGTCGACCGTCATCATCGTCAAGGAAAACACGAAGCCCGTTCGTGGGATCGTCAAGGCAGTGGGACCGGGCCATTACCCGAAGCAATACAACCACGCAGACAAGACCCGCAGAACGTTGACGTGGGACAGCGAAGTGTTCCAGCCCACCACGTTAAAGGTGGGCGATGTGGTCGAGCTGGGCGGAATCGAATTCCAAGGCTACTCGTTCCCAACGGTCTACTGGGGCGACAAGCTGCACATCATCTGCAGAGAGGCCGATGTGTCGGGCGTGGTCGAAGGCTTGACCGCTGAAAAGGCCCGTGCTGACTCAGAGGCATACACGGCATGAGAACAAAACCCACGCTGATCATCAACCTGCACTGCGAAGAGGGCCGGGGGATGATTCAGATGTCTCTCGACAGCTTCTCAAAGGTCGAACGCGCCTTCATGGTGAGTTTGTTCGGCAAGGCAGAGCAGGGTTCCGCTGTCGATTTCGGCGTGGGCGACACCCCCGATGGCCGGCACTGCATGCAATTCACGGTCGGCATCCCGGAGAAGACCGATGCCCCGGTTTAAGCGTTCCGCCCCTCCTGAGCCTTTCATCGCACCCATCGACGAGGATGTGGTGGTCGAAGAGAAGCCCAACCCCGTCCCGGCCGATTGGCAGCTCGGCGCCCTGCTGAACGTCAGGCACGGCGGAGATGCCTACATCGTGACCCTGTACCCCGAGGAAGCGTCCTTCGAGCACCCGGAACGCACCCTGCGGTTCACCAACTCCGGGACGTGCCAGGATTTCGTCAGCCGCTGGTATGCCCGCGAATCACACGACCCGAGGGCGTAATGACTGATCACTTCTGGATTCGTGGCGGGAAACGCTTCTCTGTGTGCTTCGCCTCAGACGCTCACAGAGGGCGCGTGTTCTGGTTCCGGCTGTTCAGCTGGGGGCTGCACCTAAGCCGCAGTGAAGGCTACGTGAAGCTGTTCAGCGAACTCTACGGCGACGCCAGAGCAATCTACCTCGGCCCGCTCAGGGTCGGCCTGCTCCGGCCGTAGAAATGTTCTCACAAGCCATCGCCGATGACATTTGCCAGCAACTCGCAGAGGGCAAGAGCCTGCGCGCGACCTGTGCAGCGGAAGGCATGCCCGCAGAGTCCACCGTAAGGGCTAGAGCGAGGGATCACGCCGCTTTCGGTGCGCAGTACGCGCGTGCGAGGGAGCAGGGGTATGAGGTGATGGGCGATAGCATCATCGAAATCAGCGACGAGGGCGAGGACGTGGCGCGGGACAGGCTGCGGGTCGACGCCCGGAAGTGGCTGCTGTCGAAGATGCTGCCGAAGGTCTACGGCGACAAGTTGGAGACCACCGTAAAGGGCGGCCCGGTCAATGTGATGCTGTCAGCTACGGATGCAGCGCTGTGATTCGCTACGGCAAGGCCAAAACCGAGTACATGCGCAAGAGGCGGGCCAAGTGATCCTCTTTTTTTGGTTCTTCCTCGGCTACGCAATGGAAAGCGCGAACCTGGACCGGCGCGAGCGTTGGGCGAACAAGAGGCGGAAGAAGTGACCTTCACTCTCACCGACAAGCAAAACGAAGCCAACGAGGTTCTAGCCTCCAAGGCCACGCACATCATGTTGGCCGGCGGCTCGCGTTCGGGAAAATCGTTCGTGATCGTCCGCGCCATTGTCACTCGCGGCCTCAAAGCCCCCGGCTCGCGCCACGCCATCCTGCGTTTCCGGCTCGGCCATGTGAAGCAATCCATCGTGCATGACACCTTCCCGAAGGTCATGCAGCTGTGCTTTCCGCAGATCGAATACGAGCTGAACAAGTCCGACCTGTACGCCATCCTTCCCGGCGGCTCGGAGATATGGTTCGGCGGGCTGGACGACAAGCAGCGCACGGAGAAGATACTCGGCACCGAGTTCGCCAGCATCTTTCTCGAAGAGTGCAGCCAGATCACCTATGGCGCGCGCAACATGGTCACGACGCGCCTCGCGCAACTGGTTCACGTACCCATCACGGGCAAACCCCTGCCCTTGAAGATGTACTACGCCGAAAACCCACCGGATAAGGGCCACTGGACATACAAGCTGTTCAAGCTGTTCGAGGACCCGGAAAGCCGCCAGCAGATGAACCGGGAGGATTACGCATTCTTCCGCCTGAACCCCGGAGATAACCAAGCCAATCTATCGGCCGATTACATCAAGACGCTTAAAGCCCTGCCCGAGCGGATGCGCCGCCGTTTCCTAGAGGGAGAGTTCCGTGACCAATCACCCAACGCCCTGTTCAACGACGAGCATATGGAAAGGTGGCGCAATATCGACGGGGAACTGCCCGATATGCTGCGCATTGTCGTGGCGGTCGACCCGTCCGGCGCCGATGATGTCGACAACATCGACAACGATGAAATCGGGATTGTTGTTTGCGGTCTTGGTGTTGATGGCAATGGCTACGTGCTCGAAGACCTCACATGCAAGGCCGGTCCCCAAACGTGGGGAAAGGTCGCCACGATGGCCTATGAGCGCCACTCGGCCGACCGCATCGTCGCCGAGGTGAACTACGGCGGGGCGATGGTCAGGAACGTCATCCACACCGCTCGCCCGCGCACTCCGTTCCGCCCGGTCACGGCCAGTCGCGGCAAGGTCGTGCGCGCCGAGCCCATCTCGGCCCTGGTGGAGTGCGGAAAGATTCGCATGGCCGGCGTGTTCCGCGAACTCGAAGACGAATTGGTCTCGTTCACGACGCACGGCTACATGGGCGAGAACAGCCCGAACCGTGCCGACGCGATGATCTGGGCGTTCAGTGACCTGTTCCCGGAGCTGACGAAAGCGCAGGAGGACAAAGCGCTCCCGCCTCCCGAATACATCGGCCGCTCGCGTAGCAGCCCTAACAGCTGGATGAGGTTCTGATATGGCAACCATAGGCGGCCACCCGGCCGAAACCAAAGCCTCGGCCCGCACCGACTCAGACCGTGAGTTCGCCGCCATCTCGGAAGGCGCGATCTGGGAAGAGTGCAAAGACCGCCTGCGCATCAGCGCCGAGAGCGAGACGGACAACCGCAAGAAAGCAAAGCGCTCCCTGCTGTTCCGCGAAGGCGACCAGTGGGACCACGACGTGACCACCACCGCCAGCGAGGACACGCCCGAACTCACCATCAACCTGACCGATGCACTCGTCAAGCGGGTGGAAAACAACATCCGCCAGCAGCGGCCCCGGGGCAAGTGTCACCCGGTCGGCGAAGGCGCGGATATCGAAATCGCTGAAATCATCAACGGCATCGGCCGGCACATCGAGACCCGCTCCGAAGCCTCCATTGCCTATGACACCGCCGCGACCCAGGCCCTGACGGCAGGGTGGGGGTTCTTCCGCATGATCGCGGAGTACGTCAGCCCAACATCGTTTCAGAAGGACATACGAATCCTTCCCATTCGCAATCTGTTTACGGTCAACATGGACCCGGCAACGATCATGCCGCACGGTGGCGACCAGATGTGGTGCATTATCTCGGTGAAGATGAAGCGCCAGGAGTATCGGCGCCGATACCCGAACGCCGAAAACTCGAACTGGGAAGACGTAGCCCGCGACGGTGCCCGGCTGGAATGGGAGGACAAGGAAGATATCCGCCTCGCCGAGTATTTCCGCATCCGGGAAAAGGACGAGAAGCTCTACCAGATACGGGGCAAGGACGGCACGGAGTTCACCAAGTACCGCACCGAACTGCACCGCGACAGCAAGGGCAAGCTGCTCGAACTCAAAGCGGTGGAAGAGATTCTCGCAGCGCGCGGCATGAGTATTACGGGCGACCGGGACTCGACGAAACGACAGGTCGAGTGGTTCCGCCTCAATGGCCTGCGTGTCGTGGAGCGTCAGCAGCTCCCCGGTTCGTTCGTTCCGGTGTTTCGCGTTGAAGGCAACGCGGTCGACATCGACGGCAAGGTGATGCGCCGGGGCATGGTCGAGTCGATGCAGGACCCGGCCCGCATGGTGAACTATGGCGAGGTTGCGAAGATCAAGCGCCTCGGTCTCACACCAAAGGCTCCGTGGGTTGCTGCAGAAGGCCAGCTAGACGGCCATCCGGAATGGATCGACGCGAACATGCGTTCCTATTCCGTGCTGACGTATAAGCCCATCGTCATTGAAACGTCATCGGGTCCGATGATGCCCCCGCCTCCGACTCGTCAACCACCGACGCAGATCGAAGCCGGGTTCTCCGAGTTCGTGTCGGGCATGCGCTCGAACCTGCTCGCCACCGCTGGACAGCCCCACGACCCCGGGCAGGATGAAAAAGGCGTGGTCGTCTCGGGTCAGGCCATCAAGCGCCGCTCGGCGATGTCCGATCAGTCGCACTTTCAGTATTACGACAACCTGACTCTCGCCATCGCTCAGTGCTGGCGGGTCATGGTCGAGTGGATACCGGCCTACTTCTCCGAAGAACGCATGCAGCGGGTCATCGGCGAGGACTCGACGCCCAAGATGGTCAAGCTGAACGAGAAACAAGAGGGCGAAGAGGGCGCCGAGGACAAGATCAAAAACGATCTGTCCGTGGGCACCTATGACATCGTGATGGATACCGGCCCGGGCTACGAGACGAAGCGCGAAGAGGGCGCGGAGAACCTGATTCAACTTCTCCAAGTGCAGGCGCTGGCCGAAATCATCGCCGAGACCGGCCCCGACCTTGTGTTCCGCTCCATTGATCACCCGTACATGCAGGAACTGGCGGATCGGCTGCTGGCATCAAGCGACGAAGGCATGAAGAAGGTCAAGGAAGGTCTGTCCAGCCAAGCCAAGGCAATCGTGGACTACCTGAGCAAAGAGAACAAGTCGCTCAAGGATCAATTGCAGAAGGTGGAAGGCGATCTGAAATACGGGATCACCAAAGCCCACCTCGCCGCGACCGTCAAGGCTCACGACGTGGAAGAGAGCAACAAGACCAAACGCGCGGACACCGAGATTCGCTCACACACCGCTATTTCGGTGGCCGAGATTGGCGCAGCGGGGCACATGCTGAACACGCACGTCGAGGCGGAACATAACCGCACCGCCGCCAAAGACATGCTCGCAGCCGGCGAGAAGGCAGAAAAGGACAACACATGACGCCTTGCATTGAACGAGCAGCGACTGCCTCGCAGATGAATCTCTTTAAGGATTAACACACATGACCATGACCGTTATCGACAGCCATAACCTCGCAGCCGTTCTCGCCGATGCAGGCGCAGAGGGCTTGGAGCCGCGAATCGACATGACGAAGCCGACGCCTGAGAAGGCCGAGGCCGTCGAAAAGGTCGAGAAGGTCGAGAAGGTCGAAGCGGAGGATGCGGACGACGTAGAGGGCGAGGACGGCACCACCGCCCAGCAGAAGCGCGAACTCAGCGCGAAGATGCTCAAGGCCATCGGCAAGAAACACCGCCAAGTCAGAGAGGCGGAAGAGTTCGCCGAAGCGCAGTACAAGGAAAAGACGCACGCCGAGCGTCGCTCCGAAGCATTGGAGCGCGAGAACGCCGAACTCAAGGCGAAGATTTCCCCGGTGCTGTCGAGCAACAAACTCGACCGCAATATGTTCGCCACCGAGGACGATTACACCGAAGCCCTGGTCGATCAGCGGTTCGCCCGCCGCGATGCAGAGCAAAAGGCCGAGCAGACCACCACGCGCCTGCGTTCGCAGATCGAGCGCGCGAGCGATCTGGTGCCCGACTGGAAGGAAGTCACCGAATCCGCCGATGTCGACGTGCCCCGTGCCGTCTCGGAGTACATGCAGGAGTCGGAGCTGTTCGCCGAGCTGGGGTATCACTTCGCCAAGAATCCCGATGTGCTGGACAAGCTGGGGAGGTTTTCTGTTAATAAACAGCTAGTCGAGTTGGGGAAGATCGAGGCTAAACTAACGGCATTCGGAACGAAAGAACCGAAAACAAGCGCGCAACGCGCTGCAAACGACTCAGACGAGTCGAGTTCGTTGGACACGGGATTCAGCCCGAGCAAGGCCCGCAGAGATGCGCCTGTGATCAAGCCGCTTAATAGCGCCGAAGGTCAGCAGATGGAGCCGGATGTCCGCGACATGAATTTGCGCGAAACCATCCAAACTTGGCAGAAGGCCAACAAGCTCAATCTGAGACTTCGCAAGCGCCATTGAATAGCTGAGTCCAAGCACCTCGCGGAAACGTTGTTCCGTGCCCCTATGGGGGCGCTCAGGGGTGTATTTTGGCTAACCAACTACTCACGATTTCGATGATCACGAACCGGGCTCTCCCGGTTCTCGCCAACCTTTGCGTTGTCACTGACAAATTCAACCGTCAGTACGACAAGGAATTCGGCCAAAAGGGTAAGAAGATCGGTGCCACGTGCAACGTTCGACTCCCGCCGCGTTACCTCGGCACCTTCGGCCCCGCGCTGAACGTCGAGCCCAGCACTGAGAACTACGTGCCGGTCAACGTGCTGTATCAGTTCCACGTGGACATGCAGTTCAACACCATCAACATGCTGTTGGACATCGATGACTTCGAGTGGCGCTTCCTGCACCCTGCCTGCGTCGCTGTAGCCAACCGGGTTGACTCGGACGGCTCTTACTTCGCCATGCAGCAAACGGCGGCCCGTTTCGGCACTCCCGGCACGACCCCCACGCAGTTCAAGAACTTCTCCGACGCCCGCGCAACCCTTGTTGCCGAAGGTATGCCGAAGGGCATGCTTCCCACGGCGGTTTTGCACCCGCTGGCGCAGTCCAGCATGGCCGACAGCCTGAAAGGCTTGTTCAACCCGCAGGCGCACATCTCCGAGCTGTTCGAGACCGGCATGATCGCCGCCAAGACGGCCGGCGCTGACTGGTTCGAAGACCCCAACATCGCCAATTACACCACGGGCGGTTTTACGGGCACTCCGGTTCTGGCAGGCACGTCGAGTGCGGTCGGCGGCTCGGCGCTGATCACCGCAGGCTGGGCGCAAACGGGTGTTCTGAACATCCAGGGCCTGACCAACTCGGCGGCTCAGGTGCAGGTCGGTGACACGATCCAGATCGCCGGTCTGTTCCCGGTCAACCCGCAGAACCGCAGCCGCTACGGCACGTCGCTGAAAACGTTCGTGGTCCTCCCCCCGGGCGGCTACGCGCAGTTGATCGGCTCGGCTGCACCCGGCGGCCCTGGCTTTGCTCCGGCAACGCTGGCGGCGGGCACGTTCAACGCGGCTTCGGGCCTGTTCACTTCGAGCGGCTCCGGCACCCTGTCGATCACGGTCGGCGAAGCGGTGATTACGGGCGGCCAGTTTCAGAACTGCGCAGCGACTGCAGCCTTTACCGGAACCCCCTCGGTTCTGGTCAACGGCGGCACGGCCACCGGCACCTCGTCGACGGAGAACTTGTATTTCCACCGCGACGCCTTCGCCTTGGCTTTCGTCGACCTTCCGCTGCCCCGAACCGCAGTCGAAGCCAGCCGGGCCTACGACGAAGACCTGGGCATCTCGATTCGTGTGGCGACCCAGTACACGATCAACAACGATGCCGAGCCAACTCGTTTGGACATTGCCTACGGCTTTGCCTCGCTCTATCGCTCGATGGCCGCCCGTATCTCGGGTTAAGGAAAAAACATGGCAACCAACAACCTCACCGGCTCCAACCCGGGGCCGAACTCGGCCAACGTGCCCGACACCATTCAGATGTCGGTGGGCAACGTCCAGAAGCTGTTTCGTGCAGCGCTGGTCATCACCCCCTCCGTTCTGGCCGCCGGTCCCTCCATCGGCGCGCAGGTGTTCGCCTCCACCGGTATAGGCCTGCTGATCACCGACGCGGTGACGGTCGAGTACACGGGCGCACAGACCGCCAACGTGGCAATTCTGGATGCCCGTGTGTCTGCCGCCGATGCGCTGGAAATCAAGTTTCTGGCAACCGCCGGAACGCCGACGCCTGCAGCCGGAACAACTGCCGTGCCGTACATCGTGTCGGTCACGCGAGTCCAGCCGAACTGGTCGCAGCCGACTGGTTCGACGAGCCAGATCACCTTCTAAGGGGACGAAATGCCGCTTCCTCTTGGCAGGTATTACGGCGCGTTTGCCGGAAACGTCCCGCTGGGGCTCGGGGATTTCCTCCTCGAATCCTCGCAGGACGGCATCACCGCAACCGCTGGCGGTGGGCGCAACAACGCCTACCAGATCGTCTCGCAGACCTCGCGCATCACCACCGTGGCAACGCTCGCCGATAGCGTCATGCTGCCCTCGGCCACTCCCGGCCTTGAGCTGATCATCATCAACCATGGCCTGAACGCCATGCAGGTGTTCGGCAACGGCTCCGACCAGATCGACGACCAGTCGGTGTCTCTCGGCGTGTCGCAGATGTCGTTTTCGATGGTGATCTTTACCTGCGTCACTGCGGGTAACTGGTACACCGAAGGGCTCTCGTCGGGCTTCGCTGCAAGTCTCGGCCTGCAGACCTTCAGTTTCCAGACGATCACGGCCAACGCGGGGAACACGCAGGGCACGGGCACGCCGGTCACTACGATGATGGCGAACATCCTCGCGGCCGGCGCAGGGTCTTGCACCTTGCCTGTCTCGGTTCCGGGCATCGAGATGACGGTGCATAACATTAGTTCTTTCACCATCACCGTGTTCCCCAACGCGGGCGGCACGACGACGGAGAAAATCAACCTGCTGGCAGCTAACTCCGGTCTGGCGATGCTGACGAACACCTCCACGGTGTACACCTGCAACGTCGCCGGGCAGTGGTGGACTGTTCCGCGCGTGCCGAGCTGAAATGTCGACCGCATCGAACAACGATTTCTCGGCGGGGCAGGTCGTCTCGGGGATCGGGGCGACTGCATCGCAGAACAGCCCCGACCTGCTGAACCCCTACGGCCGGGGCGTGAAGGTGTTCGTCAATACGACGGCCATCGGCACGGGTTCGATCACGGTCGCCGTCCAGGCAAAGGACCCGGGCTCGGGTGCCTATGCCACGCTGCTCGCCTCGGCGGCCATCATCGCCAACGGGGTCACGGTGCTGACGGTCTATCCCGGCGTCACGGTCACGGCCAACGTTTCGGCCAGCGATGTGCTGCCGCGTCAGTGGCGTGTCAGCGTCACCGCCGGCAATGCAAACCCAGCGAACTACAGCGTTGGCGCCTGCGTGATCGTCTGAGGTTTCCATGCCGACGATGCCATCACTGGTCGGCCTGGATTACCAACAGGCGACCGTCGTGCTGATCCTTGGCGGCGTGGTGCCGAACAACGGATTGGTGCCGGGCATGCAAACGAAAACGCCGAATTTCGGCTACTTCGATGCATGGCCCATCAAGGTGGTGTGGACGAAGAACCCCGGTGCAACGCCGGGTTTCGTGACCGCACAAGACCCGGCACCGGGAGCGACGATCTTCGCGCCTACGGGCGTGAACGTGTCGGTTCACTACGTCCCGCCCATCACGCTGACAGTCAACGCATTCCCGCTCGGCATTGCTGATCGGTACTCGGGAGGGTCCTACGCTTGACAACCGCTGCCGACATCATCAAGGCCGCCCTGCGGCGCATCAACTCTTACCAATCGGGCGAGCCGCTGGCTCAGGTCGACGCGCAGGACTGTCTAGACACGTTCAACGACCTGTTGGATTCGTGGTCTATCGACAAGATGCACGTCTTCGGCTCGAACGAGTGGATTCTGAGCTGGACCGCACAGAAGATGTATTACACGGTCGGCAACCCGACCAACGCGCAGTTGTCCAACAGCACGGGCTACACCGAAACCTCTGCGTCGGCGACCTCTTACCTTATCTATCCCAACACCGGAGCGGGGCAGGTCTGGCCCAACATCTCCGGGACCATTGCAAACGGCCTGCCTTATGTGCAGAACGTCACAAGCATCCCGAACAACCTGATTTCGGGCACGGGCCTTGCGTATCAGACTGGCTCGGGATCGATTCTGGTCAGTTTGCAGAACCTGATCCCCTATAACACCACCGTTTTGTCATTCGCAGCGGGTGGGACGTTTACCGGGACCATTGTTGGGACGACGCTGACGGCCACGGCCATAAGCGGGACGCTCGGGTTGGGGCAGATTCTGGTCGGTACGGGCGTGACCGTGGGGACGTATATCTCCGCGATCCTGACCACGCCGAACACCTACACGGTGAGCGCTACTCAGACGGCCGGGCCTGTGGCGATGACAGCCGGCGGCGCCATCGTCATGAGTGCCAATGCAACGGCATCGAGTCAAAGTTCTGATTCCATCACTTACACCATCCCGGGCGACTTTCCGATCCCGCGCCCGCTGCGCATTACCTACGGGTTCACGCGGTTCAATCAGCTCGACTTCACGCTGAACGTAACTGAGACTCAATCGCAATACACGCGGTTGCTCTACAAGCGGCAGGCCGGCCCGTGGCCTACGGTGGCTTGGTACAACAACTCGTTTCCCTACGGCATCCTGAACGCCTACCAGACGCCGGGTAACAACGCCGAATTGCACTTGTTCACGGACACGATCCTGAACAACATGACGCTGAATCAGCAGCTCTCCATGCCGCAGGGCTATGTGCGGGCGTTGAAATGGGCGCTGGCGAAGGAAATCTGTGCGGAGTACGGATTCCCGATTTCCGAAGCCGTCCGGTTGAACGGACAGGCCGCGCTCGAATACGTCAAGGCACTCAATGCCCAGCCGGCCGCTGTCGGCAGCTATGACCGCGAACTGGTCAGGGGCGGAAGACCTGACGGGGGCTGGGTGACGCACGGCGGCTACAGAGGCTGATCATGGCGGGCAACTCTGAGGCACTGCAAATATTCGGCGACTTCGGCTTTGCGGGCGGCGAGGACACCGCGCCTAACCCGCTGCAGGAGTTGCAGATATGCATCAACTTCTATTCAGAGGTTAACAAGCAGAACCCAAAGGAAGTGCTGGGCCTGCTCGGTTGCCCGGGCCTGATTCAACTCGTCGCGGCGCCCGGCGGGGGAGCGCCCGGCTTTAGCACGTCGATGACCGCATGGCCCTTGCCTTCAACGGTCGTCAACCTGCCCGTGCGCTGCATGTTTCCTCTGCCCGGAGG
>ENA-OFCI01001102-OFCI01001102.1-metagenomes-genome-assembly--contig:-NODE-1102-length-13121-cov-4.836140_pt1 | contig 13121 bp, 13 predicted proteins | sample MGYA00153391_OFCI01 | MGnify analysis MGYA00153391
CTGTCGAGTCCTGTCGCTCAGCCCGCGAGGTCGAACGTCAGCAGATGGCCGCCAGTGTGAGTACGAGCCGGCGCCACGAACCTGACTTTCGGCGCGATCGCCCTGCCGGGCATAGTCAGCTTACGGCGAGCTCCGGGAAAACCCGGCATCGGCCACTTTCTGCCTTTGGGGACCGTCAGCTTCGTGGCGGTCCGTCGCGACCGCGCGGAACGCATCAGACCCAGATCCATCGAATCCGCAGGTCAGCATGCCGCGCCGCCGTCCTGGCCGCCCGGTGTGAAACGCGTCTTGAGACAGTGAGCCACTTCGACGGCCACTGACACTGGCGGAGGCTATCGAGATCGCCCGAACGACGCCCCACCCCAGCAGGGCATCCGATCTGCGGCCTACAGAATGGGCTCGGAGATTTTTTTGACCTGAAGCCGAGCAGTCCAGCGAACGTTCGCCCACTGCGCGCCACATCGAAACCCCATGAGCCGGGGGGACCGCGCGCCGGTGTATTTCCGCACAATTCTTTCACGCCGAATCCACATCTCCATCCGCGGATGTGGTGAGCAGCAACCAACATTCCTAGGAGTTTCTCGATGAAGTTTTCCCTTAATCTTCTTAGTGCCGCTGCAGCGTTCGGGCTGTCGTCGATGGCCCTGCCGGCGCTCGCGATCGATTACACACTCGACAACGGCGGCTCCGCGTTCGCAACCCCGGGCAACTACGGCACGGTCTCGCTGACCCAGGACGGGACGAGCGTCGACTTCAGCATCACGCTGGCGCCCACATTCAGCTTCGTGACTACCGGAAACGCGAACAGCCATGTCCTCTTCGGCTTCAATGCCGCTGGCGTAGTAGTCGGCGACATCTCGGGCATCACGTCCGGCAGCGGCGGGGCATTCACTGTGGGGGCTGACGCCACCGGCAGCCCGTTCGGTGATTTCAACTTTGGCATCTACTGCACGAACTGCCAGAACGGCGCGCCCGGCGCGAAAACTCCGCCACTCACTTTCACCGTGGCCAACGCGACACTGGCTGACTTCGCTTTCCTCAGCACGGGCGGCAAGCCGAGCGCTTTCTTCACGGCGGACGTGATCTCCGGCGCCAACACGGGTCAGGTCGGCGCCACCGGCATGACTCCGCCGGTTCCGGAACCCGGCACGTACGCACTGATGTTCGCGGGTCTGGGCGTCGTCGGCTTCATGGCCCGTCGTCGCAAGCAGCAAGCTTGAACGTCCGGCTATCCAGCCACCAAGCCCCGCTCGTCGGGGCTTTTTTTCGTGTGCGCGCTGTGCTCCAAGCAGGGTCTTTGAGGGGTTCAACGGCGCGGTCGTGATCGGCCGCTTTACGCCGGTGGACCAGACATTCTTCGTAGGGTGAAGGCTTTGCTCGGTGGCGCACAGGACGGGCTCAATCCAACATCGCGCAGCGGTTTCGTCCTGCAGACGCTTGACGACGCCTCGCTAATCGTCGTTTTGATGAGTTAAGGCACCTCAACTCACCAATGGCCAGGCCACTTTGCCGTGCGGCTGATGCATCTTCGCCAAGACATCGCACCTCCTGACGCGGTCGCTCGCGTAGTGGCGGCGCATGGGCACTCTAACGACCTGACGCCGGAGGATGCAGCGCGAATCGACGCGACTGTCAGAACCTGGACGTTGCCTCCTCGGGTGACGGAATATCGACCCGCGCGCCGGCTCCCGCCAGCACTGCCCCGGGCGGCTTCGCTTCGAGTTCGCTGACGAGTTGGTGCAAGAACCGGCAGCGGGCTCTCGAGGCTTCCGTCTTCCCTGCGACGTACCGCTTTCTGGCTAGCGGTTTGAACGGCTGGATGTCCGGATTGGGTCGGCAGCGACCGTTCGCCGCCAGTGGGAGCAGTCGTTGACCCAACATCGTCCCCGACTGGCTAACCCGCCTATGCGCCCTGCCGCCGTCGAACGTCAAGTTCGGAGGTACAGCGGACAGCCGCCCTATGGACTGGCCAACGTCAGGTATGGGCGCCCGCCGATATTCGCCCGCCAAGTCTGAGCGTCAGCATCCAGTCTGTTCCCGTCCTTCTTCCGGCCACCCCGAACGGCATCTTTGGCCGAAAGCAGTTGTTCCGTGTGACCGGCGCTCGACGTGTTTACCCTGCGAAGCCCGGTTGTCAAGTCCAGCCGGCGGATCTGATCACAGGCCACAGGCCAGTTGAGTACGCGAACGATCAGCGCTCTACCGGTCCAGCCCTTCCTGTGGCCGCCCTGATGGTGCCGCCCTGCTCTGCTCCTGCAGCGCCGCGAAACGCGTCTGCTCTGACCGCACGCCCTCGCGGACCATGGCCGGCACGCCGTCCCGGTCAAGCCGCTGAACCAACGATTCCCACTGCTGCGTGATCCGCCGGCGCTCGGCGTCCGGCAGCGGCTGACGCCGAAGTTCTTCGAGCGCCGTGACCGGCGACGCCTTCGAGGCCCGCGACGAGTAAAGCTCGCGCCCTTCGCGGTCGACGAATCGGACGACCTTGGCCAGCTTGACCACCTCCGCCAGCGTCTTCGGCATCTGCGCCAACGCGTCGGCGTGGTAAGTCGGCAGCGTGAACCGCGGCAACGCGCTCGGCGAGGCCAGGCCGGTTGCGAATCGCTCGTAGATTCCCAGCTGGTTGGCTTCGGGATCCACGACGACGACACGCATCTCGAACCCGAAGCCTTGTGCCGTGAACTGTTCGGCGATGCGACGCACGACCTCAGGCTGGCGCATGGTGGTCTCGCTGACAGCGTGAAAGCGCCCGGTGGCGGCCTCTCGGATGGCCCGCTCGACCCACAGGCCCACGTCGGCGCCGGTCTTGTCGGCGGCCGTGCTCCGGTCCGCGGCCACCAGCGCCGCGTACTGCGGATGAAAGGGCCGCAGCTCGTCGCGATTGATGTACGCAACGCCACCGCCGTGGCGCATCAGGTCTCGCACCGCCTACACCGTCGCAGCCGTCTTGCCAGCCCCCGGCTGGCCGCCCACCATGATCAGCTCAGGCGCCGCGCTGGCCGACAGGTCTTCGAACAACAGCGGCCGCACCAGATCGACATAGATGCGGTCGAGCGCCGCATCGTCAAGCAGGCGCATGTGGCAGGCCGGGGAGACAGCTGAACGCTGGCCAGGTCGGCCTCAGCTGCGGGCCTGGAACTCGGCAGGCTGCATGGCCTTCGCGTACTGGCTGATCTTGCGAACCATCGCCATCACTTCGCCCTCGTTGTAGGGGTCGAACTGGAATCGCATGGCGCGCACCGCCTTGCCGATCTCCCTCAGCTCCTTGCGTTTCTCAGGGGACTGCTCGGCTTGCTCCATCTGCTGAAGCCGGGCACTGATCACCGCGATCTCCTCCAACATCACCTCGATGTGGACGTGCAACGGCACGTTGAGGGGCTCCTGGCCATCTGCCGCGGCCTGCACCGGCGCAGACTGCACCGGAAACGGCAGCGCCTTCTGGGCGACCACGTGGGTCAGGAACACCCGGATCGCCGACGACATCGACAGGCCCAGACTGTCGAGCGTGCGCTCGGCTTCGTCCTTGAGCTGGGTGTCCAGGCGAACAGTCAGGGTGGTGTTCACGGCGACTCCAAAGCTTGTACGACATTGTCGCACAAGGGCTGTTTTATGGAGGCCTTCCGGGCGCGGCAAGTGGCACGGCCCTGCCGCTGCCGCTTGTGCTTTCGATGAGGGTCGCCCCGAGCCGACCTCCGCCGCCCGTCAGGGGAGAGGCGGCCGGGGTTGGGGCACGCGCCCTCGGGGCAGCGCCCCGAAGAGAGCGGATCGCCATGCGCCTCGGCGCACATCTGCCGGGGCCCAAGGTTCTCGTTCAAACCTGCATCGAGATGAGTCCCACCCGTACGCCTGTGCCCTCTTCCTTGAAGGTATCGACCGGCAGGTCCTCCCATTCGCCACCGTGTGCCTCGACCATTGGGCGAAGGCTGCCGTTCTGGCGGGGACCGTTCGCGCACAGGGCGACCAGGCGGCCGCCCGGCTTCAACATCGTCAGGGCATGGGTGATGTGCTCGATGTCCGCGCCCTGCGCGAAAAGCGGGTTCATCAGCACGGCGTCGAACAGGCCCAGGTCCTCGACATCGCCGCTGCACTGCAGAAAGTCGGCACACCGTACCGTGCCGGCCAGGCCGCTGCAGGCCAGGCGCGCCGCAAGTGCTGCGTTCACCTCCACGGCCACCACCTGCAGCGCGGTCTGGCGCACCAGGCCGAAGGGCACGATCCCGGGCAAGGCCTCCAACAGCCGGCCCGTGCCGGCGCTTGGCTCCAGCACCCGCATGCCAATAGCCAAACCGGCCAGGTCCACCATGCGCGCGGCCAGGGCGTGCGGCGTCGGGAACAGCTGCGGCGCGCTGACCACCTGCACTCCGGCCTTGACCGTGGCCCGCATCGCCTCGATGTCGGTGCGCAGTTCGTCGGGCTTGACTGCCTGCGCGGCGGCTTCCGGCTGGGTGGGCAACGGCACGTCGTTGTTTTGGTCGGTCGGTGCCGCAAGCAAAGTGAAGCCGGTCTTGTTGGCCAACTCGACCAGGAGGCCCGCGGCGCGTTGAGCTTCAACCTGGGCGGCCGTCATCACGCCGGCCAGCTTGTCGACCGCAACGGTACGGGTGAAGTTGGCGCCGCCGTTGCCCCAGTTGTCCAGCAGGGTGACGCTGATCTTGTTGACCTTCTGGATGTAGACCCACGACCCGCGCCCGACCCAGCAGCGCACCGCACCACCCTTCTCCGGCCCGGTCTTGTCGGCGATCGTGCCGCCGGCGTCGGACAGCATGGCGCGCTCGTAGGCCAGGCGGTTGTCGTAGTGCTCGATCCAGCGGCCAGAGAAGGCAACCACTCGGGCGTGCATCTCGCGGGCAAGGCCGCGGGCATGCTCTGCGTTGACGATACCGTCAGTGAGCGCGGACCACAGGCTCGTATGACCCTCGTACTGCGACGCCGGCGGGTCGCGGGGGTAGTCGGCAAGCAGATAGCAGCGCGAGCAGTAGTCCTGATTTGCGATGGCAGTCGCGAGCTCCAACGTCATCGGCTCGATGTCCCACTGCGAAAGGAAAGCCCGCGACTCGGCGCGCGTGCGCTCCTGCTTTCGCTTGTCGGCCTCGATGGTCTTGATGCGCCGTGCGCGAACGTCCGGCCGCTCCTTGTACTTGGCATGCTGGATCGCAGCCACGGCGCGGCGCTTCCAGTAGTCGGCCGTGTCGAAGGCCTGCACCGCCTTGCGCATGCCGCTCTGGATCCGCTCCGCGTCCTTGCGCGCGTGGCGCTCGGAGTGATGGCCCACCAGAATCAGCCTACCGAAGGGGATGCCATCGGCAACCCGGCGCGCCTGGGCAGTGGCCCGCTCTGCCTCGTCGGTTCGCTTGTCGCGATAGTCGTCGAAGCGGTCGGCCCGGTCTTCGGCTCGGTCGATCAGGCTGGAGTCTTCATCGCCGATTTCGCCGGCCAGCTCGACGCACAGGTCGGCACGCGCGGGCGTCCACATCGACGCGATGAATTGATCCTGCTTCGGTGCCCACGCGAAGCCGGCCGCCTTCACTCGGTCGTAGACATCGCGGTCAAGCCGGGTGGCGCTGCTCAGGCGCAGCTTGTTGTCATCAGGTGAATACGTCGCCGTCAGGTCGTAGATCTGTTCTTCACCCCCTGCCTGTTGGCCAGTCTCGGGGCCGAGGAACTGCGGATCGGTGGTGTCGCTTATGGAATTAGAAATGGGGTGGTTGGAATGTGCGTTCATGCTGGTGGCCTCGTGTGGTGGTTGGAAATCTGCCCGTCGGTTTCGCCTCGACGCATGAACAGCGGATGCCAGGCAGGACACAAGGGCACGACCGCAAGCCGCAGCTCGAAGCGGAGCAACGCGAAGTGCAGAGACCGGGTGAGGACCGTGGGCGCAGCCTTCACCCTTGGGGCCTGACTGGATGCCGCTATGCGTCGGAAAGAGGCGAACCGACAGGCAGATCAGCCACCCCGAGCCACCGAGTGCACAGGCCGGCTTGCCACCCCATCAACGACACGCGCGAAGCTTCCCAGCTAAGCGATTCATCGCCGCACTGCGGCGCACTTCAACCAGCGCAGCGCAGGCCCGAAGCCGAGCGCGACGCGCTGGGCTTGCCGCTCGGGGTTAAGGCCAGCGCCGAAGGGGTGTCTCGGGCCCGGGCAACCCGCGTGCAGCGAGTGAGCGACCAGGCGCGAATCGTCTTTGCTTGAGCGACCCCCCAGCACCGGCGCGCAGCGCCCACGATGCCGGCCACCGAGCGCATTTGGGAACATTCGCCAGCGCCCTCGGGGCAGCGCCCCGAAGAGAAAAAGGGGCGACACCGCGGCCGCCCCGATGCGAACGAGTCAGAGCAGACCACGCTCGGCGAAACTGACCACGACGTTCGCGGTGACCACCAGGTGATCGAGCACACGCACGTCGACCAACTGCAGCGCGGTCTTCAGCGTCTGCGTCAGGTACTCGTCGGCACGGCTCGGCTCCGCTGCGCCCGACGGATGGTTGTGCGCGAGGTTGACGGCCGCCGCGTTCAGCGCCAGGCTCGCCTTGACGACTTCGCGGGGATAGACCGAGGTCTGCGTCACTGTGCCCCGAAACTGTCCGCGCCGGCCGAACTTTGACCACCCGGGGGTGCGGACAAAAACTTGGATTGGTTAAGCAGCGATTCCCAAGCTCCTGCGGTGCCCGGCGGGGCTGCGGAAGCCGAGTGAGCGCTTGATACGCACTTCGTTGTACCAGCGGATGTACGCGTCCAACGCAGTCACGAATTCTTCGATGGTCGTCGTGAGCCAGTCCCGCGCGAAGAACATCTCGATCTTTAGCCGACCAAAGAAGCCCTCGCATGCGGCATTGTCCGGCGAGTACCCCTTACGTGACATCGAACGAACCAGCTTTGCATCGGCGATGCGGGTCAGCCAACCAGACCACCGATAGTGCCCGCCGGGATCTGGAATTCCGTGATGTCGGTGAGCCACTTCTCGTTCGGCACCTCGGCGCTGAAGTCGCGGTTCAGGAGGTTGTCGGGTGCTGGACTGATCTCACCAAGGTACGAGCCGTACCGACGGCGCTTACTCGTCGCGGCGACCAGGCACTCCTGCTTCATCAGACGGCGTACGACCTTCTCCGAGATGGTCACGGATTGGTCGCTGAGTGAGGCGTGGATCCGTCGGTAGCCATAGCAGCGATAGTTGCGCTCGAAGATGTCGGCCATGGCTTGGCGTACTTCGGCGTGCTTGTCGGTCATCTCAATCCGCGCCCGATGGTAGAAGTAGGAACTGCACTCTCAACATCGTTGAGAGTATTGGTGGTTTGAGTTGTCGGCTACCGACCGCCCTGTTGTGCCGCGATCGCCAGTAACTCTTGAGGGCTAGGCTTGTCCCAATCGGCTCCCTTGAAGAATCGTATGAGTTCGCCGGCCACGAGCTGGTGCTTCCACCCGTGGGAGTCGAGCCGCTTGCGAATCGACGGGTGAGCACCCCGCTCGATCAAATGCGTGCGAAGCCTTCCAACCCATTCAGCCTGGGCGTCGATTGACAAGGCTTCGAACTCCGCCACCACCAACGCCCTCCTCCGACTGACCCATTCCGCGGTCCATACTTCCAACGCGGCCGCCACCACAGCGCTGTTGTTTGCAGGCGGCTCGGCGAGCTTTTCCGCAGCCTTCTTTGCGGCGCTGGCAGAGTTCGATTCAAGGAGCGCCCGCAAGTATCGGTAGGGATCACGCAACGGCTCCGGGAACTCGCTTGCGATGCGCTTGTGCAGCGCGTCGAGCCCCGCGGTCATTGCGTCGTTTCCATGCGCCTGGATCAACGACTCGGCGTCTTCCGAGCGAAGGCCCGCGGCGGTTGCACGCACGACCTGGGACAGGTCGACTGGCACGGGCGGATGCCGCAACGGCAAGGACTCCTGCTGCTTTTTCGTCACTCTGAACTGGATGTCGGCGATGAAGCGCCCTGCCTTGTGCTCGATCAGTTCGACATCGAGGTCGGTGACAGCATTGATCTCGGCGATGGCCAGCTTCAGCACATCGCGCTTGAAGAATCGGTATTCCTGCTTCACGGAATCCTCAGTGTCCGGACTTCCAGTCAGCACGGGTCGCCACCATGGCCACGGCTGCCGCGCGGTCAGGCCCACGTCGCGATAGCGAGCGCAGATCTCGTAGAGCACAACGCCCGAGTGGCGCCGAAGCTGTGAGATGACGTCGAGTCGCAGACGTGCGAATCGTTGCGGTTCAAGCAGCTCATGTTTGATGTTCGGGGCGAACGACCACTCAACCCAGTTCTCGCCAGACTGCTTGTAGACCTTCGCATGCGCAAGTAGGCCGGCGACGTTCCACGCCTCGCCCTCACCTGCTGTCGGCGACTGCCATTCGACTGTCGTGCTTACCATCGCGCGCAGATGCTGCTTGACGATCTCTCTAGCGTTGGAATTGAAGTCCACCCCGCGCAGAATGCTCTGCAGCGGTGCGCGGAAGACTTCTTGATCGATGCCCTGCTCCTGCGCGATGTAGAGCAGCACGTTGTAGGCCTTGCGAGCCAGGACGGTGATCTTGCTGGACTTCGTCGGCACGATGGCCAACGTATTGACCGGCTTGCGAAGCGGGTTTTCGATTAGCTCCTTCTGGGCGGTCGACGAACGGGTCATGTGAATCGGTCCATTCCACCATCGTAACGTGAATCGTCCCTCTCACATTGAGCCGCAGAAGCCTAAAAATCCTCACGTCGGACTGGGCCAACGCTCGTCACAGCTGTGTCGAGGTACGCAATAGGTACCCAAAAGTCCTCACGTGAGCTCCTGAGGCGCAACTCCCAAAACTCCTCACGTCTGTCGATCGCTTTCGAAGCGAACCCACCGACCCCGGCCCGAGGCTCAATCGACAAGGCGGGCACCGACTTTTGGGTTCCAAGCATTAGAACTTGGTCGGCGAAACGCCAAAAACAGCTCACCTCTGGCTCTTGCTCTCTCGCAACGAACCGCTGCAGCCTGGCTTGCGTCGGGCTTGACCACAAACCTATATCCACTCACGGAAGGCCCTAGTCGCTCTCACGTCGCAACCCATATCCACTCACGTGTTTGCCTAAAAGTACTCACGTGAGCTCCTATTCTCCCTCACGTAAATTGACGTAAGTGCTTGATTAAATGGAGGTTTTAGACACCTAAAGGTATTGAAGAATTCAAAGCTTGTGAACCTATTGAACCCGTTGTGTTGGGTGTGTGCATTCCAAACGAAGGCAAAAGCAGCGGTTGCGGCTGACTTTTGACGCTGCTCGCTGTCCTGTTTACGCTTTTCCGAGGACGTACGAGCTAAGCGTAAAGCGAGCGCTAAACTAGCGCTTGGAGGATTTCATGCCAAAACTGACCATCAAGTCGCCCGCTCCGATCGGGCTCGCTGACATCGCCGAGCAGGCGGCGCACTCGGTCGAGATGATGTCGCAGATTCGTGCTGCGATGTTGTCGCCGACGACTCGGAAGGCAGCCCCCGTCTGGAACCTGAGCCAGCTGGCCCAGCTGCTCGATATCGAAAAGGGTTCGTTGACTCACCGAATGAGTCGCGGCGATTTGCCACAAGGCGCCCTAAACGAGGTGGGCAATCGTCGCCAGTTCACGTTGCCGGAGGTCCGAACCTGGGTTCGGGAGTACCGCAAGGAGAGCCTGCGGCCCGCCGGCGCTGAGGCGGTGACGGTAAGCATCGCCAACTTCAAGGGTGGTGTCGGCAAGACGACGACGGCCGTAACCCTTGCGCAGGGCATGTCGCTGCTGGGCCACAAAGTTCTCGTGATCGATACCGACCCGCAAGGATCACTGACGACGCTGTTCGGCATCCTGCCGGATTCCGAAGTCGAAGAAGAGGACACGATTCTTCCATTGGTCATGGGTGCTGAGACGTCTATTCGGTATGCGATTCGGCCGACCTATTGGGACGGCATCGACCTGGTGCCGGCCGCGCCACTGCTCTTCGGCGCAGAGTTCGCCCTCCCCGCACGGCAAACCAAGGAGGAGGGTTTCGAGTTCTGGAACGTGCTGAACTACGGAATCGACGACGTGCGGGGCGACTATGACCTGATCGTCATCGATACGCCCCCTGCCCTGTCCTATACGACGATCAACGCGCTCTTGGCGAGCAACGGGATCATCATGCCGCTGCCGCCGAGTACCCTAGACTTCGCATCTGCGGCTCAGTTCTGGTCACTGTTTTCTGACCTGACCACGCAGTTGCTAACCAACCGTGGGTTGGACAAGCAATTCGACTTCATGAACATCTTGCTCAGTCGCGTGGACAGTTCGGATGCCACCGGTGCGATCGTCAAGCAGTGGATCCAGACCACGTACGCCAACCGGGTGTCCGTGCTTCCGATGGAGATCCCGAAGTCGGCGGTCACTGCCTCGGCCACGGTCGAGTTCGGGACGGTCTACGACATCACGAAGTACGACGGCAATGCGCGGACGTTCAAGCGCGCGCGGGATGCGTACGATCTGATGGTGAGTTACATCGAAACTTCTGTGCAGTCAGTATGGCGCCGTCAGGTAGATTTTGGCCAAAACAGTACGGGTGTACCGCCGCGAGTGCCGGTGTTGAACCGTTCAACACCCGCAGTTCAGGGAGCTGAATGATGGTCAGGAAGATGTTCGAGAAGGCCGGAATGATCCCCGGCTTGCAGGCAGGCCCGAAGTCCGTCGCAGAAGCGGTGGACCCGACCAAGTCGAAAACAGCACCCGGCACGATGATGGGTTTCCTGACCGCTCAGTCGTCTGTGATGGTCGAGGCGGAGGCGCTCAAGGAGCGCGTCAAGACGCTCGAAGGAGAGTCTCCGCTGCGGAAGCTCGATCCGGCGACCGTCAAACCGTCGAAGTGGGCGAACCGACACGAGGCGTCGTTTCTCACTGCAGAGTTTCAGGAGCTGAAGGCAGAGATTGCGACCGCCGGCGGCAATGTTCAGCCGGTCAAGGTTCGCCCAGTACGAGTGTTGAACGGTTCAACACCCCCGACCGACGCGACCTACGAACTGATCTTCGGCCACCGCCGGCATCGGGCATGCCTGGACTTGGGCATCCCCGTGCTCGCGGCCATCGAAGAGGCTTCGGATGTCAGCCTCTTCGAGCAAATGGAGCGGGAGAATCGAGGGCGAAAGAACCTGTCCGCCTGGGAGCAGGGCACCATGTATCGGAAAGCCCTCGACGACGGGCTTTACAGCTCACTGAGGCGTCTGTCAGAAGGCTTGGGGGTGGATGTGTCCCTAGTCTCAAAAAGCGTTTCCCTGGCGCGGCTGCCGGAACCGGTGGTCGCCGCGTTTCAAAGCCCGCTGGACATTCAGTTTCGTTGGGCTGCGCCCCTTGCTGAGGCGATGCAAAAGGACCCGGAGGGCACGCTCGAGAGGGCGCGAGCCCTGGCGGAGGCGCGTGGGGATTTGAACGCCGCGGGTGTCTTTTCCAAAGTCATCGGACTGCTGGACCCGGTGTTGAACGGCTTAACACCGATGCCTCTGACGATCTCGAAGGCGGGGAAAATGGCGGGGAAACTGACGGCCGACAGCAAGGGTAGGGCGGTCGTCCGGTTCGAGGCCGGCGCCCTCCCGGAGTCCAAACGAAAGGCGCTGGTGAAAGTGATCGAGGACTTCCTGAAGGCCTGACGCAATAGTTGGTTCGCCCTGCTTTCTAGGCTGGGCGAAGGTACGTCGGTGCCACAGGTCAGAGGCATTTCGGTCGGCTTGAACTCCGCCAGGTAGCCTTTGAAATAGCCGCTCTCGACTTGAACTTCGCGGCAATGCGATCACCAACCGCCGCTCACCGAACTGGCCATGTCGCATTGTTCTTACTGGCCGGCCCCGAATGAGCCTGTTCGGTTTTCATCCAGGCAGGCAGGCGAGGGATGAAAGACAATTGCAGTGCTGCGCAAAAAGTGCTTAAATGGTGCGCATATAGTGCAGACGCAAATGGAGTTTTGACATGGCCGAAACAGCAGTCATCGACGTCCCAGTGCTCGGTGGGACCTACCAGCACTTCATCGACTACCTCAAGGATCCGGATACCTCGGCGCCGGTGCTGTCGCCAAAGCGCTTCAGCCAGGCGCTGAACATCGACCTGCAGACGCTGGCCGAGCAGGCACACGTTCACCGCAACACCATCAGCCGCGCCCCTGGCTCGCGCGGCGTCCAGGACTTCCTGCGCGAGGCGCTGCGCATCATCAAGGCGGCGACCGACCTGACAGGTGACCTCAACAAGGCGCTGTTCTGGTACCGCACCGAGCCCTTGGCGGTGTTCGGCTACAAGACCGCCGAACGGTTGGCCTCCGAAGGGCGCACCGACGATGTTCTGCGCTACGTCAGCTCGCTAGAGGCCGGCGCCGCCGGATGATTTTCATTGAATTGGGGTCCGTCACGGCCTACCGCATGCACACGCCGAAGTGGGCGACCGCCCCCACGAGCGGGGCTGGCGCGGCGACACATGGCGGGCGCGCCAATCGCCCCGGCACACAGGCTCTCTACCTCGCGCTCGAGGCGGAGACGGCCGTCAAAGAATATCAACAGGTATCCCCGTTGATGCCGCCAGGCACGCTCGTGAGCTACACGGTGACCGTCAAGGCGGTCGTCGATTTCCGGCGCGGATACGACACGGCGGCTTGGTCACCTTTGTGGGAGGAGTTCTACTGCGACTGGCGCGAGCTCTGGTTCAACCAGCGCGTCGAGCCGCCCAGCTGGGTGCTGTCCGACGAAGCCCTGGCTGCGGGGGCGAAGGGCATCCTGTTCGGGTCGCGGATCGCGCCGGGTGGAAGCAACTTGGTGCTTTACTGCGAGATGCTGACCGCCGAAGACGCGCTGACCGTCTACGACCCGGCCGGCGCTCTGCCGAAGAACCAGAATTCCTGGCGATGACAGCAGGTGAGGGCGTACACGCCTGGCAGAATTCGTGTGATTCTCTAAGCAATCACATACATGATAAGTAACCTTATCATGATGCCAATAAAACGTCGACAAATAGCCTTGTTCTGAGCGACACTCGCGCAAGTGCCTGATTCGCATGGGAAGTGCCACGCATGACAAAGGCGGCGAACTGATCGTCGAGTCAATCGGCATGGCACCCGATGCCTCTAAAAGTGCCTTCGTGTCAGCTCATGTGTACTTAACTTATAAGAGTTATGTCGTTT
>ENA-OFCI01001103-OFCI01001103.1-metagenomes-genome-assembly--contig:-NODE-1103-length-13116-cov-24.698415_pt1 | contig 13116 bp, 10 predicted proteins | sample MGYA00153391_OFCI01 | MGnify analysis MGYA00153391
TATGACAGCCCAAAGTATTAAGAACGGCTTCGGTTTTGAGATCCGATCGACGGTACTTCTGAGAGAATAGCGACAGAACACCAAGCACGCGCTCTCCATGTAAGATAGGTATGCCAACGCCCGATCGAAGCCGCAGCGATCGAGCCGAAATTATCCGTCCCCATAAGCTATTGACATTGCTCTGTAAATCTACCCATTGAACGGTTCCCTGATGCCAGACGCACCCAAGCAAGCCAACATCGTATTGGACAACTAGATTCTTAGAAATCTTCAACCACTTTTTTGGCGCAAGGTCTAGTCCGCTTTGTAACGGCTGCTGCCACGATTGTTGTAAGACTAGGACCGTGTTCTGCGGCTTTTCGCTTTTAGCAGAGGTGGAGACCAGCCAAAGTTCGCCTAGATCCCAGTCCTGATTGCTACAAATGGTCTTCAAGATCTCGGTCAGTGCGATTTCTAAATCCACAGCTTCCGCTGCAATTCGGGTTGTTTTGTACTGAACTCTAAGGCGTTGAGCGGCTTGGAAACGATTTTGCCACGTTTTGGCGAGAGCTGTGTAAATGCTGATAATCGCGAGAAGGGCCAGAATAGTAAAGACTAGAACTTGACGTTTGCGCATGGTTTTTTGAACAATCCGATCGTCCAAAAGCCGATCGCTTACTAGGACCAACGCATCGTATAGAAGAAATTGTGAATTTAAGGTATCTTCTGCAACGTCAATTACAAGAGCTTTTGCGGCAGCATTCGGTGATGTCTTAGATAGCTCTGGAGAAAGATACTTTTTGAACGCAATAATTTGCTCCTCCGCCTTCAAAAAACGAGAATTGGGGAGTTCTAGATTAGGATTACTCTCCACAATAATGACTCGATTATTCTGGAGATGATCCAGTTTTTCTTGAATGGCACCTTTGAGCGATGCTAACTCCGCATTGGCACGAATGGGCGTGTCATTGGGCGCTAGGGTCTCTTCCGCAATATTAATGTACAAATCTCGGGCATACCCAGTCTTGGAAATAACCTCGGGAAGATGATTAATGAGACTGTCGATGATATGGTAAGTCTGCCGATCGCGGTCAAGGATTAAGTTAGAGGTATTTCCGATGGTAATAATTTGACTGTAGACATCCTTAATTACACTGCTCTGAATCAGATATAGTTCTTCACGGGTTAAGTTTCGATTATCTACTGCTTTCATCACCAGTCCCCAATCCGCTTGGATATGGCTCCAGTGTTCGGTTGTTCCTAAGGCTAAACCGTACTGCATATCTAAGTCAGAAATTTGCTCCATCTTCACCATCACAGCCGTCCGAGCACCTACTAGTTGAAAGCGTAGGTCATTGCTAGGGAGATTGCGCTGCGCCAATTCTCGATAGACCATCAGCTCCCGTAAAAGATGGGAAAGCCCTTGATTGTAGCGTAATCCTTGCCGTTGCTTTTTCGTAAATTCAATCTGAGAGTCCAGTTCCTCCACAAATTGCTCCATTAAGAGACCAAGCGGCAAGGTGAAGACTAGTAATAATCCCAGTACAATAATTTGACGCCACACGTTTGGATGAACGAGATCGTTATTCCGGAGTGCGCTGATCCAGCGAGAAATCGGAAACCGTGATTTACGAAGCGGAGTAAAAGACACTAGACAGCTCGGGACGGGGCATTTAGATAAATGGCGTATTCACTCCCTTATACTCCCCCTATTCTCCCTCAAGTTAAAGAAATCGAGTCATTTGGACGCGATACCGATCTTTTTTGGTCACCATCACTTCTCCAATCTCTAGCCGTCCTTTGCCGCGAATAGAAATTAAGTCTCCGGTTTTGACCGCGTAGCTAGACGAGGTGACGTCTCGCCAGTTGACCCGGACGTCACCTGTGGTAATCATATCGACCATTTTGCTGCGGGACATGCCGAAGCCTGCGGAGGCGACAGCATCTAGGCGCATGGAGGCTTCGGTGGTGGTCATGTCTTTCTTCTTCGGTTCACGGACTTTGAGATCCTCAAAGGCGATGCGTTTGGTTTTGACCGGGACCGATCGAACCTGAACCAACGTTGCTTCCAAAAATTCGACCAGTTCAGGTACGACGATCGCCTGCGCCCCGCGTTCGCCCAAGATAATCAAATCACCGACCTTATCGCGCACCAGTCCAGTCCCTAGCAGGGAACCTAAGAAATCCCGATGGGTCGCCGAGTCAAACAGAAAATTCCCGGCAATATCCAGCGCCACGAGTTCGACTTGACTTTCGTCTAATGGGATTTCAGGTCTGGCAAAGGCGAGGCGCTGACGTTCGGCTTGGGGATAACCGCCAAAGGCCACGACCTGGATATCGGTTAGCCGAGAAAAAACTCGCAGCGCTTCAGTCCATTCGGGCGGCGATAGAAAGTCGGTGCAGACGACGTCCCAGGTTTTGATGGCTTTTTCGGCCCGATCGATGGCAAGGGCGATGGTTTCACGGTATTCGACACCTTTGAGTAAGTCTTCGCGAGGCAGCATAGGGATTAGGTAGGTGGGACTGGAGAATAGGGATTGGCGAGTAGAGTGGCGATCGCGTACTAAACTGGTGAAGAAGCGCAGCTTTGGGTGCGGCTCTGATTCTAGCAACCTTCACTATGCAACCGTCGCATTACCAATCGTCATGACAACAAATTATACCGTTAACTATTCAAGCAATTTTTTGGTGGCTGTACTGAGCGATCGAATTCAAGCTGAAGAAGCTTTGCTTGCTCTGGGGCGGGAGAATATTCCATCGGAGACGCGGGCGATTCTTGGACGCGGCTTTCAGAGCATCGACGAGTTTGGGCTGGTGGATCCTATTGAGCAAACCTGGAAGCGGCTTCAGTTCACGGCGGTGTGGCTGGTTCCGTTTGGGTTAGTGGCGGGGATGGGGTTCAACTTAATCACGGGGCTGAATACGTTTCCTTGGGCAGGCGATGTGGGAAATGTGGCGATCGGCGGGGTGCTGGGTATGGCGGGGGCAGCGATGGGGAGTGTGCTGGCGAGTGATGCGATTTTTGCAGTGCTGGGCGGAAAAAAATCGCGCTCTTACCGTCAGCGCATTGAGTCGGGGGAGTTTTTGGTGGTGGTCAAGGGCGGTGAGACGTTAGTGCGGCGAGCCACTAAGGTGCTGCTGAAGTACGAGACGTTGAGTTTGGAAAGCTATCCTGTATAGAGAACCCGTCCTTGAGAATTGCTAAGAGGTTAACGACCATGCCAAACCGTACATTAAGTCTTGCCTCAGAAAAGCTTGCCTCAGAGGCGGGTGCGATCGAGAGTCTGTACAACACAGATTTCTATGCCTGGACCCAAGAACAATCTCAGTTCCTCTCGTCTAGAGACTGGAATCAGTTGGACATTGATCATTTGATTGAGGAAGTGGAAAGCTTGGGGAAACAACAGCGTCAGGAACTTCGCAGTCGTCTCAGTATTGTGCTGGGCCATCTGCTGAAATGGGAGTATCAGCCCCAGTGTCGTAGTCGGAGTTGGCTAGCCACCTTGCGTATCCAGCGTCGCGACATTACCTGTCTTCTAAAGGATAGTCCGAGCTTGAAGCCCTATCTTGAGCAGGCGGTGAAAGATGCTTACGACAATGGCCGAGATTTGGCTATGGCTGAGACCGATTTACCGGGTTCTCGGTTTCCGGTAGAGTCCCCTTACTCGTTTGATGTTGCGTTAGATGCGGTGTTTTATCCCGGTGAGCCAAGTGAATTGACTGAAGAGTGAATTTCTGTTTGCACCGATCGCTAAGACCGATTAAAAACCTCTTAAAAATCCGCGTAAAAAACCCTCAGACGGAGGTCCAAGGGTGAAGAACAGGTTTGAAGAGAGAAGCGCTATTTTAGCCTCGATTGCGAATGTGCATAACGCTGAGAATCCGATCGGCGATGTCGTCTGGGATTTCCAGGACCTGATGGAGTTGTTTCAAGAACGTTTGCTCATCCAAGGACATTAAGCCATCGGATAGGGTGAGGTCGCAGCACATGGCAAAGGCCGATTCACGCAGTTCGCTCGGGAGAGTCTCTTTGGCAGACTCTATGAGCAGGTCAGAACCCTCTTTCCGGAGGATATCAAAGAGCTTCGTATACATCCGCTCCATGGTGTCTAGGCGGAGGTGTTGGAAGAGATGCATTCGGGAAAGATGACTCGTGATGGCGTCGAGTTCTTCGGGGGCGAGGTATCCATCAGAGGCGATCGCCAAAATGGTGATGGCCGCATAAGCCTCTTGAGGACTGAAGGCGACCAAGGTCGTGGTCAGGGATTCAGTCCGAATATCGGGAGGGCTAATGAGTAGATTCATGGACGGTGGAGATCTCCTAGCTTAGGAATGTTGGGATGATCACTCCCTTTGGAACTTACATTCAACGTGCCCAGAAGTCTGCTATGGTGAACGCGCCACGGGCGATCGATCGCTAAGTTCCGCCATTTTGCGGAGGAGCTTGGGATGGTCCGGGTTCAAGCCTTTATGCTTCAATATTCTATGCTAGAAAGCCGTCTTGCTCCGTTTATTCAGGAGTACATGTATCGCAATGGATGGGCTAGTTTGCGTCCGATTCAGGCCGAAGCCTGCCGGGTGGTTTTTGATAGCGATGATCATTTGCTGGTCTCGGCGGGAACGGCGGCGGGAAAGACGGAAGCGGCGTTTATTCCGGTATTGACTCAGCTTTATAATCAGCCTAGTTCGGGGATTGGGGCGCTCTACATTGGGCCGATCAAGGCGTTGATTAATGATCAGTTTGAGCGATTGACAGATTTGCTAGAAATGGCCGATATTCCGGTGCAGATGTGGCACGGCGATGTGGCCCAAAGCCAAAAAACGCGCGTGCTTAAAAATCCGCGTGGCATTTTGCAAATTACGCCCGAGTCGTTAGAGAGTTTGTTGATTAATAAGGCGAAGGAGTTGGGACGGGTATTTGGGCAGTTGCAGTTTGTGATTATTGATGAGGTTCATGCGTTTATTGGGAGCGATCGCGGAGATCAGGTGCTGTGTCAACTGACGAGGTTAGCCCAACTCACGGGCAATGAAGCTCGGCGAATTGGTCTGTCGGCGACGCTAGGAGATTATGCGTTGGCGGAACGCTGGCTGGCGGCGGGAACGAGGCGATGCGTTACGACGCCGAAACTAGAAAGTGCGGGTGCTCGGAAAATCCAGCTTGCCATTGAGCATTTTTACGATCCGGGATTGGTGGTGAGGGCAATAGGAGACGATCGGGACCAATCCTTTAACCCGTACCATTTACACTTATTTCAACAAACGCTGCATCAGAAGTGCCTCGTGTTTGCCAATGGTCGGACTGCCGCTGAAGATGCCGTAACGGCGATGCGATCGATCGCGCTATCGAAAGGCTATGCGGATGTCTACTATGTCCACCATGGAAGCATTTCAGCCGATTTGCGTGCGGTGGCTGAAGCGGCGATGCGAAAGCTGGACCAGCCTGCGGTCACTGCTGCTACCGTTACCTTTGAAATGGGGATTGACTTAGGCCAACTCGATCGGGTGATTCAGCTCGAATCGCCGTCGTCGGTGGCCAGTTTTTTGCAGCGGCTGGGGCGATCGGGGCGGCGTGGGGGCGTGTCAGAAATGCGGCTGGTCTTTGCTGAAGAGAAACCGACGGGCGAAGAGACGTTGCCTGAACAGGTTCCATGGCAGTTGTTGCAGGCGATCGCGCTGATTCAGCTCTACTTAGAAGAGCAATGGATTGAGCCGCCGCAGTCACTTCAGTATCCCTACAGTCTGCTCTATCATCAGACGCTGAGTACGCTGGCATCCTACGGTGAAATGACGCCCGCTGCTCTTGCACAGCAGGTGTTGAAGCTGCCGCCCTTTGAACAGGTGACTCAGGATGATTATCGGTTGTTACTTCGGTACTGGATTGAACTCAATCACGTTGAAATTACTGAAACGAAAACGCTAATCATTGGCTTAAAAGGCGAAAAAATTGTTCGTAACTTTAAGTTCTATGCGATCTTTCCGGACAACGAAGAATACACCGTGTCGCATAATGGGAAAGCGATCGGATCAATCATGGTGTCACCGGGAACGGGCGATCGAATTTCGCTATCGGGCCATGTATGGGAAGTGATTGATGTCAACGACAAAACGAAAAGCGTTAAAGTTCGTCCAACGGACAAAGCAGCTAATGCAAGTTCATGGCGAGGGACAACGGGAGACATTCACACGAAAGTATTGCAGCGAATGCGACGGGTCTTGCAAGAGGAGCAGGTGTATCCCTATCTTCAAGAGGGAGCTAAGGTTCGGTTGAAGGTGGCGCGAGACTATGCCCGAAAGACGGGACTAGCTACCCAAACGGTGGTGTTGCTAGAGGATGAGTATGCCTGTATTTTTCCGTGGATTGGGAGTCGTGGGTTTCGGACATTGGAGCGCTACTTACGAAACCATTGTCGATCGGCTTTAAAAACAAAAGGCGTCCGAGGCCAGACACCGTACTTTCTAGGGGTGAACTTAGGTAAATGTCCGGTAGAAAGTTTGCGATCGGAGTTGCAGGAACTCGGCCATCGTCCGCTTTCGTCTGAGCTATTCATGGCTGAAGATGAGACGCCCAAGGTTCAAAAGTACGACGCCTATTTGCCGCCTGAGTTTTTGCGAAAACAGTTTGTGGCAGACGGGCTGGCGATGGCTGACGTGAGAAGTTGGGCGCTGGGCGATCGTTTTTAGTGGATTGAGCGACACTCTTGCGGGATGATTTTGCTCATTTGTGGTCGATGAAGGCGATCGGGCCGATCGGTCGTTTTTATTCAAGCGATTTCCCAAAAAAGTGGAAAAAATACCTCCAGATCTTGTTATGAAGTCTGGGAATATTTCCATTCAACTGATTTTCTCAACGAGAGGGAACAAAATCCTAAAATTTTGCAAGTTGCTAGTGGAAACGGGGTCGGCAATCGCCTTATTTACGCCACCGATCGAACTGATCCTCAGAACAGCCATTGATGAATTGATTATTGACCCAACCATTGAGCGGTTTGAATGTCTCTTTGGGGGGCCTTCCATAGGCGCGGGCAGCCAACTTGACCCAACTGCCCGATCGCCGCACCGCCCGCACGACATCACCCCGTTTAAGGGTGGCAACGATAGGCGAATTAGTGCTAGGGCCTTTGCGAATATTGACGGTGCTGCCGACTTCTTTGGTAACCAAGAAGGAGCAGATTGTGTTGTTTGCGGTTTCTTCTTGGAAATTGGCGTCAGCATTGTTGGCGATCGCGGGAGTGATCGCACTAGCTAGGGTAATGACCGCAATCGTGGTAGCACAAGTAACAAAAGAGAAGGCTTTCATCGGGATCCTTGAGTGAATTTAAGAACACATGCAGCAATCGTTAGTTTCCATTCAACTGATTTCCCCTACGAGAGGAAACCCTATATTACAACCCCAATCCCCATCACTTGTCTAGTCCCTAATCGCGAGGGATCGCTAAAAAAGCAACATCTCATCTCCAAAAGACGATCGACCAACCCATCCAAACCCTAACCCAGTAAAGCTACGAGGATCGATCGAAGCCACGGCACCCTGAGCGATCGCCCAAAAGGCGATCGTCTCTCCCTCCACATACTCCTGCACCAAATAAAACTTCCCCGCGATCGCAAAATAGGCATATGGGCTCGGGATCTGCGTCGTCAACCCGCCCAGTTCTTCGAGAATCACCGCTTCCCGCTCAAACCGCTGCTTTACCAGATCTCATAGGTCTGTGCATCGTGCTCGATCGGCATCAACTCCTTTAGGACAAAACGTTTGCCCGACGGAAGCTGCGTGTCCTCCACCAAAAAAGTCGCCCCAAATCCACCTCGACCGAGTTCGCGAACGACGCGATACCGATTATTGATCAACGTTGAAGACAGAAGTGATGAATTGTAAAAAGATTTATATAAAAAGAGCCTAGAACTTCTTAAAAAGGCTAGGCTTAATATTAATATAAAATAACAAATTCACGCTATTCAATTTTCCTAAGCTTGTCAAGCAACTTCTATCTGATTATCCTGACTACGATTACAGTGTTCTCAATACGTGCCTATTCCTGAGTTGTTGGTTGACGTTTTCACTCGACTCTAGCGTCACCAGTATGCGAGGTTTGTTCCGCAAACTAAACCTGGGCGGTAAGCAGGTTGACCAATCTACTTTTTCTAAAGCCAATCAGCATCGGAGTAGCCAACGAAACCGACACACCAGTCATCATTTCTGAGCGCAACCGTCTTCGGGCAATTTCAATCGCTGCGGCTTCAGATGGACTTAGGTCTAGTAACTCAGTATGCTATTCAGTAAAAAAATCGATCGTCTTCAGTTCTTTGCAAATTTAGTCTAGACTCCACATCAATTAGACTATTCATCTAAAATTTCTGCCTTTCGGACATCCGTGGGGAGTGCGCTATAAAAACTGGCGACGATCGCAACGGCCAACCACCACAATGTGTTCACCTGCGGACGATACCATACTGTATCCACAATGCCCTGACCCAACAGGCCCACCATCGAACCCACCGCTCCCATCAACCAGAACCCTTGCACATTGCCGCTATCTCGAAGTTTGCGCAACTGCACGCCAGCCTGGGTAAACGTCACCAACAACAGCCATATAAAACACGACAGCCCAACTAACCCTGTCTCCACCGCAATTTCGAGCAGCACCGAATAAGAACTCAGCGCCGTAAAGCCAATGCGTGAATAGGTTGGATACATTTTCTTAAACGCATCATCTCCTGGCCCAATGCCTAACACCGGACGTGCCTTAATCATCTGAATCACCGACTGCCACACATTAATCCGGTAATTGTTACTGCTGTCGCCTCGACCCACAAACATCGTCAACACCCGATTTCGCACGGACGGCACCAGCACCAAACTCACAACCAAAAGGCCAATCAATCCACTAGCGATCGCCGGCAACACCCACTTCCGTCGATACCAATCTAACCAAAACCCAACCATCATCACCAGCGTCCCAAACATCAGCACCAAACCAATCCCCGCGCCCCGACTCCCCGTGAATATAATGCAAGACACATTACACCCCAGCATGACAACTGCCAAGGTTTTGCGAATCGGTCCAGGCCAAACAAAAATGGCCATTAGACTATAGGACACCGCAGGAATCAAATAGCTCGACAGCAAATTTGGATTGCCTAAAAAGCTGTAAGCCCGCGTAAAATTTCCAGCTTCCGAACCCGGATCAGACCAGGTGGCCAACGGCGGAACGCCTGCATAGTACTGCCATATCCCGTAATAGCTCACCGGAAGCGCCGTTAGCAAACACACGCTCACCAAAGCCGATCGCCACTTCTCTACCCGCAGCACCCGCGCCATCACCACAAATAGCAACAGATACAGCGTCAGCTTGCCCAGCCCAATCAGCGCCGAGGTCTTCACCGGCGACACCCCTGCCGCCACCGTCGAAATCCCCCAGTACAGCATCACCACCAAATGAATCGGCGTCAGTCCCCAACCAACGGTTTCCCCCTTGTCCTCAGCCAGCGTCAACAGCCCCCAAAAACCAATACAGGCAACGAGCAACACACTAATCAACGTCGTCGAGACATAAGGTGCCATGCCAAACAACACTGCCAAAAAACCCAGTGCGATCGCATCTCCATAAGCAAAGAGCACACTCCCCGATCGCCACCCCTGCAATACGCCGACCGTGCGCGCGACATAGCTTGCCGATCGCCACTGATAGAGCGGTAAAGACTGGAGGGTGAAGCGTTCCCACAGAGACGGATTTGAGGGGTGATTCATAGGAAAACTAAAAACTGTACGTCAAACTGCGGCAATTATCTACCAAAAACGCGCCGATAAACCAATGCCCATAAAAAAGGAGCAATCGCATTTCTGCCATTCCTCCTCTGCACTCACAGTATAAAACTCTATCGCCCTTGCTCAAAACTTATGCAGGTTCGAGTTCGGTCGTGCCTTTGCGCTTCCGGCGGGTCAGCAAGTTGAAGAGCTGAATGCCGATCGCTTTGACTAGGTTGCCTTCGAGTTCTTGGAACATGTCCATGTTGTGCTTAAAGGCGTCATTCGCCTCTTGGACAATTGCATCGCCTTTTTCGTCCGACACCGCTAGACCATTTAAGGTGCTGCGATACATGGTTTTGAACTCTTTTTCATCCGGAATCTGCGCAAACTCGTAGAAGTGGGTGCCTTCGCCTTCATTCAAGTTCATTGCATTCACGGCAATTTTCTTGAGGATTTGTCCACCGGACAGATCGCCAATGTATCGCGTGTAGAGATGCGCAATGAGCAACTCAGGATCGTCTATTGCAATCTTCTTGATCTGCGCAACATAGGCTTGAGTCGCTTTGGATGGCGACACTTCGTTCTTCCAATTTGTCCCATAATAAAACTCCAAGTCCTGCTCTAAACTGACCTTGCGATCGAGTTCGGGGAAGTACATCTGGCTCATCACGGGATGATTTTTGAGCTGGTGCATTGCCTCTTCCATGGCCGAATACACAAAATACAAATTGGCCACAAGCTTACGATAAGACTGCTTTTCGACTGTTCCACGCAGGAAACAGGCAATGAAACCTGTGTTTTCTGCCATCGTATGCGCTTTCTTGGTGCCTTCGCGGAGTTTTAATGCTAAGTCGCTCATCTTAATAATTTCCCAACACTACTTTTACAACGATGGATTGGCTAAGTGCGATCGTGCGTAAAAACGCTTCTGTAAACTTAAACTGATTTAGGTCGGTTTTCTATTACAAATTCTTAATTGTGTGATTTCCGTTACATTTTGCATCTGAACGCTGGCATTCACGAAATTCTCTGGAGGGCCAAATCCCACGGTGGGATCATGGAGGTCATCCCTAGAGTTGCATAAATCTGGGTGGCAGGATCTATATAATTTTCTGATGAGCTAAAAGTGAGCCAAAATGACGATCGTATTTAGTTATAATGGGAAAATAGTCTACATTCAAGTTCTAGCAGACTCTCGTAATGATCGGAGTGGATCGATATTGAAGCCCCCAATAGTCTATTAATTGGGGATATTTTTGCTGCAATAGTTTCTCCATTCATGCTTTTGAGTTCTAGCATTTTTCTGATTCATCAGTTTAACTTTAGGAGTTTGTGTTATGACAGCAGCTTACGAATATATCTCCCCTGGTGTGTTTAACGATTACTTTCAGTGGCATCATTTGAAGCTGTCGTGATGAAATGCTGTGACGATCGGTTTTCTGGAGTTGGGTTGCGCGAGTTATACCCATTCACTATCGAGTGAGGTATACCTAAAACCTTGTCGGAAATAGATTTATTAAATAGAAGATAAACTTTCACTAAAACCTTCTCATACGGAGAGAACTATCATGCCAGTCTCAACACTATCGCTTCAAAATGTCAATGAATTACAAAATCTATTAGATCGTGGCGATCGTGGAGGATTTTATTATCGCTACTATGAGCTAACTGGAAGTTCACAGGCTTTATTGCAAGCACAGATTACTACTTATAGTGGAGTAGTAGGCGGGTCAGCAATTAATGGGAATATTCATGCGAAGTCAAATAACTTAGACAAATATAATTTATCTCTTGATGATTTTTCAAATCAAATTGCATCTAACCTTCTTAAGGGAATCAGAGTTGATATTTCTAATCACGGTACAGGTATCTTAAGTGATGATAGAATCCAAGACTTAGATGCTGAAGTTTGGGATTCAAAAGGAATGTTAGCCTGGTTTCCAGGAGATATTCAATTATTGGATAATGGATATAAATTTCTAAACTGGGATGTTGTTGTAGGATTTGTAGGACCATTTCTAAATGGTGGTGCATCTATTGGCACATATGCACTTTGGACAGGGAATAGACCTGGCGACTTTGTTAATCTGACTGATTATTATGGCTCTAGAGAGAAGAATGCATTGACAGGGGATTTTGAGTATAAAAACACTCGATACAAGGTAATTGAAAGTGAAAAAACCTTTAGAATTTATGATCTGAATAGCGGAAAACTGTCGCTAATTCTCGACAAGAATCTGGATGGTCTATTTAAGACGCTTGGAAATAACAACGATTTGCTTGGGACACAAACTCTAGAAAGTCAACCTCAATTCAAATCCCTTCTTGAGAAATTTAATAGTATAAGACAATACAGAAAAGAGTATGTGGGTGCCGATTTGAATAATGGGATACAAAATTTGTGGAATAATGCGGATATTTTAAAACGATTTGTCCCCCCTTTACCATCTTTCCGAAATATTGGTAAATATATCAATGATGCTTTTGCTTCAGCTAGTAGAGGATTGTTCGATCCGCTGGTGTTAGATCTTGATGGAGATGGCATAGAACTTATTTCTATAGATAAATCTAACGTTCAATTTGATTTGAACGCAGATGGATTCCGGGAACAAACAGGTTGGGTTAAGGGTGATGATGGAATGTTGGCTTTAGATGCCAATGGTGATGGACTAATCAACAATATCACCGAACTATTTGGTGACGCGACAACTGATGGTTTTGATGAGCTAAAAACACTAGATAGTAACAATGATAAAGTTATCAATGCTAGTGATACTAAGTTTGGTGAGCTTTGCGTCTGGCAAGATCTGAACCAAAATGGGATTACCGATACGGGCGAACTCAAAACACTTGCTCAATTGAACATCGCCTCTATCAGTCTCACCACTGCTGCCGCAAACGTTACGAACAACGGAAACCTGATTCGTACTACAGGTAAGTATACCCGCACCAATGGAACTCAAAATGAAGCTGTTTCCCTCTGGTTCGCTGCCGATCGGCTGAACACTAGCTATGACAAGCCATATCAGCTAGAAGCCGAAGTAATTTTCATGCCTACGGTTCGTGGCTATGGCGGATTACCTGATCTCTACATCGCTATGAGCCTTGATTCAAAATTACTGGGCCTAGTCCGTGATTTTGTTTCTCTTAAGTCCATAAATCCAGAACAGATCTATTCAAAAGTTGAAGCTATCCTATTTCGGTGGGCAGAAGTTGATGGCATAGTACCAACTAGTCGAGGACAATACCTAGATGCTCGTAAAATTGGGTTCCTTGAAAAAATCTTACAGCAACCATTACCTGCAAATATTCCTAGCGCAAACCGAAGTGTTTTCATCCCGAATATCTCACAAATAAGTAGGACGTGAGGCGGAAAAACTGCGAGAATTCAG
>ENA-OFCI01001104-OFCI01001104.1-metagenomes-genome-assembly--contig:-NODE-1104-length-13113-cov-3.366595_pt1 | contig 13113 bp, 15 predicted proteins | sample MGYA00153391_OFCI01 | MGnify analysis MGYA00153391
CCATGATCGCGGTGTTCGCAGGCGTGCTGATGCGCTGGTGGGGCGATCATCTCTGGGCGCTCTATACCGGCACACTCTTCGCTGGCTTCGGCATCGCCGTGGCCGGGGCCTTGCTCCCCCGGCTGGTCAAGGCCGTCTTCCCGCCGGAACGGACGGGGGCGATCACGGGCCTCTACATGCTCGCCATGATGGGCGGGGCTGCGGCCTCATCCGCTCTCTCTGTGCCGCTGGCTTCGCGGTTCGGATCGTGGCAGGGCTCGTTGGCGTCCTGGAGCATCCCCGCCGCGGTCGGTGCGTTGGCATGGGCGCCGGTCACCGTGGGCATCTCGCGGTACAAGGTCGCCAACAACCCGGTTGCCGCCACAAGTCAGGCGCTGCCGTGGCGACACCCCACAGCGTGGCTGATCGCGGCATACCTCGCCGTCCAGTCCTGGCAGTTCTACTCGAGTCTGGCCTGGATCGCTCCCTCGTACGTCGCCCGGGGGTGGGCCCCCACGTCGGCTGGCTACCTGCTGTCGGCATTCAGCGGCGCCCAGCTGGTCTCGGGACTGCTCGGGCCGGTGCTCACGGACAAGATCCACGACCACCGCGCCCTCCTGATGCCCGCGGCCGTTCTGGGGCTGGTGGGCATGCTCGCTCTACTCCTGGCACCCGATGCTGCCGCCTGGGTGTGGGTCGTCGTGCTCGGGCTGGGGCAGGGGGCGGCATTCTCACTCGCACTGGTGCTGCTCGTGGACTACGCCGAAACCCCGGCTGGCAGTGGGCGACTGACCGCGATGACCTTCTTCGTGAGCTACACGATCGCGTCGTTCGGCCCCACCGTCACGGGGGCACTGAGGGATCTCACCGGCGGCTTCCACGTGATCTGGGCGCTCATGGCACTCCTGATGCTGGTCCAGATTGCGCTGGTGCTCCAGATGAGGCCAGATTTGCGCAAGGTGCCATGACGGTCTGCGGATCGACATCCTCGCTCAACCCATCCGCCCTCCGCGGTGAGTCGCAAGCACCCGCGACCCGAAGCCTTCAGCTCGTGGGACGAGGGCGGCTGTGAACCTGCACGAGCGCTGACAGACGCGCCGCCTCTGCCTGGCCAAAGGCGCCATCAGCCTTCTGGATCGCCATCACCGCGACGGTATCGGTGTCAGCGAGGTCCACGCTCACCCATGGCGCGCCGCCTCCGAAGAGCACGCCGACGATCTGTGCCCACTCCAGCGTGCGAGTGGTGAGCAGGTTCCGGATCACCAGACCCTGCGTCGACGGGACTGCCCGGATCGTGGCATAGCGCCAGAGCAACGCCGAGACCGCGGCGCCGCAGCCCACGAGAAGCAGCCGGTCGGGCACGCCCCAGCCTCCGAAGAGCGGGTCCACCCGGGGCAACGAGATGGCGCCGCTGACGAAGATGAGCATGGACAACACCGCCATCGTCAAGGCGACCCGTCGCCCGCGCCGGGGGCGGAAGACGGCATACGGGTCGGGCGTAGCCGGGGCGGCGCCCGATGCGCGCGGCATCAGAGCCGGCAGGCCGCGATGTCGGTGACCAGGATCGCGCGGGCGCCGAGATCATAGAGCTCGTCCATCACCTGGTTCGTGCGGTTCCGCGGGACCATCGAACGCACCGCGACGTAGCCCTTGTCGTGCAGCGGCGAGACGGTCGGTGACTCCAGCCCCGGCGTCAGTGCGCAGGCCTGCTCCACCAGCTCGACGGACACGTCGTAGTCCATCATCACGTAGCTGTGAGCGGTGATCACGCCCTGGAGTCGGCGGGTCAGGATGTCGAGGGCGCCCTGCTCCGGGGTGTCCCGTCGCTGGATCAGGACGGCCTCGCTGAGCAGGATCGGGTCACCGAAGATCTCGAGGCCCTGCTGGCGCAGGGTCGTGCCGGTCTCGACGACATCGGCGATCACGTCGGCGACACCCAACGTGATGGCAGTCTCGACCGCGCCGTCCAGGCGGATGACTTCGCACCGGACACCGTGCTCGGCCAGATGCGCGGACACCAGGCCGGGGTAGCTGGTGGCGACCCGCTTGCCGTCGATGTCGTTGACGCTCGTGGCGACACCGGGCTCTGCGGCATAGCGGAAGGTCGAGGCGCCAAAACCCAGAGGTATCGCCTCGAATGCTGCGGCACCAGAGTCCAGGAGGAGGTCACGACCGGTGATGCCGCCGTCGAGGGTGCCCGCGCCGACGTAGACCGCGATGTCGCGAGGGCGCAGGAAGAAGAACTCGATGTCGTTGTCGACATCGGTCAGCACCAGCTCCTTGGGGTCGCGGCGACTCCGGTAGCCCGCTTCACGCAGCATCTCGGCGGCGGCCTCGGACAAGGAACCTTTGTTGGGCACGGCGATTCGTAACATGTCATGGGTCCTTGCGTTGAAGACGGGCGCTCGGTCAGAGAGAGGCGTAGACGTCGTCGAGCGAGATGTCAGCAGCAACCATCATCACCTGCACGTGGTAGAGCAGCTGGCTGATCTCCTCTGCAGTGCGCGCCTTGCCCTCGTACTCGGCGGCCATCCACACCTCGGCGGCCTCCTCCACGATCTTCTTGCCGATCGCATGGACGCCGGCATCCAGCGCAGCTACGGTGCCCGACCCCGCAGGGCGAGTGGCAGCCTTGTCGGTCAGCTCGGCATACAACTGGTCGAAGGTCTTCACGGGGGTCAAGGTTACGGGGCCATCCGCCGGGCCCGTAGCCGCGTCCGTCGTGCGGACGCGGGAGTGCTTGCCACGGCTGGCCAACCTTCGTGAGTAGCATCATCAGGCACGGCGCGTTCCGCGGTGCGGGGGTCAAGATATGCACCCCGGCGCCGGTTCGGCACCTGCTCCGATGGACAGGTAGATACCGAATCCACACCAGGTTCACGACGCTTACTCCGCCTGCAGCGGACATTCTCGACTCCTCGTCCAGGGAGCATCACTTCGGAATCGATCCAAAGAAGGAGTACACCGATGGCAACGATGCTGGCTGGTCGACTGGATCTGGAACACCTGGAATTCGATGTCTCGAGAATCGCAGTTCCCGAACCCGGCACGGGCGAGGTGCGCATCCAGGTCGGGGCGGCAGGGATCTGCCTGTCCGACGTGCACCTGATCGATGGCACGCTGAGCAAGGAAGGCATCGCTGCAACCGGCATCTTCCAGCCGGTCGTGACGCTCGGTCACGAGGTGGCCGGTACGGTCGAGAAGATCGGACCGGGGGTACCGCCCAACTGGCTGGTGGGCGCGCGCGTCCTGCTGTCGGCCGGCAAACGCTGTGGCACGTGCTGGTCGTGCATGTTCGACACCGGGCCGTGCGTGCGGCCGTTGACCAGGGGAGTCAACTTCGACGGCGGCTGGGCGGAGTACGCGATCACCGATTTCCGGGCCATGATTCCGATCCCGGACGAGCTGCCCTTCGAGCAGGCGGCGATCATCCCGGACGCGGTCTCCACGCCCTACGCCGGCGTGCTGCGTACCAGCGGTCTGCGTCCAGGAGAGTCGGTTGGACTCTGGGGGGTCGGTGGGCTCGGCGTGCATGCCGTCCAGGTCGCCCGCGTCATCGGCGCGGCGCCAATCATTGCCTTCGATCCGCTGCCCGAGGCCCGTGATCGCGCGCTACGCGCGGGTGCAGATCTCACCTTCGACCCCGCCGACCCCAACGCCAGGGCCGAGGTGGGTCGGATCACGGCTGGGCACGGCCTTGACGTCGCCCTTGACCTCGTCGGTCACCCCAGCGCACGTGAACAGGCACTGTCCATGCTCGGCCCCGGCGGCCGGCTCAGTGTCATCGGCCTCTCCCCAGCCCCGCTGACCGTCACCGACTCGGTCGCCTTCAGCTACCGTCAGCAGCAGATCCGCGGACATTACGGCTACGAACCCGCCGATCTGGTCACCATCGTCGAGCTGCTGCGCTGGCACCGCCTGGACTTCTCCGGGTCGGTCAGCGGCGTACTTCCCTTGGCGGACGCGGCTGAGGGTGTGCGCCGACTTGCCGCCAAGGAAGGCAACCCCATCCGTCTCGTTCTCAAGCCCTAGCAGCCAGGAATACACACCTGATCCATCCCACTGCAGTCAAGTGACCTCGAGCAGCCGGATGTCGCCGTGCCCTTCGTCATCGACGGCCCTGCTTGGCGCACACAGGCGAACCCAAACCAGCCCCTCTTGGTCCAAATCGACCCTTCTCACGCATACGTGGTACAAAGTCCGGACCAGCCCGCGGGGATCCGACGTTGATGGAGACAGGTGTAGGCATGACAGACAGCTCGCGACTTCGGAACAAGGCCTTGGCAGACAAGGTGATGTCGGCCCAGGAGGCGGCCCAGTTCATCACGGCAGGCTCGAACGTCGGGATGAGCGGGTTCACCGGTGCCGGCTATCCGAAGGCCGTTCCCGCGGCGCTGGTTGATCGCATGACCGAGGCGAAGGCGCGCGGCGACCGCTTTGCGGTCAGCGTCTGGACCGGCGCGTCGACCGCGCCAGAGCTCGACGGTGCGTTGGCGGAGGTCGAGGGTGTCGAGCTGCGGATGCCCTACCAGTCCGACCCGGTCAGCCGCGCCAAGATCAACGCCGGACTGATGGACTACATGGACATCCATCTGTCCCACGTGGCCCAGATGGTGTGGGAAGGCTTCTTCGGGCACATGGACGTTGCCGTGATCGAGGTGTCCGGGATCACCGAGGACGGCGAGCTGATCCCCTCATCCTCTGTCGGCAACAACAAGACGTGGATCGACCAGGCCGACAAGGTGATCCTTGAGGTGAACTCGGCGCAGCCCAGCGAGCTCGAGGGCATGCACGACATCTACTACGGCACCGCGTTGCCCCCGTTTCGCAAGCCGCTCCAGATCACCAGTCCTTCCGACCGGATCGGGGTGCCCTACCTGCACTGCCCTCCCGAGAAGATCATCGCGATCGTGGAGACCAACAGCCCTGACCGCAACTCGCCGTTCAAGACACCGGACGCCGACTCGAAGCAGATCGCCGGCCACATCCTCGACTTCCTCACGCACGAGGTGGAGAAGGGTCGGCTGCCCGAGACCCTGCTACCGCTGCAGTCGGGCGTCGGAAACATCGCCAACGCCGTGTTGATGGGGCTCGACGAAGGCCCGTTCCGACCGCTGACCTCCTACACCGAGGTGATCCAGGACGGCATGCTGCAGATGCTCAAGAGCGGCACCCTGAGCATGGCCTCGGCGACCGCATTCTCCCTCAGCGACGACGCCATGGCCGACCTTTGCGAGAACATTGGCTACTACCGCGAGCGGATCATCCTTCGCCCGCAGGAGATCAGCAACCACCCTGAGGTCATCCGCAGGCTCGGCTGCCTCGCGATGAACGGCATGATCGAGGCCGACCTGTACGGCAACGTCAACTCCACCCACCTCATGGGTTCGAGCATCGTCAATGGCATCGGTGGCTCCGGGGACTTTGCCCGCAACGCCTACATCTCGTTCTTCGTCACGCCGGCGGTCGCCAAGGGCGGGGCGATCTCGTGCATCGTCCCGATGGTCAGCCACGTCGACCACACCGAGCACGACACGCATGTCATCGTCACCGAGCAGGGTCTGGCCGATCTTCGTGGCCTGCCGCCCCGCCGCCGGGCCCAGATGATCATTGACAAGTGCGCGCACCCGGACTATCGGGCGGCGCTGCAGGACTATCTCGACCGGGCGACAGCCAGCTCGTCCGGCAAGCACACCCCGCACCTGATCGAAGAGTCATTGTCGTGGCACGCCCGGTACCTGCAGGACGGCACGATGCAACCAGCCTGATCGCGGTACCCGGGCTTATGCAGCGTGAGTGCAGGCCTTGGCGCCTGCCGGGAGCCCACCGCGTGAGCGAGGTCTTGGCGCTACGCCCCGAGCTCACGCAGGGTGAGCACGGTCGCCACCGCTGCGGTGGCCGCCTCATGGCCCTTGTCCTCGCTGGAACCATCGAGCCCGGCGCGGTCGAGGGCCTGCTTCTCGTCGTCGCAGGTGAGCACGCCGAAGCCCACAGGCACGCCGGTCCGGATACTGACGTCGGTCAGACCCATGGTGGCTGCATGGCAGATGTAGTCGAAATGGGGTGTCCCTCCCCTGATCACGACGCCGAGCGCGACCAAGGCGTCGTATGAGGGCGCCAGCCGGGAGCACGTCACTGGCAGCTCGAACGCCCCTGGCACGCGGACCAGCTCGATCGATGAGACGCCCGCATCAGCCAGGCCACGACGGGCGCCGGCGATCAGCCCGTCCATCACCTTGGTGTGCCAGGAAGCTGCGACGATCGCGATACGAAGGGCCTTTCCGTCAACCTGGAGTGTGGGCGCGCCGTGCTTCATCCGTTCGCTCCTGCGGGACTCATGCCGACGCTCCCTTGTCGTGTTCGTCGAGGATCAGATCGTGGCCCATTCGGTCGCGTTTGGTTCGCAGGTACGTCTCGTTGTAGGCACCCGGCACCATGCTGAGCCGTTCGACCGCTGCCACCTCGATGCCGTAGTCGCGCATGGCGTTGACCTTCATCGGGTTGTTGGTCAACAGCCGCACCGCGCCGAGGCCAAGATCGGCGAGTATGGCTCCGCCCGCTGCGTACTCACGCGCGTCGATCGGCAACCCCAGCTCGGTCTGCGCATCGACGGTGTCGAACCCGTTGTCCTGCAACGCATAGGCCTGCAGCTTGCTGATCAGGCCGACCCCCCGACCCTCGTGGCCGCGCAGATAGACCACGATGCCGCCCTCGGCGCCCACCCGCTCGAGGGAGCGCTCGAGCTGAGGGCCGCAGTCACATCGTTGCGAGCCGAAAACGTCACCTGTGAGGCACTCGGAATGCAGTCGTGCCAACGGTGCTCGCCCCGGCAGACCCTTGGGGCTGACCAGAGCAAGGTGGTCGTCCCCGGTCAGCAGGTCGCGATAGCCCACGACGCGGAATACCCCATGTCTGGTTGGCAGTCTGGTCTCTGCAAGGCGCTCAATCCGGTCATGGCGTTTGCGCCAGGCGATCAGTGCCTCGATAGTGACGACCGGCAAGCCGTGCTGGGCGCCGAGCTCGAGCACCGCCGGCAGTCGCATCATCGAGCCATCGTCATGCACGAGCTCGCCGATGGCGCCCACCGGCGCGAGTCCGGCCAGGCGGCACAGATCCACAGCCGCCTCGGTGTGCCCACCGCGGACCAGAACCCCTCCGCGCCTTGCCCGCAACGGGATGACGTGCCCCGGACGCGTGAAGTCCGAAGCGGTCGAGCCCTCCTGGGCCAGCAGGCGGATGGTGTGGGCGCGGTCCGCTGCGCTGATACCGGTGGTGACGCCCTTGGCAGCGTCCACGGTCACGGTGTACGCCGTGCCCCGCGGGTCCTGGTTGTTCGCCACCATCGGTGGCAGCCCCAGACGATCTGCAAGGTCCTCCGGCATGGGTGTGCAGATGTAGCCGGAGGTGTGGCGGATGGTCCAGGCCATCCACTGGGTGGTCAGCGTCGCAGCCGACACGATGACGTCACCCTCGTTCTCGCGGCGCTCGTCATCGAGCACGAGGACTGGCAGCCCGGACTTGAGCGCCTCGAACGCCTCTTCGATGCTGGATAGACCTGATCTCATGCCGGTACCTCACGTCGTTCGCGATCGGGCGCCTCGGTGCGCGAGGCCTTGAGCCAGACGAAGAATCCGTAGATGACCAGCCCGCCATAGATGGCGAACAGAACAGCTGACGGGTAGAAGTGCGAGTGGATCAGCAACGGCACTCCGACCAGGTCAACCGCGATCCAGGCCAGCCAGAAGTCGTTCCATCCCCGGGCCATCGCGTAGGTCGCGACTATCGAGCCCATGAAGATCCAGGCATCGCACCAGAAGTACCAGCGGGGGGCCGGAAAGCCCGCGCCGATCTGCGCGAAGACCCACTGCATGAGAGCGACGCCACTGACCCAGGCCGCAAGGTACTGCAGCCGCTCGGTGGTGGTCGCCCATCGAGGCGTGATTGCGGGAGCGTCGGCCGAGCGCTGCTTGCGGATCTGACTCCACCGCCAGTAGCCGTAGACGCTGGTGATGATGAAGAACACCTGCCGGCCGGCCTGGCCATAGAGCGTCTCGTGCTGGGGATTGACGAATGCCACACCGAAGAAGACGGTGAACAGCAGGATGTTGCCGATGATCCCGACCGGCCACGCCCAGATCTTTCGTCTGAGCCCGCCGATCGCCGAGCCGAAGCCGAAAGCGTTGCCAACGATCTCGCGCCACAGGATCTGTTGGCCGAAGATGCTCAGCTGGGCATCGAACAACCGCTCGAGAAGACTCATGCGATCGGCTCCACTACGGCGCTGGGGTGGGTGAGTAGTCGTTCGACATACTTCGCAATCACATCCACCTCGAGGTTGACGTCGTCACCAACTCTCTTGTGTCCCAACGTGGTCAGCTCGAGTGTTGTAGGGATGAGCGACACCGAGAACGTGTCGTCGGTGACGTCCGCAACGGTCAGCGACACCCCGTCGACCGTGATCGAGCCCTTCTCGACGACGTAACGCGACAGCTCCGGTGGCAGTGTGAGCTGGACGACCTCCCAGCGGTCGCCAGGGCGGCGCGCCAGGATCTGCGCCGTCCCATCCACGTGCCCCTGGACGATGTGGCCACCGAATCGCGCGCTGGCTGTCATCGCGCGTTCAAGATTGACCAGGGCGCCCGGCCGCAGGCTGCCCAGGCAGCTGCGGCTCAGTGTCTCGGCCATCACGTCGACAGAGAAGGTCTCGCGGTCATGCTCGACCACGGTCAGGCATACGCCGTTGACGGCGATCGACGCGCCGCGGGCCGCGTCAACGGTCACCAGCGGTCCCCGTACTGTGACCACCGCTGACTCGGCACCGCGTTCAATGGCGACGATCTCGCCGAGCTCCTCGACAATTCCCGTGAACATCAATGTCCTTCGTGGTTGGGTGTAGCGATGCCGGCACGAATCCTGATGTCCGGGCCGATCATGGTGACCTCGTGCACCGTCAGTCGCAGGGCCTGGTCGATCGTCTCGATCCCGAGGTCCCCGACCGCGGCCCTGCCGCCGCCCAGAAGAGCCGGAGCGAGGTAGGCGAACACCTCGTCCACGAGACCCGCTTCGAGAAAGGCCGCGGCCACCGTGGGCCCGCCTTCGAGCCAGACGTGGTGAACCGCTTGTTCGTGCAGGGTCTTCAGGGCCTCAGCGGGGTCATGTGTCGCCAGCTGGAGCATCGGCGCGGCCAGATCCAGCACATGTGAGGACGCCGGGATGGGCCGCAGCCCCATGACCACGCGCAGCGGCTGGCGGCCGCACGTCGTTCCACCCACCCGACGTACAGTCAGTGACGGGTCATCAGCGATCACCGTCCCGGTGCCGACCAGGATCGCATCGCAAAGAGACCGGAGCTCGTGGACATCGGCACGGGCCAGGGGCCCAGTGATCCATCGACTGCTGCCGTCGGCGGCTGCGGAACGGCCATCGAGGGTGGCAGCGAACTTCCACGTCACCTTGGGTCGGCCCTGTTCGATGGAGAAGGTCCATGCGCTGTTGAGGGCCTCGGACTCGTCTGCCAGAACACCCGCAGTCGTCCGGATGCCGTCCGCCTCGAGCAGTGCCCTGCCATGACGGGCTGCGGGGTTCGGGTCGGTCTGGGCGAAGACGACACGGGCCACACCGGCCTCGATCAACGCCAGGGCGCAGGGGCCGGTCAACCCCGTGTGCGCGCACGGTTCGAGAGTGACCACGGCCGTGCCTGCCCGGGCCGCAGCACCCGCCTGGCGCAGAGCCACGATCTCCGCATGCGGCGTACCCGCGCCTTCGTGGAAACCTTCGCCGACGATGACACCAGCCTGATCCATGATCACGGCACCGACGCGCGGGTTGGGGTCCGCGACAGGTCCAAGGGCTGCGAGCTCCAGGGCCCGACGCATGAGCGCAACGTCGCGCTGATGCTCTGCTGTCTCGGCGTCGCGGTCCGTCATGTCCTGCCTCTCGTGCTCGACTCCTGCTCGGTCGGGCTCCGGGGCGCGAACGGTGAACCGTTGCCACGGCGGGCTGCTTCAACCCGAAGGGTCGAGAAACCGCCAATGACCTCAGGTCACCACGACTGACCCACTCCAGACCCCGAGATGGGTCGGAAAACGGGCGTCGCTGTTGCTACCTCTCATCCGGACTTTCACCGTCGGCCCGGGAATTTCACCTGGTTCACCGGCCGCTGGATGCGGTCGGGTCGCGGACTTTCACCGCCGGTTCGGAATTACACCGATCACGGAGCACCTGCAACCATTATGTCACTGCGCTCGATCCCCTGGCATGTGGCCGTCAGGTGAGAGTCCCACCCAGGCTCGGCGCGGCTCAGGCGTCGGGGCCCTTCCTTCGTGCAAGGGAATGTCGCACGGCCAGGTCGCGCAGCTGGTCCACCGCGGCCGCAGCGTCCTCGGCTCCGTAGACGGCCGACCCTGCGACGAAGACATCTGCACCAGCCTCGGCGCACACCTCGATGGTCGCCGCCGTGACTCCGCCGTCGACCTGAACCCAGATCTCACCGCCGCACTGTGTGACAGCCTCACGCACCTCACGCACCTTGGGCATCTGGTCGGCCATGAACGACTGTCCGCCAAATCCCGGCTCAACGGTCATGACCAGGACCATGTCCAGCTCGGGCAGCAGGTCGGCATACGGCGCGAACGGGGTGCCCGGCTTGAGCGCCATACCGGCGCGAACACCAAGGGCACGCAGGTTTCGGGCCAGCGACCTGGGATCGCGGACCGCCTCGATATGGAAGGTGACGCTCGCGGCACCGGCCTCGGCATACATCGGCGCCCAACGGTCGGGATCGTCGATCATCAGGTGAACGTCCAGCGGGATGGGACTGACCCGGGCCAGAGCCTCGACGACGGGCAGTCCGAGCGTCAGGTTGGGGACGAAATGGGCATCCATCACATCGACGTGGGCCCAGTTGGCGTTAGCGATCGCCTTGAGCTCGCTCTCGAGGTTGGCGAAGTCACTGGCGAGGATGCTGGGTGAGATCTGCACGGGCGCAACCTACTGCAGCAACCCGGATTCTGTGCCTTTCTTCCATAGTGAACCTTGCCCTTGTGTCGGACGTGTTTGCGGAAGCCGCTTGCTACACACCTCTCGCGTCGAGCGGAGGTCGCAGATGAGCCGTTCGGCTTTGACCGTGAGCACGTTGCGCTCGACGGAGGGCTCCACCTGGAACCGTCAAGGCGCCGAGGCTATCTTGGCCGCCGCAGTCCACTGAAGACAACTGAGTGAGACTTGATCTTCGTCAAGGAAGTCTGGCCACGATCCTCTTAGCTTGGGGACAACTCAAGCAAAGGAGAACACCATGTTCATCAACGGCATCGTCACCCTGCTGACCGCATTGAAGCCCGTCACCGTGCAGGCCCACTGCGACACCGCCGAGGGCCCGGCCGTCAAGGACGGACGCAAGGCCTTGGAGACGGGCAACATCAACTACGCGCTCAAGTGGATCCCCGCTGACGCTGAGGCCGAGATGCGTGACGTCTTCGAGAAGGCCCTGAAGGTCCGGACCCTCGGAGCGGGCGCCGCCGAGCTGGCCGATCGGCTCTTCCTCGAAACGATGGTCCGCATCCACCGGATGGGCGAGGGCGTCGGCTTCACCGGTATCCAGCCCGTCGGCACCCAGATCGACCCGGTCGTCAACGCCGCCGACGAGGCCATCGCCCTGGGCTCGGACGCAGACCTGCTGCCGATGGTGCGGCAAGAGCGCCGCGCCGAGCTCGACAAGCGCTTCCAGGGCGCGCTGGCCATCAAGGACTTCGACGTGGACGACGTCGCAGCTGCCCGACGCTACATTGCCGCCTACGTCAGCTTCTTCAAGTACGCCGAGGGTGAGGATCATGAGCACCACGGGCACGAGGGCCACGCCCACGAGCACTAGGACACCCGGATGAATCGCCTTGTCAGGGTGGCCGGCGAATCCATGGCCCCCACCTACCGCTCGTCAGACCTGCTGCTCACGCGGCCGCTCGGACGAGCCGGGGTGCGGGCGCGCCGTGGCGATGTCGTGGTGTTCCGCCACGGCGAGCTGCGGATGATCAAGCGCGTGGTGGGCCTGCCAGGTGACCTCGTCGAGCTGGAGGCCGGACGCCTGTTCGTCAACGGCGAGCCCGTTGATGGACGCCCCCGGGTGCCGGGCGCATACACCCAGACCTGGCGGGTGCCCTCGACGAGCTACTTCATGGCCGGTGACAACCCGGCCGTCTCGGACGACTCCCGGGTCTGGGACGAGCCCTTCGTCCCGGTCGAGAGTGTCGAGACGGTGGTCACGCGACGGCTGATGGGGCCTCGCCGCCCCAGGGGATTCACGCCTGGTCAACGAGCTGCTGCAGCCGGTCGGGTTGCGTGATCGAAACCGACCGTCCCGCGCCAATCACGATCAAACTTGCCCCGGCGAGGCTCTTCAGAGCCCGGCTGAAGCTCTCGGGGGTGGTACCGAGCAGGGAGGCCACGTCCTTCTTAGCCAGAGGCAGGATCACCGTGGCAACGCCGCCCCGCCAGGTGCTGGATAGACCAAGCAGGTAGTCGGCCAGGCGGCTCTCGACGTCGCGCGAAGTCAGTGAGCTGAGCCGGTGTTCGGTGTCGGAGAGTCGCGAGCTCACCGTCGCCAGCAGCCGCAAGCCGATCTCGGGGTGCTTCCTGATCAAGGCCTCAAGATCATCATGGCGGAACACGCAGAGCTGACATTCGTCCAGCGCTGTGGCGTAGTCATCGGGCCGCTGGCCCGTGAACACCGAGGTCTCACCGGTGAAATCGCCTGGCCCCAGCACCCGGATGAGCTGCTCGGACCCGTCGACTGAGAGCCGGAAGATCTTCAGGCGTCCCGTGTGCAGCACCATGAGCTGCGACAGGTCGTCGTCGGCACGGTAGGCGGTCTCACCCGTCTTCAGATGGGCCGGACGCGCCAGCCCCCCGACCCGTTTCTGATCTTGCGCCGAGAGGCTGGCAAAGACCGGGACACGCGAGACGCAGGTGTCGACCATGACCCAAGCCTAGGAACCTGGCGGGGCAGCGCGAGCTGAGACGCTGCTTTCAGCAACCCTCGTGGTCTACGACGCCCCACTTCGGTCCTCCTCAAGGGTTTGCTCGACGACGAAACGCCGTACCACCCGTTGGGCTTTCCTGCCGGCGGGATGCCGGCCGACG
>ENA-OFCI01001108-OFCI01001108.1-metagenomes-genome-assembly--contig:-NODE-1108-length-13087-cov-5.316068_pt1 | contig 13087 bp, 13 predicted proteins | sample MGYA00153391_OFCI01 | MGnify analysis MGYA00153391
CGGCGCCAAGGACGTCAAGGCGAGTTTCGAGGCACTGCTCACACCCGGCAGCCTGGCGATCCTGCAGGCCTCGTTCCATCCGAAGGACCGAGCCAGGGCGATCGGCGCATGGTCCGGACTCGGTGGCGTGACAACCGCAATCGGACCGTTTCTCGGCGGCTATCTGGTGGACGCAGCGTCGTGGCGATGGATCTTCCTGCTCAACCTGCCACTGGCCGCGACGATGTAGCGCGAGCGAGGCCTTTCGGCGTCAGTTTTCCGGCGCGGCAGCGATCACGCCGCAAGCAATGCGACCGCCCGAATTGCCGGTTGGCTGGGTCGCGTAGTCGTCGGGCTGGGCATGCACGATCACGGCTTTGCCGATCACGCCATCGGTGGCGCCGGCAAGCGTCACGCCTTCGATCGTGAAGGTGGCTTCGGCGTTGCCGGCCACGTCGGCCTTGAGCGATGGCATGTCGCCGCCGTGGTGCGGCATCGCCTGTGGGCCATGCGGCTGGCCGGTCGGGTTGAAGTGGCCACCGGCGCTCATGGCGTCCGGCGCCGAGCAATCGCCCTTCTCGTGAACGTGAAAACCATGCTCTTGATTTGGCTTCAGGCCGGTGACGCGTGCGACCACGCGCACACCGCCCGGCTGCTCACTGAAGAGGATCGTGCCGCCGACCTGGCTGCCGCTCTTGGCCTGCAGCGGTGCCGTCGCACGCGGGCCGCTGGTCGGTGCAGGCCCGGGCATCGAGCATGCAGCGAGGCTGGCGATCAGCAATGCGCCGGGAATGGCATGCAAGATGCCGCGGGTGCGGGCCGATTTGACTGCATTCATGGGATGTCCAAAAAGTTGGTGGGCTCGCGACAGTGTCGCGACATCCGGCGTCGCGCCGGGTAGGACGATTCCCCGAAGCGCCGCCGATGGGCGATCGGCTCAGCCACCTGCATTGCCGTGCTTGGGTTTGCGGTAGTTCCACCACGGCAGCACCTGCCTAAGCGACAGCACCTCGCCGCAGCGCTCGGCCGCGTGGCCGGGAATCGCGTCGAGCGTGTCGCGCCATTCGACCGACTGCAGTGCGTCGAGCAGGCCGAGCACATGCGGATGCTTCAGGTGCGCCGCGAGCGTGACCAAAAAATACCGCTCCTCGGCCAGCGGCACGAAGTGCAAGCCCTTGGCCTGCGCTGCCGGCAGCGTGCCGAAAGCTGCATCGGCGGCGCCACTCGCGACCGCCTCTGCGGCCGCCTGGTGCGAACGTTCGCCGGGCTCGAAGCCGGCAACGCTGGCCGAATCGATGCACGCCGCCGCGAGCAATTCTTCGAGCACGACGCGCGTGCCACTTCCGCGCGGGCCGTTCGCGAAGCGCAGACCGGGGCGCACGAGGTCGTGCACCGACGCGAGCACCAGCGGGTTGCCGGCAGCGACGATCAAGCCTTGCGCACGCCGCGCGAAACCGATCAGCTTGTGGCGGCCGGGCTTGAGCATGTTGCGGTAGGTGCGGGCGGTAGGCGAGCGCAGCTTGGAGGCCGTCAACGCGTGAAAGCCGGCAAGCAGGCAGCGGCCGTCGTTCAACGCAGCGAGCGCGCCGACGCTGCCGGTGAACTCGATGTCGAGGTGCAGCTGCGGGCCGACGTGATCGCGCAGCCGCGGCAAGGCTTCGTCGAAGCTCACGAACAGCGTGACCACGCCGGCGCTGTCGTCGAACGCGAGCGCGAAGGCGCGTTCGAGCTCGCTGCGCAAGGCTTCGATCTGCGGTGCGAGCCGCGCCAGCGCGCGGCGCTCCGACCACAGCAACTTCTCGCCGAACGGCGCGAGCACGGCCGGCTGGCCTTTGGCCCACAGCACCAACGGCTTGCCGAGTTCGGCCTCCCAGCGTTTCAACTCGCCCCAGACGTGGCGGTACGAAAGCTCGAGCCGGCGCGCCGCGCCCGAGATCGAGCCGGTCGAGTGCACCGCGGCCAGCATCGCGAGCAGCGGGTGGTGCAACGTGCGATCGGCGGCGCGCTCGGGCGCGAGCGTGTAGGCGAGTTGCACCTTATGCATGAAGGTTCATATCGCGTTGCGCTGCGCGCGCCGTGGAAAATCAGTCGAGTATGAGAGACATCCGTTGAGCGCCTTCGCCGAGAGTTTTCGCACCGCCGCGAGCCTGGTGCTCGATGCCGATCCCGTTTTGTGGCGCACCGTGCGGCTCTCGCTCGCCGTCAGCCTCTCGGCCTGCCTGATCGCGGCGGGCTTCGGGCTCGCCGGCGGGGCGTGGCTCGCCGTCGCGCGATTTCCCGGGCGACGCGTGCTGCTGGCGCTGCTGAATACGCTGCTCGCGCTGCCCTCGGTCGTGGTCGGGCTGGTCGTGTACCTGCTGCTGTCGCGCAGCGGGCCATTGGGTACGTGGGGCATTCTGTTCACGCCGAGCGCGATGGTGATCGCGCAGACGATCCTGGTGCTGCCGGTCATCGCCGCGCTCTCCCGCCAGTTGGTGAACGACAGCCTGCGCGACGGCGGCGATCAGCTGCGCTCGTTGGGCGCCCAGCCCTTCACGTGTGCGCTGTTGATGCTGCTGCACGAGCGCTGGGCGGTCACGACCGTGCTGTTGACCGCCTTCGGCCGCGCGGTCTCCGAGGTCGGCGCGGTGATGATCGTGGGCGGCAACATCGACGGCGTCACGCGCGTGATCACGACCACGATCGCGCTCGAGACGAGCAAGGGTGACTTGCCGCTGGCGCTGGCGCTCGGCATCGTGCTGCTGGCGCTCGTCGGGCTGATCAACGCGGCGATCGCACTCGCGCAGCGTGCGCAAGGTGGTGATCTGGCGATGGCCCGATGACTGCGCTGACCACGATGCTCAGCCTCGACCACGCCAGCGTGCGCTACGGCACCGTCACCGCCTTGAACGACGTGAGCCTGCGCATCGCGCGCGGCGATTTTGTCGCGTTGGTTGGCGCCAACGGCTCCGGCAAGACAACGTTGCTGCAGGCGCTGCACGGCCTCGTCGCGCACACGGGTGCGCGGGTGGTGGCGGCGCAGGCCGCGTCGCAGGTGATGGTGTTCCAGCGGCCGTTCATGCTGCGGCTGTCGGTCTGGAACAACCTGCGCGTCGCGCTGTGGCTCGCGGGTGTGAGCGCCACCGAGCGCGCTGAGCACGCAACCGAAGCGCTGCACCGCGCCGGCCTGTTCGAGTTGCGCGATCGGCAGGCGCGTGCGCTCTCGGGCGGCCAGCAGCAGCGCCTCGCGCTTGCGCGCGCATGGGCAACGCGGCCCGCCGTGCTGTTCCTCGACGAGCCGACCGCGAACCTCGACCCTTCGGCCAAGCGCGAGATCGAGGCGATGCTCGCGCGCTTCAAGGCCGACGGCATGACGATCGTGATGAGCACCCACAACCTTGGTCAGGCCAAGCGCCTGGCCACGCGCGTCGTCTACCTCGACCGAGGCCGAATCCGCGCCGATCTGCCGACGGCAGGCTTCTTCGGCGCGCACTCGGGTGACCCCCTCGACGCACGCGCCGATCTATTTCTCAAAGGAGAGCTGACATGGGGCATGGAATGAAAAACCTCACCGGCCGCCGTGCCGTTCTTGGCTGGCTGATCACCGGCCTCGCGGGCATGGGCGCACCGGCGCTTGCACTAGACAAATTCATCGTGATGGCCTCGACGACCAGCACCGAGCAGTCGGGCCTGTTCACGCACCTGCTGCCGGCCTTCAAGCGCGCCAGCGGCATCGAGGTGCGCGTGGTCGCGGTCGGCACCGGTCAGGCGCTCGACATGGGCCGGCGCGGTGATGCCGACCTCGTGTTCGTGCACGACACCGCGGCAGAAGAAAAGTTCGTCGCCGAGGGCTTCGGCCTGCCGCGCCGCAGCGTGATGTACAACGATTTCGCGTTGATCGGCCCGGTGAGCGACCCCGCCGGCGTGAAGGGGCAAGACATCGCCGTGGCACTCGGCAAACTCGCTGCGTCGAGTGCCGCCGTGCCGATCGCATTCATCTCGCGCGCCGACAAGAGCGGCACGCACGCCGCCGAGCTGCGCTACTGGAAAGCCGCCGGCATCGACGACCCGGCCGTCAAGGTCGCCGGCAAGTTCTTCGATTACCGCGCCTGCGGCTGCGGCATGGGCCCGGCGCTCAACATCGCGTCGAGCGCCGACGCCTACGTGCTCGCCGACCGCGGCACCTGGCTGTCTTTCAAGAACCGCGGCAACCTCGCCGTGCTGGTCGAGGGCGACAAGCGCCTGTTCAACCCTTACGGCGTGATCGTCGTGAACCCGGCCCGGCACCCGCAGACCAAGACCGCGGCGGCGCAGGCGTTTTCCGACTGGGTCGTCTCGCCCGACGGTCAGGCCACGATCGCGGCCTACAAGATCGGCGGCAAGCAGCTGTTCTTTCCGAACGCGGCGAAAAACTGATCCCTACGTCGCCGATCAAGGGCATGCACCGCCAAATACACTCGCTCGCATGATCGGAACGAAAGACATCACTGGCCTGATCCTCGCCGGCGGGCGCGGCAGCCGGATGGGTGGCGTCGACAAGGGCCTGCAGAACCACGATGGCGTGCCGCTCGCGATGCATGCGCTGATGCGCCTCTCGCCGCAGGTCGGAGAGATCATCATCAACGCGAACCGCAACCTCGGCGCGTACGAGTCGATGGGCGTGCCGGTCTGGCCCGACTCGCTCAGCGACTACGCCGGTCCGCTCGCGGGTTTTTTGACCGGGCTGGAGCGTTGTGAAACGCCCTATCTCGTCACCGTGCCGTGCGACTCGCCACTGTTCCCGAGCGACCTCGTCACGCGGCTCGCGCGGGCGCTGGTCGAGCACGGCGCCGAGGTCGCAATGGCCGCGACACTGGAAGACGGCGCGATGCAGGTCCAGCCGGTGTTCTGCCTGATGCGCAGCGACGTGCTCGAGAGCCTGGTGCGCTTCACGCAGAGCGGCCAGCGCAAGATCGACAAATGGACGGCGACGCTGCATTGTGTCGAGGTTGCGTTCGACGACGCGCAGGCGTTCGTCAACGTCAACACGCCCGACGAATTGAAGGCATTGAAACAGCATGAATGAGCGCGAACTGCCCCTGTCCCTTCATCAGATCGCCTCGTGCGTGAACGGCTACGACCCGAAATCGCTGCCGGTCGCACAAGCGCAGGAGTTCATCGCGCGGCTGGTGCCCAAAGTGCAAACCATCGAGATTCTCGCGCTGCGTTCGGCGCTCGGCCGCGTGCTCGCGCGCGACATCGTTTCGCGCATCGACGTGCCGGCGCACGACAACTCGGCGATGGACGGCTACGCGTTGCGCGGCAGCGATCTGGAGACCGATGCCGACACGGTGTTGACGGTGACCGGGAGCGCGTTCGCGGGTCAGGCAGGCCAGCCCGATCTTGCGACCGCATCGCCCGGCGAGTGCGTGCGCATCATGACCGGCGCGGTGATGCCGGCCGGGCTCGACACGGTCGTGCCGCAGGAGTTCGCCACGGTCGACGGTGATCGCGTCAGCATCCCTGCCGGCATCGTCCGCACCGGCGACAACCGGCGCTTGAAGGGCGAAGACCTCGCGCAAGGCGATGCCGCGCTCGTTGCCGGCCGCGTGCTTCGCCCGGCCGATCTCGGCCTGCTCGCGTCGCTCGGCCAGGCCGAGGTGCCGGTGCTGCGCCGCCTGCGCGTCGCTTTTTTCTCGACCGGCGACGAGCTGCGCTCGATCGGCGAAGACCTGCCGGCCGGCTGCGTCTACGACAGCAACCGCTACACGCTGTGGGGCATGCTGGCGCGGCTCAGTGTCGAGATCATCGACCTCGGCGTCGTGAAGGACGATCCCGCCGCGCTCGAAGCCACCTTTCGCGCTGCCGCGCGCGATGCCGATGCGGTCATCACCTCGGGCGGCGTCAGCGTCGGCGAAGCCGATCACACGAAGCTGGTGATGGCCAAACTCGGCGACGTGCTGTTCTGGCGCATCGCGATGCGGCCGGGGCGGCCGATGGCGATCGGACGCATCCGGACCGACGCAGGCGCGGCTGCCGACAACGCAGGCCACAGCGCGATCCTGTTCGGCCTGCCCGGCAATCCGGTCGCGGTGATGGTCACGTTCTACGCGCTGGTGCGCGACGCACTGCTCGCGATGAGCGGTGCCACGGCGCAACCGATGCCGATGCTGCGCGCCGCGAGCGTGCTGCCGATGCGCAAGAAACCCGGCCGCACCGAGTACCAGCGCGGCATCGTCACACGCGCACCCGATGGCGCCGGCTGGCAAGTGCGCATCACCGGCGCGCAGGGCTCGGGCATTTTGCGGAGCATGAGCGAGGCCAATGGGTTGGTTGTGCTGCACCACGCGCAGGGCGATGTGGCGGCGGGTGAGTGGGTCGACGTACTGCCGTTCGACGGCCTCGCTTGACCTGGCGCCGGCCCGCAAAACGCTCGTCAACCCAAAGGAGGCAGCGGCTCGTCAAGCTAGGGGTGCGCAGGTTTTGGCGGGTACCGGGCAGGTAAACTTTGAAGATGGTTGATCCTGTCGGGCAGCGCCGGGACAGCGTCCCTTCGATCTTCGGGGCGCTCGCTACTTCGGTGCGCGCGAAAACCCGGCATGAGTGAGTCACGCGCGCTGCTGTTGACCGATGTGGTCGACAGCACCCAGTTGTCGCAAGAGCTCGGCGACGCGGCAATGGCCGAAGTCTGGACAGCGCACGACCGCGCCGCGCGTTCGCTGCTCGTCGCCCGCCACGGTCGCGAGATCGACAAGTCCGATGGCATGTTGCTGCTGTTTGATGCCGCGGCCGACGCGGTGCGCTACGCGCATGACTACCACCGCGCGCTTGCCGCCCTGCCGGTGCCGCTGACCGCGCGCGCCGGCCTGCATGTCGGCCCTGTGATCCTGCGCGAGAACAGCGCCGCCGATATCGCCCGCGGCGCGAAGCCGCTCGAGGTCGACGGCCTGGCCAAGCCGACCGCGGCACGCGTGATGTCGCTCGCCCTGCCCGGGCAAACGCTGTTGACCTCCGAAGCGCGCGCCGACCTTGGCAGCACGTCGCTGAAAATGCTTTCGCACGGCCACTGGATGGTCAAGGGCGTCGCCGAACCGATCGAAGTCTTCGAGGTCGGCGACGACGATTCATCGTTCGTGCAGCCGCCCGACAGCGAGAAGTGTTTTCGCGTGGTGCGCACCGGCGACTGGTGGCTGCCGGTGCGCGACATCCCGAACAACCTGCCGCACCAACCGACCTCGTTCATCGGTCGTGAGCGCGAGCTGGCCGAGGTCAAGGCACTGATGGGCACTGCCAAGCTGCTGACGCTGCTCGGGATGGGCGGGCTCGGCAAAACGCGGCTCTCGCTGCAGGTCGCGGCTGAGCTGATCCACCTGTTCCCCGACGGCGTCTGGTTTCTCGACTTGGCGCCGATCCGCGATGCCGAGCTCGTCGTCGCCGAGACCGCGCAGGTGCTCGGCGTTCGCGAGGACGCCGGCCGCACGCTGTTACAAACGCTCTGCGCTCACCTCAAGCCACAGCGCGCGCTGCTGATCCTCGACAACTGCGAGCACGTCATCGAGGTGTCGGCGCGGCTGGCGAACGCGGTGCTGAAAGCGGCGCCCCATGTGCGCATCCTGGCGTCGAGCCGCGAGGCGCTGCGCACGCCCGGCGAGCAGGCGTATCCCGTCTCGCCTCTGCCGGTACCGGCTCGCGACGACAGGATCGACGTGCTTTTACGTTCGACCGCGGTGCAACTCTTCATGGACCGGGCGCGGCTGCACAAGCCCAACTTCTTCCTGAACGCCCGCGACGCGCCATTGATCGCCGAGCTGGTCGCGCGGCTCGAAGGCATCCCTCTCGCGCTCGAACTCGCAGCGGCGCGGCTGCGCTCGTTGACCGTTGCCGACATCAACGCGCGCCTGAAAGACCGCTACAAGCTGCTGACCGGCGGTGCCCGCGTGCTGCAGGAGCGGCAGCAAACGCTGCGGGCGCTGGTCGACTGGTCTTACGAGCTGCTCGAGCCCGACGAGCGCACGGTGCTGGGCCGGCTCGGGGTCTTCATCAGCGGCTTCGATCTGGCCGCTGCCGAAGCCGTCTGCAGCGCCCGACCGGTCGAACCCGACGCGGTGCTCGACCTGCTCGGCTCGCTGGTCGAAAAATCGCTTGTGATGCTCGAAGAGCGCGACGACGGCGCGCGCTACCGCATGCTCGAGACGATTCGCGAGTACGCGCACGAGAAGCTCGAGCAGAGCGACGACGATCTCGCGTCGACCTCGGCACGCCACTGCGAGCACTACTTCGCGCTGGCGAAAGCGGCGAACCGTGGCTCTTCGGGAGCGGAGCAGGCCGACTGGATCTGGCGCATCGAGGCCGAGCTCGACAACATCCGCACTGCCACTGCGCTGCCGCTCGCCGGCGGGGTCGACCCGTTCATCGCGGTCAAGTTCGCCGTCGCGATGCAGGGCTTCTGGATCCTCCGCGGCTACTCCACAGAGGGTCGCAATGTCGTGCGGGCCGCATTGGCGCTACCGGCGATCCATGAGTCGCCGGTCGGGCGGGCGTGGGCGCTGTATGTCGGCGCCGCGCTCGCCGAAAGCCAGAGCGACTATGCCGAAGCGCGCCAGATGCTGGAGACCTGCCTCGAGCTCCGCCGCGAGCTCGCAAACGAAGTCGACATCGCCGCGACCCTGTCCACGCTGACGCCGGCGCGCCTGTACGCCGGCGATGTCGAAGGCGCGGCGGCTGGCGAACGCGAGGCGCTCGAGATCTTCCGCCGGCTCGGCGACCGCGTCGGCGAAGCGATCGGGCTGCTGCACCTGGGGCAGATCAGCGTCTTCATTGGAGACGACGCCGAAGCCCGCGTGCAACTCGATGCCTGTCTTACGATCGCGCGCTCGATCAAGCACCAGGAACTCGAGGGCGAGTGCGAGCTCGTGCTCGGTGAGTCCTCGCTTCAGACCGACGACCTGGTACGGGCGGCGGTGCGCTTCAAGCGCTCGCTGACCGTCTGCCGCGAGGCGGGCGACAAGCGCGGGGAGGCGAACGCGCAATGGTGGCTCGGCAAGGTCGACGTCAAGCAACGCGAGCTGGTCTCGGCGCGTCACCGGCTCGGCGAAGCGGTCACGGCATTCCGTGCGTTCGAGATGCGAGACGAGATGATCGGCTGCCTGGAAGATCACGCGGTGCTCGCGGTCGCCGAAGGCCATGCCGAGCTCGCCGTCAACCTGGCGGCGGTCGCGGCGAACTGGCGAGATCGCCTCGGGCTTCGGCGCTCGGCGTTGAGCGAGCCTCGTTGGCAGGCCGAGGTGCAGTCAATGTACCGAGCGCTGAGCCAAGCCACCTTCGAGGCCGCTTGGCGCGAAGGCGCCGAGTGGCAGATCGACCGTGCGATCCACAGCGCGCGGGCGCTGCAGATCGCCGAGTCGGCGGTCTCCGCGACCGCCGACTGAACCGGGTCAGGCTGTCGCGTTTTGCTGGCTGCGGCGGCGCGCCACCCAGCCGATCGCGCCGAGCCCGGCGAGCATCAGGGCGTAGGTTTCAGGCTCGGGCACGGCGGTGATTACGCCGCGAGCGAAGTTTTTGGAGGAGCCGCAGTCCGTGCGTGCCGACGGATACTGCACGCAGCCCGGCGATTCGTTGACCGGGCTCAGGTAGTTCAGTTGCGCGAGCGTGCCGTTGTAGAGGATCAGACTGAACGCATAGGCCCCACCACCGGCGATCGAGCTCGAGCCGCCGACCGGGACGACCGAGGCGAAGTTCACGGTGTCGACGCCGACCAGCTGGTTTTCGGCGATTTGGACACCGGTGACCGTGACGCTCTTGTTCAGATTGAACGATTCGAGGATCGTGCTCGTCGACGCCATGTTGTAGAAATCGAGCTGAGCGCTCAGCACCGAGAAGCCTGCGCAAGCACCGCTGACGCCGTAAGTGCCGTTGCCCTGGGTGAGACATGACGTCGGAACGTCGAACAATGCCGAGGCACTCCAGCCCAGGTCGGGGAAGATGCCGCCGTAGCCCGGATCCCAGCTGCCTTGGTAGACCGCCGCCTCCGCCGAACCGGCGCAGGCGAGCGCGCCGAGAACAGTGACCGCCGCGCCGAATGACGCTGCCCGAATGCTTTTTGCAACCATGCTGATCACCCCGAGTGTTAACAGCCGCGTGGCGGCCGGATGGATTCGACTTGCTTTGTTCCGCACGAACCGCTCGTCGTACAAAACATTTTAGGCAACAGGGCGATCGCCGTGTGACCTCTGCACACCCTTGTATGAGGGGGTGGGCACTGACCGACCGCCACCGTCACAAGCGAACTATTCGCGTACCGCCTGCACCATGGCCCGCGCCGGCTCGGGCTGCGAATCGAAGCGGTCGAGGCCGCTGTAGCAGATGAAATGCCGGTTCGTCGCGCGGCCGAACAGCGCCAGGCCGAGTTGGTGCGCGAGCTGGTGGCCCATCTGCGTGATGCCGCTGCGCGAAACGACGATCGGCACGCCCATCTGCGCCGACTTGATCACCATCTCGCTGGTCAGACGCCCGGTCGTGTAGAAAATTTTGTCTTTACCGGTCACGCCGTGCAGCCACATCCAGCCGGCGATCGTGTCGATCGCGTTGTGGCGGCCGACGTCTTCCACGAACATCAGCAACTCGTCTTGCTTGAAGAGCGCGCAGCCGTGCACCGAGCCGGCCGACTTGTAGGTGCTTTCTTGCACCCGCATCGCGTTCAGCAGACCGTAGAGAGTCTGCTGGCTGATGCGTGCGGTCGGGTCGTCGGCGGGCGGTAGGCGGACGCTGTCGAGGTCACCCATCAGGTCACCGAACACCGTGCCCTGCCCACAGCCGGTGGTAACGACGCGCTTGGCGGTCCTCTCGTCGAAGCGCTCGATGCCGGCGCGGGTGTTGACGGCTGCAGCCTGCACGTCCCAGTCGACCGTGATCGATTCGATGTCGGCCGCGCTGTCGACGAGCCGCTGGTTGCGCAGATAGCCGAGCACCAGCAGCTCGGGCGCGGCGCCGAGCGTCATCAACGTGACGAGTTCGCGCTTGTCGACGAACACGGTCAACGCGCGCTCGGCGGGGATTGCGATGCGGCGTGTGGCACCGAACTCGTCGAGCACGTCGACCTCGTGCGTCAGCGGGGCCGTGGCAGCGGTGAGGTGGGGCGTGAGGGTCATGCACGCAATGTAGGCGACCGAACGAGGCCGCCACGCAGCGCGGGCTCGGCGCGCTGGTCGAAACTCAGTTCTTCGGCTGGCCCTGAATCTCTGCGGCGGTCGCTTTCGAGCTCGGCGGCGAGGTCGCCATCGTGGCGGGTGAATGCGCGCCGGCGGACTCGAGCGGCGCGGGTGCCGCCGGCGGCGCATAGGCGCCCGGGTCGGCGCAGGCCGGCGTGTCGACCGAGGCGGGCGCCTCCTGGCCGGTCGATTTCGCAGCGCCGCGGTAGTGCTCGGCCGCGCGGTTCATCGCCTGGCACAGCTGGTAGCCACCGACTTTGTCGGTCCACGCGGTTTTGGCGGCTGTTTCGGCGGCCTTGGCTTTGGCCTCGTCGCTCAGTGGCGGCAATTTGGCAAATGCAAACGCAGGTGCGGTCAGCGCAACAGCCACGATGACGATAGGAGCGTAAAAAGTGATGCGCATGCGTCGTCCTCGTGATGTCTCAAACCTGAGGCGCGGGCCGGCCTTCAGCGGGCAGCGTGCGCTGCGCCGGCACCCTGCCCGCCTTGATGTCGTCGTACCAGAACGCGTGGTGTTCCTTGGCCCAGCCCTCGTCGACATAGCCGGTCTTCATGGCACGGTAGGAGCCGCGCATGCCGATGCTGCCGATGTAGATGTGGCCGAAGAAAATGATCATGATGAACACGGCGGCGATCGAATGGATGATGTGCGCGAGCTGCATGTCGGGGCGCTCGTAGAGCAGCCCTGGGATCAGCTTGTCGAGTACGAGCCCCGAGCCGATCATGACGCCGCCGAGCAGGAACACGCCGCCCCAGAACACGATCTTCTCACCTGCGTTGAAGCGGTGCGAAGGTGGCTCGCCTCCGCCAAACAGCCCGCCGCCGCGCAGCAGCCAGTTGATGTCGTCGCGATTGGGGAAGTTGTCGCGCAGGAAGGTCACGAAAACAATCACCAGTGACACCGCGAACAGCGGACCGGCAAAGTTATGGCCGGTCTTGAGCGCGTAAGTGAGCCAGCCGAAAAGCGACGATCCGATCACCGGCAACAACAAGAACTTGCCAAAAGCCATCACCAGTCCGGAGATCGCCAGAATGCAGAACGCAATCGCGTTGCTCCAGTGTGCAGCGCGCTCGAAGTAGGTGAACCGCTCGATCAACTTGCCGGTATTTCGGGCGTGACCACCCAGCGGGCCGAACGAGAAGTAGTAAAGCGCAATCGCCAGCGCCGCGATGACGACCAGTGATCCGCCGTACGGAATGATCCACTGGTTGCGCACCTGCCGCCACGCCTCGCCGGCGTTGGTCAGACGTGAGCCAGGATATTGCACGAACGGCTGAATCAGCACGCCCTTCTCGGCGCCCGGCAAGTTGCTGATGCCTTTTTCAACGCCCGATTCGCGCACGGCGCGCCAAAACGGCGCGTTGTTGCCGGGCTGGGTCTTGGACCGCTGCGCATTACTCTCGTCAGCCTTGGGCTCGGCAGGCGCAACAAAGTCAACAGGTTGACCTGCCAACGCCGGGTCGTTCGCGCTGCGGGCGACGCCACTGGCCGCAGTCGTCGGCACTCCGGTGGCGTTGGTATCGGTCAGCGCATTGGCAATGCCGGGCGCTGCGAACGCCAGCGTCAGGACGGCGCTGGCGCAAAGTCGGGTGATCAGGCTCTGCATGGAATCTTCCCGGCTGTCAACGCACGTAATCGTTTTGCGCTTGGTTGCGCTTGCGGATCTGCGCTTCCCAGGCAGCCTTGTCGCTGCTTTTCCAGTCGCGTGCAGCGAATGCAGGCACGGCGCTTTTGGAGGCAGTCCACGGCGCAGCGTCGGTCTTCTTGCCGGAGGAGTCGGCAACCTGGGGCTTTTCACCACAGGCTGACAGCACCACCGCCAGCACGAACATCGCAGCTAGGCGCGGGCGCAAGGCACTCGCGACTTTCGAGGCCATCACTTCTTCACCTCGCCGGACGACACCGTATTCACCGCCATCGGTTTGCCGTAAGCCGTGCCCCA
>ENA-OFCI01001115-OFCI01001115.1-metagenomes-genome-assembly--contig:-NODE-1115-length-13039-cov-6.476972_pt1 | contig 13039 bp, 17 predicted proteins | sample MGYA00153391_OFCI01 | MGnify analysis MGYA00153391
TGTGTGTTTCTACCCGGAAGGGCCGCGGCAAGCCGCGAGGGCGGTTTTTTAAGATGTCGCGCTCCATCTTGACCCTCGCCAGCTCGGCACGCAGCCTGGCCAGCTCCATTTGCTCGGCACTCACGGGCTTGTCACCTGCTCCCCTGAGTTGCCCCTTCTCGCTCAGCCGCACCCAATTTCCAAGCGTCTGTTTCGGCATGCCCAGCACCTTGGCCGTCACCCCTGCGTCCTGCCCGCCTTTGACCAGCCGGACTGCCTCCAGCTTGAACTCCAACGTGTACCGAGCGCGGCGCGCCGTGTCGTCTTTCCTGCCCATGATCACTTCTCCGTTTGCTGAATTTGAACATCAGCTACGGAGTACGTTTTTCGGGGACAAGGTCAGTTGCCGTCGACCAAAGTCTCGTTGTTGTTAGTTCGCCAACGGACGTTACCGCCATCTGGCCGACATGAAAAAGCACTTGATCAAAAGTTGTGGGCAATTAAAAGCTTGAGGCCACGCTTGTCCCTGTTTCAGGCGCACACCTCGCTGGACAAGATCTTCGTTTGACGTCACTCAAGCGGAGATGCCACAATTACGTCATCGAAATTTCGGAGCCGTGTCCGTGGACAGTGCCAGTAGTAGCAGCGATACAAAGCGTGCCGTGATGGCCGCAGCCTGCTCGGCCTCCTGACGCTCCTTTAGAGGGCAGATGGTCGCCAGCCGACCGCAGCCCTCTCCCACAGTCGAATTCCATTCCAAGAATTCGTTCCGCTCGTAAAAGCACCTTTGTGTCGTTGACCTTCGCTCAAAGTGGTGCGGTTGAACGACCGTGGCCGCTGATGCAGCGACGACTTCTTGAACCGTTTGCGCACCGACGCTCGCAAGGAGCCTCGCCATGCCATTCATCTTCTGGTCGCAGCCGCCACGCCGCGCCGCCGCACTCGGCGCGCGCGCGGCCATCTCGGCACATGTTGCCGACGAGATCGTTCAAGCCGAGACGATCGATCGCCTGACGTTGTGGCCGACGCTGCGAATCCGCGCCTGTTTGCGGCTCAATGCCGCAGCCCTCCGCACGCGCTCCCGTTGAGCGAGCCGACACCGCGGTGACGGCCTTTCCCCAACCTGTTCCCTGAAGGAGACGCCCATGGATCCCGACCCCAGTTGGCGCCCCAGCGCGCCGCTCCTACTCAATTCACTGTCAGCTTACCCATTGCATCCGGCACAGCCTCGGAGGCGTCCACTCACGTGAACCCACGTGGACTCCCCTGAAGCGATGCGCCCAAGGAGAGTCCCATGTTGTTCTTCACCCGCACACGTGACGCGCTACCGCGCGCCCTGCGGGCTGCCATCGCAGCCCACCGACCCCTCGTCCTTCGAGACTTGCTCGAAAGGCACGGTGAGACCGCGTTCGCCGCGGCCTTGTCCCAGTGCTCCGGGCGTGTCATCGCTGACGCCCTCTCCCAGATGCCTCGGCAAGAAAGCGCCGACGTACTGGGCCATCTTTCATGCGATGCCCAGGCGCGCCAGTTGAACACCTGTGAAGGTGTGCGCGCGCATCGCCCGCGAGAGGCGGGTCTGCAACGACCGTCCCTCCAGGGCATGCTGGTCTGGACCCGGCAGGCTTGATATCCCATTAAACGAGCGGACCGCGACGTTGCGAAGCGACCGCGCTCTTGCTGACCACGCCAGAGTTTGAAACCAGGAAGCACCATGTCCGTCAATTCCCAAGCAAGCCGTCCCCCCGAAGGATCTGGCGCCGGCAGCACCGCGGTGCTGGACTCCGCGCACGTCGGCGATATCCGCGGCGCATTCGGCACGATTCGCCAAGGCGACACCCGGCCTCGCCAGAACTGGCGACAGCGTCTAACCACCTTGCTGGCCATCATCGGCCCCGGCCTCATCGTGATGGTGGGAGACAACGATGCCGGCGCCTTCGGCACCTACGCGCAGGCGGGTCAGAACTACGGCACGTCGTTGCTGTGGACGCTTCTGCTGCTGGTCCCGGTGCTGTTCGTCAACCAAGAGATGGTGCTGCGGCTTGGCGCAGTGACCGGGGTCGGCCACGCGCGGCTCATCTTCGAGCGTTTCGGCAAATTCTGGGGCGCCTTCAGCGTCATCGACCTCTTTGTCCTCAACGCCCTGACGATCGTTACCGAATTCATCGGCATCAGCCTGGGCATGGACTATCTTGGCGTCTCGAAGTTCTGGGGCGTCCTGGCTTCTGCAGCGGTCATCGTCGGCTCGGCCAGCACCGGGGACTTCAGAAAGTTCGAGCGTATTTCGATGGTGCTCGTGGCCGGCAGCTTGTTGCTGGTCCCGATCTTCGTGTTGATTCATCCGCCGATGGGTCAGATCGCCCACGACGCGCTCATACCGCACATGCCCCGTGATTCCAAGTTGAGCGATGTACTGTTGCTCATCATCGCAATCGTCGGAACGACAGTTGCCCCATGGCAACTCTTCTTCCAGCAGAGCTATGTCATCGACAAGCGGATCACGCCGCGATTTTTGCGCTACGGTCGGGCGGACCTTTGGATCGGCATCGCGGTCGTCATCATCGGTGCGATTGCGATGATGTCTTTCACAGCAGCAACCTTTGTCGGAACGCCGGAGTTTGGTGGGTTCAGCGACGCGGCCGCAGTCGCCACCGGCATGGAAAAGCACTTCGGCCGGCTGCCCGGAATTCTGTTCGCCATTGCACTAATTGACGCCTCGATCATCGGCGCTTGCGCGGTGTCTTTGTCGACCGCCTATGCGATCGGCGATGTATTTGCTGTGCGCCACTCACTGCACCGAAAGCCCGGTGATGCGAAGTTGTTCTATGCGGTCTACACAGGACTCATCGTCGTGGCGGCCGCTCTCGTGTTGACGCCCGGAACCCCGCTGGGCCTCCTGACAAATCTCGTCCAGTCGCTGGCAGGCGTACTGTTGCCGAGCGCGACCGTATTCTTGCTGCTGCTGTGCAACGATCAGGCTGTGCTCGGACCCTGGGTCAACTCGAGGAAGTTGAACGTATTCACTGCCGCCGTGATTGCCGTGCTCGTGATGCTGTCGGTGATCCTCACGGCCTCGGTCCTCTTTCCAAGCATCACCGAAACCCAAATCATCGGCGTGCTGGTCGGGGGTTCGGCGCTCACCGTTGCGATGGCGATCGTCGTCAAAATGTACGAGCGATGGCGCGGTGGCCCCGTTGCGCAGACGGCACGAGTCGAACAGGGTTCGCGGGAGTCATGGCGCATGCCGGCGCTCGCCTCTCTAGCCCCCGCAAAGCTCACGCTTCTGAACCGCATCTGGATGTTGGTCCTGCGTGGCTATCTCCTGGTCGCCGCGGGTTTGCTGCTCGCCAAGCTTGTGCAGCTTGCGCTGTCCGCAACCTGAGGGATGTCGGAGGTCAGGCCGCGGCGGCGTAGTGCTCCCGCGCGGCTGCAGCCCAAGCCGACAGCACCTTGACCCTGCCATCAGTCAGCGCCCCGACGCGGCTGAGGGATGGTCACGTCCGATCGAAATCAACATGGCCTCATGCCGCTACCGAGATCTATCCATGCGCACTCAAAACCGCTTTTTGAAGCTATTTGCTCAAGCTCGGATTCGCCTGCTTTGCAGCATGATTTGCTGCATCGCTTTTGCGGCGCACGCACAGGACGCAGTGCCCAACGGGGCCTTCAACACAAACACGTCCCCCGCATCCGCCGAGGCGAAGGTCAAGACCTCGGAAGCGACGCAAGACCGCTGGTCGCTGCATGCTCAGAGCACTTTCATCTGGCAACGCAAGAGCGCCTTCGATGCACCATATACGGGGCCACAGAGCCTGCGCACGGCCCGAGAGTATTCGCATACCTGGTCGGCCACCGCGTTCCTCGGCGTGCGCCTCTGGCAGGGTGGCGAGTTCTACCTGAATCCGGAGTCGGTTGCAGGGATGCCCTTGTCCGATCTGTACGGTTTGGCGAGCATCAACAACGGTGAAATTCAGAAAAACGGTGGACCTATTCCGCGCGAATACTTCGCCCGCTTTTTTGTGCGGCAAACTTTCGGTCTGGGCGGCGAACAGTTGCAGGTCGACGATGGCCCGAACCAGGTGGCCAGCAACTACGACCGGCGTCGCATCGTCTTCACGGCCGGCAAGATCGCTCAGACTGACATCTTCGAGAAGAGCAGCTATGCCAATGATCCGCGATCCCAGTTTCTGAATTGGGCGTTGATCACGCACGGCGCGTGGGACTACGCGGCCGACGCTCGTGCCTACACCATTGGGGTCGCCGGCGAGTGGTACATCGACGACTGGGTGATTCGCGCCGGCCGCTTCATGGAACCGGATACGGCCAATGGCACCGTTCTGAATTACAACGTCGGGCGCTTTCATGGCGACCAGTTTGAGCTCGAATACGGCCACGTCATTGGTGGCCTGCCCGGCGCGGTCCGCTTCATGGCGTTCCGCAATCGGGCTTTGGCGGGCAACTATCGCGATGCGGTCAATGCAGCACGGGCGACGGGGGAATTACCAGACGTCAGCAACGTCCGCAAGGACGCCAGCAAGACCGGATTCGCGATCAGCTTGGAGCAGCGCCTGACCTCCGAAATCGGCCTCTTTCTGCGCGCCAGCACTGCCGACGACAAGGTAGAAGAGTACGCGTTCACCGAGATCGACAATACGGGATCCGGGGGCCTGTCGATGCAAGGGGACCATTGGCATCGTCCCAACGACACCTTTAGCATCGCGTTCTCGACCTCGGGGCTTAACCGTGACCACCGCGACTATCTGGCCGCGGGTGGTTTGGGAGGCTTTCTCGGGGATGGGCAGCTCAAACGGTACGGGCGAGAGAGCGTCGTCGAGGCCTACTACAACATGCAAATCGTCAAAGGGCTCAATTTCACGCTGGACTTCCAGCAGATCACGAACCCCGGCTACAACGCTGACCGGCGAGGACCGGTGCGCGTCGTCGGCGGCCGACTCCGCTGGGGACTTTAGTCATCGATATGCAATCTTTTGGCAATATCAACCTGTCTTCCCTGCTGGGCATCTTCATCAGCCTCCTGACTGCCTTCCTGCTGGGCGGATTGATCGGTTTCGAACGGCAGGTGCGCCAGCGCACCGCGGGCCTGCGCACCAACACTCTGGTGGCGGTGGGCTCGGCAGCATTCGTGACCATGGTTAACCCAATACTGTTCGTTTAGATGACAGAGCTACCCGAAAGGTTGGCCGGTGACCAGTGTTGTGTTGGCTTGCACCTTTGGACGGCCCTCGGCATGGGCGTACCCGGCGGCTCGGCCAGCGGCTGGGGTGAGCAATCCATCGCAACGCGTGTGGCGGCAGTGCGGTCATGAGGGGCGTATTGCGTATTTCGTCGCTTGACCATGCGAGGCGAACGTCGGTCGAGGGTTCGCGTTGCACGAATACTGGCGCTGGCCTGCAGCAGGTCAGCGAACCACCGTGCCCGACGTCTGGGCCGCTTTGGGGGGAAAGGCCCCGGATTGGGGCTGTGTGCGGCGCAGGAGTTCGACATGTCCCTTGAAAGACAACTCGACTTGAGGTATTCGGTGGCGCGTGGCACCTTGGTGCAGCAACCACCTGACTGCGTAGTGGGCCAGTACCCAGCCGAAGAACTCCTGCTGCACGAGTTCGGGCGTCTTGCTGCGCAGCACGCGCCGGCTCTGCTGCAGGTGCGTCTTCAATTCGTCGAACACCGCCTCGATTTCCCAGCGCTGGTGGTACAGCGCGACCAGCTCCATCGCCGGGGCCTGCTGCGGCTCCAGCATTGTCGTGAGCAGCCGGTAGCGCGGCTGCGCGTTGTCCAGACCCGGCAAGGCGAACTCGATCACACGCACAGTGATAGCCTGCTCGGCCGCCTGCGCGCGACCCACGCCGGTCGGACGCATGGTGCTGAGGAAAGAGCCATCGTCGAGTACGCGTTGAGCAGGCAACTGCCAAGTGCTGCCGCAGCGCCACAGCAGATCGGCGCCCGTGGCCTGGGCTTGGCGCCACAGCTCGAAGCCGCTAAAGCCGTTGAAGCCCCGATCGGCCAAGCACAGCATGCCGGGCTTCAGTCGCGCCAGCAACGGCGTCGTCAGTTCACGCTCACCCGTGGCGTAGGGCCCCAGGTTGGCGCCCAGAATGGCGTGCGTGGCGCACTCGACCAGCACCGCACATCGAGCCTGCGGATAGCCGGCGTGACCGGCCAGGCTGGTGCGGCTGCCGGGGTAGCCGAACATCGCGGCGTTGTCGGCCTCGTCGGGCAGTTCGAAACAGCTGCCATCGATGGCCACCAGCCGCAACCCGGCGTAGAAGCCTTGCGGATGTTCTTCGGCATTGGCCAGCGGGATGCAGCAGCGCTGAACCAGATCACGCAACGGCTGCGAGCCGATGCGGCTGCGCAGGGCGCTGATGGAGGACTTGCCTACCACTGCAGGTTGCGCTGCTCCAGCGGCCCAGGCCAGCCCCTGGGAGACCACTGCAAAGACCTCCTCGTACGCCGCCTCGGGATACAAGCTCAAGGCCATGCAGTAGTAGACCCCGGCCACAGCGGGGAAGCTTCGCACACGCTGTGTATTGCGGCCGTGTTCGTCCAGCACGGCGTGCACGACCTCGGGTGGCACCACGCGGGCGAACAAGCTGGCGCAGAGGAAATCACTCAGCCGAGCGCCATCGCCCAATACCGCCTTGGTTCGTGCCATGCCGTCACCTGCCGTCGCGTTGCGACAGCCAGGGATCGTGGGTCAAGTTTATCTAAGCGAACAGTATCGGGTTAGGCGTCCTCGAGCCAATAAGCTACTGCTTGCGGCGCTTCATCGCCTCTTGAAGTAACGCTACCGCGGAAGCCTCGGTTGCGTTCTTTCCGGAAACTATTACGACAACCGCGGCACCCTGGGCCACGGCCCCAGCTGACCAACCCGAGTCTGGCGCCACCCAACCTTTGCTACCGACTCCTGGAAGGCGCTTGAAGCCCTTCACTTCGGTAGGTTCGGGGAAGTAGTTCGGGGGAACTACGCTCACAGTTACGGCTGCTCCGTAGGACTTATCGTGCCAATTACACCCTGCACCACCTGCGGCGTTCTCGCCGGGTCCAACCTGAGCACCGGCGTAGACGGCGATTTCGGCCTGCGTGAACAACATGCATTGTGGGTTGGCCGACGGTTGGCCTTTTACATCCCCGGTGATTTGATCTTTCAGCTTCTTTGGATTTGTCGTCTGGCCATTTGCTGATGCCGCGAGCAACATCGCCAACGTGACGGCAGCTATCAAGTAGCGCATAAATAACTCCTTTTAGTTAGGACAAAGTATGGACGGCTAGGCTGTCGCTGGCAGCTTGATGCTAGGGTAGTGCAGGCAGTAAAGCTATTCGTTGACTATTTTTGACGCCTAACGTTTGACTTAAGCGGCAGGCAACGGGCGCAGCCAGTTGACTGGCCGCTTGAAGGAATGGTTAGGCGTCGCCGCGTTTGTACGCTGCTGACTCATTGCTTGGCAAGCGAAGCCTCGGCATGATAGCGAATACAAGTAGCAGAACGATATATACCGAGCCAGATATTTTGTCTCGGCTGCTGATGAATTCGGCCAATGTTTTATCTTGGAGGACAACTGCGAGCCCCAATTCGGCGCTGACTGAAAGCGCAAGAGCTAGAAAGCCTACAACCAATGACCGACCAGGAAGTGCTATCTCAGGGAAGCGACGTAATATGTACCCAGCTGCGACGAAGATCACCGTTGCCATGACGGGCATTTCTGCAAGCTCCGCCCAGCGCTCACCGATGCGTGGAACAAGTATCGGAACGCGGAAGACGCCGAGTACGAAGCCAGTGCCCAGCACGATTGCGAAGTACACGAGCGCGGCGCGAATTGTCTTTGACATTGGTTGGGACTATGAAGGTGTTGGCTTGCGACGCCTCACGTTCGACTTAAGCGGCTTGCCGTTGGCAAGGCCGCTTGAAGAAAGGGTTACACCGAACCGCGCTCACTTGACCTTCCCTTCAGTCGTGTCGTCAACCACCAACAACGAAAGGATATCCTGCGCGAACTGCGTCGTCCGACTCCGCTCTTCAGCCGCCTCGCTCAGATTTTCAGTCGTACCGTTCGCTGCGCTGAGGCCTGCCCACTTAGAAACTTGTTGCCGTGTTGCGCTGACGTATGCCATTTTCCAGCTGCCAAAGATCGCCGCGGGAACTTCGCCTTCTCTCAAGATAATGACAGATCCATGGCGTACGTCTCGTCGTATCTTGACCATCAGATCTTGTACTCGAACCTTTTCACCCTCGAGGATCTGCAGAAATATTCCTTCTGCGTAGATGAGTGCACCGGTGATGCCCTTAGCAGCGTTCCTACGTCTGGCATGGTCAAGGAGTTCCTCCAAGTCATCGGTCTGCATCGGAGTCGCCGCTTCTGAGGAATAGACGATTTGATATGTCATGAAAGCATCCTAGCGCATTGCATTTGGCAAACTCGATGGACGTCTAGAAAACAGGAGGTCGTTCGGCTCGCAAAAGAGCAGGCGGATGCGAGGAGCGACATTCTGCGATCTAACGTTTGACTTAAGCGGCTGGCTGTATGCCAGGCCGCATGAAGGAAGGGTTAGCCGTCGCCCGCTGACGACGCTGAGCGATGGGACGGCACATCCACTCGGTGTGAAGCGGACTCGAACACGAGGCCCCCGGTTGAGTGCTTACTCTTGCCATGACGGGGTTCGCCATGCCGACGTCGGTATGACCCCGACCTTAATGCCATCAGTGCGGCGCACAGTCTTCTCACGGTCTTTGGCGTTCCATCTCACGCGAAGCTCGCCGTGATTGCGAAAGAGCGAGAGCAGTTCTGCCGCTGCGGCAGCGATCTCCGCCTTCTTTCGATCGATATCTTCTGCTTGCGCCCTCTCGTACTCGCCGATGTATGTTCCATCAATGAAAATACGAAGGCGATGAAGCTTCGTTCCAATTGACTCTGCGCGAACAAGGACTGTCATGAATTCGCTCCCAAGACGCCTGACGTTTGACTTAAGCGGCTGCCGAAGGCAGGCCACTTGAAGGAATGGTTAGGCCTTGTTGCTACTTTCGATTGCATAGGACTGACGACAAGGCTCTGGCGATACTGCCCGGTGAATCGGGTTCCCATGGAAAAGCATTTGATCCGGTGTAAATGACGGCACCTTCGCCCATTCCGGCCGCGTGCCACGTGAAAAATACTGTACGGCTTCGTTGACCGCTGCAGTCAACTTCTTGCTGCCCTTTCTGAGAGAAGTATCGGCGCCCGCTTCGCTGCGCCGCTTGTTCCGCCTTGTAGTCGTACATGACCCAGACCGTGACACTGCCGCTACCACTTGCTTTGATGGGCTCGTAGTAGGACACCACGCGATCGTTCTCGCCGAACTTGACCCACGCAGCGAACGCGCTGGTACTGAGTGAGAGAAGCAGCATGGCGAGGGCCGCCTTCTTCTGTATGAGCATGAAGATCTCCAAAGGTAGTTTCATGGATGGGGCTGCGGTCTACGGACTTGACGAGGCCTAACGTTTGAGTTCACTGGCTTGACCCGGTACCCTGCGGCAAGTCCGGTGCAACGAAGGGTTAGGCCGCATTTGTGCTGTGCGTTGCCGCGATTGGTTTGGACATCAGTACGCTCAGGAAGTTTGTATGAGGTCGCCAGTCACAGGTGCCCACCAACGCGTAACCCCAAGACTGGTACATGGCGATCAGGGCTGCTGCAGGTTGTGCCGTGTGCAGCGCCATCTTGGTGCAGCCATGTTCGGCGGCATAGCCGAGGGCGAAGTCATGGATTTGCTTGCCGAGGCCCTTGCCTTTGTGCTCCGGCGCGACGGCAAACTGCCCAAAGGACCACGTGTGAGGCTCGCGCAAGAGTTCGACCTGAGAGTCAGGCTCTGCTCGCTTGAGGGTGACCGTTGCTACCACCCTTCCATTGAGTTCGCCTACGAAGCCCCGGCCTGATGCAAGGCGCTTGGCGGTATCTTCCATGGACTGATGGGTGGCCCAATAGCGCAATCCGCTGGCCGCATGCGGGGCATATGCGGAGCGGATCAAGTGCGTGAGGGCAGCAAGATCATCTAAGGCCGATACCTCACGGCAGGAGAGCGACGGAAGTGAGGTCATGCGGCCTAACGTTTGAGCTAACCGGCCCGGAACAGCGAGACGGTATTTGGCCCAGAATGAAATGGCGGGCCAAATGCCGGCACGCTGTGTAGGGTCCGGTTGAGCGAATGGTTAGGCGTCAGCGCACGCCTCCAATCTAGGCCTGACCGCCGCTTGACCTGAGCAGGCCTAGATAGTTCTGGACCGCTGCGGGCACAAACATTGTGTCGAATCCAAGAAACAGCGTCGTAACGCCTCTAGACAAGGCGACCCTGCCTTGCTCAGGGGTGACTGCAAAGCTGGCGAGCGGAAAGCCTTTGGCTGCAATCTTCGTCGACGCATACGCCATTGCCTCCTGCACCTCGGCGTGGTTGGGTCCGTCTGAGAAGCCCATGTTCACCGCCAAGTCAAAAGGGGCAGCAATCGCTCCCCCAAGACCTTCGACCGAAAGTATGGCGTCGATGTTCTCGATCGCACGAGGATGCTCTATCAGCGCCAGGAGTCGGGTTTCGGCATTTGCGCGACTTGCGTAGTCGAGCATGCTGGTCTTCCACTGGTATTGAGGACGAAATGGACCCCAACCTCGAATTCCCTGCGGCGGGTACTTCGCAGCGGACACGGCCAATTCGGCCTCTGCCTGCGTCGTTACCATCGGCACCACGATTGTGGTTGCCCCGGTGTCCAGGGCAAGCTTAATTTGCGCCACGTCATTGTGCGAGACGCGGATCCACGCCTCCGCGCCTGTACCGACGAGCGCGGAAACCATTCTGTATGCGGACTCGATTGAGATGGGACCGTGCTCCATGTCGATCAAGACCATGTCGAATCCTGAGTGTCCGCATATCTGGGCAAGTTCTGGTGACGGACACGTCAGTCCGATTCCGAGCTTGATTCCAGCAGGCTTCTGGAGCGCTGGATGCGAGCCAAGTGGCTTGGTGGCATTGGTCGATGTCATTGTGTTCTCCGCAGACCTGATGGACCGGTTGTCTGACGCCTAACGTTGAAGCTGAGCCGCGAGCGGCGGCTTGCCGACGCGAGTCGGCTCGAGCGACTGGTTAGGCCTCGGCATTACTTGCAATGACCGCAGGCGCACCGACCGACATGGTTCCGCTCATTTTGATACTGAAGTTAAGGCCCAAATTTTCAACCTCTTGCAGAAACCCGCCACCTACACGGGCGGATTCAGCAAGTTCCTTCAAGTGCTGTGCAAGGAAGTGGGAAGTCATCTGATACCGACTGCGTGGAGGCTCAGATATGGCGCGCCAGGCGGCGATGATTCCTAGGCTGAAGTTCCTGTGCAGACGATCCTTGGCCCGGTCGAACGCAGCAAGATAGGCATTGGTCGTGCGCAGAGAAGCGCACCAACCTGCGATTTTCGAGTCGGAGAAGTTCAGATCATGGTCAAAGCTATGAGCGAGCCTATTTCGTATGTCTCGAATGACATTCAAGTCTGCTTCGACGTCGGGATCGATCCAGCCAAGTGCCTTGGCCAATTTGATCCGGCTAGCGAACGTGGATAGCGCGCCATTGTTGCTAAGCAGACTATCGAGGTGGTCGGTAAGACGTCGACGGAACAGGTCTTCTAACTGAGCGTCGAGCAATGCTGCTGCAACGAGGCCAGCGCCTCGATCTGAGTCTTGCTCAAGGCGACCCGCATAAGAGTCAAGATCATCCGGCAAACTTTCCCGCACTCGCTTGGGCGTCTTAGCCATGGATTCGCCGCAATGACAGGTGCATTTTCGAGGCCTAACGTTTGAATTCAGCGGCTGCCGTAGGCAGGCCGCTGGAATCAAGGGTTAGGCGTCATGCTTCGACCAAGCGCACAGCCAGTGCTTCCAGGGCACTTACTTCTGGAAAGGACTGCTGTGCAGTGAGAACGTCTTCGAGAGACACATACTCAAACCCCTTGTTTGGGACATCGTACTTGGCGCTCGCCGTGTCGAGCAGCGTGGTCTCGGCCAAGGTGAGAACTTTGAAGTTGGAAGGCAAATCACGATAGAGCGTAGAAATGTTGTGGGAATAGAGCTTCTTCACCTCGATGCGCGACTTCGTTTGAAGATGATGCGCCTTGAGAGCAAGCTCGATTGCACGGCAGAGCAAGAAGTAAGACACAGGGCTGTAGCCAGCGACGGGCTTGTACGCGCGGTGGCACTCGAGATACTGGCGCGCGTGGCGGCGAAAGAGATCGGACGAAAGATTGACGTTGAAGCCACTCGCATGAATGACGTGGTCTGGCATGGTGGATGACGCCTAACGTTTGACTTAAGCGGACCGCCGTAGGCGGGTCCGCTTGAAGGAAGGGTTAGCCGTCAACGCGCTCCAGGCGCTCGGGCGGATGGAGGATAAACACACGTTTTGCCTTGAAGCCGGCTGCGGCGAGCGCCTGACGAATGCGCTCGATCTGTGCTTCATGTCGTGTTTCGAAACCTTTGAAAGGGGGCAGAGCGGACACGTTGAATAGGACTGTGGCATCCGAATAGTCTTTCACTGCCTTCTTCGCAGCCGTACGCTGGATGATGGGAATCGGGTCTTCTGTTTCATCGCCGGGGTCTCCTATGCGAAGGCCACCGATGCCGTGCTCGGCGACTTCCCGTGCTGCCGAAGACGTCGCCTTCCCGTCGATTGGGTTCGCAATCTCGACCTTGTCGACGATCTGATCGTCAGCGTTACGAACGATGGCGTCGTAGCCCTGATTGCCAAGAACGGGTTGAACTCTATAGGTCTCGGGGTACGTCTGTACAGCAAACCTAGCCAATGGCACTACCTCGTCCAAGAACTCCTTGTAGTAACCACGCCTCAGCATCCCGGCTTCACGTTCGCTTGGATTGAGCCGCACAGACTCGCGGACCCGCTCCACGAACTGAGCTAGCTCGGATGGGGAGCGAGGCGTCTCAATATCTTCGCGCGACAGAAGCAAGCGGTTTCCTTTGACGGCTAACGTTTGACTTAAGTGGCGCCGCCAGGCGTCCGCTTGAAGGAACGGTTAGGGATCACCT